>Ga0136632_10000046_pt1 | contig 26237 bp, 29 predicted proteins | sample AntDrymUQ6112106_2_FD_104670 | JGI IMG/M metagenome (GOLD analysis project Ga0136632, IMG submission 104670) | Polar desert sand microbial communities from Dry Valleys, Antarctica - metaG UQ611 (21.06) | ecosystem: Environmental > Terrestrial > Soil > Desert | place: Antarctica: Dry Valley...
ACTTTGAACAGCTTGCCCGAAAAGCTGACCGGCGACCCATGGGTGAGGTGCCCTCCGTGAGCGAGCTCCATGCCCATGATCGTGTCGCCCGGTTCGAGGAAGGCGAAATATGCGGCCACGTTCGCTTGGGCACCTGCGTGGGGTTGAACGTTCACGTGGTCTGCGCCGAAGATCTGTTTCGCGCGCTCGATCGCCAGGTTCTCAACGATGTCTACGTACTCGCACCCGCCGTAATAACGACGCCCCGGGTATCCCTCGGCGTACTTGTTCGTCAAAGGGGTCCCCAAAGCAGCGAGGACCGCTGTTGAAGAGAAATTCTCCGAGGCGATCAGCTCGATCTTCGTGTTCTCGCGATGGACCTCGGCCATGATCGCCTCGGCCGCCTCCGGATCGATCTTCTCGACGGCCTGCCAGTCGGCCCATCCCGGATTGCTCATGTGCACTCCTCGTTCTCGATCTCGGATATCTGCCCGATCCTGCGCTGGTGACGCTCTCCTTCGAACCCGGTCGCCAAGAAGGTCCCTACGATCGCCTCGGCGAAAGTTGGGGCCACGATGCGCCCCCCAAGCGCAAGGACGTTCGCGTCGTTGTGCTTCCGGGCGAGCCGCGCCGTGAACTCATCGAGACAGAGGGCGGCCCGGACCCCGTGAACCTTGTTCGCGGCGATCTGCTCACCCTGGCCGCTGCCCCCCATGACGATGCCGAGATCCGCGTCCCCGCCGGTGACTGCTCGTCCGACGGCGGCACATATCGGAGGGTAATCGACCGGCTCCTCGGATCCGGTCCCCAGATCGATGACCTCGTGACCCTCGTCGATGAGGTATTTGGCGAGATGCGACTTGAGCAGATATCCAGCGTGATCCGAACCCAGGGCCACTCTCACGCCCGCATCCTATCCAGGCGGCCCCCCAACGGCGTTGCTATCCCTGCGGCTCGCCGCAGATGATCGCGACCAGGGCGTCGGTCCCCAGCCGGAGGTCACTCACGCATCGATCGTAGGCGCCGGCCGGAAGCCCGATCGGATCGTCCACGTCGAGGCTCCGGCGAGGCTCGGGGCGGGCCCCCTCCAGCAGGGCCTGGAGGCGATCCCCCGGGGAGTCGGCGACCGCGGCGCCTGCTCTCATCTCGATCTCGGGGATGGCCTTGATCATCACGAGCTTGCCCGCCGCCTCAGGGGCAACCTCGAGGATCTCGCGCACGTGGACGCTCGTCATCGCCACTACGAGATCCGCTTGGTTCACTTCGTCCGGGTCGAGGGGTCTCGTGCGATGAGCCGAGAGGTCGATGCCCCGCTCGCGGAGAGCGTTCACCGCCGACTCAGCGGCCCCGTACCCCGCCTCAGCCCAGGTTCCGGACGATGCGACCTCGACTCCGTCGCAATCTCTCCCGCTCAGCGCCTCGCGCATGAGCGACTCGGCCATGGGCGAACGACACAGGTTCCCGGTGCAAACCATCAGTACCTTCACGGACGGGACATTAGTCGCGCACCGGCCGGCTCCTGCGCCTGGAGCGAAATTGTTGTCGACACGGCAGGGGCAGGAGATGGCCGTGGCGGGGGTAACTTTGGGGCTATGACTTCTGCATGGGGGGAACTCGTCTCACGCCTCGAGGGGATCACGGATCTCGTCTCCGCCGTGAAGCTCTTCGAGTGGGACCAGGCATCGATCATGCCTGCCGCGGGAGGACCCGCCCGAGCCCGCGCGAGCTCCACGCTCGAGGGGCTCATCCACGAAAGGCTGACGGATCCCAAGATCGGCGACCTCCTCAGCCGGCTCGAAGAAGAAGCGGACGCTCTGGACGAGCAGCAGCGCGCGAGCGTCCGGGTGCTGAAGCGCGACTACGAGAAGGCTACGAAGGTCCCCGAGGAACTCGTCAAGGCCCTCGCCATCGCCCGGGGGAACGCGTACCAGGCTTGGGCTCAGGCGCGGCCTGCCGACGATTTCTCGATCCTTCAGCCCCAGCTCGAAACACTCATCGACCTCAAGAAACAAGAGGCGGATGCCCTCGGCTGGGAGGGTGAGCGCTATGACGCCCTGCTCGACCAATTCGAGCCCGGGATGAAAACGGCCGAGGTGCAGGTGATGTTCGATGAACTGGTCGACGGACTCAGGCCGATCGTCGATGCCGTGCTGGATGCCGTCGACGACCCTCCTGCGTTCCTGGCACGCGACTACGACGAGGACAAGCAGATGGAGTTCTGTCGCTGGCTCATCAAGCAGCTCGATTTCGACCTCGATCGGGGGCGGCTCGATACCTCGCCTCATCCATTCACCATCGCCATCGGCATCGGCGATGTGCGACAAACGACGCGCGCCGAAGCGAATGCTCTGATGACCTCCATCTACGCAACGATCCACGAGACCGGCCATGCTCTCTACGAGCAGGGCATACCGGATGAAACGCGGGATCTGCCGATCGGCACTTGCCCCTCGCTCGGGATACACGAATCGCAATCTCGCATGTGGGAGAACCAGGTCGGGCGCAGCCGCGCCTACACGGACTTCCTGCTCCCTCACCTTAAGGAGCGCTTCCCGGAGGAGCTCGGCATGGTCGATCTCGAGGAGTTCTACCGAGGGGTGAATCATCCGCGCCGGACGTTGATCCGCGTCACGGCAGACGAACTGACCTACAACCTGCATGTGGCCCTGCGATTCGAACTCGAGATCGCGATGTTCAGAGACGAGCTCGATGTCGCGGATCTGCCGGACGCATGGGATGCCGCGATGGAGAAGTACGTCGGCATCCGTCCCACCGATCATGCCGACGGCGTGCTCCAAGACATGCACTGGTCCATCTCGGCTCTCGGTTACTTCCCCACCTATACCCTGGGGACGATCTACTCGGCAGCATTCTTTGCACAAGCCGAGAAGGAGCTGGGGGATCTGTCGGACGAGCTTCGCGCTGGGGCCACAACCCGCCTGTTTGAATGGCTACGCGAGAAAGTGCACCGCCACGGCTACATGTACGACGCGAAGGATCTCGCGGAACAAGTCGTCGGCGGACCGGTAACGGCCACTGCCCTTCTGGACTATCTGCGATCCAAGTATGGAGAGCTCTACTCCGCGAGCATCTGAAGCAGGTCTTCTCCGCCCAGAGTGCCTTCTCGCAGGACCAATGGGTCATCCACGACCGAGATCACCGTCGACGGAATACCGTCGCAGACACCACCGTCCAGGTACGCGTCAACCGCTTCGCCGAAGACGGCGCGAGCACGAGCCGCCGTGGTGGCGGGCGCGGCACCCGATGCGTTCGCGCTGGTCACCGCCAGCGGACCCGTCAACCTCAAGAGCTTCAGCAGCGAGTCTGAGTCCGGCACCCTCACAGCGACGGTGCCTTTCTCGCCACCGCCCAGGTCGACCTCGAACCCGGTCGCGCGCCTGCAGACGATCGTCAGCGATCCCGGCCAGAATGCCTCCGCCAATCTCTGAGCTCTTGAGTCCAGGTGCGCGACCGCCTCTAGATCCGCGCGTGCGGCCGCCAGCACCGGGAGCGCCTTGTCGCGCGACCGTCCTTTAAGTTCGAACACGCGCTGCACAGGGCCGGCTCGTAGGGACGCGGCCAGACCGTAGACCGTGTCGGTCGGGATCACGGCGAGACCCCCCGAGGCCAGGACCAAGGCGACCGCACGCGGGTCGCTCACCCGCTCGGCCATCGACCGCTGGCGATGCGCTCTCGCCCGGTCAGGTCGCGCTCCACCGACACTTCGGTGAATCCACGATCCATCAGCAGCGCGCGCGCCAGATCGCCTTGAGACATCCCGATCTCCAGCACCATCCATCCCGCGGGCGCCAGCCAGTGGGGGCCCTCGGCTATCAATCGACGTAGGACCTCCGTGCCGCCGGCTCCAGCGAACAGGGATCGATGCGGCTCGTGGTCGACCACCTCGGGCGGCAGGGACCCCGCCTCGTCGGCGGCCACGTACGGCGGGTTGGCCACGACGACCTGGACGCGCCCTTTGAGGGCGTTGGCTAGTGCCGAAAGCAGGTCGCAAGCGATCAGGCACACCGGGAGCGCGAGGGAATCGATGTTTCGCCGCGCCCAGCGCGCCGCGTCCAGGGAGGCATCGGTTGCGATGACCGTGGCATCGGGCCTCTCCTTTGCGATCGACAGTGCGATAGCGCCCGAGCCCGTCCCCACGTCAACCACCAGTCCATCCGCCGGAAGCACATCCATCGCCTTCTGAGCAAGCAACTCGGTCTCGGGTCGGGGCACCATGACGCCCGGGCCGACGGACAGGTCCAAGTGGCGAAACCCGGCCATGCCCGTCACGTACTGAAGGGGCTCGCCCGTCCGACGGCGTGCGGCGAGCTCCTCGGCCAGACGGACCACTCCATCATCGAGCTCCTGGTTCGGTCCGGTCGTCGATCCGGCCTCGTCCACGGCGGCGTCGATTATCCATCGGGCCTCCCGGTCCGGAACGTCGAGTCCGGCCGATCGGAGCGAACGCGTGAGCTCGCGGATCAGATCGGAGCGCGTCGTCAGGCGGCCCCCTCCGCGGGGCCGGACAGATTGGCGGTCAAGGCATCGATCAGATCGTCGAGATCCCCCTCGAGGATCTCGGCCAGGCGATGGACCGTGTAACCGATGCGGTGATCGCTGACGCGGTTCTCGTGGAAGTTGTAGGTGCGGACGCGTTCGGAACGATCGGCCGTCCGAACCTGCGCCCGACGCTCGTCGGCCATCGCCTGCATCTGCTGCTCCTGCTTCGCTTGTAGCAGTCGCGCACGCAGGATCCTCATCGCTTTGACGCGGTTCTGGAGCTGTGACTTCTCGTCCTGGCATGCGACCTCGATCCCGGTCGGTAGATGCTTGATGCGCACGGCCGAGTCAGTCGTGTTGACCGACTGGCCACCCGGACCACTCGACCTGTAGACGTCGATCTTCAAGTCGTTCTGATCGATCTCGACATCGACCTCTTCGGCCTCCGGGAGCACGTTCACTGCGGCGGCCGATGTGTGGATGCGACCGCTCGACTCGGTCACCGGCACTCTCTGGACTCGGTGTACGCCCGCCTCGTACTTGAGTCGCGAGTAGGCCCTCTTCCCCTTCACCGAGAAGGTGGTCTCCTTGATGCCTCCGACGCCGGTTTCGTTGAGCGACAACACCTCGACCGTCCACCTCTTGTTCTCTGCGTAGCGCGAGTACATGCGGGAGAGCTCGGCGGCAAACAACCCTGCTTCGTTACCGCCGGACCCGGCGCGGATCTCCATGATCACGTCCCGTTCGTCGTTTGGGTCCTTCGGCGTCAGGGCCTCGTTCAGCTGGGTCCCGAGAGTCTCCAGGATGCGCTGCTGATCCGTGATCTCGCGCTCGAGGTACGTGCGTTCCTCGCCTTGAGAGCCGCTCAACATGCCGCGCGCCTCGTTCAGATCCGATTCCGCCTGCTTGTAAGTACGCCAGGCTTCAACCGTGGGTCGCAGTTCCGAGTGTTCCTTACCGAGCCGCTTCAGGTCATCGGAGCGCGTCGCGACCTGGGGGTCGGAGAGAGAACGTTCGACCTCCTCGAAACGAGCTTCCATCTCATCGAGACGCTTCTTGGGCGGCGCCATCACAGCATCACGTTGATCTCGTCCAGCACCCGTTCGCCCAGAACCGCATCTCCCCGTAGTTCAAGCCGGCCACGAGCGCGAGCCTGTTCGGGGGTCCAGCGCCCGCAGGTGAGACAGCAGAAGGTCTCGACATCGATGCCGAACCAAACGTCAGGGTCACTCGCGGAGGTCTCGATTGGGTGCGCTCGGCCACCCTCGACACCCACGGTCCGGATCACGACGGGTGGATCGCCCACCTCGAAGGAAACGATGGAGCCGTCGGATGCGGCGGCGCGTTTGCCGATCACGTAAGGCATGGCCAGCATCAGGCGTTCGGTCACGAACACCGGAACCGGCCCGTCGAGGTGGCCCGGCCGTCCTGCCCCTCGCCGTATGTCCTGCTCGTGCGTCCACGAATCCACGACCCTGGTGGCGAGAAGATCCCGCATCGTCCCCGGTCCCACCGGGGTCCAGGCATCGACTTGAAGATCCGCCTCCGTCCAACCGCTTATCTCGATCAGACGCTCTTCTGTCACGGCTCTGAACTCGTCGAGGACCTCCTGGGCAGAGTGGGACCGCCTGAAGTCGACCGCCACCTCGTTCACCGAGCCGAGTTCATTCTTTACATGGTCGCGCTCGCCGGGGTCGTGCTCGGGAAGAGGACGTCCCATGAAGAAGGACTCTGAACCGCAGAGATGAGCGACGACATCCTTCACGTTCCAGCCGGGGAGATCGGTCTCGGCGTTCCAGTCCTCGGGCTCGAACGAGCCACACAGCTCGTCGATCGATCTCCAGATGATGCCCAGATGCTCGGCCTCTGGCGCGGTCACCAGCGTCAGGCCACCGGTGCTTCGGGAGTCGCGCCGTCCCCTTGGTTGTCGATGTCCTGCGCAACCGCCTTCATCGCAGCTATGGCTACCTCGATCTGATCTAGCGAAGGAGGCTTGGTGGTGATCCGCTGCAGGGCCAACCCCGGAAGCATCGAGAGTTTGAAGAACCACGAGTCCTCGTTGCGCGACGCAAGCTTGATGACCTCGTACGAGAAGCCGGCGAGAAGGGGGATAGCCAAGAGACGCAAGCCGATGCGTGGGAACAACGCCGTGGGTCCGATGAGATCGATGATGAAGTGGGCGATGATCGTCAAGAACAACACGATGAACAGGAAGTTCGTCCCGCAGCGAACGTGAAGCGTCGAATAGTCACGGTCGATGGCAGCGGGATCGAGCTCATCCCCGTTCTCATAGGCATAGATGGTCTTGTGCTCGGCCCCGTGGTACTGGAATACGCGCCGGATGTCCTTGAACTGCCCGATCAGCAACAGGTAACCGACGAACATCGACAGACGTATGGCGCCCTCGATCAGATTCGAGACGAGCTTCCCGTCTGGAGAAACATCGATGAGGTTCTCGACCAACCTCGTTCCGAGCACCGGCAGCGCGATGAAGATCGCCGAGAACAAGATGATGGATGTTCCCATCGTGATCCCGAGCTGTTTGTCGGAAAGCTGGTCCTCTTCCTCGTCCAGAGCCTGATTCGCCGAGATCATCAGCGCCTTCATCCCGATCATCAGGGACTCGATGAGGACCAAGCATCCGCGCAGCAGGGGCCACTTCAGCCACCGGTGGCGCTGGGCGAGAGTTGGCAGGGGGTGTCGCTCGACCGCTATGGAGTCGTCTGGGCGGCGACACGCGACCGACCACGACGAGGGACCCCGCATCATGACTCCCTCCAATACGGCCTGCCCTCCAACGGAAGGCTTCGGGGGGGTCGTTCGTCCCACGGAGTACTACGCCTGTTGGGTTTCGGTGGTGGATTCCTCGGCCAAAGCCGGAGCCGGAGCCGCCTGGGCGCGCTTCGCGTACTTGCGCTGGAAGCGCTCGACCCGACCACCCGTGTCGACGAGCTTCTGCTTGCCCGTGTAGAAGGGATGACACTTGTTGCACAGCTCGACGTGCAACTCCTCTTTCACCGAGCGCGTCGTGAAGGTGTTCCCACACGAGCACGACACCTTTGTCTCGGTGTACTCGGGATGGATACCTTGCCTCATTCGTCGTCCTTTCGAATCCCGCCGTCGTCCTCGATCGCCTGTTGCTCCCGGCGTTCTCGAGCCCTCTCGTAAGCCCTGGCCCCGCGCACCATGACATAGAAGGTGAGGAAGAGGCCGCCTACGAGTCCGATGATAGTCAGCCATTCCGGCCAACCCAAACCGAATACCAATTATTCCCTCTTTATCTGCGCGATCGTCGAGACGATCGCTGCCTGTGCTCGCCTCTCCGCGAGGGTCGCGAGGGCCTAATCGCCCTTGACCGGGACCTTGGCTATCTCCCGCAGGAACTCGCCGTTGCCCCTGGTGGCCTTCATCTTGTCGATCAGGAGCTCGAGAGCGCCGCCACCCTCGAGGGCGTGCAGCACCCTACGGAGACGCCATACCAGCTGTAGCTCCTCGGGCGTGAGGAGCAACTCCTCTTTTCGGGTTCCGGAGGCGGAGATGTCGATCGCCGGGAAGATCCGCTTCTCGGACATCTTCCGGTCGAGCCGCAACTCCCAGTTACCCGTGCCCTTGAACTCCTCGAAGATGACCTCGTCCATACGAGATCCCGTCTCGACCAGAGCCGTTGCCAGGATGGTCAGCGAGCCGCCGTGCTCGATATTCCTGGCGGCACCGAAGAAACGCTTCGGTGGGTACAGAGCCGTGGAGTCGACGCCACCGGACAGGATCCTTCCCGATGCCGGAGTTGCCAGGTTGTACGACCTCGAGAGTCGCGTGATCCCGTCGAGAACGATCATCACGTCCTGGCCCATCTCGACGAGCCGCTTCGCACGCTCGAGCGTTAGTTCCGTGACCTGGATGTGGTCATCGGACGGACGGTCGAAGGTGGAGAAGACCACCTCGGCGCCGTCCACGCTCCGCTGCATGTCGGTTACCTCTTCGGGTCGCTCGTCTACGAGCAACACCACGAGATGCACTTCGGGATTGTTGGCTCGGACGGCATTCGCGATCTCTTTCAGAACGGTCGTTTTCCCGGCCTTCGGAGGACTCACGATCATCCCGCGCTGACCCTTACCGATCGGCGCGACCAGGTCGATGATGCGCGCGGTGATGTGGCGAGGGTCATCGTGCTGCTCGAGCGTCAACCGCTGCTGCGGGTACAGGGGCGTGAGGTCTGCGAAGCGGGGTCGGTTCTGAACCGCCTCGGGGTCCTCTCCATTGATCTTGTGTATCCGAAGTAGGGCCTGGTACTTCTCCGAGTCCTTCGGCGACCGCACGGAGCCGGTGATCTCGTCACCCTTGCGGAGCCTGAAGCGACGCACCTGCGATGCGGATACGTACACGTCCTTGTCGCCCGGCAAATATCCATGGGTCCGCAGGAACCCGTAGCCCTCCGGCAGGAGGTCGAGTATCCCGGTGCGAACCTCGGCGTTCGGATCTTCTTCGGCCTCGAGGTCCTCCCAGCTCTCTTCGCGCACGAAGTGCTGGCCGCCTCCCGGGCCGCCGCCGGGGCTGCCGCCGCGTCCGCGACGACGCCGGCGTCCACGCCCCTCACGCGGGTCGGCTTTCTCGCGGGGTCGTTGCTGCCGGCCGCCCTGCTGCTGAGGGCGGCGCCGCTGCTGTTGCTGCTGCGGTCGGTCGTCGGAGCGGCGATCGTCTACCGCATCCTGGTCCACGACTGCAGCCGCCCCGTTATCGGACGCGCCGTCGCTCGACCCCGTGACCTCTTCGACCGAAGGGGCGACCTCACGCTTGGGGGTCTTGGTTACAGCTTGGGCTGATGGAGCGCCGTTACTCCTGCGCCCACCGCCATTACCGGAGATAGCGTCGATGATCTCGGACTTCTTCAGTCCGGTGGTCTTTACGTCCATCGATTTGGCTATCGCCCTGAGCTCGGTGACTGCTTTTGATTCGAGTACCGAGCGGTCCATGTCGGACACCTTCTATGCCTCCTGCATCGAGGGTGGAAGCTCTCCCAGGTGGGGCTGAGCTGCCTCCCAGTCATCCAAGAATTTCTTTGCGCCTGCATCCGTCAGGGGGTGTGTGACCAACGACTCGAAAACCTTGGAGGGCATCGTCGCTATGTCCGCCCCTATGCGTGCGGCCTCGACCACATGCATGGGATGACGCAGGCTCGCCGCGAGGACGTGGCTCTGATAGCCCTGGACGGCGTAGATCTCGCAGATGTCGGACAGCGTTCTGAGGCTGTCCGTCGCGATGTCATCTAGTCTACCAAGAAAAGGCGACACGATGTACGCACCCGCTTCTGCGGCCAGGATGGCCTGGGAGGGCGAGAAGATCAGCGTCACGTTCACCTTGATCCCTTCGTCGGATAGACCCCGCGTCGCGGCGAGGCCCGCCTGCGTCATGGCGATCTTCACGACGGCGTTATCTGCGATCTGAGCGATCTCGTGCCCTTGACGGATCAGGAGCTCTGCATCGTCGATCGAGGTCGTCTCTATCGATACATCTCCATCGACGATGGAACAGATCTCCTTCACGAGAGGCAGGAATCCCTGCTCCTCTTTACCGATCAGAGAGGGATTCGTCGTCACGCCGCGCAGCACCCCCCAGCTCGCCGCGCTGCGGATCTCTTCGAGGTTCGCGCTGTCGAGTGAAAGCTTCACGAAGCAGCTCCTTTGATCATGTACGGGGGCCGACAACTTCGGCCGCCGCTTCCAATAACTTGTCCTGACGCGAAGCAACTTCGGTCCCCTGATCCGTCATCTCGAAGGCCTTCCGGATGACGTGGTCGATGACGTTAGTCAAGGTCGCGTCCAGGTCGATATGAGTGATGACTGGGACGCCGCGCATCCGAGCCGACGACAACATGTACTTCTGCAGCCTTCTGATCGCCTTGAAGTTGTTGAGATACCGCTCGCCGGGCCGCTGGCGCGACTCACGCGTCCGCCAGTAGAAGTGGCTGCGGTGCAGCTCCTCGTCCTCGACCGTCACCAACAAGGGCACGATGACCGCGTCCTTGTGCTCGACTCCCTCGAGGAACCCGGGCACCAGATGCGTTCCCTCGACGATGAGATCGGTCCCTTCGGCGATGGCGCGGTCGATCAACGCTTGAGCGCCGACGGCCACCGTCGAAGCCTGCTCCCTGAACCCGATGATCAACTTGTCTCCCGAGTGTGGGATCGGCTGACGAACCGCCTTGTCGGCTTCGAATGAAGAGGCATACAGGGTGGGGAACATCTCACGTGTGAAAGCGCTGCGGAGCACCTCGCGGACTGCATCCGTGGAGATGACCCGGGTGATGCCTAGGCGCGTCGCGAGCTGGGTGGCGATGGTGGACTTGCCCACGCCCGTAGCGCCACCGATCAAGATGATGAGCGGCGCGTCGAGATCCGCTACGGACTGCCACTTGATGAAGGCCTTGGCGTAATCGTCTCCGACTTCGCGCCGCAGAACCTCTAGCGTCAGGTCCTGCAACTCGTCCTCTGACACGGTTGCCACATCGCGAGCGATCAGTTCCTGCTCGACCATGTTGGCGATGCCGTAGGATTGGATCGGCCCCAGGCCCGTCACGGCGAGCGACGAGGCGGCCAGGCCTTTCGAGTAAGGAAGCCCATGTTCGTGCTCCGAGATCAGGATCCGCTTGCGGCGTTTCTCGTTCACGCAGCCGGCTCTCCGTAGCGCGCGTCGGCCAGATCCGCGGCCCGGACGACAGCAGAGGTCACGTCGTCCCCGTCGATGCCACATGGAGCGTTGTCCATGTACACAACCTCGAGCCCCCCATCCAGCGCCTTCCTCGTCGCGACGTCTATACCCGCCGCCTTAACCTCGCACAACAGAATGTCTGCGCCTCCTCCAAGTTCACCGATCTCCGCCTCCAACCGGGCCCTATCGGAGAGTGAATGAGTGATGCCGACCACCCTGCACCCATGAACCCGTTCGAGATGACTTGTGATCGACTCCGCCGCCTTCTCTGGAGCGGTCGTCGCTACAAACACGTCCGCCCCATCCACAGAAGCTGTCGGGGCCGGACGAAAAACGGTGCGAACAACCTGGATATCGCCCCCGGCTCCCTCTCCCTTTGTCTTCGGTCGAAAAGATCGCTGTATCGAAGAAACGATCGAAGAGATCCGGGAGGGCGAACCGAATGGGCTCTCACACATAGTAACGACCACGGTGTCGCAGAGCAACAATCGGTACAACCCCATGTACCCCACCAGGTATTCCTCGGGGATCGTCGCAGGAACCACCAGGATGGTCGCGTCGGCGTGGGCGGGGGGGATGGCCGACCCGGAACCCTCCAGTAACAGGAGGTCCCCGGGTAGATCGTTCGCCATCGCGATCCCCTGAGCGACATTGGAGTTCTCGACGGCCCCCGCCAAACCCCCTCCGCAGCGCCGACACCCGACCGTCGGCACGCGGGCCAGCAGCGCGTCCTCGATGTAGTCGGACGCCGCGTGCCTCCCGGAATCGGCCAGGGCCAGGAGCTGGGTGGGAGTCAGCGAGATCTCGTCGCCCCTCAATATCTCTGGTTCGGGAGGCCCTCCTCGACCCATGGCCACCACGATGGGGTGGCGCCCCTCATCCACTAGAGCTCTCGCTGCGAACCCGGCGACCGCGGTCTTGCCGGTTCGCTTCCCAGTCCCGATCACGGCGACCGAAGGTTTCTTCGCGAGGTGCGGGCGGGGCGGTGGGGAAAAGATGAAATCCGCGCCCTCGTAGGGGACGCCGTTGCTAAGGGCCACCCCCGCCAGGGCGTGGCGGCGACGGTAGTCCAGGACCGGTTCGTCCGACAGATCCAGAACCGCATCGGGCTGAAGCTTCATGAGTGAAGCTTCGAGGAGCCGGAGCGGGTCGGGCCCGCTCTCGACCGGCACACCGCCGAGCTGCGTGAGGCCGCCCGGGCCGATCTTCTCCACGCCACCCACCAGAACGCACCCCGCGACCGAATGGCCGGAGACCCTCAAGTCCGACAAAGCGGCCTCGATGACCGGTGGATAGTGCTCGCCGTCGACCACAACCAGATAACGGATGGAAACCCCCAGAAAACGGAACGGGTTAGATACGGGGCTGAAAGGGAAACCTAAAGCAGTCAGCTTCCCTCGCTTAACCCAAAGGGGGCAACAAACAATGCTCGGAAAGAACAAGGACACCTCGGCCACGGACCGGGACACGCACGTTCACACGCGCGATGTCGCCCGGGCTCGCGGCGGTGTTTCCTTCTGGTCGATCCTCACCGGGGTCGTTGTCGCGTACGGCGCGTTTCTTCTTATCTTCGCCATCGTCGCTGCTGCTACGGCGGCATCAGGAGTGGACGCGGACGCGGCGAGCGACGCAACCCGCGAGGTCGGTATCGGAGTAGCGATCGGAGCGGTCGTGACCTGGTTCCTCTCGTTTCTCTGGGGTGGCTACACCGCCGGGCGGATGGGACGTGGCGCGGGTGCGGTCAACGGACTGCTGGTCCCGGTCGTGTTCCTGCTCATCGGAGCGATCATCACGGCTCTTATCTCCGCTTTCGGCGAGACCGCCAACCTGCAGCTCCCGTTCACTGAGAACCAGCTCCCTATCCAGGGGAGTGAGCTCTACGACTACTCCATCGGGTTCGGTATCGCGACCCTCGTAGCGATGTTTCTGGGGGCGATCCTCGGCGGAATGATGGGGCAGCGGTGGCACACCAAGCTCGAGCGTCGAGCGGTTGATCATGAGGAATCCGTCGCCGAAGAGCACCGTCGAGAGGCCATCGTCGACCGCGAGGAGAACCCACGCGACACGAGGCTCGAGGAGGCCCGCCGCGACGCGGCCACCACTCGGACAGATTCGACCGACAAAGATGTCGATCTACGGGACCGCAGCGCCGAGGAGGCACGCCGCACCACGGCCGAGCAGCAGAGGAACCGCTAGCACCAGACCTAGAGAAACAGGTTCGAGCGAGAAGCCCGGGTCAGCCCGGGCTTCTTCGCGTCCGGATCACCGGGGCCTAGCCTTCGGTCGCGCCCGCCGATTCCCACTCGCTCACGAACACACGCCATCCTGCATCGCGCTCGCGGCAGACGCGGCGGACCTGTTCGGCCCTGGTTGCGGCTTCGGGGCGGGGGACGATGAGCAGCAGCGATGGGCCCGCGCCCGCGAGCGACACCGGCAAGCGCGCGGCGCGGAGCTCCTCGTGCACGGCGGCGGTCTCGGGCATCAGCGCGAGACGATGCGGCTCGTGGAGCCTGTCCGTCATCGCCTCGGCCAGGATGTCAGAACCTGCCCCCGAAGTCATCGCGCCAACCAACAGGGCGGCTCGCGAGGCGGTGAACTGCGCGTCCTCGAACGGCACTGCCGAGGGAAGTACCCGGCGCGCCTCCTCCGTCGGAAACCCCAACCGAGGCACCACGAGTATCGGTACCAGTCGTTCGCTGACGTTCAGCCGGAAATGTTGTAGCTCGTTCGTCGCACCTCGATAGCAGACGACCAAGCCGCCGAGTAGCGCGGGCATGACGTTGTCCGGATGCCCCTCCATAGAGGTGGCCAGTGCAACCATCTCGGCCTGCGGCACGGTTCGACCCGTAAGGGAACGCGCGGCAACCAGTCCGCCGACCGTAGCCGCCGCGGAGGATCCCAAGCCGGAAGCAAGCGGGATCGGATTCTTCACGCGTACCGCGTAACCCGGGGGCCGGCGCGCGACGTGGTCGAAGAAGGCGTTCATCGACTTGATGACGAGATTGGTGTCGTCGGTCGGGAGGTGGTCCGCGCCCTCGCCCTCCAGCATCACTTCGATCGAGTCGCGGCGGGGTTCGATCTCGATCTCGAGGTGCATGCCGACCGCGGCCCCCAGCGCGTCGAATCCGGGCCCCAGGTTCGCGACCGTAGCCGGCACTCGAACTCGGACTGATGCCGTCATGTCTTTCCCCCTACCGTGGAGTTCCACGCGGACGGATCAATGGCATGCCGTGCCGGATGAAATCACGCCAGCTCCAACTTGGCCAGGATGGCTTCGACATTCGCCTCGACGATCTGGGGCCGTGGTCCGTCGCCGATAGCCGAGTCCGGATCCTTCAGGCCGTGCCCCGTCAAGACGCAGACGACTACCGCTCCCGATGGCACCGCCCCCGAGGCCTTGAGCTGCCGCAGGCCGGCGATCGACGCCGCCGAAGCGAGCTCGACGAAGAGGCCTTCGCGGGCCAGGGATCTGTACCCGAGGACGATCTCATCATCGGGTACGGAGCGGATCGCTCCCTCCGACTCCTCCGCTGCCTGCAGAGCGCCTTTCCACGAAGCTGGATTCCCGATCCGGATCGCCGTCGCGATCGTGTCGGGCTCATCCACAACCGCTCCCCTGACGATGGGACTCGCGCCCTCCGCCTGAAATCCATACATGATCGGTGTATCGCTTATCCAGTTCGCTCGTCGTGCTTCCGAGTAGCCCCTCCAGTAAGCGGTAATGTTCCCCGCGTTCCCGACGGGCATGACGTGAAGGTCCGGCGCGCGTCCCAACGCTTGAGCGATCTCGAATGCGGCGGTCTTCTGCCCCTCGATGCGAAAAGGGTTCACCGAGTTCACGAGGGTTACGGGATACCTGTCCGCCAACTCCCTGCTTAGTTCGAGCGCGCGGTCGAAATTCCCTTCGATCTCGAGCACGGTTGCACCATGCACGAGGGCTTGCGCCAACTTTCCCAAAGCCACGTTCCCGCGGGGGATGAGAACGCCACAGGTCAGGCCCCCGCGGGCCGCGTAGGCGGCGGCGGACGCGCTCGTGTTACCCGTCGACGCGCACAAGACTGCGTCCGACCCCTCCTCGAGCGCCTTGGAGATCGCGAGGGTCATACCCCGGTCCTTGAACGAGCCGGTTGGGTTCAGGCCCTCGTACTTGAGCCACACCTCGGCGTCGACCTCATTCGAGAGGCGCTCGGAGAAGATCAAGGGAGTGTCTCCCTCGTCGAGGGTCACCACCGGTGTGGCATCAGAGACCGGTAGGTGGTCGAAGTAGCGCCGGATGATCCCGCGCCGGCCGGCGATGTCGACGGCCACGTCAGGCCTCCGCCGTGCCGACGACTCGAAGACGCGAGTCGATGCTTCTGACGGAATCCAGCGTCTCGAGCTCCGCGAAGGTCTCGTCGTGCCGGCCCTCGGTGCCAACGTGTGTGATGAGCGCCAGCGTCGCTTCCTCGCCGATGCCCTCCTGTCTCACACTCGCGATCGATATCTCGTGAGCGGCGAAGACTCCCGCTACGGCGGCGAGGACGCCGGGTTGGTCCAGCACCGACAGGACCACGTAGTACCGGACGTTCGCCTCGTGCGGCGGTCTCATCTGCGCCTTGTCGCGATAGCAGGTGCATCCCGTTGCTCGACCACCGGTAGCGACGTTGCGAGCGATCTCGACGATGTCGCCGACCACTGCGGATGCCGTGGGACCTCCACCCGCCCCGCGCCCAAGGAACATGAGCTCGCCGGCCTCCGCCCCAACCACGAAGACGGCGTTGAAAACGTCACGGACGGCCGCCAGTGGATGAAGTCGCGGCAGCATGGCCGGGTTAACCCTCGCCGAGACTTGGCCTTCGCTTTCTTCGGCTACGGCGAGCAACTTGATCTCGTAACCGAGCTCGTGCGCTGCCGCGACATCCTCCGGCGTGACCTTGGAGATGCCCTCACGCTCCACGTCGCTAGCGACCACCCGGGCGTTGAAGGCAAGCGAAGCGAGGATCGCCAGCTTGGCTGCTGCGTCATGGCCCTCGATATCCGCCGATGGGTCGAGCTCCGGATAGCCGAGTCGTTCAGCCTCTCTGAGCGCGGCCTCGAACGTCTCGCCGGTCTCAGACATGCGCGTGAGGATGAAGTTCGTCGTGCCGTTGACGATCCCCATGACGCGGGTGACTCGGTCCCCCGCCAACGACTCCTTCATGGGGCGGATGATGGGGATCCCGCCCGCGACCGAGCCCTCGAACAGTAGATCGACCCCCGCCTGTTCAGCAGCGCCCATCACCTTCTCCCCTAGCGTCGAGAGGAGTTCCTTGTTGGCGGTCACGATGTGCTTACCCGACCGCGCAGCTTCGATGATCAGGTCGCGCGCGGGCTCGACCCCCCCGATGGTCTCAACGATGACGTCGATCGTCGGGTCCTTCACCACACTCCACGCGTCGGCGGTCCAAACTTCGTCGGGTAGCTGCACTGTCCGCGGTTTCGACAGGTCGCGTACGGCGACCTTCGCCAGGTCGATCCGGACGCCAGCACGTTCCGACAAGGTCGCGGCCTGCTCGGTGAGCACGCGCGCGGTTGCACCGCCCACGATCCCGCAGCCGAGCAGCCCGACGCGGACGGCGTTGCGCCCGGTTGTCATGGAAGCCGCTCTAAACGCCCGGTGAAGATGAGCGTCACGCGGCCTCCGACCTGCACACGACCCTCGTCAGCTTTCAGGTAGATATGCGATGGCCTGCCCATCTCCACTCCCTGCATCATCTCGATCTCGATCTTGCCGAGCCGGTCCGCGAGGTAGACGCCGAGGGCGGCGGCGCCGGCTCCAGTAGCCGGATCTTCCGGTATCCCGAGTCCGGGGAAGAATCCCCGTGACCGCGCCCGGCCGGATCCTGCGGCGGTGAAGCAGTAGCCTCCTACCGTGCTGATCTCATCGAGCAGATGCCAGCGCGGCCGGCAGCGTTCGAGCACCTCGATGCTTCGCACGGGGATCAGAAGGGCCCGCATCCCCGCGTCCGCGAAGGCCGGCCGCAGGCGGCCGTTCATGCCGAGCTCTGTGGCTTCGAGCCCGATCTCGCCCGACTGCAGCCCGAATGCACGCTCGAGACGTTCGGGGGCGCGAATATCCAGATCTTCGAGGTCCGCTTCGGTGTCACCGTCCCGTTCTAGCCACAACAGATCGTCCATCACCGTGACCGTCGTGGACCCCGCCGGTGAGCGTTGGTTGATGCGGTCGCCGGTCAGCCGACCCAGCCGTCGCAGGACCCATGCCGTGCCGAGCGTCGGATGGCCGGCGAAGGGCAGTTCTTCTTCGGGAGTGAAGATGCGAACGTCGTAAGAATCGTCGCCCACCGAGGTAACGAACGACGTCTCCGACAGGTTCATCTCGCGCGCGATCGCCTGCATTTGTGGCGCCTCCAGGGTTCCCGCTTCGGGGAAGACCGCCAGGGGGTTGCCGCAATAGGTGCTGTCGGCGAAGACATCGACCTGAAGAAACTCCACGTTCACATCCTCTCGGGAGCGCCGACACCCAGAAGCCCCAGCGCATCCGCTAGCACAGCTTTCGTAGCGACACACAGAGCCGCTCGCGCGAGCGACAGCTCCCGGTCCTCGGTGACGACCCTGCAGTCACGATAGAAGGCCGTGAAGACCGCCGCTAGCTCTTCGGCGAATCGAGTGACCTTCTGAGGGGCGTAGGCGTGGGCCGCCTCGGGGACGACCTCCTCGTAGGACGCCAGCTTGCGCATCAGCGAGTCCTCGCTGGGATGCTCCCCCACCCGGTCGAGTGGCGAGGTGGCCGACGGCTCCAGCCCTTCTTCCCGCGCGCGTCGGAGGATCGAGGAGATACGAGCGTGCGCATACTGCACGTAGTACACGGGATTGTCGGGAGCCTGTTCCTTCACTGCATCGAGGTCGAACTCGAGCGGAGCCTCCAAAGAGCGGGTCTGGAAGGTGTAGCGGGCCGCATCCGCCCCCACGTCGTCCACGAGCTCGTCCAGGGTGACGATGTCGCCGGCGCGCTTCGATGACTTCACGGCCTGCCCGGCGCTCGTCAACGTCACATGGCCGCTCAACACGATCCGCACGGAGTCCCGGTCGAGTCCCTGGGCTTCGACCGCGCCGAACAATCGGGCCACGGAGCCGTGGTGATCCGGTCCCCACAGATAGATCAAGCGGTCGAAGCCACGGTTGAATTTGTCGACTACGTAGGCCACGTCACCGGCGAGATAGGTCGGTTCCCCATTCGAGCGCACGAGTACCCGGTCCTTGTCGTCGCCGAACCGCGAGGAACGGAACCAGATGGCCCCTTCCTTCTCGTAGGCGAGTTCGGCATCTTGCAACCGGACGATGGCAGCATCGACTTCGCCGGAGGCATGCAGGCGCGATTCCAGGAACCACACGTCGAAGCTCGTTCCGAAGGACTCAAGCGACGTGCGCATCCGGACAAGGGTTTCGTCGAGCGCCAGATCCTTGATCGTCGCGCGACGATCCCCATCGGGAAGCGAGACGAGACGATCCCCGATCTTGTCGGCGATCGCTCTGGCGAAGTCCGCCACGTAGTCGCCTTGATACCCCTCCTCCGGTAGCTCCGCATCGACGCCGAAACGCTGAAGGTAACGAGCCAGCACCGACGCCGCGAAGAGCTCCATCTGTCGCCCGGCATCGTTGACGTAGAACTCGCGGGTGACGTCATGGCCACACGCCTCGAGCAGGTTCGCCATCGAGTCACCCACCGCTGCGTGCCGGCCGCTCACCACGTTGATGGGGCCGGTCGGGTTGGCCGAGACGTATTCCACGTTGATCCTGGTTCCGTTCCCTTCGGTAGTGCGCCCGAACCCGGGTTGCTGAGCTCGACGAACGACATCGTGCAGCCACGCCGGGGACAGACGGAAATTGAGGAAGCCGGGTCCCGCGACCTCCACGGACTCGATCAGATCCGAGGGCGGGATCCGCTCGACGAGGGCTTGGGCGATCGACCGAGGGTTGTCCCCCGACCCCTTCGCCGCAGTCAGGGCGACGTTCGTCGACCAGTCGCCGTGCTCGCGTCGCTTGGGTCGCTCGAACGCGATCGTCTGCGTCGTGCCTTGGGGAAGGGTTCCGTCGCGTACGGCTGCGTCGAGGGCCGAACGCATCAGGTCGGAAAGCTGTTCAGTGACCATGGCTAAGCCTAATCAGCTAAGAGCCGTTCCACCACATCCAGCAGATCGCTTGGGTCGAATGGCTTGGTGAGGTAGTCGGCGACCCCCTGCTCCCTACCCTGCTCGATGTCCGACGCCTGGGCCTTCGCCGAGAGGAACACAACGGGGATGTGCTTGGTGCCATCGTTCGACTTCAGAGCCTGGACCGTCTGATACCCGTCCATGCGCGGCATCATGATGTCCAGGATGATCAGGTCCGGGAGCTGCGCCTGGGCAACCTCGTAGGCCTCTTCGCCGTGATTCGCGAGCAGGACGTCGTAGCCCTCCAGCTCGAGGTTGACCTGCAGGAGCCGCAAGATAACCGGGTCGTCGTCGCACACGAGGATGCGCTTTTCACTGGGGGCCATAGGTGCCAGATGGTACCCGTAACTATCGGCCCCACCGAGGTTTCAACCGGTCTCGGCCTGTTACTAAACCCCACTGACGGGTCGCGATGATGCTCTAGGGTGACGCGCTGGGCCCCCGTAGCTCAGGGGATAGAGCACACGCCTCCGGAGCGTGGGGCGCAGGTTCGAATCCTGCCGGGGGCACGCACAAAAGGGGTGTGCGGCCCATCAGGATGCGTTCGCTCGGGAACCAACGTCACCCTGATGGTTAGCTCACGCTTGGTCGGGTCGTAGCTCGCCTCGAAGTTGAGAGCCGCGAGCAGGTCCCGGAACTCGTTGTCGCTCACGAGTTCCCGATCCACTTCCAGAAGCGGCAGAGCGGCGTCGAGAGCCTCCGCCGACTCCGGGTCGGGGATTGGGCAGTCTCCTCCTCCGCGGCCTCCAACACCCGCTGCTTCTTCCCCTGATTCGAAGATGCCCAAGTGGCCATTGACGCTCGGGAGCGCGCTTACCGGCTGTTCCGGGAACGCGCCGACGCGGAGGGAGCCGCACGGACGGCTGCAGGTGTCGCCAACGACCTTCTGGCGTTCCGAGTTGACCCCGCCGTTGCTGCCGGAAGGCTACAGCGGGCTTGCCGCGGGCTCGAAGACCGGCCCGGCTCGCCCGAAATAGCTTGGCTCGACATAGTCGAGGTGGGCAGTCCGGCCACCGCGCGGTGGTCAAGGCTACCGATGGCATGATTGGGTCATGAGCGACCGCGAGGAGTTCCTCACCTGGGTTCGGTCGGTTCTCTGTGATGCAGAGGTGGCCATTCACAATGGTGACGCCGGACCGCGCCGTGCCATCTGGTCCCGCAACGACCCGGTGACCGTGCTCGGCGCCTGGAAGAACGCGAGCGGGCAGCAGGAGCTCGACGAGCTCTTCGCTCACCTCGCTGAGAGCTTCTCGGACTGCACGTCGTACGAGTTCGAGCTCCTCGAAGCCGAGGTGCTGGGGGACGCCGCGTACACCGTCGGCTTCGAGCACACCTCCGCGTCCGTCAACGGCGTGCCGCGCACCTATACCCTGCGCGCGACGCAGATCTACCGGCGTGAAGACGAAGCGTGGAAGGTGGCGCACCGGCACGGGAGCGCGCCGCCGGAGTAACTGGCTGGGGCATCCTGATAGCGCTTCTCCATCACGCTCGACAAACCGTGACAGTGAGGGAAACCAGGTGAAGGGTGCACAAACTTAGTTCCGTGCCATAGCTTCCTGCTGAAGCGCGATGAACCCGGCGATCAGGAAAGACCAGACACTCCGGCCGCTCGTATCTCCGGCACCTACCAGGCCGTCATATGCGAGGCGCTGTCCGCCTTTGTCTCATCGGTTGTAGCGCAAACGTCACAGCAATCGTCCGTCACGAGGCTCTCCCATATCCGGCGCCGGTGGATCTGCCTTTCGTGCCATAGCGCGGACACATCTCTATCGCGTGGCCGTTGACGGCGAGGAGCTTCTCAGCGGCCCGGAGCACGCCGACGACCTCGCGGGTGGCGATCGCGTAGAAGGTCTGCCGACCTTGGGGCCGATCCGTCACAAGTCCGCAGTCCTTGAGACAAGCAAGGTGGCCCGAGATGTTGCTCTGTGAGCCTCCGAGTTCATCGACCAGATCCACGACCCGCTTCTCGCCCTCCAAGAGCGAGAGAAGGATCGAAAGCCTCGTCCGTTCAGAGAACCCGTGGAACAAGGCCGCCGCTACCTCCGCCTTACTGCTAACCGTTGCTGCCACGGCACCTCCTGCATCTCATCGGTTATGCCCGATAATATCGGTTTTAGCCGATGAAGCCGATTGAGTATCGTGGCTCCAGCGCCCTTTGCCCGAGGACCCGCCCAATTCCCGGCCCACCTCAAATAGCGTCGCGTGACGCCGCCGGCCGGCGGACAGCGTGGCGGACCGTATGGGATCGGGTCGAACTTCCCCCGAGGGACTGTTCTGGCCCTTGGTGGGAGGCTGCGCGAGATCGATGAAACACTAACCCTTATCCCATCTTCGAGGCTTTACTAGAGGAAAGGCACAACGTGGAGGTGGAGACTGGAGTTCGACGAGTTCAACAGGACTCTTACCGCAGGGCTATGCGGCAGCCTTCGCCTTCGCCGGCAACGCCCCGTGGATTCGGCGTCCTCTCAACGACCGGACGCAAGACTGGAAAGAGGCGACGCAGATGCGTTCGTGCGATCCAAGAAGGCAACAAGGTTTACCTGGTCTCCCTTCGGGGCCGATACGGCGCATGGTTTCGGAACATTCAGGCTGAGCCCCATGTGACCCTGCGGATCCGAGGAGGCACCTTCCCGGCCCTTGCTAACGAGGTGACCGATCCGGAAGAGTACGAACAAGCCAAGACGGCTTATTGCGGCACCCTCAACCCTTTCGACCGACTTGAGCACCGGGCGCACAGAAAGGGGCGGCCCACCCCGGAACGGATCAGGGCTTTGCATGAACACTGGTTCAGGGTCGGCACTCCCGTCGTGATCGACTTAAGCGTGAAGGAGTCGTAGCACGGCCTCGCATCGGAACTGACCTTGCGCTGACGGCCACTGCACCTCGAGCCCGAGGACTGAGGACCAGAAGCGCTCCGATTCCTCCAGATCGTTGACGTCGAGCACGATCGACCGGAGTCCCCCAACTGCCATGTGAACCTCCTCTAGGACTCCTTCGCAGTGTTGCCGAACGATTGTTGGGTGAGACCGGTCACGCCCGCAAGCAGCGACGAAAACTCGATCGGGATCACGAACTTCGTAGATTCCGATGCGCCCAGGGCCCTCAGCGCGTCGAGATACTGGAGGCTCATCGTGTTGGCGTCCAGAGTCTGGGCCACCTCGTAGATCCTCGCAAGCGCCAGGGAGAAGCCCTCGGCCTGGAGGATCGCCGACTGGCGTCCACCTTCGGCGTTGAGGATCGCCGCCTGCTTGCTGCCCTCGGCCGTCAGGATCGCGGCCTCCTGGCTTCCCTGGGCCATCGTTATCGCCGCCTGCTTCTGTCCGTCCGCCTCCGTAACGACGGCCCGGCGCGTTCGTTCGGCCGACATCTGGCGCGTCATCGCCTCTTGGACGGCCGGTGGCGGGATGATCTCTCTGATCTCGACGTTCGTGATCTTCACGCCCCACCGTTCGGTGACTTCGTCCAGCTTCACCCTGAGCGTCTCGTTCATCTTCTCTCGCTTCGCCAGCACGTCGTCGAGTGACATGTCCCCAACCACTGAACGCAGCGTCGTCGCGGCGATGTTCTGAGCTGCACCAGCGAAGAATTGAACCTCCACCACGGACATCACTGCATCGACGACCTTGTAGAAGATGATGAAGTCGATCGAGATCGTTGCGTTGTCCTCGGTGATCGCGCTTTGGTGTGGGATCTCGAGATACAACTCGCGGAGATCTACGGACACGGCCCGGTCCACGAGCGGTATGAGGAACACGATGCCTGGCCCCTTGATGGCGAGAACGCGCCCCAGTCGGAAAACAACGAGGCGTTCGTACTCGCGCACGATCTTGATCGCCATGGCGATAAGGATCATCAGCACCAGCAGTGCGACACCCAAACCGATCAATAGAGCTGTCACTGGCCTCCTCCTAGGTGTTCGAGCGAACGCTCCTCATCGTGAGCCTCGCCTATTGGTTCTACCTTTAGCCGCAATCCCTCGACCGCGACGACTCTGACCCGTTCGCCTTTCTCCGTTGGGCGCGACACCGATTCGACGCTCCACAACTCCGACGCGATCTGCGCCGTTCCCTCGGGCGTCAGGGGACTCGTCGTAAGCCCTTCAACTCCGATCAGACGGTCGGTATCCGTCGTCACCGGTAACCGTCGCGCACGCAGCGCCGCGGGAACGACGAAGACGAAGAACAGGGCCATCGCCGCCGCAACGGGGAGGATCACCCACGGCGACACCCGTACGCCGGGGAAGGACGGATCGAACAGGAGTGAACCGCCCGCAACGAGAGCTATCAGGCCCGCCACGCCGGCGATGCTGATGCCGGGATTGTGGAGCTCGACCAGGAAGAAGCCAACGGCCGCAACTAGGAGCACGACGCCGATCAGTTGCACCGGCAACATGCCCAAGGCGGCGAACGAAACCGCGAGCGAAAGGATCCCGAGGATCGCCGCGACCGAAATGCCAGGGTGCAAGAACTCGACGACGATCAACCCCAGGCCGAGAAAGAAGAACAGGAACGCGAAGTTGGGAGTCAAGAGGTGGTGAAGGATGCTCGTACCTAGTCCCATCTCCCTCGTCTCCACCTCGACTCCCGCCGTCTCGAGGGCGACGGACTCTCCATCCTTCTCGACCGTTCGCCCGTCCACCCGCTCGAGGAGGTCTTCCGGAGAAGTTGCGATCAGATCGATCACCCCGAGGTCTAAAGCCTCCTCCGCGCTGGCGCTGGCGGCATCCCTAACGGCCCTCTCGGCCCAGTCCGGGTTGCGGTCCGAGCGCTCCGCGAGACTGCGGATGTAGGCGACCGCGTCGTTGAGCACCTTGCGCCGTTCGACCACACCGCTCACCCCCACCGGGCTGGCGGCCCCGACGTTGGTCCCGGGTGCCATCACCGCGACGTCGCAGGACAGGAGGATGAAAGCTCCCGCCGACGCGGCTCGAGCGCCCTCGGGGGCCACGTAGCAAACGACGGGGACGGGTGAGTTCAGGATCGACTGGATGATGTCGCGCATCGACGAGTCGAGCCCTCCAGGCGTATCGATGGTGATGAGCACGGCGGAGGCCCCCGCCGTCTCGGCGTCATCGATCTGGCCCGTTATGTACGAGGCTTCGAAGGGATCGACCACCCCATCGAGGGTCAGACCGACGACCAGATCGCCGTTCGACGCAGCCGCGGGAGCCGCCAGGATCGTAAGGAAACCCGCCACCGCCAGCAACCGAACCGCCCGCATCCTTGCATCATGCCACTCGGCCGCGCCTGTATACCGTGCGGGTGGAATCACGACCCTGCCACGGGTACTCATTCGCCGAAAGGCCGCGCCAGTGAACGGCACGATCTCGCTCCGTTTTGGGTTCCGCCGCCCGTATCCCGTCCACCGGGTTTTCGACTTCCTCTCCGCCCGTTGCGTTCGCGGTGTCGAAGAGCTCGTCGACGGCCTCTACCGACGAACCGTACGGCTCCCCAATGGAATCGGGATCGTCGAGCTTGCCGCCGCCGACGATCACTTCGTGTGTCGCGCGCACCTGCAAGACGAGCGGGATATCGGAGCCCTCGAGGAACGCTGCCGGTGGTTCCTCGACCTGGACTGCGATCCTTTCGCGATCGAGGAGGTCCTAAAACGGGATCCCGCACTACGTCGATCGGTGGAGTCGTTGAGAGGGCTGCGGGTCGTGCGAACCCTCGATGAGCCTGAGCTCGCCTTGCGCGCGGTTCTGGGCCAACAGGTATCGGTGGCAGCCGCGGTGACCGCGGCCGGACGCGTCGTCGACCTGTGCGGCATTCCGCTCGCAGAGCCTTCGGGCTCGCTTACGCGTCTGTTCCCCAGCGTCGCCGATCTGGCCGCCGCCGATCTCTCTGGGTTGAAGATGCCGGCTGCACGCCGGACCGCATTCGGCCGGCTGGCCGAGGCGCTCGCGGCCGGCGAGATCGTGCTCGACGGGGGGACCGACCCGGATGGGACCTACGAGCAACTCCTGACCCTGCCCGGGATCGGCCCGTGGACCGCGTCCTACATCTGCATGCGGGCGCTTGGCGATCCCGATGCATTCCTCGCCGGCGACCTCGGAGCCCGACGCGGCGCAGCAATGCTCGGACTGCCCGAGACGGCACGAGCCCTCGAGGCTCACAGCGAATGCTGGCGCCCCTGGCGCGCCTACGGCCTGCAGTACCTGTGGGCCGCTCTAACGCCCTAGTTCGCGGGGGCGACCACTTGGCCGCGTGCTCTCGGCCGGCGCGCGCGCGGGTTGCCACTGGTGCGGAGGCGGCGCAGGCCCCACCCGAGGACTCCGACCCAGGTGAGAACGATCGCGCCCAACACCCAGTAGGCGACGTAACTGAGCCACGCGTCGGTTGTCTTCGCCTCGCGGAGCAAGAGTTTCTTGTCGAGCACGAAATCCCGCTCGAACCGAAGTTGAGCTGGTACCTCCGGAGCGCAACAGCTTGATCCTCGGGCAGATAGATCGGAAGGGCCATGATCGAGGAGCCCTGATGCAGGCGGATCAGCGTCTTCCAGTCGCCCGTGACCGGGACCGGATCCTCAGTGCGATACGTGCCGTCGCCCGTCGGTTCGAGACCGGTCACGATGCTGCCGCCGCCCTGCCACGACGTCACGTTCAGCCACTCGACATCCTCCAGGGCGTCCGCCGGTTGGGGTTCGACAGTTGCGTGTACCAAGCCGGTCCGGGTTTCCTCGAGCGCTACGCGCGCGGAAGCGTCCACGTCGCTGGAGATGGGAAGCGGATAAGCGAGCACGAACAGAATGGCTCCCGCCGTCGCCGCGGCCATCCATCCGGAGGCCCTCTGTTGAGGACGGTCCGGTGATAGCGCGCGTCCGATGAAGCCCCCGAGAAGACCACCGGCGATCCCGGCCGCGACA
>Ga0136632_10000047_pt1 | contig 26176 bp, 24 predicted proteins | sample AntDrymUQ6112106_2_FD_104670 | JGI IMG/M metagenome (GOLD analysis project Ga0136632, IMG submission 104670) | Polar desert sand microbial communities from Dry Valleys, Antarctica - metaG UQ611 (21.06) | ecosystem: Environmental > Terrestrial > Soil > Desert | place: Antarctica: Dry Valley...
CCCACCACATGTCGCCGGCTTGCTCGGCGAACATCAGCGGCTTAGGAAATCGACGGCCTTGGCGATGTCCTCCTCGATTGAAAGCAAGCTGTCTTCGTGCTCGATGCTCAAGACATAGTCATGTCTGCCCCCGCGCTCTCCACTTCGAGTCGCAGAGGGCGTGCGGTTCTAGCCCTTGAGGGCGCCGGCGGTGATTCCCTTGACGAACTGGCGCTGGAAGATCACGAAGATGATGACGACGGGCACGATCATGATGATGCTGCCGGCTGCGATGAGCTCGTACTCCTGGGTACGCCCGCTTGCGAAGATGTAAAGACCCGTCGACAGGGGTCGGTTCTCCTCGCCCGGCAGAAACAACAGCGGCATCAGGAACTGGTTCCATGTCTGAAAGAAGACGAGCACGCCGAGGACTGCGACACCAGGGGCGGAAAGGGGAAGCATCACCCGCCTGAACACCTGGAACTCGGTGGCCCCGTCCACCCTCGCCGCCTCTGCCAGCTCGCCGGGCAGGTCCTGGTAGAAGGACCGCATCAAAAACACACCGAGCGGAACCCCGAAACCGGCCGAGCCGGCGACTCCCGGAAGGATGACCGCCCACAACGAGCCGAGAAGCTGAAGGTCGCGCAGCAGATAGAACAGCGGGATCATCACCGAGGTGAACGGGATCATGAGGCCGAGCATGAAAGTGAAGAACACGAGGTTTCGCATGGGGAACTCGAAGCGCGCAAGCGCGTAGCCGGCGAGCGTCGAAAGCACGATCACACCCGCAACGGTGGGGAGGGTGATGTAGACGGTGTTGAAGGCATAGCCGCCGAAACCACCCAGCGTCCAGGCATCCCCCAACGTCCCGACATCAAGTGACGTGAACAGGGCGAAGGGATCGGTGGTGATGTCGGTGGGGTCTTTGAGCGCAGTCGACACGACGAGCAACAACGGATACAGAGTGATAACTGCGAAGAGGATGAGGATGGCGTACTTGAAGGCCGCCGCCCCGATGTTCTTGACGCGCGGGGAAACGCCGCTCGCGACCGCCGGGGCCCCTCGCTCCACCCTTGCCTCCGCCACCTATCGTTCCGCCACCTATCGTTCCCTTTCCCTGAACTTGACGAACGCGACCGCGGCGACCAGAGACAACACGGTTATGAACATTGAAAGGGCAGAGCCGTAGCCGAGGCGGTTGAGCTCGAACCCATTCTCGTACGCGTAGTAGCCGAGCACCGTTGACGCGTTGCCGGGCCCCCCTCCCGTCATTATGAGGATGAAGTCGATCACGGCGAAGCCGCCGATCAGAGTGATCGCTGTCACCAGCGTGAGGACGGGGGCGATGGCAGGGATGACCACGAACCGGGCCCGCTCGAACCACGTGGCGCCGTCGACCTTGGCGGCATCGACCATGTCCGTATTGACGTTTTGGAGCGCCGTGTACAACAGCACCGTGACAAAGCCGAAGGCGCCCCAGATGGCGGCGACCAAGGTGGCGACGAGCGCGGTGCTTGCGTCTCCAAGCCAACCCCGGCCAAGCGACTCCAAACCGACGGTGGCGAGCACCCGGTTCAGGACCCCGAACAGCGGGTGGTAGATCCAGCCCCACACCAGGCCCACCACGACTATGGGCAGGATGAAGGGCAGAAAGAACACGGTCCGAAAGAACAGCGCCCCGCGCGGCACGGTCCAGAGCACGAGCGCGAGCATGAGCCCCAACACAACGGGGGCCGCAGTGCCGAGCACGATCCAGACGACGTTGTTGCGCAGCGCGAGATAGAGCGTCGGGTCCCTGAACATCGCAATGTAGTTGTCGAGGCCGACGAACTCCTTGAGCGCGGTCGCGCCGTTCCAGTTGGTCAAGCTGAAGTAGATCGAGTTCGCAAAGGGGATGAGCATGAAAAGGGCGTAGAGGGCTAGGGCCGGAGCGATGAACAGTGCAGCGGTTCTGAGCTCTCCCTGCCTGATCGTGCGGGCGGCCCGTCCGCGCCGGCCCCGGGTCAGCCGGCCGATGCCCCCGGCGCTTTCCTTAGACGATCTCGAGACAACGTTGGTGCCAGAACCCGCCATTGTCGTTAGGGCTGCTCCAGCGTCTCGCCGGCAGCCTTCGCCTTCTCGTAGGCCGCCTGCAGCGCATCGGCCTGCTCCTGAGCCGTCCTGCTGCCGTTCAAGACCTCCTGGAAGCCGTCGAACATCACCTCGTTGAAATCGGCCGGGGCAAGCACATCGATGTTGTAACCGAAAGCATCGGGATTCTCGGCCTCGGAGAGGTCGTCGAGGACCTCCTCGAACAGCGGCGTGACCTCGAGCTCGGCGGTATCGACCTGGAACGGAGGGATGGTGTTGGCGCGCTCGAGGTCGTCTTTGACCCTCTGCTCGTTGAACTGCAGGTAGTCGACGAACTTGAGAGCGGCCTCTGGGTCGTCGGTGTTCTTGGCGACGAACAACCCGCCGCCGACGCCGGAGGGCGGGCTTATGCCCGTGTCGTCCAAGGCAGGGAACGGGAAGAAGCCGACCTCGAAGTCCTGGACGGTTTCGTCGATCTCCGGCACCAGCCACGTGCCCGTGGGCGCCATTACCGCCTCGCCGGCGTAGAAGAGGCTGTTGGCGTCCTCGTAGGTGATCGCGTTGACGTCGTCCGGGTAGTAACCCTTCTCCACGAAGTCGCTGAACATGATCTCGATGGCTTCGACGACCTCGGGGTCGTTCCACTTCGCACCCCCGTAGAGGAGCTGGTTGAGTCCGTCGGGCCCCACGAGATTGCTCACCGCGATGCTAAAGAGATGGCCGGCCGGCCACTTCTCCTGGTCGCCGAAGGCGAACGGCGTCATGCCCTCGTCCTGGACGGCGGACGCGATCTCCTCCAGCTCCGCAAGCGTCTGGGGCTCCTCGAAACCCATGTCGTCGAAGACGTCCTTGTTGTAATAGACGCCGATCTCCTCGACGCTTCCCGGAACCCCAGAGAGCACGCCGTCGTAGGTGACGCGCTGCTTGGCCCAGTCGTAGACGGGCCAGCCGTACTGCTTATAAGCGTCGTCAAGCGGATAGAGGAGGTCGGCTTTGGCAAGGACGCCGGCGAACCCTGGTCCGGTGTCGTAACCGAAGACGTCGGGAGGCTCCTCGGAGCGAAGCCTCGTCTGGATCACCGTGCGCTGGTCTTCGACCGCGACCGACTCGCGCTCGACCGTGATATCCGGGTTCGCGGCCTCGAAATCCTCGATGATCTCCTTCGCCTCAGCCTCGAGCGCTGGAGTCTCTTCGATGCCCGTGAAGTAGGAGATCGTGGTCGGGCCGCCGCTTGAGTCCTCGCTTCCGGCCCCGTCTGAGCCGGCGCTCCCCCCGATGCAGGCGGTCGCCGTCATCATGGCGAGCGCCAGAACCGTCGTGGCCTTAGATGCTCGAAACACCTGTCCTCCCCCTCCGTTGCCTGCTACTACGCCTGTGGCATGTTACACCCGAGTCCTGTGTCGGCCGGAGGCCCAGAAGGGGGCAGCATGAAGCTCGCGTGCCAGGAGAACCTCATCCCAGGCTCGGGCCTGATCGAGAAATGGGAGCTGCTTGCGGACGCCGGCTGGGACGGCATAGAGCTTCACGGCCACGGTGACGGCCGCTTCGGCGAGCGCCGTGGCGAGCTGAAGGCGGCGCGCGCCGCAGGCGTCGAGCTGCCGACGGTGTGCGTGATCATGGATCACTTCATCGGCGACTTCGACCCAGTACGGCGAAGAGATGCGATCGACAACATGAAGTCGCTGCTTTCCGTCATGGCCGAGATCGAAGGCTACGGCGCTATCACGCCGGCGTCCTACGGCATTTTCTCTCGCCGCCTTCCGCCATATGAGCCTCCCAGATCGCCCGAAGGCGATCGCGCGGTTCTGCTCGAGGGCCTTGGCGAGCTCGGCGAGCATGCTCTCGGCGAGGGCGTGGTGCTGCTCCTCGAGCCGCTGAACCGCTACGAGGACCACATGGTCAACACGCTTGCGCAGGCGAGTGAGCTTTGCGATGCGGTCGGCCTCGACTCGGTGAAGGTGATGGGCGACGTTTATCACATGAACATCGAAGAAGACGATCTCGGCGACGCAATCCGGCGCGCCGGCGGCCACCTCGCTCACATGCACCTCGGCGACACCAACCGCGAGCATCCGGGGACCGGACATCTCGATTTCAAAGCGGTGTTCGCCGCGCTCGCCGGCATCGGCTTCACCGGACACCTCGCAATGGAATGTGGGATCAGGGGTGACGCGCGCGTGGTTCTTCCCGAAGTGTCGCGCTTCCTGAAAGAAGCCATGTGATCAGCCCATCGATGCGCGCCGCCCGCTTCGTGGGCGGACGGCGCATTGAGCTGCAGGAGCTGCCGGTTCCCGAGCCGGGGGCCGGCGAGGTCCTTGTCAAGGTCGATTCCTGCGCCCTCTGCGGGACCGACAGGCGCTCCTACGAGACCGGGACGGCCGTGGTGCCAGGGCACGAAGTCTCTGGAACGATCGCGGCGCTTGGTCAAGGCGCGACCCATGCCTTAGACGCCCGTGGAGTCGTCTACCTCGTCGGCTACTGCGGCTCTTGCTACGCGTGCAGGTCGGGTGCGACCAACATCTGTCTCGACAAGCAGAAGATGTACGGATTCGACACGGATGGTGGCTACGCCGAGTACGTGAAGGTGCGAGCCGAGTGCTTCCTGCCTGTGTCGCCGGACGTGCCGCTCGATCTCGCGACGTCCCTCCTCGACCTCTACGGGACCTCGGGGCACGCTTTTCGGCGGGCCGGGCTCAGGCACGGCGACACGGTCGCAGTCATGGGTTGCGGACCGATTGGCCTCGGGGCCATCTCCATGGCGGGTGCGCTCGGGGCGGGAGAGGTGTGTGCGACCGACCTCGCACCCGACCGGCTCGCTCTGGCCGACTCGCTAGGCGCAACCGCGCTCGACGCTGCCGGCGGCGATGCGGTGGCCGCTGCCCTTGCACTTCACCCCGACGGCTTCGACGTGGTGATCGAGGCGGCGGGAACCACGGCAACCCAGGCCGGTGCTGTGGCCCTCACCGCTCCCGGAGGAACAACGGCTTTCGTTGCCCACAATCAACAGCCGCTTTTGGTCGACACCCTGAGCGAGCTCATCCAGCGGGAAAAGACTCTGCTCGGTTCCGAGTACTTCGCAGTATCCGAGTTCGGGGTCAACCACGCGCTGCTGGTCTCGGGCCGGCTCGATCCTGCGCCGCTCATTACGCACCGCTTCCCGCTCGAGTCGATACAAGAGGCATTCGATCTGTTCATGGCCGGGCGGGGCGGCAAGGTCCTCGTCCAACCTGCGGGGTGAATGATCCGTGAGGCTCCTGTGAAAGCCGTCGTCGTGGGGGCCGGGCCCGTCGGCGCCATTCACGCGCGCGCACTGGCCGCGCACGACTCCGTGGAGCTGGTCGCTGTGTGCGGGCGCACAGCAGCCAAGACCGAAGCCCTTGCCGCACGGCACGGGGCACGCCCTCACCTTTCGATCCACGGCATGCTCGAGCGGGAGCTGCCCGACCTCGTGTGCGTGGCAACGGGCAACAGAGACCACCCCGGCCCGGTCATGGCGGCGCTCGAGGCGGGCGCCGACGTCTTTGTCGAAAAACCGATGGCGTGGCGCCTCGACGAAGCCCGCGCGATGGTCGAGGCCGCTCGGAGTAAGGGGGCCGCCCTCGGAGTCAACTTCAACCACCGCTTCTCCGATCCTTACCTGCGCGCCCTCGACTATGCGGACGGCGAGGGTCTGGGGACGCTCGCCTACGCGGCAATGAAGTTCGCCGGCGATCTCTACAAGGAGCTCGACGATCCCTACTGTCAGCTCATCGAGACCCAGGGCCACAGCTTCGATCTCCTGCGCCTCTTCTGCGGCGACATCGCCGAGGTATCGGCCTTTCTCGCCGATCCACGCGGCATCGGAGTCTATACGAGCGCTGCGATCAATATGCGTTTCGAAAGCGGGGCAGTCGGCGCCCTGCTCGGAAGCTGGGACGGCTCCTATGCCACGTCCTCCTCCGAGGTCCTCGAGGTCGCAGGGACAGAGGGCCGGATCGTCGTGGAGGACGTCATCGACTCGGTGAGAATATTCGAGGCCGGACGCGGCGACTACCGGGAATGGCGCCCCGGCATCTTCGACGCACAGGGCCGCGATTTCTGGCGCACGATCGATCGCCATCTTCACGCCTTCATCGACGCCCTGCTTGAAGGAAGAAAGCCGCCCGTCACCGCCGAGGACGGACTGCGGGCCCTCGAGGCCACCTACGCCGCGATCCGCTCCTTCGAGCAGGGCCAACCCATAACGCCGGGCGGCGCTTAGCCCATCCAGCTCGAGCCCATTGAGGCCGTGGCGCGTTCTTACTGATTCAGGCCCACCACATGTCGCCACCTTGCTCGGCGAACATCAACGGCTTGAGGAAATCGACAGCCTTAGCGATGCCCTCATCGATTGAAAGCAGGCTGTCTTCGTGCTCGATGCTCAAGACATAGTCATAACCGGCGACGCGAAAGGCGCTCATGATGTCGCGCCACGTCTTCTCGCTCTGACCGTATCCCACGGTCCGAAAGACCCAAGAACGCTCGGCGACGCGATCGTAGGGCTTGGTGTCGAGCACGCCGTTGGCGCGCACGTTAAGGGTATCGAGATAGGTGTCCTTTGCATGGGCGTGGTAGATCGCCCCGGCGCCTCCGAGCTGTTTGATGGCGTCGACGGCGTCGATACCCTGCCAGAAGAGATGGCTCGGGTCGTAGTTGGCGCCGACCGCATCGCCCGCCTCGGCCCGCAACCTCAGCAGCGTCTCAGGGTTGTAGACGACGAAGCCGGGATGCATCTCGAAGGCGATGCGCACGCCGTGGTCGGCAGCGAAGGCCGCCTCCCTCTTCCAGTAGGGGATGACCTTCTCGTTCCATTGCCACTCGAGTATCTCCAAAAAGTCGGGGGGCCACGGGCAGGTCACCCAGTTCGGACGGGTGGACCCGGTCGAGTCACCCGGGCACCCGGAGAACGCGTTGACGACGCCCACCTCGAGAATGGCGGCGAGCTCGACCGTGGCGCGCCAGGTCTCGTGTGCCCGATGCGCGAAGTCGTCGTCGGGGTGCAGCGGGTTTCCGTGCTGGCTAAGCGCGCTGATGAACATCCCCCGGTCGGCGACCTTCTTCCTGAGCTCGATGGCCTTCGTGGTGTCGCCCCGCAACTCGAACGGGTTGCAGTGGTGGTCGCCCGGGTAGTTGCCGGTGCCGAGCTCAACGGCCTCGACTCCGAGGGCAGCCAGCTTGTCAAGGGCCCCCTCAAGCGGCAACCCTTGATAGAGCACGGTGAGCACGCCGAGCTTCATGTCTCAGCCTCCTTTCCCTTTACCTACCTCGACCCATCTGCCGGAGCGGTGGCTCGCCAGGATCGCCTCGACGATGAGCATTGTGTCGTGCGCATCGCCGAAGGTCGCGAACGACGGCTCGTAGACCTCGACGTTGCTCTGTGCCCTCAGCGCGCCGTAGAAATCTAGGCAGAAGTTCTTGAGGCCGTCGGGCCAGCCTTCCTCATGGCCGGCCGGAAAGTGAGCGAGCTTGGCGGCCGCAGCATCCAACAGGGAGGGATCACGCATGAGCTGCTGGTTGGGACCGTCGCGTCGTCCGATCCATAACGAGTTCGGGTTCTCCTGATCCCAGGCGAGCGCCCAGGCAAGCGTGTCGATCTCGAAGAACAACCGGTTCTTGCGCCCCGGGCTGACCTGAGACACGCTGAAGACGCCGCGCGCTCCGCTCACGAAGTGCAAGAGCACGGACCCGATGTCCTCTGTGTCGATCTCCACGGCGACGCCGGACGGCGCGCCGGTGGCCGTGAAGGTCGGGCCGGTCTCGTGTGGGCGCAGCCGTCGTTCATGCACCGTGTGCAGGTCGCTGCAGACCTCGAGGATGGGATCCGAGGTGATGTACTGAACGAGGTCGAGCCAGTGAGAGCCGATATCTGCCACTGCCCTCGAGCGGCCCGCCGCTGCGGGGTCGAGCCGCCAGCTCCAGTCGGAGTAGTAGAGCAGCCAGTCCTGAAGGTAGCTGCCGTGGACGAAGTGGTGGCGCCGCTCGGAGGCGTCGAGCATCGCCTTTGCCTGGCGGACAAGGGGATAGTGGCGGTAGTTGAAGGTGACCGCACTAAGGACGCCGGCGGCCGACGCCGCCGCCATCAGCGAAGCCGTCTCGTCGCTGTTCATCGCAAGAGGCTTCTCGGACACGACGTTGACCCCGGCCTCGAGCGCAGCCGCATTGACCTCCGCATGGAGATAGTTCGGGGTGCAGTTGTGAATCACATCGAGCGAGCTCTGCGAGATGAGCTCGCGCCAGTCCCCGTAGCCGTCTGCTATGCCGTGGGCGACGGCGAAGCTGCGGGCCTTGTCGGCCGAGCTGCCGGCAACCCCAGTGACCTCCACTCCCGGAAGGCGTCGCAGCGCTTCCGTGTGCGAGCTCGCGGCGAAACCGGTGCCGACGACGCCGACTTTGAACTCACTCATGTTTGAGATCGGGCCTCCGTCCGCAATCCTCACCGAGCCACCGGTATTATCCACGCCTCATGCCGAGTGCCCGTCGCCACACCGAGGACATCATCGCCTGATGGGACGCGTCGTCGTCTTCGAGGCCCCCGGGAGCGTCGGCGTGTCCGATTACGTCGACGAGGCATTGGAGCCCCATCAGGTCCGGCTCAAGACGCTGTACTCGGGCATCTCGGCCGGCACCGAGCTGACCGCTTACCGGGGCTCCAACCCCTACCTCACCAAGCGGTGGGAGCCGGCGCGCCGGTTGTTCACGCAGGACACCGTCGGTCTCTCGTACCCCGTCGAGGGGTGGGGATACGAAGAGGTCGGCGAGGTCGTCGAGACAGGAGCCGAGGTCACGACGGTTGAGCGAGGTAACGTGGTCTGGGGTGCATGGGGGCACAGGACCCACCAGGTGATGACCGAGGCAGATGCCGCAGCCCGGTTGCTTAGCCCCGGGGTCGACCCGATCAACGGCATCTTCTCTCAGATTGGTGCGATCGCCCTCAATGCCGTGCTCGACGCCGACATACACGTCGGCGAAACGGTCGCCGTTTTCGGCCAGGGCGTCCCCGGCCTTCTCGCCGGACAGCTTGCGAGGTTGAACGGGGGCCGGGTCATCGCCGTCGACCGGCTTCTCGCGCGGCTCGAGCTCGCTTCCAAGCTCGGCGCAGCGGTCACGATCGACGCGGGAACGGAGGTTGCGGCGGAGCGCATCAAGGACCTGACCTCCAACCGGGGGGCCGACGTGTGCATCGAGTTCACAGGCAGCGCTCCTGCCCTCAACGAAGCCATCAAGGCGGCGGCCTACAACTCGCGCGTGGTCGCCTCTGGTTTCTTCCAGGGCCAGGCACAGGGCCTGTTCCTCGGTGAGGAGTTCCACCACAACAGAATCGAGGTGGTCTGCTCCCAGATCTCGGGCGTGAGCGCCCGGCTTGACCACCGCTGGAACGAGCACAGGCTGAGAACCACGGTCATGGATCTCCAGGCCGAGGGGCGCATCGACTTCGAGTCGCTCGTCTCGCATGTCTTTACTATCGAACAGGCGGCCGACGCCTTTCGGCTGCTTGATGAGACGCCCTCTGAGGCCGTGCAGGTCGTGCTCAAGCTGTAGCTCGAGCTAGAGATCCAAGAGCTCTGCGGCGCGCTCGAACGGGCCGAGGGGACCCGGGGCCTCGGCGACGAACCAGAACGGAGCGAAGCGGCCTATAGCCGGCTCGGCCTTCGAGATGGCGGCCGCAAGCCCGGGTGGATAGCGCGTCAAGGAAGCCGCCTTGAGATCGTCCCCGGGCCCTGCGCCGTGGCCGGTGCGCCCGACAGCGACCGCGACGCTCATCCTTCTCATCGAAGACTCATCCAGCAAGCGCAGGATGCAATGCGCAACGACGGCCTCGATCTCAGTGCGCGTGTAGCTCAGGAGCAGCCCCGAGGACACCGCTACGGCAGGGCGCGGGTAGCGCACGATGAGCGCGTTGGGCGCGTCTGCACCGACGATCCACAAAGAGGGAGCCCCGGTGCGCAAGTCGGAAGCGAAGCCGGCCACGAGGTTTCGCCAGCGGAGATGATCCCCCGCCGGCATCTTCTGTGCCCCAATCGAGCGAAGCGCCAGTGGGCCCTGGGCGACGACCCACCCCACCGCAGCGCAGGCTAGGACGCAGCCCACCGCCAGCGTCGCCACCACCACGATCATTGGGCCATCGCCCGGGCGCGCGCGTAGACGGACTCGACGTTTGGCACAAGGGTGTCCCACGAGTAGCGTCCCGCCACCGTGCGGCCGGCCGCCCGCATGGCCTCCGCCTTGCCGTTGGCGGTGAGCACCCGCCTGAGGGCGCGCCCGAGCGCTGCGGCATCGCCGGGGGGGACGAGCTCGGCCGCGGTTCCGGTGACCGCCTTGAAGGCATCGAGGTCCGAGCACACGACGGGCGTGCCTGCGGCCATGGCTTCGATAAGCACGATCCCAAATGACTCACCGCCCAGCGCGGGGCAGCAGTAGACGTCCGCCGCTCGGTAGATGCCCGCCTTGTCTTCCTCGGCCACCTTGCCGAGCCACTGGATCCTGACGCCGCTCCGCTCTGCGAGTGACCTGCTCGATCGCTTCTCGGGCCCGCTGCCGGCCACGACGAGGGTGAGATCGAGGTCCACCAGCGTCGCCATCGCCTTGATCAGGACCTCGAGCCCCTTGCGCGACTCGAGGCGTCCGAGGAATAGGACGTTTTTTCCCGAGCCGAGGTCGGCGGGGTCCGCCGAGGCGAACCTGTGCGTCTCGATCCCGTTGGGGGTGATCGCGTAGTCGCCGGGAAAATAGCGCGCCGCGAGCGCATGTGCGGCCGGCGAGACCGCTGTCCTCACATCGAGGCGGTCGGCGGCCTTCGACAACACGGCCTTGGCCCCCCTGTAGCCGAGGCTCGATTCGGCGGCGGCATGGAAGGTCCCGACGGTGGCGGCCTCCACGTTGGTCGCGAGCGCAAGCAGCGACAAGCTAGGGATGAGGGGCTCGTGAAGGTGGACGACCTCGGGCTTGAAGTCCTCGAGCGCGTCCCGCAGGTCGGCTGCCGCCACGGGCCCGAACGCGAGCGGCGCAACCGAGCCGTTGGCCAGCACCCTCACGGCGCGCCCGACGAAGGTGATGCCCTCCTCCTCGAGGCGCAGGCCTCCCCGCAGCTGAGGCGCAATGACCGCCGCTTCGTGGCCGCGTGCAACAAGTGTCCTTGCGAGCGCCCGGATATGGCTCTGGACGCCCCCGAAGCGGTCCCACGCATAGGGACAGACGATGGCGACCCTCACGCGATTCGCCCCGTGGTTCGGCCCGTGGTCCGGTCGAGGCCGCCCCGGATCCACCGCGCGGTCCGGTCGAGGCCGCCCGTCTCTCTTACGGTCCGGCTTGCGCCGTCCATCTTTTTTGTCCGGCCGAGGCCGGACGGGGCAGTGGGCCAGAACGGCCGGAACACGTGCCACTCCTCGGGGGCCCTTGCGATGTGGCGCTCGAGCTCCACGGCAACGCTTCTCGTGAGGGCGGCCACGGCCCCCTGGTCGTGCATCTCGGGGAGCTCGATTGGCGCTGAGATCTGCGCCCACCAGCCCCTCTTCCCGCCGGGGAGCTGCACGCCGTAGACGCCGGCGACAAGGACCGGCACGCCGGCCTTGAGCGCGACTGCGGCAGGCCCGCCGGGAAGCGTCGTCGTGGCGCCGAAGAAGTCAATCTCGGGGCCGTCGCCCCTGAGGTCCCTGTCGCCGAGGATCGCAACCACCGATCCCCGCCTCAGCGCCTCAACGAGCTTGATCGCCGAGCGCCGCTCGGCGGGATGCACCACCACTCCGAGGCGGCCGCGTTGCGCTGCGAAGAACTCGAACAGGCGCCGCGGACGCAGGATCTCGGCAACGGTCTCGAGCCGGCGTCCGGAGGCGCCGACCCAACCCGCTGCGGCGTCCCAGTTGCCGAGGTGCCCGACGACGATGAGGGCCCCAGCACCTCTGTCGAGAACCGACCTCAGATGCTCCTCGCCGTCACAGGTGAAGCGCTCGAGAAAGAACTCCTTGTCCTCGCGCACAAGCCTGAACAGCTCGAGCCAGTAACGTGCGTAGCTCCTGAATGCCTCGGCTGTGAGGGCCTCGAGCCTCGCCGATCCGGGGGGTTCGCCCGTCACTCGGGCCAGGTTAGCGGCCACCACCTCTCTCCTGTTGGTCGCGCAGCGCGCCCATAGCTCGCCGAGGCGGTGCGCCACCCAGTAGGCCTGACGCTCGGGAAGGCGGCCGGCCGCTGCAGATCCCGCCACATATCCGTAGTAGCCGAGCTGCAGATGCCACGGCTCGCCGCTTCGGTCACTCATCCCTGATCTGCTGTCTCACGAACAGCATCCGCTGAACCACCGTCACGATCGAAAGGGCGGCAAGGATCGCGAGCATGGGCGGGACGAGTCCAAGAAGCAGACCGGCCACGATCAGAATGAGGCGCTCGGCCCGTTCGGCGATCCCGACGTTGCACTCGTAACCGAGCCCCTCTGCCCTCGCTTTGACATACGAGACGAGGAACGTCGCCACGAGCGTCACGAGGGCGAGTGCGGCGACCCACGACTGGCCGTCGCGCGCCGGGTCGGGGGCGACCCCGTAGAGCCACGCGAGGGGGAGAAAGAACAGAGCGTCCGAGGTGCGATCCGTGGTCGAGTCGAGAAGGGCGCCGAACTTGCTCCCTCCCCCGCTCGCCTTGGCCACGGCCCCGTCCAGTGAGTCGGCCACGCCTGCCGCAATGGCAACGAGCCCGGCGGCGACCAGAGCGTCCCTCAGGATCAGGACAGCGACGACCGTTTGGAGGCCCACCCCGGCGGCCGTGATCGCGTTGGGATGGAGGCCGCCGCGGGCAAGGGCTCCCCCCACCGGCTTCATCACCTGGTCGTAGTAGCCACGGATCTTTGCGTCTAGCACACGTCAATCCTCAGTCGGTCGCCCCAAGGCGCTCCTCCACATGCTGACCCATCTGGCCAAGGTCACCGTACCCGCCGACGATCTCGGCCGCTACGATTGGGCAACCATGAGCTGATCCAAAGGGGGAGTTGAGTGAAGAGCTACCCGACCGAGAGCATCCGCAACATTGTCCTCGTGGGCCACGGCGGGGCGGGCAAGACCTCCGTCGCCGAGGCCCTGCTTTTTTGCTCGGGAGCAACCACCCGTATGGGCAAGGTCGCCGATGGCAACACCGTCACCGACTTCGAAGAGGAGGAGATCAGAAAGGGCGTCTCGATCTCGACCGCGCTTGCGCCCATCGAGTGGAAAGACCACAAGATCAACATCCTCGACGCGCCGGGGTATGCCGACTTCATCGGGGAGATGCGCGCTGCGATGCAGGTGGCCGACCTTGCCGTGTTCGTGGTTTCCGGCGTCGAGGGCCTTGAGGTCCAGACGCAGGCGGCATGGAACTTCGCTGAGGAGCTCGGCCTTCCCAGGGTCATCTTCATAAACAAGCTCGACCGCGAGAACTCCTCCTTCAGGCGCACGCTCGAGCAGCTGAGGGAGGCATTTGGCATCGGCGTCGCCCCCCTCGCCCTGCCGCTCGGGCGGGAGCATGACTTCCGTGGTGTGATCTCGGTCATCGACGCCGGCGCCTTCTCCTACGACGACGCCGGAGGAGTGACGGAGGAGCCCGTGCCCGACGATCGCAAGGAGCGCCTCACCGAGGTCAGGACCTCGCTCCTCGACTCGGTCGCCGAGACCAACGATGAGCTCCTCGAGCGCTACCTCGACGGCGGCGAGCTCACTCGCGAAGAGATCGTCGGCGCCCTGCACGATGGCCTCGCCGAGGCGACGATCTTTCCTGTGTTCGTGGGCGCGGCGACGAAGCTGATAGGGCTCGATCGCCTCGTCGACGCGGTCGTGGGGGCCGGCCCCTCCCCACTCGATCGTCCGCCGGTGGAAGGCGAGGACGGAGAGGCGCGTGAGGCCAAGCCGGACGCGCCGCTGTCCGCGCTCGTCTTCAAGACCACCACCGACCCCTACGTCGGGCGCGTCAGCCTCTTCAGGGTGTACTCGGGGGTGCTCAGGGGTGAGGGCACGCTCCACAACGCCTCTCAGAAGATCGACGAGCGCGTCGGCCATGTCTTCACCATGCGAGGAAAGAATCAGGCGCCTATGGACGAGGTCGTCGCAGGCGACTTCGGCGCCGTGGCGAAGCTGAGCCACACGGTGACAGGCGACACGCTCGCCGACAAGTCGGCCCCCATCACCATCCGCGCCGTCGCGCCGCCAGAGCCCCTCCTGCCAAAGGCCATCGAGCCCAAGACGAAGGGTGATGAGGACAAGCTCATGACCGGCTTGCAACGGCTCATCGAAGAGGATCCGGCCCTCGGACTCGAGCGCAACGACGAGACCCACCAGACCATCCTCTGGGGCATGGGCGACGCTCACCTCGGTGGCATCGTCGAGCGGCTCAAACGCAAGTTCTCGGTTGAGATCGAAGAGGTCCCCTTCAAGGTGCCCTATCGCTCGACGCTCAGAACCAAGGCCGAAGCCCTCGGGCGCCATGTCAAGCAGTCGGGCGGGCACGGCCAGTACGGCATCTGCAACGTCAGGGTCGAACCCCTTCCGAGGGGTGAGGGCTTTGCCTTCGTCGACAAGATCTACGGGGGCTCGATACCGAACCAGTGGATCCCGTCGGTCGAAAAGGGGGTGCGCGCCGCAATGGAGCAAGGCGTCGGCACCGGCTTTCTGATGATCGACGTCCAGGTCGAGCTCTACGACGGCAAGTACCACTCCGTGGACTCATCGGACATGGCTTTTCAGCTCGCCGGCTCCCAGGCGATGCGCGACGCAGTGGCCAAGGCCGGCGTCACGTTGCTCGAGCCGGTCTGGAAGGTCGACGTCCTCGTGCCCGAGAGCTTCACCGGCGACATCATGGGTGACCTCCAGAAGCGGCGCGGCATCCCCGAGGGGATCGACACCCTAAGCGGAGGGCGCCAGATCGTGCACGCCAAGGCGCCGTTCGCAGAGGTCATTCACTATGCGACCGACCTGCGCTCAATGACGGGGGGCCAGGGGACCTTCTCGTGGAGCTTCTCGCATTATCAGGAGGTCCCCCACGACCTCGCCCAGAAGATCCTCGACCGGACCAAGGAACAAGCCACCGCCTGAGCACCCACCGACGCGCCCAGCGGCGTTTGGCCCGGCGGTGGGGCCCGGAAGTCGTGGCAGCGCAGCAACTGTCGTCGTTTGCTGTCCCTATACGACAGTTAACGACATCAGAACGGCAGCCGGGGGTCCATCAGCGATCTCACAAGCGCGACGACGCCCTCGGGGTCTTCGTTCATCCGGCGCGCCGTAATGTGCAGGACTCTGTAACCCGCCGACTCGATGTGGTTTCGACGCATCAGGTCCTTCTCCCACTCGACGCGTCCGGAATGATACCCATAGCCATCGAGCTCAATGACGAGTCCGTGCTCTGGATAGGCGAAATCGACCCGCGCTACAAAGCAGTCGCCGTCATAGATCTCGAACTGCCGGTGTGGCGGCGGAAGCCCGGCTGCCCGCAACAGCCGGGCAAAGCGAGTCTCAAGAGGGCTATGTGCGGGTGCACACCCTTCGGCCCTTGCGATGAGCAACCTTCTCAGAGGTGCAGCGCCCGCCCGGCCTCTGGCCCCCACCTCGTCCAACCGCCATGACAACCGTCGGAGCGTGACGATGCCCCGCCGCAATGCGTCATCAAGCGCAATCTCGATCCTGTCGACCGGACAGGTTGCTGCCACGTCCATGAGAGTCCGAACCGATGAGGTGACCGGAAAACCTCCAGCACGTGCCACGTCGCACGACGACCATTTGCGGACCAGGTGCACGGTAACTCCCCCGCCGGTACGGAGGTTCCGAGTGGTGGAGATGTGGACCTCATTGTCGTGAAAGCCGGCCAGAGCCCACAGACGTGCGGCCGTGAGGTGCGAGGCATAGGTGCCCTCGCCGCCCCAGGTGCAGGCGACCGACACCGCCTGCCGCCAGCTCGGTGACGACCCTGCTAGAAGATAGACGCCGGGCCTGGCCACGGTCAGCCGGCCCGATTCAAGGTCGTTTCTGATGGACCCCTCCGACCGACCGCACCCCACGAGTTGACTCCGGGTGATGACCCCGTGCTGGCGCGCCGCCAGGCGCGCCGATCTCCGAGTCCCATTCGTTGCCATAGCCGGTCCACTCTTTCCGAACTCGGCCTCGATGACTGTGGTCCTCGCCACATCGAGATGTTAGGAGGCGCTGCTGGGAAGCAGGCGTTACAGGTTCTCGAAGTGGGGTTTCAGCTTCGCCCGGGTGGCTTGCAGCATCTCGGGGAGGACCTTGGTGTCGCCGACGACCGGCATGAAGTTGGTGTCGCCGCCCCACCGTGGCACGACATGCATGTGGAGGTGCCCTGGGATGCCGGCGCCTGCAACTCGGCCCAGGTTCATCCCGACGTTGAAGCCGTGCGGTCCCAGAGCCTCGCCGAGCACGTCGACGGACTTGAACGTGACGTCGAGGAGTTCGGCGCGCTCGTCGAAGCCGAGTGCACTCACGACTCCGACGTGGCGCCGCGGCGCAACCATTACGTGGCCCGAGTTGTAGGGGAAGGCGTTGAGGATCACGAACACGTGGCCACCTAGGTAGAGCACCTCGTCGCCGTCGGCGAGGTGGCCGCAGAAGATGCAGCCCTCGTCCTTACCGCCGTCCTGGCTGTCCTCTATGTAGGCCATGCGCCACGGGCTCCAGAGCCGCTCCATCAATAGGACGGATCGAGCTTCCTCGCCTGAATCTCGGCGACGATCGTGTCCGCGAAGTCTCCGACCGCGACGTCGCGCCGCTCCTTCCCGGAGCGCGGCCTGACCGAAACGGTCTCCGTCGACGCCTCGGCATCTCCGACGATGAGCATGTAGGGAACCTTTTGCAGCTGGCCCCTGCGGATCTTCGCACCCATGGTGTCGTCCGAATCGTCGACCTCGGCGCGCACTCCGCCGTTGTGGAGGCGCTGAGCGACGCCGCCCGCATAGGCAACATGGCGGTCGGCTATGGGAATCACGACCGCCTGCACCGGTGCGAGCCAGGTGGGAAAAGCCCCCGCAAAGTGCTCGACCAATACGCCCGTGAAGCGCTCGACCGACCCGAACAGGGCGCGGTGGATCATGACGGGTCGCTCGCGTGCGCCGTGCTCGTCGGTGTACTCGAGCCCGAAGCGCTCGGGGAGCTGGAAGTCGACCTGGATGGTGCAAAGCTGCCAGTAGCGCCCGATCGCATCGCGCGCGTCGACGTCGATCTTGGGCCCGTAAAACGCGCCGTCGCCGGCGTCAACTTGGTAGTCGACCCCGGCCTTTTGCAGCGCTTTCGGAATGGCCTCTTCGGCGAGGTCCCACAGCTCCGGCGCCCCCACCGACTTGTCGGGCTTGGTGGAAAAGCGAACCCGGTCGGGGCCAAGTCCCACGGTTCCATACAGTGCGCGCAGAAAGTCGATTACCTCGACCATCTCGTCTACCACTTGATCGGGGCGGCAAAAGATATGCGAGTCGTCCTGAGTCATGCCACGCACACGCAAGAGGCCGTGAACCGTGCCCGAGCGCTCGTAGCGGTACACGGTGCCAAGCTCGGAAAACCGGACCGGAAGCTCCCTGTAGGAACGTGTTCTGGAGCGAAACACAAGCACGTGGAACGGGCAGTTCATGGGCTTTAGAAAGTATTCGGCGCCCTCGACGCGCATGGCCGGATACATGCTCTCTTTGTAAAAATCGAGATGCCCGCTCGTGGCCCACAGAGTGCGCTTGCCGATATGGGGGCTATACACCGGTTCGTAGCCGCGCTCGTGGTGCATCGCACGCGACAGGTCTTCCAAGGTCTTGCGAACCACTGCCCCTTTGGGGTGCCAGATGGCGAGGCCGGGGCCGACTTCCTCCGGCCACGAGTAAAGGTCGAGCTCGCGGCCGACGCGCCTATGGTCACGCCGCTCCGCCTCCTCGAGTCGGTGGAGGTAGGCGTTGAGCGCGTCCTTCGACTCCCACGCTGTCCCGTAGATACGCTGCAGCATCGGCTTGTGCTCATCACCCCGCCAATAAGCGCCCGATGATCGCAGCAGCTTGAACGCCCTTATGCGCCCGGTCGCAGGGACATGGGGGCCGCGGCACAGGTCAACGAACGACGGCTCGTCCTCGCCTGCGCGGCGGTTGGAGTACAGCGATATTGTGGCGCCGCTCGCTCCCTGCTGCTCGAGCGCGTCTGCGCCCTCGGCAACCCCGCTGATGATCTCTAGCTTGTAGGGCTGGTCGACGAACGTCTCAAGCGCTGCGTCCCGGCCGGGCTCGGAGCGCTCGAAACGCTGATTCTCCGCAACGATGGCGCGCATCTCGGCTTCGATCCGCTCGAGGTCCTCGGGGGTGAACGGTGCAGCCACCTCGAAGTCGTAGTAGAAGCCATCCTCGATGGGCGGCCCGATCGCATACTTCGCCCCTGGGTATAGCCGAAGCACCGCCTGGGCAAGCACGTGCGCGGCCGAGTGCCTCATGATCTCGCGGCCGAGCTCATCGGTCTGGGTTACGACGTGGACATCCGAGCCTCCCGGCGGCACAGCTGCAAGGTCGCGCTGCGCGCCGTCGACTACGAGCGCGACCGGCCCGCTCGCAGACGCCTCCTTGGTGAGCTGAAATCCATCCTTGACCCCATCTGGGGCCACTGCCACGCTGATCGCTCGTTCCTTTCCGAAAAGTGCTAGAGGCCGTTGATGCTACTCGCCCATTGTTTCTGGAACTCGGCATAGCCGAGCCCGGTGGACTCATTGAGCGCGCGATCGAGATGGTAGCGGGTCGTTCCAGGAGCAAGGTCGACGGCCCCGAGCGTACGGTAGAAGTCGTTGAAGGTTGCGAGCCCCCATTCGTCGGTGAAGAACTTGACCGCGCTTTGGGCTTCCTGATAGCTCATGTAGATATCGGTCCCCTCCCCCGTGTTGAACTCGAAATCCTTGGGCAGCTTGCCGTCGAAGTTCCCCGCCGCTTGCTCGGCGACAAAGAAAGCCAGTGCCTCGGGGTCCCCGTCGTAAGCCGTGATCTCAGCAAACCCCTCGTCCACGAATACGGGCATGAACGGGCCTGCGGCATCGCGGGTTGCGATGTGTAGGAGCTCGTGGGCCAGGATCGTGAAGACTTGATCCTCGCTCTCGACCTGGAACGCCTTGGGGTTCAGGAGGATGCGGTGCCCGGTGTAGTCGAAGCTATTCTCGACGTCGACGGTCGAGTAGGCAAAGGCGACGAAGTTGTCGAGGTCGATCGTCGCCTGGAGCATCCGTGCCAGCTCCTTGGTGGAACCCGGCACGAGCACAAGCGTGTTTTTGCGCCAGGGCCCGTCCCAGTACGCCTCCACCCGGGCCACGCCGCGTTCGGCAAGGGCCAGGAAGTCGCCCGAGAGCTCCAGACAGTCCGAGCCGTCGCAGGGATGCTCGAGCTGAAGGAAGTGCTCGCTCGACTCCGACGTCAACCGGCCCTGATCCCAGAGGTGGCGCGCAGAGAAGAGGGCGATGTCGTCGAGGTCGGTGTCCTCCGCGATGAGCCACCGGCCGTCCCGCTCGACGAAGGTGTAGAAGAGATCCTCGGCTGCGTCTTCGGCGTCGAAGCCTGCGATGCGGTAGCGCTCCTCGGTGAGGGGGATGGACACCGACGACGCCCCAGGATACCGGCGCCTGTCCGACGGCCGCACGAGGTCACCGTAGCGCCCCCATCTAGCCCGAAGCTCGTAGCCGTCGAAGTCGATCCCGCCCATCGCGTCGAACAGGCGGCGCTGGCGCCGGACGAAAGCAGGTGATGAGTCCTCGATCGTGGACAGGAACGCCTGCCTGTCCCTGGTAGCGACGGCAGTCGAGCGGCGGTCGAGAAGCTCCTGGATCGCAACACGGGCCGGGCTCGCCCGGACCGCAGAGCCGCGGTCACCGGGGGCGGCCGTCGCACCTTCTGCGGCGGCCGGCAACAACGCGGCCCCCGCCAGGAGTGACAATATGGCGATCGCCCGTGCAGCTGCTGCGACTCGAAGGCTCACCGGGCCAGCCTAAGCCCCGACCACGGAAAAGAGCCCAACAGGTGTCCCCAGCCGACCAAGGGGAGCGGCGCTCCAACCAGGAGCTCGTCACGCGCTTCCTTCGCGCTCAGAACTTCGAGCAGGTGGGCCGTCGCGAGGAGGCCGTCGAGCTCTACGAGGAGGCGGTGACGGTGGGGTTCGACTCGAGCGGCCCCTACGACCGCCTCATCGCGATCTACGGCGATGACGCCCGCCATCGGGAGGTCATCCGGGTTGCGGGGGCCGCCCTCGAGCACGTTTTGACCTACGAAGACAAGAGAGCGTGGTACGAGCGGATTCGCTCGGAAGCACAGAAGCGGCTCACCAACCTGCCCCAGGCCGCGCCCAAGCGCCGGGGTTGAACGCCCTCGAGCAGATTCTCGTCCAACTTATCCGCAGGCGCGGCCCGATGCCCGTTGCCTCGTACATGTCAAGGGCCCTCTACCACCCTGAGCACGGGTACTTCGCGACGGGGCCCCGCTCGGGACGCCACGGGCACTTCGTGACCTCCCCGGAGCTCGATCCCTCTTTCGGCGAATTGTGGGCCGCTGGTTTCGAACAGGTGTGGTCGGCGGCCGGGCGTCCGGCGAGCTTCGAGGTGACCGAGGTCGGCCCCGGCGAGGGGGGCTTTGCCGCCGCCGTGCTCGAGACTGTGGCCGGTCCCTTTGCGGCTGCCCTTTCCTACCGGCTCGTCGAGCGAATGCCGCTGCTCAGGGCCCGTCAGGAGGAGCGCCTCGCCCCCTTCCTCGGCTCCGGCCGGCGCGCTCGTCCGAAGGTGTCGTGGAGCCCCTCGCTCCCCGAGGCACCGCCAGCGGCCGCCGGCTGCGTGTTCGCCAACGAGGTCCTCGACAACCTCCCCGTGCACGTGGTCGAGCGGCGCGCGGGCAGGCTCATGGAGGTCTGCGTTGCCGCCCCCGAGGGGGTGCTCGTCGAGGCGCTCCTCGAGCCTTCGAGCCCCGAGCTCGCTCGGTGGCTGAGCCGCTGCGGCATGGACCTGCCGGAAGGCCATCGCTGCGAGGTGGGGCTGGCCGCCGAGTCGTTCGTGAGGCGGGCCGCCGGGCTGCTCGGCCGGGGCGCTGTGATCCTGATCGATTATGGGGCCGAGGCCGCCGAGCTTGCGGCGCGCCCGGCCGGGACCCTCGTCTGTTACTCGGAGGCGGGGGCGGACGACGCCTACCTCGAACGCCCCGGAGAGAAGGACATCACCGCACACGTCAACTGGGGCGCGGTGCACGGCGCCGGCGAGCGGGCCGGGCTCGAGACGGCGGGCCCTCGTGCCCAGAAAGATGTCCTGATTGCGCTCGGGGCCAGGCATAGCCTCGACTTGCTCAGAGCCGAGAGGGAGGCTGCGAGCTCGGCCGGCGACGGCGCCGCCGTGGTGCGGGCGGTGTCCCGGGCTCAGGCCCTCAATGCGCTCATGGACCAAGGCGGCCTCGGCAGCCTGGGTGTGCTCACGGGAGCCACCGGCGGCCTGCGCCCGGCCGATCTCCCCTTCACCGCCCCCCTTTGACACAGGGATGGTGGCTACTATTGATCTCGGGACCGGCTTACCGGCTCACTGCTAGAGGGGTTAGTAGCCGGAGGAGGGATCTACCAGGCCCTCGAGGGGCTCGCCTGCTGCGTATTTGGCAACGTTGCGGCGCACCAGTGCGGCCAGCTCGGGGAGGCCCATGGACCAGGTGTTGGCGACGTGTGGCGTGATGATGACGTTTGGCATCGACCACAGGGGATGGCCGTCGGGGAGGGGCTCGGGGTCGGTGACGTCGAGGGCCGCTCCCCCGATTCCGTTTTCCTTGAGGGCGGCGACCAGCGCGTCGGTGTCGACGAGCCCGCCGCGCGCGACGTTGATGAGCCACGCGCTCGACTTCATGGGCCCGAACACGGCTTCGTTGAAGAGCCCCTTCGTCTCCGGGGTGAGCGAGGCCGCCACGACCACGAAGTCGGCCTCGGGCAACAGCTCGGGCAGGGCCTCCGTCCGCTCGGTGCGCTCGGCGCCGTCAAGGGGCTTGCCCGACCGGTTAACGGCGAGCACACGGGAGCCGATGGGCTCAAGCATGTCTGCGAGAGAGCGCCCGATGCCGCCGGTGCCGAAGATGAGCACCGTCGACGCCTTCAGTCGAGTCTCTGAGCCCTCCGGCACCCACGACGTCGCGCCGATGTGCTCGTGGAAGAGCCTGCTCGAGGCGAGCATGAAGCCGAGCGCATGCTCGGCACAAGTTGGCCCGTAGATCCCCTTGGCGCAGGACCAGGTCAGGTCGGGGTCGATCACGCCGGCCGCAACGAACTTCTCGATACCGGCGAAGGGAAGCTGCACCCAGGTGACGGGGGACGACTCAAGCAGTCGGGCAAGATCCTCGGGGTGGGCAGGGTCGGTCCATATCACCGCCTCTGCATCGGGGGGCTCGACGAGGCGTGCTCCGCCCCCTTCTGCTGCGTCGAAGATCTCCTGATCACCGCCGGGAACTATGGCCACGGCCGGCAGAGCCGAGCCGCCCATCTACAGCAACGGCTCGCGCGCGGGGGCGACCCTGTCGCTGCCGCAGCCTCGGCACACAGAGGGCTCATCCGCCGCCGTGGGAAAGGTGTCGCCGCAGCGCTCACATCTCAGCACCACGAGCGTGGCCTCGCCTTCGTCCTCGAGCCGCATGGCGATGAGCTTACTGCCAGAAACCGAAGCGCGGCGAGCAACCGATGGCGCGGCCCATTCGCTTTGCTCTACCTGTGACTGGCTCCGCCCGGCAAGCCAAAGGGGTGGGAAAAGGTAGGATTTGCTTCCCGCTGCGGAGGGAGAGCCGCACGGGTCCGGGATCCGGCGAGCCGTCCCGGCGGGATCGGGTGGGTGACCGGCACGACGCAGTGCCGGCCGCAACAGAAAGGAAGCGCTATGGACCTCCGCTACCCCCTGACTAGATACGTCTACCGCCCCGTCTCGGTCCCCATAGCGGCCCGCCTGGTGCCGACGCGGGTGACCCCGATGCAGATCACGCTGTTGAGCGCCGTGTTCGCGGCAGCCGGCGCCGTGGCGGTCGGGAGCGGACGCTATGTGCTCGGGGTGGCCCTTACCTTGGTGGGGGCGATCACCGACTGCGTCGACGGCGACCTCGCGCGCATCAGCAACAAGACCTCGCGCGCGGGCGCCTACCTCGACAGCGTTCTCGATCGCTGGACCGACGCCGCCCTGATCGTCGGCCTCGGATGGTCGAATCCCGAGACCTATGGTCCGGCCGCCGCCGGCGCCCTCGTCGGCTCCTTTCTCGTCAGCTACACGCGCAGCCGAGCCCAGTCTCTGGGCATCGATCCGCAGCAGGGAATCGCAGGGCGCGACGCGCGCATGCTGATCCTCATGCTCGCGGCGCTGTTCAATGCGGTCCTGGCCGGTCTGTGGCTGGTCGCCGTGCTCAGCACGATCACCGCTGTGCATCGCATGGTGTGGTCGATGCGCGCCTTGGATCGCTACGACCGGGCGCACTCGGCCGAAGCCCGAGACGCCGGCCCGTAGACGCGCGCTACTTCTTGACAGCTTCGATCGGGGGGCGCTCCGCCGCCGGCTGAGCTCCATTTCCGTTCATGGAGAAGTAGTCGTCGAGGTCTTTGCCGCTCATGTTTTCCTTGTCGAGCAAGATCAAAACGAGACTCTCGAGGTCGGCGCGACGTTCGGAGAGCAAGCGCCGGGCGATATCGTGGCCTTCCTCCAGAATCGCCTTGACCTCCCTGTCGATGGTCATCTCGGTCTCGTCCGAGACATCGCTTCCTCTGCGGAAGGCCGGCGCTAAAAAGCGCGGCCCGCGCTCGGAGATGTTGATCGGGCCGACGGCGTCCGACATGCCGAATTCCGTCACCATGCGGCGCGCTATCTCAGTCGCCTTGGCGAGATCGTCGCCCGCCCCCGTCGTGGCATAGCCGAACACGATCTCCTCGGCTGAGCGCCCGCCGAGCAGCACCGCTATGCGATCGCGCAGCTCGGGCTCGGACATGAGGTAGCGCTCTTCGTCGGGAAGGGTCTGAGTGAAGCCAAGCGCGCCGATGCCGCGCGGGATGATCGAGATGCGATGTACGGGATCGGCGTTGTCGACCAGGCGAGCCACGAGGGCGTGCCCAAGCTCGTGGTAAGCGACGAGGCGCCGCTCGTTCTCGGTCAGGACCTGCGACCTGCGCTCGAGCCCCGCAGTCACCCTGTCTATGGCCTCCTCGAGCTCGGTCATGCCCACGCGCTTCCCACCGCTGCGGGCGGTCAGCAGGGCGCCCTCGTTGATGACGTTTGCGAGCTGGGCCCCTGAGAAGCCGGGCGTGCGTCTGGCGAGCACCTCGAGGTTGGCATCGCCGGCGAGCTTCACGGTGCGGGCGTGGATCTCGAGGATCTCTTGGCGGCCGCGTATGTCGGGAAGGTTGACCTGGATCTGGCGGTCGAAGCGCCCGGGGCGCAGCAACGCCTGGTCGAGGACCTCGGGACGGTTCGATGCCGCAATGATGATCACGCCGCTGTTGGCCTCGAAACCATCCATCTCCGTTAGCAGCTGCTGGAGGGTCTGCTCCTGCTCTTGATGCGATCCCATCTGAGCGCCGCCGGCGCCGGAGCGCGCCTGGCCGATGGAGTCGATCTCGTCGATGAACACGATGGCGGGGGCCCGCTCGCGCGCTTGTTGGAACATGTCGCGCACCCTCGCCGCCCCGAGGCCGACGAAAAGCTCAATGAACTCGGACGCTGAGATGTAAAAGAACGGAACATCGGCCTCACCGGCGATGGCGCGCGCCAGGAGCGTCTTTCCCGTTCCCGGCGGGCCGACGAGCAGCACCCCCTTTGGAATGCGCGCGCCGAGCGCCTTGTACTTGTCGGAGCTCTTGAGGTAGTCCACGAGCTCGATGAGCTCGGCCTCGACCTCGTCGACGCCGGCGACGTCGTTGAAGGTCGTCTTGAGATCTGTGCGGTCGAAAAGCTTTGCTTTGTTCTTGCCGAACGACATCGGCCCCCCGGCGCCGCCGCCGAGCTGCTTGCCGAGGCGGCGGATGAAGAACCAGTAGTACAGCCCACCGAGGAGGAGGAACGGGAGCAGCGAGAACAGGAGGCCGGAGAACGCGCTCGGCTGGGTCGCAGAGACGTCAACGCCGCCGTCCCTGAGCTGGTCGACGAGTTTGTTTGTCTCGAAGTTGTAGGGGATGGTGGCCGTGAAGTCCGTCTCCCCATCTTCTGAGGTGAAGGTGCCGTCGATTGACGTCTGGGAGATATCGGCAGCTTGGACCTGGCCCTCGTCGACGAGCTCGAGAAAACGACCGAACTCGAGCTCCTGGGTGCTGCCGAAGAGCGTTCCCTGAAAGACCACGAACAGAAACAGCGCCGCGACGGCGACGCCGGCGATAACCCTGCGCCGGTCGTTTGTCGGAGAGTCCTTGGGGGGGACAGGCTTAGCCCCGCCGGTCGCAGGGCCTGCGCTTGGCTCCTTTTTCTCTTTGTTCCAGCGGGGTAGGTCCATTGGCATCAAGGTTACCGGGTGCACGAAGCTCCGTGGTGGCCGCCCACAAAGGTTCCCTTATGTTTGGAACCGTGGTGGTCCTTCTGATCGGTGGAGATCTCATGGCGAAGGCGCGCGTCGAAGCCGCTTCGAAACGAGCGGGGGCCGAGCTCGTGACGGCTCCATCCCATGATCTCGACGGCGCCCTGAGCAGAACACGGCCCGAGCTGCTCATCCTCGATCTCGATTCGGGGGGAGCCGGGTTGCTCGACGATCTCAAGGGCGCCCTGGCAAAGGGGCTGCCCCCAGGCCGGGTCGTCGGCTTCTACTCACATATAGACGACGAGCTCCGCAGGGGTGCGCTCGAGGCCGGCTGCACTCCCCTGCCGCGGGGGCGCTTCTGGAGAGAGCTCGGCGACACGATAGGCGGACATGGCGCCTGAAGCGCGGGATGTGGTGGTGGTCGGAGGGGGGGCCATTGGGCTGTCGATCGGGTGGCGGATCGCTGCGGCCGGGCTCACGGTCACGATCGTGGACGCGGCGGCCGGGAGCGGCTCATCGGCGGCCGCCGCCGGCATGCTCGCGCCCGCCTCTGAGGCCCACTTCGGGGAGACCACGCTGTTGGCCCTCAACCTGGCCTCCGCCGAGAGCTATCCCGCTTTCGTCGAGGAGCTCGAGGACACCACTGGCCTGAGCGCAGGCTACCGGCGC
>Ga0136632_10000048_pt1 | contig 25858 bp, 24 predicted proteins | sample AntDrymUQ6112106_2_FD_104670 | JGI IMG/M metagenome (GOLD analysis project Ga0136632, IMG submission 104670) | Polar desert sand microbial communities from Dry Valleys, Antarctica - metaG UQ611 (21.06) | ecosystem: Environmental > Terrestrial > Soil > Desert | place: Antarctica: Dry Valley...
ATCGTGGTCAGCCGCGCCAGCGGGTAGTCGCGGTCGATCCCGGCCGGGGCGCTCACCGCTCCGCCTCGGCGATCAGCCGGTCGGCGAGCTCGTAGACGTCCCCGGCGCCGATCGTGACCAGCAGGTCGCCCTCGCGAAGCCGCGGCCCGAGCGCTCGGCGGGCCGACTCGGCGTCGCGAAGCCACCACACCGGCCGCCCGCAGGCCCGTGCGGCTGCTGCTCGGGCGACGTCCAGGCCGCTGACGCCGGCGAGCTCGCCGACCGGCTGCTCGCGCGCGGGGTAGACGTCGAGCACCCCGACCTCGTCGGCGGCGCTGAGCGCCGCCCCGAAGCGGCCCGCGAGCGCCTTCGTCCGCGAGTAGAGATGGGGCTGAAAGACGGCGATCAGTCGACGGGGCTCGAGCTCTCGCAGCGCCGCGAGGGTTGCGGCGACCTCGGTCGGATGGTGCGCATAATCGTCGTAGACCTCGGCGCCCGCCACCGAGCCCTTGCGCTCCAGCCGTCGCAGCATGCCGGGGAACCTCCGAAGCGCCGCCGCGGCCGCCTCGCGGTCGAGCCCGGCGAGCGTGATCGCCGCGAGCGCCGCGCGCGCGTTGGCGAGGTTGTGGCGCCCAGGCAGCGCCAGGGTCCCGAGCAGCTCGGCGTTCTCGACGTCGACGGGGTCGGCCTCGCGCCCGGCGCGCTCGGGCGCCGCCAGCAGCTCGAGGCCATAGCGGATCGTGCGCTGGGGCCCGCTCAACCCGTCGAGGGCGGGATCGGCGTAGAGCGCAAGCCCCACCGCGGGGTGGGCGAAGCGCCCGAAGGCGGCGAGCAGCTCACCGAGCGAGGACCAGCGCGCGTGATGGTCGAACTCGACGTTCGTGACCACGGCGATCTCGGGGTGCAGCTCGAGAAAGCTTCCGTCGGACTCGTCGGCCTCGGCGACGACCCACTCTCCCCCGCCCCAGCACGCGTTCGCCGTCTCCCCGTTGGGCCCGGCTCCGGGCAGCTCGCCGCCGAGGAGGAAGCACGGTTCGGCGCCGATCGCCCGCAGCGCGTGGACGAGCATCCCGGAGGTGGTGGTCTTCCCGTGCGTCCCGGAGACGGCGATCAGCCGCTTCAGCGCGCAGAGCTCCGCCAGCAGCTCACCTCGATGAAGCACGCGCTGGCCGCGCTGGCGCGCCCGCGCCAGCTCAGGATTGTCCTCGCCGATCGCGGTCGAGATGACGACCTCGGCCCCCCGCGGCACCGCGTCGGCGTCGTGGCCGACCCGCGCCTCGATGCCCACCTCCCGCAGGCGCCGCAGGTACGAGCTCTCGGCGCGATCCGAGCCGCTCACCACCGCTCCGAGCTGGCGGCAGACGAGTGCCAACCCGCTCATCCCCGCGCCACCGATCGCGATGAAGTGGAGCTCTCGCTGCTCCCAGTCCCGCTCGCTCATGGCCGGGCGGCTCCCCTGGCCGCGTCGAGCAGCACCGCTGCGATCCGGGCCGCCGCATCGGGCCGGGCCAGCGCCCGCGAAGCGGCGGCCATCCGCTCGAGCCGCTGATCGTCGGCGAGCAGCTCGGTGCTGAGCGAGCGAACGCGCTCCGGGCGGAGCTCGGAGTCCTCGAGCACGACCGCCGCCCCCGCCTCGGCCATCCAGCTCGCGTTCGCATGCTGGTGGCGGGCTGCGGCGTGCGGATAGGGGACGAGGATCGCCGGGCGAGCCGCCGCCGCCACCTCGAAGATCGAGCCGCCGGCCCGAGCGAGGACGAGATCGCAGGCCGCGAGGGCGTCGGCGAGGTCGGGCTCGAAGTCGAGCAGCGTGTAGCGCGGCGGGCTGCCCGCGCCCGTCAACCGCTCGAGAACCTCCTCGTGGTCGCGACGGCCGCTGATGTGCAAGACGTGGAACTCACGCCCCTCGGCCTCGTTCGCCGCGAACGCCTCGACCGCTGCGAGGTTGATCGACCTCGCGCCCTGGCTGCCTCCGAAGACGAGCAGGCAGCGATCCTGCTCCGCGATCCCGAACCGTGCCCGCGCGGTGGCGCGATCGGCGTGCCCGATCGTCGCGGGGACGGGGCGACCGGTGAGGACGTAGCGGCCCCCCTCGCGGCCGGGAATTGGAAAGGCCAGGCAGATGCGGGCTGCGCGCGGGGCAAGCAGCCTGTTGGTCAGCCCAAGATGGCTGTCGGCCTCGCTGAGCACGAGCGGCAAGCGCAGGGATAGCGCGGCGAGCCCGGCCGGGGCGGCGACGTACCCGCCTGCGCCGAGCACGGCTCGGGCGCCCCTCCGGCGAAGCACCCTGCGGGCGGCGGGCACGGCGTTCGCGGCCTGGCCGAGCGCCCGAGCAGCGCGCAGCGGGTTACGGCGGTCGAGCCCGCTGACCCGCAGCAGGTCGATCTCGTAGCCGGCGGCCGGGACGAGCTCGGCCTCGGCGCGCTCGCCCGTACCCAGAAAGGAGACCTCGGCGCCCTCAGCGCGCAGCGCGTCGGCCACCGCGAGCGCCGGCACGACGTGACCGGCCGTCCCTCCGGCTGCGATCACGATCTTGGGCAACTGGGCGCGCGCTCCTTGCCGGGGCCGTCGCGCGCGAGGCTCGCGCGCCGTTTCGTCCCCCGTCGACGACGCGCAGTCTCGCACCGGTGCCTGCGGCGCGGCCGCTGCCGACACTGCCGCCGCGCGCGACGTTGAGCAGCAGCCCGACGGCCGCGAGCATGACGAGCATGCTCGAGTTGCCGTAGGAGACGAAGGGAAGCGGGACCCCGGTCAGCGGAGCGAGCCCGAGCACGGCGAAGAGGTTGATCACGGCCTGGACGACGACGAGCGAGGTGAGCCCGGCGGCGAGCAGCTTGCCGTAACGATCGCGGGCGCGTTGGGCGATCCTCAGGCCGGCGTAGGCGAAGAGGCCGTAGAGGCCGACGAGCGCGCCGATCCCGACGATCCCGAGCTCCTCGCCGATCACCGCGGCGATCATGTCGGTGTGCGCCTCTGGCAGGTAGAAGGCCTTCTGCAGGCTCTCGCCGAGCCCGACCCCGAAAAGCCCCCCCGAGCCGAGCGCGATCTTCGCCTGGATCGACTGAAATCCCGAACCGCTCGGATCGGAACCCGGATCGATGAAGCCGGTCAAGCGGTCCATCCGATAGGGCTCGATCGCGACCGCGAGCCCGACGACGAGCGCGAGCACCCCGAACAGCAGGGCGATCTCGCGCACGCGCGCACCCGCGGCGATCAGCATCGCCGCCGCGGCGAGGCAGGCGATCATCGCGGTCCCGAGATCGGGCTCCAGGATCACCAGCCCGCAGGCGAGGCCGACAACGGAGAGCAGCGGCATCATCGACCCGATCCCGCTGACCATTCTCGGCCGCGTTGCGAGCAGGTGGGCGCCGTAGAGGACGAGCGCGAGCTTGAGCAGCTCGGAGGGCTGGACCTGGAAAAGCCCGGCCCCCAGCCAGCGTCGCGCGCCGTTCACCTCGATCCCCACCCCCGGCACGAGCACGACGAGGCAGAGGAAGAGCGCGACCGCGAGGATCACCGGGGTCAGGGCGCGGATCACGCGGACCCCCCTCGCCGCCAAGACCCGCAGGACGACGAGCCCCACGATCCCGTAGAGGGCGGTGCGCTTGAGGTAGTAGGCGCCGTCACCGCTCTCGCCGAGCAGCGAGGTGGTCGATGAGGCGCTGAAGACCATCACCACGCCGAACGCGAGCAGACAGAGCGTCGCGGTGAGCAGCAGCGAGTACTCGATCGGTCCCGATCTCGTCTTCGCGGAGCTCACGCTCCGGAACTTCGCCGCCGGCCGGCGGATCCCTAGTCGGACAGCCCCTCGAACAGCGCCCGGAAATGCTCGCCGCGCTCGGCGAAATCGCGATAGGCGTCGAAGCTCGCGCACGCGGGGGCGAGCAGCACGACGTCACCGGACTTCGCCGCGGCGGCCGCGGCGGCGAAGGCCGCCTCCAACCGGTGATCAGTTCGTCGCTCCACCCCGGCCCTCCAGGCATCGGCGAGGTCACGTTCGAGCTGGGTGGCCGCCGGGCCGATCAGGTGGCAGGCAGCGCAATGCTCGGCGATCGGCCCGCTGAGCACGGCGAAGCTGCCTCCCTTCAGGGACCCGCCGAGGATCGCACGCACCGGGCGGGCCCCGAAGGAGCGAAGCGCCGCCGCCGCCGCAGCGGGGTTGGTGGCCTTGGAGTCGTTGACGTAGAGGACGCCGTCGCGCTCGCCGACGCGCTCGAGCCGGTGCGGGACGCCGGGGAAGCTGCGAAGCGCCGTCGCGATCGCGTCGCGCTCGATTCCCATCGCCGCCGCGGCGAGGGCCGCCGCCATCGCGTTCGCGGCATTGTGGGGTCCGAGCAGGGAGAGCTCGTCGAATCCGACGAGCGGCTCCCCCCAGAGCTCGATCGCTCCGCCGGCGAGCTCGGCCCCGCAATCCTCGCTATCGCGCGCGTCGTGGCAGAACGCCATCCGCCGGCCGCAGCCGCCGAGATCGATCCCGCGCAGGGCCGGATCGGAGCCGTCGAACACGCAGACGTCGTCGTTGCCCTGGTTTGCGAACAGGCGAAGCTTGGCGCTGCGGTACTCGCCGAGGTCACGATGGCGGTCGAGGTGGTCCGGGCTCAGATTGAGCAGCACCCCGCATTCGGGCGCGAATGCCTCGGCGTCCTCGAGCTGGAAGCTCGATGCCTCGCAGACGACCGTCGCCCCGGGGTCGATCGCCCCGACCAGCGAGGCGAGCGGCGTGCCGACGTTGCCGGCGACCGCGACAGGCTCGCCCGCCGTGCGCCAGACGTGTCCGAGCAGCTCGGCAACGGTGGTCTTGCCATTCGTGCCGGTGACGGCCAGGAAGCGGTTCGCGAGCGCTCGCCAGGCGAGCTCGAGCTCGCCGATCACCGGCAACCCTCGGTCGTACGCTGCGGCGATCGCCGGAGCCTGTGGCGGCACCCCCGGGCTCTTGACGACGCAGCGCGCCACGGCGAGCGCCGCCAGCCCGTCGCTTTCGAGCTCCACCGCGACGCCCAGCCGCGCGAGCTCGGCCGCCCCGGCCGGCGCGCCGGAGTCGACGCCGATCACCTCCTCCTCGCGTTTGGCCAGCAATCGCGCCGCCGCCTGCCCGGATCGCGCCAGGCCGACGACCAGATACGGGCCGGGGGGCAGCGGCGGGCGCGGGCGAGTCATGCCGGTAGTTTCCCCGCCGCCGGTGTTCGAGGCGGTCCACACAGAGCGCACGAGCGCCGAACCGGCGGCGATCTGGGCGCTGTGGGCCGACCCGGGACGGTGGTCGGATTGGAACGAGCAGGTCGAGCGCGTCGACCTCGACGGCGAGGAGCTCCGACTCGGCGCGGCGGCGCGGGTCAAGCTGAAACGCGGCGGCACGGTCAAGTACGAGGTCATCGCGATCGAGGTGGAGCGGCTGTTGATCGAGGAGGCGCGATTCCCGGGCGCCAGGGTCGGTCACGAGCATCGCCTCACCCCCGCCACTCGCGGTTGCGAGATCGCCCACCGTCTCTACGTCGAGGGGCCGCTGTCGGGCTTCTGGTCGCTGATGCTCGGCCGCAAGCGCATGCGCGAGTCGGTGGCGCGCTTCACCGAGCGCGAGCGCCAGCTCACCGAGCCGCGTGGGAAGCCGAAGCCGAAGCGCGGCGCAAGGAGCCGGCGCTAGCGCGGTCAGCCGACGCTGTTCTGATACAGCGTGTAGCCGATCCCCGAGCAGACGGCGGCGACGATCCAGAAGCGCAGCATGATCTTCGTCTCCGACCAGGCGAGCAGCTCGAAGTGGTGGTGGACCGGCGCCATCAGCAGGACTCGGCGGCGGAACATCTTGAACGAGACGACCTGGACGGCGACCGAGAGCGCCTCGATCACGAAGATGCCGCCGAGGATGATCAGCAGCAGCTCGGTCTGGGTCATCACCGCGAGCGCCCCGATCGCGCCGCCGAGGCCGAGCGAGCCGGTGTCGCCCATGAAGATCGAGGCCGGGAACGCGTTGAACCACAGAAACCCGACCGAGGCGCCGACCAAGCACGCCGAGAGCAGCGCGAGGCCCTCCTGGCCGCTCGTGATCGTGATCGCCGTGTAGGCGAGCAGCACGATCGCGCAGGAGCCGGCCGCGAGCCCGTCGAGCCCGTCCGTCAGGTTGACCGCGTTCGACGCGCCCGCGATCACGAGGAAGGTGAAGACGAGGTAGAGCACCGGGCCGATGTGGATCTCGGTGTCGAAGATCCGCGACTCGAGCACCGGGTCGAAGCCGAGCTCCTCGTAGGCGATCAGCCACAGGCCGAGCGCGAGAGCGATCTGGAAGAGGAGCTTGTAGCGCGCCGAGATCCCGAGCGAGCGGCGCTTGGAGATCTTGATGAAGTCGTCGAGAAACCCGAGTGCCGCGCAGCCGATCGCGACGCCGAACACGGCGAGGCTCTGCGTGTCGCGCTCGGAGAGGACGAGGTAGGGGACCGCGATCGCGATGAACAGGATCAGCCCGCCCATCGTCGGCGTGCCCGCCTTCGCGTGGTGCCCCTCCGGGCCTTCCTCGCGGATCTGCTGACCGAACTCCTTGACCCGCAGGAACTGGATGAACCTCGGGCCGAGGAAGATCGTGATCAGCATCGCCGCCATCCCGGCGATCAGCACCTCGCCGCGGTCGATCGCCTGCGTCGCGAGCTCGCCGAGCTGACCCGCGGGAGGGCTCACGAGGCGCCGGCGCCGAGACGCGCGAGAAGCTCGGTCGTGAAGCGCTCCAAGCCGACCGAGCGAGACCCCTTGACGAGCACCGCGTCGCCCGGCTCGAGAACCGACTCGGCGAGCTCGGCGGCAGACTCCGCGTCAGGTGCCCACTGATCTGGCGCGTAGTCGCGCGCCAGCTCCCCCACCCCGATCAGCGGACCGACCCCCAGCGCGCGCGCGTGCGCGCCGGCCTGGCGGTGATAGCCCGGCGCACCGGGCCCGAGCTCGGCCATCCCGCCGAGCACCGCCACCCGCCGGCCGCCCAGATCGAGCGAGGCGAGGTGATCGAGGGCGGCGTGCATCGAGATCGGGTTGGCGTTGTAACAATCGTTGACGAGCACGGAGCCGCCCGGAAGCTCTACCAGCTCGCCGCGCAGGCGCGAGAAGGCTACCTCGGGGGCCCGACGGGCCATCTCGGCGGGCGCGGCTCCGAGCGCGACGCCGATCGCCACCGCGCAGGCGGCGTTCACCAGGTTGTGCGCCTCCGTGAACGGGAACTCGAAGCACGCCTCGCCGGCGGGGGTGACGAACGTCGCCGCGATGCCCTGCTTTACGCGGGCGGCCTCGCGCGCGAAGACCTCCCCTCCCGGCCCGAAGGTGAGCGCCTCGAGCTCCTCGGAGAGGTGCGGGCGAAGCGCCTCCGCGTCGGCCGGCAGCACCGCGAGCCCGCCGGGGCGAAGGCCGGCGACGATCTCAGCCTTCGCCTGCGCGATCGCCTCCAGAGTCCCGAGCAGCTCCAGGTGCACCGGGCCGACATTCGTGATCGCGGCGACGTCGGGCTCGGCGATCTCGCAGAGCTCCGCGATCTGCCCGAGGCCCCGCATCGCCATCTCGAGCACCAGGACCTCGCACTCCTCCGGCGCCGAGAGCACCGTCAGCGATAGGCCGACCTCGGTGTTGAAGTTCTCCGGGCTGGCGTGGACCCTGAACGGGAGCAGCGTCCGCGCGATGTCCTTGACCGAGGTCTTGCCGGTCGAGCCGGTGATCCCGACGACCTTGGCCCCGAGGGCGCGCCGCCAGGCGCGCGCGGCAAGCTGGAGGGAGCGCAGCGGATCGTCGCTGGCGAAGACCCAGGCGCCGGATTCGCCGTCGCCTCGGACGCCCTCGGCGAGCGCTCGGGCCCGGCTCGGATCGACCACCACCCCCCACGCCCCGGAATCGAGCGCCTGCGCCGCGAACTCTCCGCCATCGGCGTGATCGCCGCGCAGCCCGAAGAAGAGGTCGCCGGCCCGGACGCCGCGCGAGTCGATCGAGGCCCGCGCGGGTCGGCCGTCGCCGCCGCGGCGCAGAACCTCGAGCCGCGCCTCGGCCGCGAGGCGCTCGGGGGCGAGCTCGATCATGTCGACGCGGTCGAGCCGGCGGCCTCGGTCAGCCGGCGCAGCTCTTCCCGCGCGACGTCACGATCGTCGAACGGGAGCTTCCGCCCGCCGATGAACTCCTGGCCCTGCTCGTGACCCTTGCCGGCGATCAGGACGGTGTCCCCCGGCCGCGCCGCCGCAAGCGCGAGGCCGATCGCGGCGCGGCGGTCTGGCTCGACCTCGAGCTCCCCAGCGCCGCCCCTGGCTCGGCGGGCACCCGCGAGGATCTCCTCGATGATCGCCTCCGGATCCTCCGAGCGGGGATTGTCGGAGGTGATCACCGCGAGGTCGGCGCCGCGAGCCCCGATCTCGCCCATCAGCGGGCGCTTGTCGCGGTCACGGTCACCGCCACAGCCGAACACGCAGATCACCCGGCCAGCGGCGGTCACTTCGCGCGCCGCCGCGAGCGCGTTCTCGAGCGAATCGGGCGTATGCGCATAGTCGATCAGGACCGCGAACGGCTGACCCTCGTCGACCGGCTCGAAGCGCCCGGGGACGCGTTCGGCGCCTGCGAGCGCGGCGGCGGACTCGGCCATCGGGACGCCGAGCGCGACACAGCAAGTGATCGCGCAGAGCGCGTTCTCGACGTTGAACGCGCCGGGCAGCGCGGTCTCGACCTCGACCACCCCGTCGGGACCGGCACAGTGAAAGCGCGATCCCGAGGCATCGAAGGAGACGGCCCGGGCGCGCAGGTCCGCGCGTGGGTCGCCTGCGGCGGAGAAGGTGAGCGCGTCCGCCAGCTCGGAGGCGAGGCGCTCGCCGTAGGCGTCGTCGAGGTTGATCACCGCCCGCCTTGGCCCACAGGCGACAAACAGACGCCGCTTGGCCTGGAAGTAGTCCTCCATGTCGGCGTGGAAGTCGAGATGGTCCTGGGTCAGGTTCGTGAACGCCGCGACGGCGAATCGGATTCCATCGGTGCGGTTCAGGGTCAGGGCGTGGGAGGAGACCTCGATCGCGCAGGCACGGTCACCCGCGTCGACCATGCGGCGGAACGTCGCCTGCAGGTCGATCGCCTCGGGCGTCGTGCGCTCGACCGGCTCCGCCACCCCGCCGACAACGCGCTTCACGGTCCCGAGCAGGCCGGTTGGGGTTCCGGTCTGCTCGAGGATGTGGCGAACGAGGAAGGCGCTGGTCGTCTTCCCGTTCGTCCCCGTGATCCCGACGACGTCGAGCTCGCCGGTCGGATCGCCGAAGAACCGAACTCCGGCGTGGGCCATCGCAGCGCGCGCGTCGCCCACCTCGACCCGCGTCACGAACGAGGGCAGCTCGAGCTCACGCTCGAGCGCCACCGCCACGGCTCCCGCATCGACCGCGGCCGCCGCGTAGGCATGACCGTCGACCGTCCGCCCGCGGTAGGCGAAGAAGAGCGCGCCCGGCGTCGCCTGGCGGCTGTCGTAGGCAAGCCCAGAGATCTCGACCTCAGGGTCTCCGGCGACGCGAATCACATCCGCGCCGGCGAGCAGCTCGCGAAGCTCCATCGGAGCCGATTCTAGGTCTGGGCCCGGCGTGGGGAGAGGCCCTACTGCGGCGGGATGCCGAGGTAGGGCAGGGCGAAGTCGGCGATCTCGCCGAAGGCGGGAGCGGCGACGGTGCCGCCGTAGTAGTCGCCCTGCGGCGAATCGACGACGACGGCGACGAGCAGGCGTGGGTCCTCGGCCGGAGCGAAGCCGACGAACGAGGCGACGAACTCGGTATCGGAGTAGACGCCGTCGACGACCTTCTGGGCGGTGCCGGTCTTGCCCGCGAGCGTGTAGCCCGGGACCTCGACCTCTGCCGCCGTGCCGCCGGCGGCGAGCACGCCCTCGAGCATCTCACGCAGCCTCGCGGCGTTCTCCTCGCTGATCACCCGCTTGCCCTCGGGATGCTCTACCGGCTCGCCGCCCTCGTCGAGGACGAGGCGCGGCGGACGCAGGATCCCGTCGCTCGCGATCGCCGAATAGGCGGCCGCCATCTGCATCGGGGTGACCGAAAGGCCCTGGCCAATCGGCAGGTTGCCCATCGTCGAGCCCGAGTACTCGTCGGGCGGCACGATGATGCCCTGCTCCTCGCCGGGGAACTCGATCCCGGTCGGCGCCCCGAAGCCGAACCGCCGCATCCACTCGTCGAAGCGCCCGCTGTACTTGGGGTCGCCGAACTTGTCGTTCAGCGCGAGGCCGACCTTGACCGCTCCCACGTTCGAGGACTGGGCGAGGATCTCGGAGACCGAGAGCGTGACGTAACCGCGTTCGTGGGATTCCTCGATCACCCGGTCGGCGACCTGGAGCGTCGGCGGCAGGTCGAACATCGTGTCCGGGGTGACCACCTCGTCCTCGAGCGCGCCCGCCACCGTGAACGCCTTGAAGGTCGAGCCGGGCTCGTAGGTGAATCCGGTCGCCATGTTGCGAAGCTGCGCGGGCTCCGCGCCCTCGAGCGCGCTCGGGTCGAGGCCCGGCCAGTTCGCCATCGCGAGGATTTCCGAGCTGCGCGGGTCCATGACGATCGCCGTCGCGCCCTGAGGCTGATAGGTCTCACCGATCTCGGCGATCACCGACTCGGTGTGGAGCTGGATGCCCGCGTCGATCGAGAGCTTCAGATCCTCGCCGGTCGCGGCCGCCGCGAGCGTGTTTCGCTCGAGCTCTTCGCCGAGCGCGTCGCGGACGACCTCGCGCTCCCCGTCGGAGCCGTGCAAGAGCTCGTCGTGGGAGGCCTCGAGCCCGGTCAGCCCCTGGTTCTCGAGTCCGACGGTGCCGATCAGCTGGCCGGCGAGCTCGCCCTGCGGGTAGAGGCGGCGGCTGTCGGGCAGCACGCCGATGCCGTCGAGCCCGAGCTCGCGGATCTTCTCGGCGACCGGCAGCTCGACCTTGCGGGCCAGGTAGGCGAAGCCCGACTCTCGATCGGCGAGACTCTCGTAGAGCTCTCGCTCCGAAACGCCGGTGAGCCGGGCGAGCCTGCTTGCCGTGCGCTCGGGGTCCTCGACCTGATAGGGGGTCGCGAAGATCGTCGCGGCGTCCTCGGAGACCGCGAGCTGGTCGCCGTTTCGGTCGAGGATCGCGCCGCGAGTCCCCGGCACGACCACCGTCTCGGTCTGCTGGCCGCGCGCCTCGCTGGCGAGCGAGCCGCCGTCGAATCCCTGAATCCACGCCGCGCGCACCAGCACGAGCGCGAACAGCACGCAGAACGACGCAAAGAGCAGCCCGAGGCGCCGGTCGATCAGCGTCATTGCGGCGCGACGCCGCCCCCGGCCGGGGCGGCCGGAGCGGGTGGCGTCGCGGCGGGCGTCTGCGTGGCCGGCGTGAGCGCCGGGGCCGGAGCCGGCACCAACTCGCCGGCTGCCGGGTCGGTGACGGCAGGCTCCGTCGGCGCGGCCACGGCAGGGTCGGTCGGCGCGGCGGCGGCCGGGTCGGTCACGGGCACGGGCAGCGCAGGCGCGCTCTCGGCCGTGAGCTCGCCGTCGCGCAGGCGCTGGGCTGCCTCTGCGGCGTCGCTGGACTTCGGCTCGCGGTAGCGCAGCTCGCCGGGCGGTGGCAGGACGAGGCCGAGGCCCTTGGCCGCCCGCAGCACCTCTCCGCGGGAGAGCGCGGTCGCGAGCTCGCCGCGAAGCGCCGAGTTCTGCTGCGCGAGCTCCTCGAGCTGGCGTGAGGCCTCGCCCGAGGCGGCGTTGAAGCGCAGAGCGGACACGTTGAGCGCGACGATCCCGACGAGTAGCGCGGCGAGCGCTCCGATCCAGAGCTGGCCGCGGGTCAGCCGGACGATCGCGCCGCAGTCGGCGATCCCGCCGACGGCACCGGCCGTGCGCCCAACGGCGACCGGGACGAGACGTCCGGTGGTCGGACGGGCACCCGCCCGCCGGGCGCTCGAGCGCGACGCCGCGCGGCGCCTGGGCGCGGGGGCGCGGCTCGGGGCCCGCGCCGGAGCGCGGGCGGCAGCGGATCGGGACGTGGCGGTGGCGGCCACGGCTCAGGCCTCCCTGGCACCGGGCACGGGGAGCTTGCGGGCGACGCGCATCCGCGCCGAGCGCGAGCGTGGGTTTCGCTCCGCCTCCGCCTCGCTCGGGCGAAGCGCTCGGCGGACGACCGGCTCGGCCTCCGCCTCGGCGCCGCAGACGCAGACGGGCAGCTCGGGCGGGCAGACGCACCCTCGATAGCGCTCGGCGAGAAAGCGCTTCACACGGCGATCCTCCAGCGAATGAAAGGAGATCGCGGCGATGCGCCCGCCCGGGCGCAGCATCTCCCAGGCGACGGGCAGCGCCCGGTCGAGCGATTCGAGCTCGCCGTTAACAGCGATCCGAATCCCCTGGAATGTCCGCTTCGCCGGATGCCCACGCCCGAAGCGATATGCGGCCGGAACCGCGGCGCGCACCGCGTCCGTGAGCTCACCGGTCCTCGAAAGCGGGCGGCGACGGACGATTTCCCGGGCGATCGCCCGGGCGTGGCGCTCCTCGCCGAACTCGTGCAGGGCGCTAGCGAGCCGCTGCGCGGGCCACTCGTTGACCACCTCGAGCGCCGAGAGCTCCTGGCTGGTGTCCATGCGCATGTCGAGCGGCGCGTCGTAGGCATACGAGAAGCCGCGCTCGCGACCGTCGAGCTGGTCGGATGACACCCCGAGGTCCATGACGACGACATCGGGGGAGACGCCGTCGGCCGCCAGCGCGGGCAGAGCGTCGGCGAAGTCGCCGGCCACGAGGCGTGCGTCGCAGCGCAGCTCGTCGCGGATCTCCTCGAAGCGCTCGGCGGCGGAGGGGTCGCGGTCGATGCAGATCAACGTCCCGCTCGGCCCGATCCGCTCGGCGAGCGCCTTCGCGTGACCGCCGCCGCCGAAGGTGCAGTCGATCGCCAGCTCTCCTGGCTCGGGGTCGGTGAGCGCGATCAGCTCCGGTGCGAGGACGGGAAGGTGGTCGGTCGGCATCAGGGTCAGTGTGGCCATCGCCGTCGCCCGCCCTACGCCACCGCAGAGTCGGAGTCGGCGAGCTCCTCGGCGAGCCGCTCGGCCTGTTCGTCAATCTCGGCCGAGTGCTCGGCCCAGCGCTCGGGGTTCCAGAGCTCGAGGTGGTCGTCGACGCCGATCACAACGCAGGGACCGGAGAGCTCGGCCTGTTGGGCGAGGTGCTTGGCCACCCGCACGCGACCGGCCGCGTCGAGGCTCTCGTCCTGGGCCGAGGCGTTGAAACGGCGCTGCATCATCCGGCCCCGCTTCGTGAGCGGGTTGAGCTCGCCCGCGTAGCGACGCATGCGCGCTTCATAACCCTGCGTCGAAAACACCTCTACGCAGGGGTCGAGGCCGGCGACGAGAACGGCTCCTCCGTCGAGCGGCGCTCGAAAGCGCGCCGGGACCGTGATCCGATCCTTGGAGTCGAGGCTGTGCTCGTACCGACCGCGAAACGCCACCTGTGGGGTCCTCTCTCGACTCAGTGCGCGACTTGGCCGCCGTGGGCCTCGAAGAAATCTGGACCGGGGTGGTGAGGTGGGAGGAGCCTCGCCACCCCGGTCCCTGGGTCAACTCGAATCGCCACGCTAACCCACGTTGTCCCACTTTGCAACACATACGTGTGGCGGAGATTGGAACGGCTCCGTCGGACGGAGTCGCTACGGGGCCGTGAGCCGGGGGCTTTTTCGCATCGTTGAGCCGATTCTCGGCGGTGCCCCACGACCCTGCGACGCGGCGAACCCGGGCCTCTGCAATCGCGCTTGCATCTAGGCTTGGACTGTGAGCGCCGCACGTTCGAGCAGTGAGCCGCCTCCGAAGGGGCGTCGGGCGACGCCGGACCTGGCGCCCCCTCCCCCCTCGTCGCCGTCCCCGAGGATACAAACGACACCCGCGGCCCCCACTTCCGCCGCATGCTCGGCGCCACGGCGACGATCGTCGAGGTTCACCGGCGCCGGCGACGAGCTCAACCGCGCCCGCCAGGTGCTCTCACCCCAGTCCTCGTCTGGCTCGACGATCACGCCCCCGAGGACTTCGCCTCCGAGCTCGACGCCTTCTGCGCTGCCTCGGCCGCCGTCGCGCGGCGCCTCGACGAGCTGAACAACGTGCTCGGGTCTTACGCTTAGAGCGCCCCGAAGAACGCGTCCGAGTGGGCGAGGATCGCGGCGAGCAGCATCAGCAGGACCGAAGGCACGAGGACGAGGGCGACGACGAGCTGGATCTTCGGTGCAGCGCGCGCCGCGTGCTCCTCGATCCGCCTGCGAGCATCGCGGCGTAGGGCGGTGGCCTGCGCGTGGAGCTGCTCCGCGAGCGGCGAGCCGTAGGTGCGCGAGCGCTCGAGCGCCGCTGCCAGGGCGCCGATCTCCGCGCCGGGCACCCGCCGGCGAAGCGCGGCAAGCGCGTCCCGCGAAGCGGCGCCCGATTCGATCTCGGCGACGGCAGTGGCGAGCTCAGCGGCGAGCGGTCCGGTCGTCCCACTCGCGATTTCACCGAGCACGAGCGTGGGCCCGCGTCCCGCGCCTGCTCCGACCGCCAGCATGTCGAGCGCCCCGGGCAGCGCGGCGACGAGCCGGGCGCGGCGGCGGCGGGCGGCTCGCTCGAGCGCCGCGTCGGGACCGAGGAAGCCAGCGACGACGAGCAGCACCGCGGCCGCAAGCACGAGCCTGCCCGGGAGCACCGGGCCGACGATCAGAGCGAGCCCGGCGCCGATCGCTGCCCCCGCAAGCTTCGCGAGCATCAGGGCACCGGGCTCGAGGCGGCCGTGGAGCCCGGCGCGCGAGATCCGGGAGGCAAGCGCCAGGCGTTCCGCCGCCTCGGCGAAGGAGGCTCCCGATCCACCGCCGAGCGCCGCGAGCACGCGCGGTCCACTCCCGGCTGCGGCGCCGGCGAGCTCCCAGATCGCGGCGAAGACGAGCAACACGGCAACTGCGGCGAGCAGCGGACTCATCCGGCGTGTCGGACTGGGGTGCTGATCACCCGACCGGCACCCGGCTCAGCCTGCGGATCGCCGCAAAGCCCCCGGCCTGAACCGCGGCGGCGGCCGCGAGCAGGCTCGCCGAGGCCGGCTCGGCGATCAGGCCGCCGACGAATCCCGGCTCGAGCAGCTCTGCGAGCAGGCCCGCGCCGGCCGGCATCGCAACGACGAGCAGCCCCGTGAAGCGAGCCTGGGCGGTCGCCGAGCGCGCGTCGGCCTCGGTGCGATCGCTGTCCGCGGCGGCTGCCGCGAAGCGTCGCAGGAGGGTTGCGAGGTCCCCGCCCGCGAGCTGTTGGGAGAGCAACGCGGCCGCGAACGCGTCGACCCGCGGCGAGCCGAGCCTGCGCCGCAGCCCCTCCAGCGCCTCGCGGGTCGGAGCCCCGAGCGCGAGCTCCGCCTTCACCCGGGCCATCTCGACCGCGGGCGGCCCGGCGAGTGAGAGCGACGCGTCGCCGAGCGCAGCGCGCGCGCTGCGGCCGGAGGCGAGCGCATCGGCGATCGCGGTGGCGACCTCGGGAAGCCCGCGGTCGACGGCGCGCCGGTAGCCCGCGCGCCGGCGCGCGATCGCCCAGCCGGCCGCGGCGGGCCCCGCCGCAGCGAGTAGCGGCGCGGGACCTGGCCCCGCGACTAGGACCCCGGCGGCCAGCATCGCGAGCGCCCCGAGCACGGCGAGCCTGCGGCGTTCGAGCTCGGTCGGCGCGTACCCCTCGCGGCCGGCGCGGCGGAGCGGCTCGAGCGTCGAGGTAAGCCAGCGCAGGACCGCGGGCGAGGCGAGCACCGCCTCGCGCGCGGCGACTGCGGCGAGCCCGCCGGCAAGCGCGGCGAGCACGACCGCGACCGCCTCGACGGCGCTCACCCGCGCCGCCAGAGCTCGCGCACGCCCACCCCACCGGCCACGGGCAGGACCTCCGCGACGGCGAGCACCAGCCGCGCGCCGCCCATCCCGCGGGCCATGTGGACGACCAGGTCGATTCCGCGGGCAACCTGCTCGCGGATCACCTCGTGGGGCAGCCCGACGCCGGCCATCAGCGCCAGCGTTTCGAGCCGACGAAGCGCGTCCTCGGGCGAGTTCGCGTGTAGGGTCGACAGCGCGCCGTCGTGGCCGGTGTTGAGTGCGGTGAGCAGGTCGAGCGCCTCCGCGCCGCGGACCTCCCCGATCACGATCCGGTCAGGGCGCATGCGAAGCGCGTTTCGCAGCAGGTCACGGATCGTCACTGCCCCGCGGCCCTCGATCGAGGCGGGGCGGCTCTCGAGGCGCACGACGTGTGGCTGGCGCAGCCTGAGCTCTGCCGCGTCCTCGATCGTCACCACCCGCTCGGCGGGGTCGACCCAGGCGGAGAGCGCGTTGAGCAACGTGGTCTTGCCTGAGCCGGTCCCGCCCGAGACGAGCACGCTCTCGCGCGCTGTAACCGCTTTCGCGAGCAGCCCGTGGAGCTCCGAGGTGAGCGTGCCGCAGGCGAGCAGCTCCTCGGGACCCGGGCGCGCCGCGGCGAAGCGGCGAATAGAGAGCGCCGGCCCGTCGACGGCGAGCGGCGGGATCACGACGTTGACGCGCGAGCCATCGGCGAGACGCGCGTCGGCCATCGGGCTGAGCTCGTCGACCCGGCGGCCAACCGGCGCGAGGATGCGTTCGATCGTGTCTCGAAGCGCCTGCTCGGAATCGAAGCGGACCGCGGTCGGCTCGATCCGACCGAGGCGCTCGACGTAGACGGCGTCCGGCCCGTTCACCATCACCTCCTCGACGGCGGGGTCAGCGAGCAGCCCCTCGATCGGGCCGAGCCCGACCGTGTCGCGCAGGATCAGCTCCGCGAGCTCGCTACGCCGGCTCGCTGAGAGCACCGCCGCCTCCTCCTCGACCAGCTCGCCGATCGCGGTCGCCAGGCCACCAGCGCTCTCCTCGCCCGCCGCCGCCTGCGCGCGGCGGCGCTCGACGAGCCGCGTTCGAAGCTCCCCGGCGAGCTCTCGCATGTGCCGATCGCAGACCGGCATCTACTGGCTCGCGATCAGCCGCACCGAGCGGGCGAAGCTCTCGGCCTGGATCAGGCGCAGCGCCTGATCGCGCGAGACGGACAGGGTGGCGAGCCAGGATCCGGGCGCGCTGGGCAGAGCGCTTGGATCCGCCTCGGCTGCGGAGCGAAGCTCGAGCAGCGGCACGGCCTCCGCCGCGACGTAGGTCCGTCCCGCACCGCCGCCCGGCCCCGGCTCGCTGGTGACGACGACATCGACCCGCCGGCCGGATCGCTCCGAGGCGGCAAGCGCTGCGGCGCCGGTGACCGCGATCTCCACGGCGCGCCCCTCGGCCGCGGGCGGGCGGGGGCCGTTCGCCTTGGGCGCGCTGCCCGCAGTGCGCAGTGCGCTCGAGAGCAGGTACCCGCCGGCGGGCACCGGCGCCAGCGTCCGCCGCCCGATGGCAAGCTCGGGGCTCGAAAGGGCACCCGGCGGCAGGAAGCGCTCGGGCACGCGGCGCACCTCGACCGAGCGCGCGAGCGCCCGCGAACTCAGGGCGCGTCCCGCGGGCAGGGCCTCGCGCGCGACGAGGGCGGGGCGAAGCGGGCCGAGCTGAGACGCGATCCTGGACCCCTCGCCTCCCGTCGCTCCCGCGGCGAGCCCGGCACAGAGCGCGGCGGCGGCGGCAAATGCCACCGCCCGGGCGCGGCGGCTCATCCTGCCAGCGGCAACTCGATCGCCGCCTCGCAGCCGCGACCGTGCGATTCGAGGCGAAAGCTGCCGCCGTGCTCGGCGGCTATTGCGCGCGTGATCGCGAGGCCGTGCCCGCGCACGGGGGCGCTGGCGGAAACCTGGACCGCGCCGCCTCCGCCCTCGTCGCAAATTGCGAGGCACAGTCCGCCGGCAGTCCGAGTGGCCACGAGCCGGATCGTGCCGCCGCCGTGCTCGAGCGCGTTCGCGATCAGGTTGTCGAGCGCGCGCCCCACGCGCGCCGGATCGCAGAGCAGGAACGCCTCGCCCGCGCTCCAGCGGAGCTCGAATCGCCGGCCGGCTCGACCGGCGAGGGCTTCCCAGCGGCGGACCGCGGCAACGGCGAGGGCGCGCGCGTCTGCCGGGGAGCGGTCGGCCACCTTGGCAGATCCCTGATCGAGCTCGTGCTCCAGCTCGCCGAGCGCGGCGAGCGCCAGCTCGAGGTGGCCGGCGGCGGCGCGCTCACCGCGGCGCTCGGGCTGCTCACCGAGCAGGACGAGTGCTTGCAGCGGGCGGCGAAGCTCGTGCATCGCACGGCTCAGGCCCGCTCGGCGGTGGGCGGCCCGGCGGCGATCCGCGACCACCAGCGTGGCGAGGCTGAGCGCCAGCGGCCAGGCGAGCGCGGCGCTATCGGCGAGCGGATCCAGCATCGCCCTCGGGCCCGTCGATCAACCGGTATCCGACGCCCCAGCAGTTGACCACGTAGCGGCCGCGCTCGGGGTCGAGCTTTCGCCGCAGCCGGCTCGCGTGAGAGTCGAGCGTCCTCGTCCTGCCCATCGAGCGGAATCCCCAGACGTCGCGAAGCAGCTCGACCTTGGTGAACACGCGGGTCGGGTCGGCGGCGAGCGCGCGCAGCAGGGCGAACTCCTTGTTCGCGCCATGGCTTGCCGGGCTTCGCGGGGGTTCAGCGATATGCCCGCTAATCGGCGCGTTCTGCCGTTGCGGCGGGTTCCAGGTTTGCGGCGATCTTCGGACCTCGTGTTGACCCGATGTTGACCCGCCGGACGCGGTCGAGGCTCCGTGGCGCTTGCTGCTCCTACTGGCAGAGGCCTGGGCGAGGAGCGCCCGTTCGCACGACGCAGGAAGCGTCCGGCGACCGGGCTGGCCGGTCCCGCACAGGGTTAAGCGAGTGCGGCCGGGCGAGTCAGCATCTGGTCCGCGAGTTCGCGGTTATGGAGGAGAAGCAGAGCGAACTGCTCTGCTGGGCCGGTAGGCCACCACGGGCGTTGCTCGGCGCCGTCTCCAAACAGCGACATGAGGCCAGCCAATACTACGTCGAAGGCCTTAACACGAACGTATAAGCCGTACGCGCGCTCCGCCTCATCTTTGTCCATCGGCCTGAAGGAGACGAAGGGCACCCCCTCGACCTCGGGCAAGATGTACATCTCCCCGTCGGGTCGCACCTCCGGGAGCAAGCCATCCATCGTGCCGCTATCCAGCTCGCGGTACATGTGGAGGCGGTCCTCAGTTGGATGCACGAACTCGGACAATGATCGGTACGTGCGTTGGTACTCCTCCCCCCAGCCGATCCGTTCGAGCACATGGCGAAAGGGGGGGGGTTGTGGCTTCGCGGAGCGACGTTCCGTGCTTCGCCGGGTCGGCTGATAGCCAGACGGAGTAGGCGATTGATTCCAGGAGCGCCCGCAGGAGAGCGTGGGCCGGACGGTGCAGTGACTCACGCTGGAGGCCGTCCATCGCATCGCATAGCTCGGCGCTCGCTTCCAGCAGCCGGCGCGCACTCAGACGAACGCGGTCGTCGTTCTCCAATCTCTCGGGCAGCCCATCCGGGCCTACCCCCCACAGACACGCGCTTGCGCTGCGAAGCAATCCATCGCCAGGGCGGCCTGCCGCCGGTCGGCGCTTCGCCTCCATCGCTGCCTAAGGAGCGGGATGATCGAGGGCGCGTTCGACCCCATCGACCATTGTGTCCAACGGCTCGTGCGCCCACAGCCGAAGCACGGTCCAGCCGGCCTCACGGAGAGCCGCGTCGTTTCGTCTGTCTCGCGCGACGTTCGCATCGAGCTTCGTCCTCCACCAGGCGCCGTTCGCCTTCGGGTCCGACCCGTGTTCTGGGCATCGATGCCAAAAACAGCCGTCGACGAACACGGCGATGCGCCTCCGCGGGAAGACCGCATCGGGTCGACAGCGAAGGCCTGCCAGAGGCGCGAGGTGCTTCCTGAAGCGGAGCCCGCGCTGGTGCAGCTCGGATCTGAGGGCGATCTCGATCGCGCTTTCCGACCGGTTGCCGAGCATCACGCTTCGAGCTCGCGCCGACGATGGCCCTGGGGCAGGAGGGACCGGAGGCACCACGCACTCAAACCACGCCTCTTCAGGCGTCATCACATCGGCGCCGGCACACGCGGATACCAACGGTGAAGATCAGCAAACGACCGTTCTTCGGAGGCCTTGAGCCAGTCCAGCTCTGGAGGGCTCTTGCCGTGCTCCATCTCGTACTCGAGCTTAAGCACCTCGCGGGCGGTGAGAATCGGAACATTGATGACGAGAGCCTCTTCGCCCTCGGTGCGAACTTGACTGAGGGATTTGAAATCGGCCGCCTGGAAAGCAGGCTCTCGGTCGGGATCGATGAAGAGTCCACCCCAAGTCTGCATTCGGGTGGTATCGCGGTATTGGATGTCGAAGAGCTGGCGAAACTCCGTCGAATCGTTGCGCTTTCGAAGGGCGGCGTCGAGTTCGCCGGCGAGTATCTGGCGCTGCGCGTTGGCCATGCCCGCGCCGTCAAGATCTTTGTCGTCCGTCACTCCCATCGGGATGCGCTCATCCCCGACGCGCGCCTCCAAGTCTGCGAGTCGTTCATCCTCTTCTTCCTTCGGCTTCGCATTCACCGTGATCAACAGGAGGTTTCCGGCAGCCATACGCTGACCGAGGAGCAGGACGTCTTGGAGCACATCCTGCCGAACCGGCGCGCAGTAGTCCATCCACACGATGCTGGGCTCGCCGATCGCAACGTCTTGAAGTCGGTCGTTCGTCGTACCGAGCTCGATCGTGATGTCGGCGAAGGGGCGATTGAAGATGAAGCGCTTGTCCGACTTCGCATCCTCGATCGAGGTCATGACGTTGACGCCCAACGCTCGGTGGACAAGGTCGAAGTCGATGAATTCGTAGCCCCCCAAGCCGATGTATCTGTACTCGTCGAGAGGCCGGAAGCTGCTGAGCCGTCGCATGACGTCTACGGCCATCAATCGCTGGATTTGCTTGGCAGGTCTGAACTGCCATCCGGGACCGCTCAATCTCCGATCTCCCGGCTGTAGAAGTAGTCGAATGTTCGCTTCCCTATCGCTGCGGGCTGAACTAGGCCTAGGTACTTGGCCACTTCCTCGAACTTGCTCATCGGTACGTCGTAGCTGAGCGTCTTCTTCTCGGGTGCCTTCTTCTTGGGCCTCGGGGGAACGACCATCACCTTGTTCGGAGTCAGCTCAGACAGCGGGGTGGCTCGCGCCGACGCTAGCTTCCGAGTCAGGGGCGTCCCGTTCTTCGGTTCGCTTGCGCCTTCCGTCTTGATCCGGTTCATCACCGTACGGGCTTCTCGCAACGCATCCACCATCTCGTTGCGAACCTCCCGCCAGATCGGACTGTCCTCGTCGACCGCCGTCTTCGCGGTGTTCCAAGGCATCGCTGCCGAATCGCCGTTCAGGTAGACGTATCCTCGAAAGCGACGGTATTGCGGGTGATAGTCAGCGACTTCGGCGCCCCAGCCGGTCAGCCGTCCCTTGTTGGCGAACACGAGCAACCGCCCGTTGCAGATCACGTACCAGCCTGCCTGGCTCAGGCCGCTGAACCGGTTTGGATCGTCGGTGTCGGCCTCTTCATCGCTGAGGGCGACAAACCCCGAGTACAGGCGCATCGTCACCTTGTCGCCATTCGCCGCCAGCTTCGTGTCGAGCACTACGCGCGGGGATAGGCCTTCAGTGGAGAGGAGCATGGGCGGTCGGCTCTTCATGGCATGGCCGTTTAGGCTGATGGCCAAGCCATCCGCTAGGGCGGGCTGATGGCTGAACTGGATCGCCGTTCGCAGGCGCTGCAGGAAGGTGGGCTCTGCAAATTCGGCAGCGACTGACGGCAAAAGATCCGTAACGTGCACGGTTGTCCCGAGGGCGCTTGCCGGATTGTCCTCACCGACTTTTTCCGCTGTGAGCGGGAAGGTCCAATCGTCCTCATCGGCGAGCCACTCGTCCACGTCGATCTTCATCTCGAAGCGGCTCGTCGGCGCGACCGACTTGACCTCGATGTCGCCCCCAAGTTTGAACATCGCCCGCTTCATTCCCACGCCAAACTGTCCGACCTCACCTTCGATCGGACGGACGGCCTCGGGCCGTCCAAAGCGGAAGGCGTAGTTCACCGCCTGCTCGAGTTCGATCCCACCGCAGTTGTCTTCGATGGTCAACTCGCTGTCGCTGACCTTGATCTTGATCCGTCTCTTGGCGAAGGGCTTGGACTTCGTCGCAGAGGCCTTCTTACGGGCACCAGGGCGATCGGCCGTCCCGGCCTCGGATGCCATGCGTTTCGCGCCGTCCACGCTGTTGTCGATCAAGTCGATGACCGCTGGGATGAGATCGATGTCTCGAACCAACATCCGCACGAAGAAACGCTTCGTCGGCCGAGCGTCGACTACAGGCTGGTCGCCGTTCTCCATCGCTAGCTCCAATCCTGTGCAGATCGCTCAGGCAGCACGCGGGACCTCAACCTCGATTCCGTTGTCGTCTACCTCGGTGTCTCCTTCGACTGGACTGGGGTGTCCGCTCCTTCTGCCTGCGCCAGATGGGATACGCAACAGGCGCTCATCGCCGAGGCTCAGTCGCTCGCCGGACGGCTCTACTTTCGGTAACGAGAGCCCGTCTCTGACCGACGCCGCAATCGCTCTAGCGAACGGAGGGCACACCGCGTTTCCGACCTGCCTGAAGCCGTGCCATTTCGCCGCGGAGAATCGAAACCAGTCCGGGAACCCATGGAGTCGAGCTGCTTCTCTCACCGAGATCACGCGTGGCATTACCGGATGGATCGGTCGCGGGGCACTGAAGCTGCCACGGTCTGGCGTGCTCCCGGCCCTTAGGGTTGAGCTGACGCCATCTGGATCGAGCCTCATGAAGCGACTGATCGCCTCGCGCTCTCCCGGACGGGTCGCTTTGAAGCGTTCGACCACCTCAACGCTGTGCACTGTGCGGAGCGACGACGTAAGTCGGGAGGGGCTCCGTCGACGGGGTCGCGAAAGGTCAGACGGATCGACATCGAATCCGGCCAGGATGCGCGCGTACGGGGAGGCACTTGCCTTCATCACCTTGCGCACCTCCTCGGGCAGTCGGACCGAGTCGCTGCTGAGTAGCTCGTCGTATCCGTCGAGGTCGGGGAGGTCTCCGATCGCGTCCCAAACGCTCGGACCTAAGGGCCGCCCGCATTCGACCGGCTCGCCCATCCGGTGGGCATCGGACCCGGCGGTGGACACGGGTGTCCGGGGCGCGTGGGTTTCGGAAGGAGGCCCAGGCGGAACGCGCGCTCCTCGTACCCCCACAATCACAAGTCGCCTCCGATTTTGCGGTACGCCGTAGCTGCTGGAGTTGAGAATGTTCGGGAGGGCAACTGTGTAGCCCGCGTCTCTCATCCGCCGCCTCAGCCAACCAGGGACCGTCGCCGCCCGGCCGGGGAGGCTGCGGCTGGCCATCGCAGGGACATTCTCCATAACGAACGCCTTTGGCTCCAGTTCCACCACGAGTCTCACGAAGTCTTCGACGAGTTCATTTCTCGGGTCCTTCGGGTCCATGAGCCCACCAACGGAGAAGCCCTGGCAGGGTGGCCCGCCGAAGATGACGTCCACCTTCTGCCGTCCCTTGCCTCGACCATGGCGCTCGAGCCCGCGTCTCACCCCCCTCCTCAACTCGACGCCGGTCAACTCGGTGGCATCTCTCTGCAAGACCTCGCAATAGGGGAAGTTGAATCTGTGGGCGGCGGCGTGCGCCGGGTCGTATTCGACAGCGCAGACAACATCGAAGCCCGCCTGCTCAAAGCCGAGGGCCATTCCGCCGACGCCCCCGAACAAGTCGACTGCGATCGGACGTGAGTCGCTCATGTCTCAATCTCTATCAGCACAGCCCTCGTGAGCATGATTGCCCACTGCGCGGTCGGACGCCAGCAACGCGTCCACCTGCCCGCCTGTTCGTGAAGCGACAGCCCTTTGTGGCTTATGCCTGCGCCCACGTGGTTGCCGAAGCGAAGCGCAACGCCGCAGAACGGTCGGCAATTACCGCCCGATCGAGGAAGTCCGCATCACCGATTCCCGCGTCCATCAGGTGGACGTACGTGCGGAGCGTGAAGCTGGGGTCCGCGTGGCCGAGCCACTCAGCTACCTGCTTAACGTTGCGCCCCTCATCGAACAGGAGGCTGGCGCACGTGTGACGGAACGTGTGGAACGTGACCCAGCCCAGGCCGAGGGCCTTCGCTGAGGGCTTGAGGACCGCCTTGGAGACGTTCTGCGGATAGAGCTCATCGCCCGACCTACGCGAGAACACCGGCGCATCCTCGCCCCGGAAGCCGTCGCGGCGGTAAGCGAGCAGGCGCCCAGCCATGCCGGCAGACAGCGGAATGTCGCGGCGACCGTTGCCGCTCTTGAGTCGCTTGCGCTCCCCCTTGTAGAACTGCTCTCGGACCAGCACACGCGGCGAGTCGCCGAGATCGATGTGCGCCCAGGTCAGACCCACCGCCTCGGAGATGCGCAGCCCCGTGTGGACGAGCAGCTCGAAAAACAGCTGCCAGTTATCGGGAATCGCGGCCAGCAGAACACCGAGCTCGGCGCGCGTCAGGGCCTTCGCTCGATCGTCATCCGCCTCGGCCCCGGCGGGTGCGGACGGCACGCGGACTCCGCGGACCGGGTTCGAGCGCACCAGCCCGTCCTCGAGGGCCGTCGCAAACAGGGCCGACAGCGCGGCGCGGAGTTTCTTGATGGCCACCGTGCTGTCCCCGGCCTTGCGCCGCGCCCCCAGCAGGTCGCGCACATCCGCCGGCTCGACCTCGGCGAGCTTCCACCCGCACCACCGCGGAAGCGCGTTCACCCCGATCGCGCGTCGGTAATCGACCCGGCTCGTCTCCGAGAATCCCCGCGCCGTCCGACCGGAGTAGGTCTCGATCCACTCCTCGAAGTAGTCCCCGAAGCTGACGCGGGCAACCGGGCGCCGATCGCCGGCGTCGCGGTTCCCCTTTGCCTCTCGCGCCTCTGCGAGCGTGCGGAAGGTATCGGTGTGCTGCCTGCCACGGTGGCGCCAGACCACGACATATGGACACGAGCAGCGCCCCCGCTCGCAGCTCGCAGCGTGGCGGCGAAAGATTCCTGGGGTAGTGGTCTTCTCGAGTTTGCTCGCCATATCGTGGCCGCCGACTCCGCCGCTCGATCCGACGAGAGCCGCGCGTACGCCGGGTTCCCCCAGGATGTAAAGCCCGCGGCTGACCCGGGTGCCCCCACTGTACGCCGCCCGCAGGCGGCTCAAGGTCGGACGCCTCCCCCTCCGCGCAACCAACGGTCCAGCTCAGAGCGCCGCGCGATCAGCGCTGACCCATCGTGATGCACCGGGATCCGCCGAGCGGACGCAAGCGCGTATACGCGGCTCCGCGGACAATCGATGTAGGCCGCGATCCGTTCCGCACCGCGCAGCCACCCATCCTCGCGCCCGTCTCTACTGGCAGCGAGAATCTCGGCCGCACGCTCGGCGATCGCCTCCACCACATCTTCTGGCAGGGCCAGGGCTAGGGGCGCGGCACCGTTGGCGCTCATCGCTCCCGGTTCCTCGGTCGGGCTCCTGCCTGAACGATCGCGTGCTCCTCGACCGCTGGCGCTGAACTTGCTGCCGAATTGGGAGCATCGATCACGGGGATCGCCACCCGATCCAGGGTCCCCCGAAGCCGCCGCCAGACGATCGCCTCGCCGCGATCGAGACTGCGAATCACGTTCGGCGATACCCGGTACTCCTCGACCTGGCGCTCCGAGCGCATGCCGGTGTCGGAGAAGAGCGGGCGTAGCCGATCGCGTTGAATGGTCTGCCTTGTGGTCGTCTGCGTCCCGAGCGCGTCCGCGATCCGCTCGGCGCTGGCGACTTGGCGCATAACGATCCAAGTGTTAGCGCCGGTCTCCACGGCCTCGCGAGTTCCGGGTGCGACGTAGTCGAGGTCGGCAAAGTCCTGCACGGCGACGACCGCGCCTATCCCCGCGCCGCGGCCTATCGCGACGGCCTCGCGCAGCTGCTCGCCGGCGAGC
>Ga0136632_10000049_pt1 | contig 25600 bp, 20 predicted proteins | sample AntDrymUQ6112106_2_FD_104670 | JGI IMG/M metagenome (GOLD analysis project Ga0136632, IMG submission 104670) | Polar desert sand microbial communities from Dry Valleys, Antarctica - metaG UQ611 (21.06) | ecosystem: Environmental > Terrestrial > Soil > Desert | place: Antarctica: Dry Valley...
CCCGAGCATTCAAGTGGTAGCCGGCAGCGTCGTCTACAACGACGACGCGTGGCTTAAAGCGATGTACGAGGCCGGAGCGGGCGGATACTTCGATGTCATCTCGACGCACCCGTACCAGGGCATCGCGAACGAAGCCCCCGAGCTCCCCGATGACGGCACGAAATGGCGACTTACCCACGTGTCGGCGGTGCACAACCTGATGGTGGCGTACGGCGACGGAAGCAAGCCGATCTGGTTCACTGAGTTCGGATGGTCGAACCACGAGAACTACCCGGGTCTCGACAACTGGCAGCTCGGCGTCACGGACCAGCAACAGGCTGACTACTTCGTCCGGGCGATCGAGCACGTCGCTGAGAACCACCCCTACGTCGAGAACATGTTTTGGTACAACGACCGCAACCAGGTGTCCGGCAAGATCCAGCTCGACAACTACGGCCTTCTATACAGAGACCTGTCGCCAAAACTCGTCTTCGATCGAGCGAAGGCCTACCTGACGTCACTCCTGCCGCCGCCCACCGCCAGCCCCGCCGAAGAGAACCTCCTGACGAACGGCGGTTTCGAGAGCGGAAGTCAAGGCTGGACAGCGAAGAATGCGAGTTTGGGTTTGGCGAGCCGGCCGCATCGGGGAGAGTGGGGCGGCCGGCTCACCTCGTTGCGTCCTAAAGCACGTTTCGGCACCACAAGCGGATCGATTCCTGTATCGATCCGGAAGCTGAGCGTTTCAGGGCACGTCAAGTCCCGGAGGGCGGGTCGAGTCGTGCGCATCTCCGTGAAAGAGGTCGTCAACGGCAGGGTGATCTTGAAGCGGTTCGCCCGCTTCCGCACACAAGGCTCGTGGCAGCGAACCCCGGTCATCGATTTCCCTTGGAGCGGTCGGAGTGGAGCCCGCGTCAGGATCGGAATTCATTTAGGACTACACGGTCCCAAGCGCCTAGTGGCCGACTCGTTCAGGGTGGGACCCCCACGTGGCTAGATGCCACCCGTGGAAGGCCGCGCCTTCGCTTGCCGTTCGAACGGGTGCCGCCAGTTGGGCTGGTCCGGTACCTTGCAGACCGAGCAATCGGGACTCGGAACCCGGTTAACTTCAGCATCATGCTCTTGTTGCCTTGTGGATCTAGCGGTGAGTGCGATGCCTGAGCGCCGGCCCCGCAGCGCGCCTGGAAGGAGACGGACTACCTCGACCTTCATCATCGCCACCCGGAACCGGCCCGAAGAGCTATTGACGACGGTAGAGTCCCTGGTCGCCCAAACGATCCTTCCGAAGGATCTTTGCATCGTGGATTCGAGTGAGGAAACACCGGTTCGGGCGAAGATCGAAGAGCTGTGCCGGGGCGTCGGGCTGTCTCTCGACTATCACCATCCGGCCCCCAGAGGGTTGACGGTGCAGAGGAACGTCGGCATCGCCCGCACCGATGGAGACCCCGTGTTCTTCATCGACGACGACGTCTTCCTCGCCCCGGATTGTCACGAAGCCATCCTCGAGGAGTACGAGAGGTGGGGGCCCGAGCTCGGCGGGGTCCGGGCCACCCCCGTCCATCCCGCACGTCCTCCTCTGATCTCGGTCCTGTGGCGCAAGCTGTTCGGTATCGGCGGGTGGTGGCCGGAAGCCAGTGGCCGGATGCGCCCGGGCTTTTGGGTTGAAGGGGTTTCCGAGGCGGCGGGGGTCCGCAAGCTGGAGTACATGACGGGGTGGTTCATGTCGTTCCGGCGAACCGTGGTGGACGAGTTCCGTTTCGACGAGGCCCTGTCCGGCTACGGACACAAGGAAGATGTCGACTACACCTACCGCGTGTCCCGTCGTTACGTCCTCCTGCAGACACCTGCGGCGCGGTGCGAACACTTCCAGACCGTCACCTCCCGATTGTCATCGCACCAACTCATGAGGATGAACCTCGGCAATCAGTTCTATTTACATCGCAAGAACATGCCTCAGGATGCTCGTCACGTTGGGGCCCTCTGGTGGGGACTCCTGGGCCTGTTCGTTCTCAATGTCGGGCGCGCGCTGTTCAAGAGAGACCCCGGTTTGGTGACGGGCATGATCGTGGGCGCTCTCGAGCAAGCGCGGGGTAGAGGCTTGATCGATCCGGCATCCGAGCCGGCGCGCCGGTGACCGGCCTGGAGGCAACCGGGGGGGCCAAGAAACGCGACTACCCGTGGACGGTCCTGGTCGTCGACCCCCTCGCGTTCCCTCTCGTTCGGTTGCTCGAGCGTCGGCGCTGGCTGACGCCGGATCAAGTCACGTACGTCTCGCTCGTCCTGGGCCTTGCGGTTGGTCCTCTGTTCGCGCTGGGCAACCGGGGCGGCCTGATCGCGGGAGCCATCCTCTATTACCTGTCGTTCGTGTTTGATTGCGTCGATGGGAAGCTCGCGCGCTTGCTGGGGATCAACAGTCCGCGGGGGCAGGAGTTGGACGCTCTCGCCGACGGAGCGCGGCGAGGCAGCGCGGTGATCGGATTGGGGTTCTACGCGTGGCGTACCGACGAACCGGTCACGACCCTCATGTGGATCCTCACTTTCGGCATCCTCGCGTTCTATTTCATGGAGATCTCCGGCGCCGAGAAGCGGCCGGCCGAGGATGGCGTCGGGGGCCGCTGGTCGCAGGCGCTGGCCCGGCGACGTTTGTTACCGACCCCGGGGATGCCCGATGTGTCGGCGATCGTTTTCGTGATCGGACCACTGGTGGGAGCGATCCTGCCCGCGCTGTACGTGGGTATCGTGATGGTGAGCTTCGGCATCCTTCTTACGTTCAGACGGCGATTGCAGGTGAGAGATTGAGCAACGACAGCAACGGCAAGGTCCTGCTTCTCGGCCTTGACGGCATCACGTATTCCGTTCTGGAACCCGCATTCGAGGCGGGGCACATGCTTCGCTACAAGGCATTGTTGGATCGGGGAGCCCAGGGCATCCTCACCTCGACCATCCCGCCTTACACGCCGCCGGGCTGGACGTCGATCTTCACGGGTGTGAATCCAGGCAAGCACGGCATCTTCGGGTTCACGCTGGGGAACGTTCAGCGCAAGGACGGTTTGGTGCGACTCGATCGCGTGAAAGCGCCCGCCCTGTGGAACGCGGCGAACGCTCAGGGAGCGCGCGTGGGTCTCTTCAACATCCCGATGACCTACCCGCCGCCCCCGGTGGACGGTTTCTCCGTCTCCGGGATGCTCACGCCGGAAGGCGGAGGAGGCACTCCCCAGGGATTCACCCACCCGGAGTCGCTGGCCTCGAGGATCGCCGAGGAGGTCGGCGAGTACGAGATCGATATCGAGGTGGATTACGACCAGGATTGGCGATCCACCGCGATCATCGGCCGGCTGTCGCGCAACCTCGCTCTGAAACGAAAGGCATTCCGGATGCTGGTGGCGGAGGAGGCCGACGTTCCCATCCTCTTCGCCGTGCTCGAGGCGCCGGACAGGTTGATGCACGTCCACTACAAGTACATCGATCCTCGGTGCGAACACTACGAACGGCCCGAGGCCGGCCCCATCCGCGAGCGCGTGTGGTCCTTCTTCGACCAGATGGACGAGTTCATCGGGGAGATGATCGAGTGGGCCGGGGCCGAGGGTTACATCCTCACGATGTCGGATCACGGCTTCGGGCCGAAGGAGAAGGTCGTCAACGTCAACCTCGCGCTGAAGGAGGGCGGCCTCCTGGCGGTGGGCGGAGCCGGGGCCCTGGGGGGCAGCCGGTCGCTTCGGACCATGGGCCGGAAGGTGAAGAAGTTGTTGCCGAAGGCGGTCTACAAAAGGGCCAAGGGCGCGGCGCACTCGGCCATCGACTGGAGCAAGACGAAGGCTTTCGCATCACCCAATCCCCAACAAGGGATCTACATCAATCTCGAAGGGCGCGAGCCCAACGGATGCGTGTCGCAGGCCGATTACGAGACGGTGCGCGACGAGGTCATCGCTTGCTTCGAGGCGCTCAGGGACCCGGACGACGGCGGCCCGGTCCTCGACCGTATGTATCGACGGGAGGAGGTGATGGAGGGACCGGAGGCGGACAAGGCACCCGATCTCTTTCCCGTGTGTCGCGACTACTCCTACGAGCTCTCGGAGGGGCTGTACTCGCCATCGGCCATCACCGATTATCGGGATCTCCCGCGCGGGTTCCATCACATGGATGGTGTCTTCGGCCTGAGCGGCCCGGGGATCGAGCCCCGCTCGGGGGTCAGGGCGCATCTCTACGACATCGCGCCCACCGCCCTGTACCTCGCCGGCCTCAAGCTGCCGCCGATGGATGGCCGGGTCCTCACCGACCTCCTGCCGTCGGATCTCGTGACGGGCCGCCCGGTCCAGGTCGAGACGATGGACCTCCCCCTCGCCGGGGCGGGCTCGGAGGCCACCCCCTATTCCGCCGAGGAGGAAGCCCAGATCGAGGAATCTCTTCGAAACCTGGGCTATCTCTAGGGTTGATGGCTTAAACCCGTCGGTTTGGGTAAGACAACCGCCGGCCGGCGAGCCAGACCGGCCGTCTGAGGGGTCTGGGAGCTACCCGGGGGACATCTGCGACCGGTGGACGGGGGACGGAACACCAATCCTTTCCACCCCCGAACGCCGAATGCCTCAGGGGTAACTCAGGCTCTCGGTACAACGTAATGGCATCGGCTCGACAGGGATAGTTCAGGAAATGGGAAACATGGCTACTGCAGCAGGAACGAACAGAGGGGTGCGGGGCGGGAAGACGCCGGCTCAGACCTTCGCGCTGGTCTTCGGGATCGTGTACCTCGCGATCGGCATCCTCGGGTTCGCAGTCACCGGGTTCGATAACTTCTTCGGCGAGACCTTCGACGAGAAGCTGATCTTGTTCCCGGTCAATCCGGCCCACAACATCGTGCGCATCCTCATCGGCGCGGCGTGGCTGGCGGGATCTAAGAGGCACGATTCGGCGAAGATGGTCAACCTCGTCATCGGCGTTGCGTACCTCGCCGTTTTCCTCCTTGGGCTGCTGGGCGCTCTCAAGTGGCTGGCCATCGAGGATGGGTTCAACCCGGACCAGTTCCTCCACCTCATCTCGGGGGCACTTTCGGTCTACTTCGGCACTGCCGGAGCGGGTGCGGGCCGCGATCGGGCCGTCACCGTTTAAGCGCAACCTCGCAGTGAAGGAGCCCGCCGGTTCGCCGGCGGGCTCTTTTCGTTCGGGACGGTCAGCCGGCGTCCTCAGCGTTGTCGACCGCGAGGATCAATTCGGTCTCGCCGCCCGCGCGCTTGGCCACGTACGCCGACTTGATCTCGACGCCCGAATCCGCAAGCCTCCGGCAGTAGCGACCGAGCTCGCCCGGGCGGTCGTCGATCGTCGCCGTTAGGACGGAACGCGTCTCCGCGAGCTTGAAACCGTTCGACTCGAGCGCCTCGCCCGCGTCGTCTCCGTCATCCACGACGAGATGTATGACGCCCTGCCCGTTGTGAGACGAGGCGCACAACGTCTCGATGTTGACTCCGGTCCGGCCGAGGAGCTCGCCGATGTCGGCCAGCACCCCCGGTCGGTCATCGACCGCAACGATGATCTCCTCCAACATGACCACGAGCCTACACATCTGGGCCACGGTCGGCAGAGAGGGCACCTTCGCCTAGTGCGCACCCTCCGGCCGCGCCACAGCTCGGAGTGTGCGCCAGAGGATCCACAGATCGAGCGAGAGCGACCAGTTCTGGATGTAGAAGAGGTCATAGCGGATGTAATCGGAGAAAGTGGTCTCCGCTCGCCCGCTCACCTGCCACAGGCCGGTCATTCCGGGCTTGACGCGTAGTCGGTTGCGAACCCAGTCGTCGTACTGCTCGACCTCGGAGGGGAGGGCGGGCCTGGGCCCGACCAGACTCATCTCACCCCTGAGCACGTTCCAGAGCTGGGGAAGCTCGTCCAGCGAGTGCCGGCGCAGGACGCGTCCGGCCTTAGTGACGCGCGGGTCTTCTTTCAGCTTGAAGAGCAGGCCGGGTCCCTCCGACAGATGCTCCAGCTCGGCGAGTCGGTCCTCGGCGTCCTCCACCATCGTGCGGAACTTCCAGCAGGTGAATGGCTCGCCGTCTCGTCCTGCACGCATCTGTTTGAAGAACACGGGTCCGCGCGAGTCGCGCTTGATCCATAGTGCGATCAGCGCAAGGGCGGGAGCCAACGGTACGAGGCCCACGAGGGCCCCGGCGACGTCCAACGTGCGCTTGAGCGTCCGCTGTAACTTGTCCATCCCGGACCGGCGGATATAAAGCAGTGGAACTCCGGCGACGGATTGAACCACCATGCGTGAAGCCATCAGGTCGATCGTGCCCGAGGTGATCTGGAGGTCGACATCGACATCTTGGAGCTCCCAGATGATCCGGTTGAGCCGTGCTGTGTCAAAGGCAGAAGCCGCGATCAGTACAAGGCCCGCGCGCTTCTCCAGCACTAGTCGCTTGAGGTCGGCGGTGGGACCGATGATTTTGTGCTCGCTCATCACGTCTTGGGCCCCGGTCGTCGCGTCGTCCACGAATCCAAGCACCCTGTATCCGAGCCACGCCTCTCGCTCGAGGATCCGAGCCACCGTCCGCGCCTCTTGATTGGCGCCGAGAACGATCGTGCGCGTCGGGTCGCCCCCCCGGCGGCGAAGGAAATGAAGGATCTTTCGAACCGCAAGCCGTTCTCCCCCAACGACGATGAATGCAGACATCGTTGCGGCGAATACCCACCCGCGCGATAGGTTCATGTCGAAGAGGGAGTCGGCAAGAAGCAGCACCACCGTTCCGGCGATGACTCCGTTGAAGAGTGCCTTGAATTCGTTGATGGGGCCCAGGACCTGCCGCGGCTCGTAGAGGCCATAGAAGTAGAAGAGCGCCATGAGGACGGGCGTAGCCACGATCGTGATCAACGTGTAGTCGACGTTCTTGCCGGGAGCCTCGGGCAGGATCTCGAAGCGAACGATCGATGCTAGGAACATCGCGGCCGAGGCGCCCATGGCATCCGCCACAACTCTCAGGGCGATCCTGCGCGCGCTGCGCCGTTGAAGGGGCTTCGGCGTCGGCCGGGGTTCCTCGGTCTCTAAGGGTGCCGGTTGGGCCATGAGTGGTTAGAGGTAGCCGAGTCCTCTCAAGGACTCTTCGATGACGGCCTCTTCCTCCTCTGAGTAGGGCGAGCTCTCGTCTCTGTCCCCAGATGATAGGGCGGGCATCGTCTCGATTGGCCGATCCTCGAGATGGCGGGGCTCGAAGGCGCTGTCGATGACCGCTCCGTCCAGCTCCTCCGGAACCTTGAGGCCCGCGAGGTAAAGGAGCGTGGGCGTCACATCGAGGACCGAGGCCTCGATCGAGTTGGTAGTGCGGACGCCGTGGCCGGCTACGACCACGATCCCGTCCGGGTGATGCACGCCTCGAGGGAGATGGCTGACGTCGGTGAACGGATCCCGGTGGAATATCTCGTCATCCAATTCGTAATGGTGGTCGCGAAGCACGGGAAGAACGTCTGGGGCTCCGTCGAGCGCATGCCCCTGGAAAACGTTCTGAGACATGTGGACCTCATCCGTGACCGGCCGGCCGTCGGGACTCCTCAGGGAGCGGAAGCGTTTCGCTATCTCTTCCTTCAAGGATTCCAGTTCGCTCTCGGGGACGATCCCGAATCGCTCGCGGCCGCGCAGGTTGACGAAAACCCCCTGTTGAGGGATGGGCGATGCGAATGCCTTGGTGCGGGTCCAATCGATCGCCGCGAAGGTTCGTCCTTTAGCCTCGCGCGCGATTCTTGCCGGGAGGATCCTCTTGGCGAGCGGCACCAGTCGCCGGGCGGCGCTGGTCTGCATGGCCCGCGCCTGCGGTTTCACTCGCAACAGTCCCCAGCGCTCGAGAAGAGCGTTCGTGTGGACGGAAACCTCCCACGCGGTGAAGCCGTGATCGGAACAGACGATCACGCTCCCGTCGTCGCCGGCGTAGTCGTCGAGCAACCCGATGATCTTGTCCATCTCCGCGTAGCAGCGCTCGACCGCCGGTCGGATCGCGCGACCTTCTGCCGAGTCGTAGAGCCCATCCCGGGGGTCCATGTAGCGGTAATAGACGTGCTGTAGCCGGTCCGGCACCTCCTGGACGCTGAAGACGATCTCGGGAGGATCGAGCTCCAGCAGCCCGTCCAGCGCGCGGTAGCGCTTGTCGAGCAGGGCGATCCCTCGTTCCGCGAGCGCAGTGTCGCGCCAGTCCTTCTCCCAGTTGGCGCTCAGGTCGACCTCATAGCCCGGCGCCCACTCGAGGATCTTCCGCTCGTACTCGTTTGGGGTTGCGAAGCCCTTGAGTTGTTCCCCGAATCCCGGCGTCATCATCCCGGAAACCATCCATCCGTCGAAGGTCTGCGGAGGAAAGGTCAGCGGCAGGTTGTAGATCCCCGCGCGTGCTCCCTGCGCGTTCGCCATCTCCCAGATCGTCGAGGACTTCACCTTGCCTGCGTGCATCAGCTCCTGATGCTCCGATTGCGCATTACCGCCGTAGAAGCCGTAGATCCCATGTCGCCCGGGGTTAACTCCGGTCGCCGCGGAGGTCCAGGCCGGCGGTGTGTAGGTCGGGACCGTCGAAGTCAGAGTTCCGGCCGCGCCCCGTTGTCTGATCGACGCCAAACGCGGCATCAGACCCTTCTCGATGAGCGGATCGAGGAGATGCCAGGCGACTCCATCCAGTCCTATGACGACCGCGCGGTGCGTCATCCCTCGGGCCTTTCGAGATCGGACCAGATGCGTCGCACGAGCTCGGCGGCGGCCCCCTCGTCCAGGTTCGCATCTTCCAGGATCGTGAAACGACCGGGGCGCGTGTCGGGGGCGCGCAATATGACTCGCACCATGTCGTCGGCGTTCAACCCGAGCTCGCGCGGATGCTGAGGGAGGCCCAGACGCGTCAGTCGCTCGCGGAACGCTCCGGTGTCTTCACCGTAGAGCGCAACCGAGATGATGCAACCGAAGGCCACCTGAGCGCCGTGCATGGCGCGGCCCGCGTACAGGCGGTCTATGGCGTGTGAGATCTCGTGTTCCGCCCCGGAAGCCGGACGAGATGTGCCCGAACAGATCATGGCGTTGCCGGAGAGGATCAAGGCATCGGCGAGCTCCCTCAAGAAACGCGGATCGCCGGCCGCCGTTCGGGGGTCTTCATCGAGATGGGGTTTGATCAGGATGTACGATTCCGCCGACATGTCCCAGGCGCGTTGGTTGATCGTCTCCAAACCCCGTTCCGCCGCCAGCGCCCAGTCTCGCAAGGCGAAGGGGTTGGCCAGAAGGTCGCCGAGCCCTGCCGCCACCGACTGGGATGGGGCGTCCACGAGGGTCGGGATCGAGACGAACACCGCGCGCGGCGCCTGGGCGCCCATGCTCTCGGGGACCCCCTCCGCGTTTGGCACCACGGCAACGGGGGAGGAGATGCCGTCGTGCGAGAGCTGCGTGGGCACGGCCACGACACCGAGACCGCCACGCGCTGCGGCGAGCTTGCCTATGTCCAGACACCGCCCACCGCCGATCGCAACGATCGTGTCGGCTCCCATCGCGCGAGCACGAGACCCGATCTCTGCGGCGGATTCTTGGTTCGCCTCGTCCTCCGGGGTCGCGATCTCGACGGCCTTGAGGGGCTGTGCAAGCCGGTGACCGTGAACCGAGGAGACGACGAGAGGCGCCTTGGCGCCCAGGTCGGAGATCACTCCGGCGAGCTCGGCGGCCGCCTGGTCTTCGTCCTCCGTCCCATCGTAGATGTGGACCTGGGGGGACTCCACTAAGTCCGCTCGCCGGCGGCTTCGCGTTCGCTCGACCACGCTTGGTCGTTCGTTTCGATCACGCGGGCGGCGTCCTCGACGTTTGCCGGCTCGTCCACCTCGGCGTACTCGCCGCTCTTAACCTCGATCGCTCGGGTATCGAGCGAGGGAAGCATGTGTGCGTAGACGCCCTCGTAGTACCCGTTCGTATCAGATGTCCATTCCGAATCGGTTGCGATGTCGAGGTACGCTCGGGCAGCCTCGGGCCGGATGAGAGACACTCCCGCGTACTCGCCGTCGCTCAGCGCCATCTTTAGATCCTTGCCGATAGCGACAACGCGGTCGCCCTTGAGCCGTACGCGCATGTCTTCCTCGTCCAGGCGTGTCCGACGCTGCACGGCCAGCACGAGATCACCGGGAGCTTCGACGGCGCGCCGGTAAACCTCCGGATGCACGATGACGTCACAGTTCACGATCAACGTCTCGGTTCCGGGCGATTGGTCGAGCGCGACCCGTACGGAATGGAAGTTGCCCCAGGAGGCGTAGCGGGCGTTGAACACGAACTTCGGTTCATCTCCAGTCCAGTGTTCCGTCGCGAAATCCGCGACGTCTTGCGCAGCGAAACCGGTAACCACCATCAGATCCTGAACGCCCGCTCGATCGAGTCCCGCGAGGATGTAGTGGAGCAAGGGCCGATGATCTCCCATGGGGATAAGAGTCTTCGAGGTCACCCCGCCCATACGGACGCCACGGCCGGCTGCGAGGATGACCGCTCTCACCTTTGCCACGAGACCTCCAACACCAGATCCTCCTTCAGCGACTTACTCCACACGAGACGCTTTCCTTCCCTGACCCAGCCCGGGGCATCGATGTCCGTGGCCCCCGGCGGCGGAGTCAGGCTCACCGTCATCGTCTCCGGTTGAACCTTGGGTTGATGCTGCAGGACCAGGCGATAAACGCTCCGGTCGCCGTCAGTTCTGATGACCCCGGGGACGCGATAACCGAATCGTACGGTCCCCGTCTCCTCCGGAAGGATATCCAGAGTTGTGGACCAGACCTTCTTGCCCCGTTCCGTGTGCTCTGCGGGCACGGTATCGGAGGGCCAGATCGCTGGAAGCGGAGTGTCCAAGCGCGTTCCGCGCACTTCGGCCGATGAGAGTTCTGCAGCACCGGGAACGTAGACGTTGATCATCGGTCGGTGGGGAGGCGATGCTTTCTTGGCTGCGTCGCCTTTGGAAGAGTCGCCCAGAACCCACCGAGGCTGAGGAAAGAAAACCGAGTGAGTGATGCTGACGCTGGTCCTGACGCGCACATCGCGCCCGTCGATCGCGATGTCCATCTCGGTGCTTTGGTCGTCGAAGTAATCGAACTTGTTCCCGCCAACGTTCTGTTCGACCACGTACAGGTAGTCACTCCCGGAGGCTTTACGGATCCCGCCGTCCCACTCCATACGCTCGACGAAGTCTTGCTCCCGATGATCCGCCATCCAGATCTGCATGTTCTTGAACCTCAGAGCTTCTCCCAGTCCCTGAGCCAGTTCCGTCGGGTGAGTGGGGTCGATGAGACCGTCGTAGAAGCCATCGACCACCTCTTGCAACACGGCTCGACGTTGGGCCGCGATGGGATAGGCCGCGTAGGCCTTGTACAGGACGAAGTACAGAACGGAGTCGGCGGTGATCCGATTGCGGTAATCGGGGAGCACGTACGCGCCGACCCCCGGCATCACCTTCTCGACGGCCATGGGATCGACGCCGATCACGCCGTCGATCCGGCTTGGGAACTCCGCGTCCGCGAACTCCCTTGCGGCGCGGCGACCGTAGGCGACGGTGAGCTTGGATGACAGCGGCCAGTCCGGCGACCAGTTCGCATTACCGAACCGCTGTGCATCCTCTATCGAGCGGACGTACCAGGCGTCTTTGGGCAATGGGATGTCGAAGGTCGTTCGATCCTGATCGATCTTGTACACAGAACCGCCCCTCTCGAGGGTGGGGACGCCATCCTCGATGTGGAGCTCGGCGAAACGGAGGATCGACCCCCCGGTGCCCCTCAACTCGTCCGGGTTCTGAAAGCCAAGCAGGTAGGAGCGCGGGCCCTCGGCGCCTAGGAAGGACGGAAGGATCTCGAACCCGGCCTCGGCGTCGGCGAGGAGATCGTCGGCCGAGCGAGCTTCTGTGAGGGCGTCCTCGATGCGGGGCCGGGAGCGCCGGGGAAGAACGCTCGGATCGACGCGCGCCAGGTCGTCGGCCGCGGCGGCGATATCGGTGCGCACCTGAGAGATGACCTCGCCAAGCTCCCTCACCCGATCGATCTGGATGACCGAGCCCTTCCCGTCCTCGTCCTCGGCAACGATGCGGTCGGGGCCTCGTAGGGCCCCCTGCGCGATCTCGAGAGTTCCCAACGCCGCGTCCGAGGAGTGTTCCGCGGCTCCGACGAGAAGTTCCGATTCGTCAAGGATCCCGTCGATGCGTGGAACCACCCGGGCGAGATCCAGCAGCGGACTGTCGGAGTCGAAGCCGGCACGCGCTCGTCGAGCGGCTGCAGCCCCAGCAAGGGTCTCGTACCGCGCGTCCTTCAACGCACCCTTTGACAACTTCGCTTGCGCGCGGTCCAGGTGATCGCCCGCGTCCAATAACCCCGTCGCGAGCCTCCACGGCCCGGCAAGCATGAAGGCCCATAGGAAGAGGCTTGCGATCGTTGCGGCGATAGCAAAGACCCCGATCACTCCGCTTCGGCTCCTTGCGGTGTCCACCGTCATGACGAGCCGAGCGCGGCGCGTGCTTTCAGCCCCGGCGCGACGCGCTCCGCTAACAGATCGATCGCGCGCGCCGCGGGCGCGGCCTCCATACCGGGGTAGTGGAGCCGCAGGATGAGGTGGCTCTCGGGGTATGAACCGAGAACCTCTGCGAGCGGCTCGAGGACACGAAGCACCTCGTCGGGGGTTCCAAAAGCGGTGGTTCGGCGGATGTCGTCTTCATCGGGTGGTGTGACCTTCAGTGGTGCCCCGGGAACATCCGTTCCCTCACGCCACCCGGTGTAGACCCCGAGTTGATGTCCGATCCCATCGCGCACCATCGGCCAGTCCCTCTCGGGATCCTCCGTCACGAATGCGTTCTGGAGTAGCGCAACGACCGGCGGGCCCACGCGCCCGGCCTTCGATCGCGCTTCCGTCGCCAACCGGAGTGCCGTGGCGACCCGCTCTGGCTCGGCGCGCGAAGAGATGTACCCGTCGCCGATGCGCCCCGCTCTTCTGACGGCGTCGTCGACGAATCCCCCAACCAGGATCGGCGGGACGCGCGCCGGTTTCGGCGTCACCGCGGCCCCCGAGTATGAGTAGTGCTTCCCGTCGTAGTCGAAGCGTTCCTCGCTCCACGCGAGCCGCAAGATGTCGACGATCTCTTCGAGCCGGCGAACGCGCGAGCTCACCTCGATGTCGAACTGCCGGAACTCCTCCTCTCGCCATCCTAGGCCGATTCCGCAGATGACTCGCCCGCCCGAGATCTGGTCCACAACTGCGAAGTCCTCGGCCAGACGGATCGGGTCGTGGAAGGGGGCCAGCACCACGCCGGTGCCGAGTTCGATCCGGTCGGTGACCGCGGCGAGGGCTGCGAGCATGGGCAACAGAGAGGGGAGATAGCCGTCGGCCGACCCATGATGCTCGGAGACCCAGGCGCCGTCGAGGCCGCGAGCTTCGACCCGCTTCACGAGCTCGATGATGTCGCGGTACTCCGTGTGCAGGTTGCGTGAGCTGCCTTCGGGCAGCTGGGCGGTGAAGAGCCCGATCCCGAGCTTCAACTGGTTCCTCCTGGTGGCCGGTCCCTACAGAGTAAGGAAGGGCGGCATCGTACGGGAACGTCTGGTCGCAGGGCCGGGGAACCTTCGAGGGACACGCGGTGTACCTCTGTCACGAAGACCGTTCCGACCCAACCAGGAGGCTCCCATGCGCCGCCGAATCGTCATGATCTCGATCCTCGGAGTGATCCTGGGGGCGTTCTGGCCCACCGGACCGGCCACTGCGGGTGGCGGATGCCACGACCCCCAGTTCGGCGATGAGAAGACGGATGAGGTCAAGATGGGCGATCTCTGCTTCTATCCCACGGTGGCCCGCGTGGAGCCGGGCACGGAAGTGACCTGGCGGAACGGCGATCCCGTTACGCACATGGTGATCGGATCCGGCGGGGCCTGGGGAAGCCCCGATGAGCTCGCGTCGAACGGCCGCACGTCCTTCACGTTCGATGAGTCCGGTGTGTTCCCGTACTCGTGTCCGATCCACCCGGGGATGGTCGGCGCGGTGGTCGTGGGTGACGGGATCGCCTCCGCTGCCGCAGGGGCCGGCGTGACCGACGGCATGCTGGTCGATGGGATCGCGCGGGAGGCGGGATCGTCGTCGACCGGAGCGCGAGAGGACGGCTGGGGTCTGCTTCCTATCCTCGCCCTGACCGGCGCGGGCGTTGCCGGTGCGGTCGGGTTATGGGCGGTCTCCCGTCGCAGGGCGGGAGCATCGACTCCAGACCCGGCGGGCGGGGCCGCGGTCTGACGCAGTTCACCAGCCGACGAGGTCGGCCATCTCGCCCACCATCGCGGTGAGGTCGAAATCCTTCGGCGTGTAGACGCGCGCCGCTCCTAGCTCGCGCAGCTTGAGAGCATCTTCATCGGGGATCACGCCGCCGACCACGACCGGCACGCCTTGGGGATCGATGCCCTCCGACCGGAGCTCCTCGATGATCTCGGGTACCAGCAAGCCGTGGGCTCCCGACAGGATCGAGATCCCTATGACGTGTACGTCCTCTTCAGCCGCGGCTCGGGCGATCTGTTTCGGGGTGAGCCGGATCCCTTGATAGATCACTTCGAACCCGGCGTCCCGGGCCCGGAGCGCGACCTGCTCGGCCGCGTTCGAGTGACCGTCTAGCCCGGGCTTGGCGACGAGCATCCGCAGCTTGGTGACCCCGAGGCGCGCGGCCGCCGCCTCGACCTTGGCCCGGGTTGCATCCATGTCTTCGGCCCGGCCGGCGCTCGCTCGAGCGCCCATCCCGGTGGGGGCCCGATACTCGCCGAAGGCATCTCGCAAAGCGTCCGCCCACTCACCCGTCGTCGCGCCGGCCTTGGCCGCGGCGATGGATGCCGGCATCAGGTTGGTGGCTCCGGTCGCAGCCTTGCGAAGGTCCTCGAGGGCTGTCGCCACCGCCGGCCCATCCCTGAGAGCGCGCCAGCGTTGTAGGCGCCCCACCTGCTCTGCTTCCATCGCGGGGTCGATCTTCTCGTAGGCCATCTCGTCCACGCCCTCGACCAGTGGTGAGGGCTCGCCTTCCGTGTAGCGGTTGAGGCCGACGACTACGGCGTCTCCCGATTCGATGGCCCGACGCCGCTCGGCGTGGGCCGACACGAGCTGTTCCTTCATGTAGCCGAGCGCTTCGACGGAACCCCCGAGGTCAAGGACGCGCTGAAGTTCTTGCCATGCCCCGGTTGCGATCTCATCCGTCCGCTCTGCGATCACCTTCGAACCTTCGAAGATGTCGTCGTGCTCCAAGAGGTCCGTCTCGAGGGCCAGGATCTGTTGAGCCCTCAAGGACCATTGTTGGTCCCACGCTCGAGGCAGTCCGAGGGCCTCGTTCCAGGCGGGCAACTGTACCGCGCGCGCTCGCACGTCCTTTGCGCAGGTGACCGCCAGCATCTCGATAAGGATGCGATACACGTTGTTCTCCGGTTGCATCGACGTTAACCCCAGTGAGTTCACCTGAACCCCGTAACGGAACCGCCGATAGCGAGGGTCCTCGACCCCGTACCGTTCCTTGGCGACGCGATCCCACAATGCATCGAAGGCCCGCATCTTGCAGGTTTCTTCTATGAATCGGATGCCGGAGTTGCAAAAGAATGAGATGCGGCCCACCAGGCGCGGGAAATCACTTTCGGATATGCGCCCGGTCGCTTTCACTGCATCGAGAACGCAGATCGCGTTGGCGAGCGCGTACGCGATCTCGAGGACCGGTCCGGCGCCGGCCTCCTGCAGGTGATAGGAGCACACGTTGATCGGGTTCCAGCTCGGTACCTCGTGCAGGGTCCAGGTGATGAGGTCGCTGGTCACTCTGATCGAAGCGTCCGGAGGGAAGATGTAGGTGCCGCGCGACAGGTACTCCTTGAGGATGTCGTTCTGTGTCGTGCCCGTCAGCGACGGCCGTGGGGCGCCTTGCTCGTCGGCCACTGCAACGTAGAGCGAGAGCAGCCATGCAGCCGTGGCGTTGATCGTCATCGAGGTGTTCATCTCGGCCAGCGGTATCCCGTCGAATACGCCGCGCATGTCGCCGAGATGGCATATGGGGACTCCCACCTTGCCCACCTCGCCCTTGGCCATCGGCGCATCGGAGTCGTAACCCGTCTGCGTGGGCAGGTCGAACGCCACAGACAGCCCCGTCTGCCCCCTTGCCAGGTTGTCCTTGAAACGGCGGTTGGTCAAGGACGGGTTTGCATATCCGGCATAGGTTCTGAAGATCCAGGGTGTGTCTCTCTCTGGTTGCGTCATGGGCCCCGAAGCCCCGGCGCCTCGTTCGCCTTGTGGTTCTCGTGCGTCTCGTGCGTCTCGAGACGGGATGCCGCGAGTCTCATCATCGTCCAATCGTAACGGCGGGTAGGCTCTGTGACCCCGCGCTGCGGCCTCGTCGCAGGCGCGCAGCGGTTCTCGAAGGAGCGTGGGATGAGTATCGATATCAAGAAGGTTGGCGTGGTGGGCTGCGGGACCATGGGTTCCGGCATCTGCGAGGTCTGCGCGCGGGGAGGCTTCGACGTCATCTTCGTCGAGAGCTCGGACGAGACCGTTCAGGCCGGCCATGACCGTATCGCCCGGAGCGTGGGACGAGCGGTGGACCGGGGCAAGATGGATCGCGCGGAGGCCGATGCTGTGCTCGGTCGCATCTCGGCGACGACCCAATACAGCGATCTCGAATCATGCGACCTGGCGTTCGAGGCAGTGCCCGAGAAGCTCGAGCTCAAGAAGAAAGTGTTCGCGAAGCTCGACGAGGTGCTGAAGCCTGAGGCCATACTCGCGACGAATACCTCGTCGCTGCCGGTGATCGACATGGCGGTCGCGACCAACCGACCGGATCGTGTAGTCGGCTTTCACTTCTTCAATCCCGCGCAGGTCATGAAACTGGTTGAGTTGGTCCACACCGTTGCTACCGAAGCGTCGGTTATCGAGTCGGCCAAAGCCTTTGCGGAGGGACTCGGCAAGACACCGGTACCTTGCAGGGACCGCGCTGGGTTCATCGCCAACCTCTTGCTCTTTCCGTATCTGAACTCCGCCGTACGTACCTTCGAGCAGGGTTACGCGTCTCGGGAGGACATCGACGCGGCCATGCAATTGGGATGCGGCCACCCCATGGGCCCCCTCGCGTTGCTCGACCTGATCGGGCTCGACTCCGCATACGAGATCTGCGAGGCGCTGTGGCGCCAGTGGCGCGACAGTCAGGACGCTCCGGCCCCGCTGTTGAAACAGTTGACGGCGGCGGGCTATCTCGGCAGGAAGACCGGCCGCGGCTTCTATCGTTACGAGGCGCCCGAATCCCCGAAGGTGGTGGACGCGGTGCCTGAAAGACCCCGTGCGGGCACGACCGATATCCGCACCGTCGGTATCGTCGGATCGGGTCAGATGGCTGCGGGCATTGCAGAGGTGGTCGCGCGGGCAGGGGGCCGGGTCATCCTGCGGGGGCGTAGTGACGAGTCGGTGGCCAAGGCCCTGGCCGCTGTCCACGGCAGCATCGACAAGGCCGTGGCGAAGGGCAAGCTCGAGCAAGCAGAGGCCGACGCTACGGTCCAGCGGATAACGAACACGCTCGACCTCGGTGACCTGGCCGAGGCGGACCTGGTGATCGAAGCCGTCGTCGAGGACATCGATATCAAGCTGGAGATGTTCAAGGAGTTGGATAATTCGGTGAAGCCTGAAGCGATCCTCGCGTCGACGACCTCATCCCTTCCGGTCGTCGATCTCGCCGTGGCCACCTCACGCCCGGAGCGCGTTGTCGGTCTTCATTTCTTTACCCCCGCCCCCGTGATGAAGCTCGTTGAGGTGGTGCGAACGGTTACCACCGGCGCGGACATCGAGAAACGCTGTACCGCGTGGGTGCGGTCGATAGGTCAACGTCCGGTCCGGTGCCGCGACCGGGCCGGCTTCATCGTCAACTTCATGTTGTTCCCGTACTTGAACGACGCCGTGAGGATGCACGAGGAAGGGTACGGAATCCCATCGGACATCGACGCGGCGATGAAGCTGGGCTGTGGTCATCCGATGGGGCCATTCGAACTGATGGACATCGTGGGTCTCGATGTGACCTACGCGATCCTCGAGCAGCTCCACGATGAGTTCCGCGAACGCCGGTTGGCTCCCGCGCCGCTCCTCGAGCACATGGTGCGGGCGGGTTACTTCGGCCGGAAGACCGGCCGAGGGTTCTACGACTACTCGTCTTAGCGCGTCGTGGGCCAGGTGCCGGAGGATCTGGGGTGGGGGCCGGTGGTGAAGCGTTATCTCCTGTCCGGTTTGACGCTCGGGCTCTACGCGCGCTGGAGCCACGGGACGACCGACGGTCTTACGACGATCAGGCTCTTGTTCCTTTCCGTGATGCAGGCGGGGATCCTGGTGGGCGTCGTGCTGCTGTTCATCGTTGATATCGGGTCGCCCGGCACCATCGCCCTGCTGCCCTTGGGTCTCGGAACCGCGGGCGTCGCGGCCGTGGTGTGGGCGCGTCGGCGTCCGTTGAACGCATCCAGCCCCAGAGAGCTTGTGCGTTCCTATAACGCGAATTTCTTTACGGGGTTCGCGCTGGCGGAGGCTCCGTTGATGATCTCGGCAGGGTTGGCTCTGTGGCAACAGGAGCTCTGGCCGTACCTGTTGAGCGTGCCGTTCTTCTCGATCGCGATGGTTATGGTGGCGCCAGGCCGCAGGAACCTCGCGGCCGATCAGCGTCTGCTACAGGCGCGCGGTGTGTCGATATCTCTCACCGAGGCGCTGATGAGCCAGGGTCCGACGGCCAGGTAACGCGCGTTACTTGGTGTCGCCCCGCCCGACGCGACCGGGGTACTCGCGCCCGCCGAAGGGGAATCGGGTCGAGAGGCGCCACGCGTCGTCGCGCGTGAAGCGGTCCCTGTAGTCGAACATCCCGAGCCGGCGGCCCTGCGAACGCGCCGCTCGGAGCCACACCGAGCTCGCTCGGGACGCTCGCTCGGATCCCGCCAGACGCTCCAGCGCCGCCTCCAGAGCTGTGCGTTCCGTTTCCGTGGGTTGCCCTTGAACCGACGTGACATGCAGGTGGCGACGCCGCCCTGGACCCCTCACAACGGGATGTTCCCGTGCTTCCGTTGCGGGATCGTCTCTCTCTTCGACCGCAGCATCTCGAGCGACTGCACGAGCTTGCGTCGCGTTTGTTGTGGCTCGATGACGTCGTCGACGTAGCCGCGCTCCGCAGCGATGTAGGGGTTGGAGAATCTTTCGGTGTAGTCCGAGATGAGCTCCGCGCGTCTGGCCTCCGGGTCGTCTGCATCGGTGATGGCCCTGCGATGTATGACATTGACGGCGCCCTCGGCCCCCATCACCGCGATCTCTGCGGTGGGCCAGGCGAAGGAGACATCGGCTCGGATGTGTTTCGAGTTCATGACCACGTACGCCCCGCCGTAGGCCTTCCGCGTGATCACAGTCATCCGCGGCACGGTGGCTTCGCTGAACGCGTAGAGAAGCTTCGCGCCGTGGCGGATGATGCCGCTGTATTCCTGCTCGGTACCCGGGAGGAATCCGGGAACATCCACGAACGCCACGAGCGGGATGTTGAATGCGTCGCAGAAGCGAACGAAGCGCGCACCTTTCGTGGAAGAGGTGATGTCAAGAGTGCCTGCGAGAACCTGAGGTTGGTTCGCGACCACACCAACGGGGTGACCGGCCAGACGAGTGAAGCCGCACAAGATGTTCTGCGCCCAATGCTGGTGCACCTCGAAGAACTCGCCATCGTCGAAGATCGAACCGATCACCTGGTGCATGTCATAGGGCTGGTTGGGTGAGTCGGGGATCAGATCGAGCAGCTCGTCACACGACCTCATCGGGTCGTCGGTGGGGGGGAAATAGGGAGGTGATTCGAAGTTATTGGACGGGATGAACGATAGGAGATAGCGGATCTGCTCCAAGCAATCTTCGTCCGTCCCGGTCACGAAGTGCGACACTCCCGACTTGGATCCATGGCTCATCGCGCCGCCGAGCTCCTCGTGGGTCACCTCTTCACCGGTAACCGTCTTGATGACCTCCGGCCCGGTAATGAACATGTGGGAGGTCTCGCTCACCATGAAAACGAAGTCGGTCATGGCGGGGGAGTAGACCGCGCCGCCTGCGCAAGGACCCATAACCGCCGAGATCTGTGGGATCACTCCGGACGATCGCACGTTGCGATCGAAGATGTACCCGTAACCGGCCAGCGAGGCAGGGCCTTCTTGGATCCGCGCTCCTCCGGAATCGTTCAAGCCGATTACCGGCGCTCCGGTCTCGAGGGCGAGATCCATGATCTTGCAGATCTTCTCGGCCATAACCTCGCCGAGAGAGCCGCCGAAGACCTTGAAGTCTTGGGCGAAGACGAAGACCTTGCGGCCGTCGATGGTGCCCCACCCCGTCACGACGGCGTCCCCGTAAGGGCGCCGATCCTCGATGCCGAAGCCGTGGGAACGGTGACGCACCAGCATGTCCGTCTCGACGAACGAATCCGCGTCGAGCAGCTTGTCTATGCGCTCGCGCGCCGTGAGCTTGCCCCGCTCGTGCTGTCGTTCGATCGCCTTCTCGCCACCTGCGCCCAGGGCCTCGTCCCTGAGGGCGTCCAGGTGGGCCTGATGTCCCTGGATGGACGTGGTCGGCGACGCGGACGCCTGGAGGTCTGCCTCGGGCCGCTCCTGGGAAGACATAGCCGCAGTCTAACCAGCGCATTCCGGGCCCCGTCGAGGTCGGGATCGCAAGCAGGGACCGAGGCCGTTCGGTCGAAGTATTCAGGATGGGGATGACGGTTTCGAGCAGCGCGTTCATCGCGCTCAAGGACACCGTTGCGGGCTTCTTCTCGGAGCCCACTGGGCCGGCTGGCCATAACAGCTTCGGGATGATCCTCGAGACGCAACGGTTCTCCCAGCGTGTGAGCAAGCGAGCGGATCACAAACTCAGGATCGCGGCGCGCTCAGTGCGCGAAGGCCAACTTGGAGGCGCGCTGATGCTCCTCAACGAGGTCGAGGACGACCTACGGCTACATGAGCGCGAGCTGATCGACTGCTTCACCTCGCGCTAGGTTCGGGCGGCCGGGAGCGCTAGGAGAAGGCGCCGGACTCGAGCGAACCGGCGAGGTGCCGTTCTCTTAAACGGACGATCCCGCGCTCGTCTGACACCGTTCCGATACGGCTCGCGCTGTGCCCATGCTCGGACGCGATCCGGAGCACGTCGTCGACCTGGTTGTCCGGCACGATGATGACGAATCCGATGCCCATGTTGAACACCCTGAACATCTCGGCATCTTCAATCCCGCCCCGCTCTTGGATGAGCCCGAAGATAGAAGGTGCGACCGGGAGCGCCTCGATGTCGTATCCGACCTTCGCCTCCAGGCGGCACAGATTCAGAAGGCCGTCGCCGGTGATGTGGGCCAGTCCTCGCGTGTCGATCCCCGCCCTCCACAGCCCCTTAACCGCCTGGACGTAGATGGTCGTCGGCTCCAGCAACTCGTCACCCAGACTGCGATCCAGACCGCCCGGAGAGTCCTTGAGTGTCAGGCCGCCCTCGCTCAGCAGGACGCGCCGGGCGAGCGTGAAGCCGTTCGAATGCATGCCCGATGAATGCAATCCAACGATCGCATCGCCCTCCTGGATCTTCGCACCGACATTGATCGCGTCCGGAGCGACGACACCGACACTGGTTCCCACGAGGTCGAAGGCCGTCTCGTCACCGTGCGATCGCCCGTCCGATCCGATCACCTCGGGGAGTTGGGCCAGCTCGCCGCCCGGGATCGCTATGCCGGCCTCCTTGGCAGCGGCCCCCAGGCCACCGAGGATCGCATCCACTCGTTCGGGATCCAATGTGTGAACGCCCAGGTAGTCGACCATCGCGATAGGGGTGGCGCCGACGCAGATGAGATCGTTCACGTTCATCGCAACACAGTCGAATCCGATGGTGTCGTAACGGGCCATGCGGGACGCCACGATCGTTTTCGAGCCGACGCCGTCGGTACAGATCGCCAGTCCGATGCCCTCCGCGATCCTCAGAACACTCGCGTAGTGCCCGAAGTCCGTAAGGACCTCGGCTCCCTCGGGGAGCGAGAAGGTCGGGCCGAGATGACGAACGACAGCCGATAGGGCTTCGTCCTGACCCCTCACTCCAGCTCGCTCGTACGTGCTTGCGCTCACCGTCTCACGCTAACCCAGGGGACGTTCAGCCGACGGGTTCGTGGACCTCGGATCCTAGATCCCGGCGGCCGCGTCCTGCTCCGGGAGGAAGTTTGAGCGCCGCTGCGAAGGCCACGGCTGCTGGGACCGCCGCGACCCCGTATGCGAGCGAGAAGCCGCCGCCCTGGGCGATCGCGCCGACCGCCGCGGGGGCGATCATGTAGCCGAGGTCGCCCGCCATCTGGTTCACGCTCACGGCCGTGCCGGAGCCTCCCTCGGGCACGGAGTCGGCGAGCAAGCCGCCTGCAGCGACCCCTCCGGCAGCCACCCCCGCCCCGATCGCGATCATCAAGGGGAAGAACGCGTTCGGGAGGGTTTCGACCTGTCCGAGCAGGGCGGTTGCGATCGCGGTGATGGCCAGGGCGGGAACCAGAACCGCTTTACGCCCGTAACGGTCGGCTGCCTTGCCGGCCGTGAACAACACGATGACCTCACCGATCGACAACAGGAACAGGGCCACGCCGAACTTGGTGCCACTGAAGTCGAGCACGCGCTGTGCGTAGATCGCCCCGATCTGTTGTGTCGGGCCGGAGAGCGTCCACCACCCCACCAGGGTGGCAAGCAACGCGACCACGTAGCGCACATCCCGGAAGAGCGGGCGAGCGGCCCGCAGCGCTTCGATGGGCCGTTTCTTCTGCGCTTTAGCTCCCTTGAGAGGCGCCGTCATGACGAACCAGGCGATGGTCGCCGCTATCAACAGCCCGGTTGCGTAGATGTGAAAGGGGGCTCGGAAGCCGAGTTGGTCTTTCAGGACTCCACCGATGACCGGCCCGATCGCGATGCCCACGAGGAACGAGGCGCGCCACAGGCCCGTTGCGCGCCCCATGGATTCGGCGGGGATGATCTTCAACAGCCGATTCATGAGACCGGCGATGAACAGGGCCGATCCTGCGCCGCCGAAGCCCCGGGCGAGCACGAGCTGGGGAAAGCTCTGGGCAAAACCGGCGGCGTAAGAGGACACGGCCACGATCAGGATCCCCGTGACCGTCGATGCCCTCTCACCGAAGCGATCGACCACCAGCCCCGCGGCAATGCCGAACGAGAACCGGGTGAACCCGAAGACGAACTGGACGAGCCCCATCAGAGCGATGCCGACTCCGAATGAGAGCGCGAAGGGAGCCAGCACCGGTACCACGAGTCCGAAGCCGAGAGCAACCGTGAAGCCGATCGGCAGGAGGCTGCGGAACTCCGGAACCGTCAGCGGCGAGGGCGACTCGGGCGGGCTGGCCTGCTGCGGGGCGCGCGACATCACTTGCCTTCCGGCGCCTGGATCAACTCGACGAGCAGACCATGGTTGCTCTTTGGATGGACGAAGGCGACGAGGTGGCCACGCCCGCCGCGACGAGGGACTTCGTCGATCAATCGCACACCCTTCGCCTTGAGGTCCTCGAGGGTGCGCGGGAGATCGTCGACCTCGTACGCGAGGTGATGAAGGCCCTCTCCGCGGCTGGCCAAGAAACGCCCCACCGTCGTCTCATCGTTCGCCGGAGCGATGAGCTGCAGGAACGTGTCGCCCAGCGGCAGCATGGCTTCTTCGACGCCCTGGTCCTCGATCGTTTCGCGATGGGTCACCTCGATGCCCCACACCTCTCGGTAGTGGGCGATCGCGGCGTCGAGATCGGCCACCGCAAGGGCAACGTGTTCGATCTTGTTGGGCATCGGCGGCGATCCTAAGTGCGGGGGCCGGTGAGGTGGTCAGATCGTGCGAAAGGGTATCTGGATCTGTTGCCCGGCTCCCTGGAGCCAGCTGGCGAGCTCGTTTGGTGTCATCGGGTCGGCGAGGTAGTAGCCCTGGGCCGTGTCGCAACCGAAGGTCGCAAGCCTGTCCCAGGTGGCCTTGTCCTCCACGCCTTCGGCGACGACCTCGAGCCCGAGGTTGCGGCCGAGCTCGACGATCGACCTGACGATCACGTCATCGCTCTGGTTGGTGGTGATGTGGGACACGAGCGACTTGTCGATCTTGATCTCGTCGATGGGGAGGCGCTTCAGGTAGGCGAGCGAGGTGTAACCGGTGCCGAAGTTATCGATCGAGAGCCCGATGCCCATCCCGCTGAGCTCGTTCAACACGCGCATCGCCCGCATCGGGTCGGCCATGATGCTCGATTCCGTGATCTCTAGCTTGAGCCGGGTTGCCGGGACCTTCCATCGTTCCAGCAACCCCTGAACCTCCTTGGGGAGCTGTAGGTCCAACAGGCTCTGCGGTGACAGGTTCACTGCAACGTTCAGATCGAGTCCTTGCTCCTCCCACGCCCGACACTGCTTCAAGGCGCTGTTGAGCGCGTACAACGTGAGGGGGCGGATGAGGCCCGTGTGCTCGGCCAGAGGGATGAAGTCGTCCGGCAGCATGATCCCGTTGCGCGGGTGTCTCCAGCGCGCCAACGCCTCCACGCTTTTCACCCGGTGGGAACTCAGCTCGCCCTTCGGTTGATAGTGCAGAACCAACTCTTCGTGGTCGATCGCATGACGCAGCTGCGCCACCAAGGCCAGCCGACCCGGGCTCTGCTGGTCCTGCTCGGTCGCGTAGAGCTCCCACGAACGGGGCCCGTTCTTGGCGGCGTACATCGCCACGTCGGCGCGCTGAACGAGTGCCCCCATGTCCGACGCATGATCGGGGTACAGAGCTATCCCGATGCTCCCTCGGGCTTCCAACGACAGCTCGGAGATGGCGAAGGGTTCCCGGAGAGATTCGGCAAGCTTCTCTGCGATGGCGATCGCCGCGGAAGGGTCGGTGACGTGAGGTAGGAGAACGGCGAACTCGTCCCCGCCAAGGCGCGCAACGGTGTCGCTCTGACGTAACGCCCGGCGAAGTCGCTTTGCGATCTGTTTCAGTAGTACGTCGCCGCTGTGATGTCCCAACGCATCGTTGACCTCCTTGAAGCGGTCGAGGTCCATCATCATCAGAGCCAGACGATGCCCATCACGTTCCGCTCGGAAGATCCCCTGCTGGATCCGGTCCTGTAACAGCGTCCTGTTCGGCAGGTTCGTCAGGGGATCGTGGAGCGCCTGATGCCGGTTTTGATCGGCCTGACGGCGCAGCCGGGCCACCAACTTGCTGTTCTCGTGGGTCAGGATGTAAACGCCGGCGAGCGGCACGAGGAGTAACAGCAGGAACCAGAGATCGACCTCCGCGACGATCAGCGACACCGGCGACAGCAGTAGCAGCACTCCGTCGCCGAAGAGGCTCGACGACAGGTCGTCCCGAAGGAATCCGGTTATGGACCTGTGGTGGTGGAGTGCCATCCCCACTCCTGTCACGACCAGATTGAGAACGAGTAACGCCACCATCGCCAGGATCACGAATGGAAGGTCGCGCGGGAGAAAGTGGGGCGAGATGGCCCGGGGGATCCCTGTTGTTAGTTGGAGAACCACGTGCGCCGCCCCGAGACAGATGGCGTATTGAGCGGCGTTGAACGCCGTTTTCCACCACGACTTCCGGCGGGCCAGGTCCGCGACTAGCGACGCCGTAACCTGAGCGAGGAGCGCCGGTGCTATCCCCCAAGAC
>Ga0136632_10000050_pt1 | contig 25411 bp, 24 predicted proteins | sample AntDrymUQ6112106_2_FD_104670 | JGI IMG/M metagenome (GOLD analysis project Ga0136632, IMG submission 104670) | Polar desert sand microbial communities from Dry Valleys, Antarctica - metaG UQ611 (21.06) | ecosystem: Environmental > Terrestrial > Soil > Desert | place: Antarctica: Dry Valley...
GGCGACGAGCTCCACATCCTCGTTCGCCGGAGCGCGCTCGGCGACGTCGAGGCGCTCACCGAACGCTGGCGTGAGGGCCCACTCGGTGAGCCGCAGGCACCGGCCCTGCCGCGCCGCGGCGCGCCTCAGGTGTTCACCGTGCGCCCGTGGACCGACCACGACGGCGACCCGGCGGGACCCCGGGAGATCAGCGGGATCGCGGTCGTGATGCAGCTTCGGGTCCGTCGCGACTCGGCGGGAGCGCTGCTGGCCCTGGCCGACGGGCGCTACGCGATCGTCTCCGATGGGCTGCTCGCGGTCGGCGGCCGGCGCCGGCTCGCCGAGTGGGCCACGGGCCGCATCGAGCGCTCCGGCCAAGCCTCCGCCGAGCGTGCCTGGTGGCAGGAGCTCGCCGGGGTGCTCGCTGCCCCCCCGCGGTAGCCCCAGATCCACAGGGACCGCTACTCGGCACCCGCGGCCGCGACGATCCGCCGGTATGCCTCGCCCGGATCGTCGCCGCCGAACACGGCCGAGCCCGCGACAAGCAGCCTCGCCCCCGCCTCGACCACGCCGCGGGCGGTGGATGCGTCGATGCCGCCGTCGACCTCGATCGCCGCGCCGGGCGCCAGCTCGCGCAGCCGTTCGACCTTGCCGAGTGAGGACTCAATGAACGCCTGGCCTCCCCAGCCCGGGTCGACGGTCATGCAGAGCACGATGTCCGCTGCCGGCTCGAGTTCGCGCACCGCCTCGGCGGGCGTGCCGGGGTTGAGCGCCAGGCCGGCGAGGCAGCCGAGCTCGCGGATCGCCGCCAGCGTGCGGTGGGCGTGGGGGTCGGCCTCGGCGTGGAGCGTGATCGCGTCTGCGCCGGCCTTGGCGAACGCCTCGATTTGCGCTCCCGGCTGCTCGATCATCAGGTGGACGTCGAGCGCGCCGCCCGCATCGTGAACTCGGTCAGCGATCGAGGCGACGACGAGCGCCCCGATCGTGATCGGCGGCACGAAACGGCCGTCCATGACGTCGACGTGGATCACGCGCGCGCCCGCCGCGAGCACCTCGTCGAGCTGAGCGCCGAGGCGGGCGAAGTCCGCGGAGAGGATCGAGGGCGCCACCCGCGTGCCCTGGAAGATCTCGCTCGCGTTCATCGCGCTCAGACCGGCTTCAGCATCGAGTGGCCACAGTTCCGGCAGAGCAGGTCCTCGTCGGCGCTCATCCGAACGATCGTCTGGTGCTCGCCGCACTCCGGGCAAGCGGAGACGAGCTCGTAGCGGCTGAGGCAGAACACGCAGCGGTAGCGGCCCGGGAGCTGCGTCGGGCGAAGCCACGGCTCGCCGCAGCCCGGGCAACCAGGGCGCGGCAGGACCTTGGAGCGGTCAACCATCATCCCGCTCTGCGACAGCGCGCGAGAAAGAAGCCCGTTGTGCGGTCGCGGTCGGGGCGAATCTGCAGGAAGCGACGATCGCGTCTGGACGCGAGCGCCGGATAGGCGGCTCCGAGCTCCTCGGCGAGGAGATCCGGCGCGAAGCGCTCGAGCGTCCCGATCACCTCCTCGTTCTCCCGTCGTGAGATCGTGCAGGTGGAGTAGACGAGCGTTCCCCCCGCGCGCAGGGCGCGCGCCGCGCGAACGAGAATCCGCCGCTGAAGCGTGGCCAGGCGGTCGATCTGATCCGGCGACTTTCGCCAGCGCGCGTCGGGGCGCGAGGCGAGCGTGCCGAGATCCGAGCAGGGCGGGTCCACGAGGATGCGATCGTAGCCCGAGTCGAGGTCGGCCTCGGCCGCGTCGGCGACCCTGACGCGGACGTTCGCGGCGCCCGTGCGGGCGCAGAGCTCCTCGATCTCGCGGGCTCGGCGCTCGTCGAGCTCCACCGAGGCGAGCTCGCCGCGAGCCTCCATCCGCGCGGCGATCGCGGTCGTCTTGATCCCCGGCCCCGCGCATAGGTCGAGGATGCGCTCGCCAGGCCGGGGCCCGAGCAGCTCGATCACCGCAAGCGAGGCACGCGACTGCGGAACCAGCTCCCCGGTCAAGACACGAGTTCGCACGGCCTCCTCGGCGCGAGCGAGGACGAGCGAGTCCGGGGGCGCGAGCAGCCCCTCCCCCGCTCCCCGAATCTCCACCCCGGCGCGGGCCAGCTCCTCCGCCAGCGCGGCCGGGGCGGCGCGGAGGGTGTTGACGCGGAAGGCCGTCTCCGCTGGCTCGTTCATCGCCGCCATCAGGGTGCGCGCGCCGGTCGGACCGAGCTCGCGCCACCACATCTCCGCCAGCCATTGCGGGTAGGAGTGGGCGATCGCTGCCCCCGCCGGGGTCTCGTCGTCCAAGTCGGCGAGCAAGCCCTGCGGGCCCCCGGCGGCGCGGCGCATGACCGCGTTCGCAAAGCCGGCGGCGGCGCGCGCCCGGCCGGCCGGGGCGCCGTCTCGCCGCACGCCGGCCTTGGCCAGCTCGACGGCCTGGTCGACGACCGCATGCGCGTCGGGCCGCTCGGAGAAGCAGAGCTCGAACAGCCCGAGGCGGAGCGCGGCGAGCACCGGGGGATCGATGTCCTCCGGGCCTCGACGCGTGAGGCGGGCGAGCAGGTGGTCGAGGGTCCCACGACGTTGGACAGCGCCGTAGGCAAGCCGCCGCCCGCGGGCGAGCTCGCGGCCGGAGAGCTCCTGGTGCACGGCGGCGCTCGCGAAGGCGCGGTCGGTCCAGGCATCGTCCTCGAAGGTGCGGCGAAGCACCTCGTAGGCGGCGCGGCGCGCTGGGGTGATCCCCGTGCTCATCGCGCCGCCTCAGCGAAGCCGGAGCCCGGCGTGCCCGCGCAGATACGCCTCACTCGCCATCGGCCTGCGGCCGGGTGGCTGGACCTCGGTGATCCGCAGGACTCCCTCCGAGCAGCCGAGGACCAGCCCCCCTTCGGCAAGAAGCTCGCCGCGCGCGAGGGCTCCGGGCTCGGCTCGCGCAGCGCGCACGCCGAGCCGCTCTCCCCCGGCGAGCTCGAGGTAGGCGCCGATGTGCGGGGTGAGCGCCCGCACGACGCGGGCCAGCTCGGATGCCGGGCGCCCGGGGTCGAGTCGGCGCTCCTCGGAGCGGATCTTGTCGGCGTAGGTCGCCTCGGAGTCGTCCTGCTCTACGAGCTCGAGTGTTCCGCCTGCAAGCAGATCGAGGGCGCGCACCACGAGCTCTCCTCCGAGTCGCTCGAGACGCGCCGAGAGCGCACCGAAGTCGTCCTCGCCGACCGTGACGCGCTCGGCAAGCGCGACCGGGCCGGCGTCGAGGGCCTCGGCGACACGCATGATCGCCACCCCGGTCCGATCGTCGCCGGCGAGGATCGCGCGCTCGATCGGCGCCGCGCCGCGCCAGCGCGGCAGCAGCGAGGGATGCACGTTGAGCAGGCAGAGCTCCGAGAGCAGGGGCTCGCGGATGATCTGGCCGAAAGCGCAGACCACGCCGGCTTCGGCGCCGCTTGCCCGGATTCTCTCGAGGGCGCCCGGGCCGCTCGCGTCGTCAGTCTGCTCGAGGTCGAGCTCGAGCTCGACTGCCGCCTCCGCGACAGGCGGCGGGCCAAGGCGCCGGCCTCGGCCCCGGGGGCGATCGGGCTGGGTGAGGACGAGGGAGGGGCGATGCTCGGAGTCGGCGAGCCGGCGCAGGATGGCGACGGCGAAGCTCGAGGTGCCGAGAAAGGCGGTCCTCAAGGCGCAGGCGCGCCGCTGCGGGTGATCAAGCGCGAAGCTCCCCGCCCTCCGCCGGCGGTTCGAGGCCAGCTGACGGAGGGCCGTCCTCATCCTCGTCCTCGTCCTGGCGCGGTGAGTAAGCCTCTCCTTCGCGGAGCGCCCGCATCGCTCCCTTGCGCTGCTCGCGTACCGTCCGATCGAGGACCAGGATCCCGTCCAGATGATCGATCTCGTGCTGGAGGACGCGTGCCTCGAGCCCGGACGCCTCGAGCAGCATCGGCTCTCCCCTGAGGTCGAGCCCTCGGACCCGCGCGTGGAGCGGGCGCTCGACGTCGACGCCGATCCCGGGCAGGCTGAGACAGCCTTCCTCCGCGATCTCGAGCTCGTCGGAGACCCACTCGATCTCGGGGTTTGCGACCGCGCTCGGCGTGGCGGCCTGACCCGCCTGGAAGACGAGGAGGCGGCGCAGGACCCCCAACTGGGTGGCGGCGAGCCCGACGCCCATCGCATCGCGCATGATCGAGACCATACGGGTCGCCTGGCGCTCGAGCTCGGGCCCGAACTCGCTCACCTCGGAAGCCCGCGAGCGCAGCACCGGATCGCCGTAGGCCCGCACCTCTGCGAGCGCGCGGGCGCGCAGCTCGCGCTCGTGCTCGGAGATCTCCGCGACCTGAGCCTGGGGTTCCGCGCCCCCTTCGGCTTCCTCGGGCGCCTGGGCCTGCTCGACGGCGTCGCTCATCGCCACGAGTTTACGAGCGCAAACGGGGAACTACTGCGGGTCGACGTCGACCGCGAGATTGACGCCGCGAAGCTCGGCCGTCGAGGCCGCGGCCTCGACGGCCTCGCGGACCGCCACCACCGTTCTGGCCCGCTCGCCCGCCTTGACGACGATCTGGCGTCGCTCGCGCCCACGGAGGCGAAATCGCCGGGCCGGGCCCAGAGCTGTGGCGCTCTCCGGCAGCAGCGCGTCGAGACGCCCGCGAACCCCGGCGGCGGCGAACTCGAGGCGGGCCTCCTGCGCCGAGGCGAGCTCGATCCGCACGAGGTGCGAGAAGGGCGGGTAGGCGAGCTCGCGCCGGCGCGCGAGCTCACCGGCGAGGAAGCCCGCGGCATCGTGGGCCGCCGCGTGGCGGATCGCGGCCGCCTCGGGAGCGAGGGTCTGGACGAGGACACGCCCGCCGCGTTCCCCCCTGCCGCTGCGGCCCGCCAGCTGGGAGACGAGCGCGAAGGTGCGCTCCTCGGCGCGAAAGTCCGGGAAGCGCAGCGTCGCGTCTGCGTCGAGCACGGCAGCGAGCACGACGTCGGGGAAGTCGTGGCCCTTGGCGACCATCTGGGTGCCGACCAGCACCCCGTTGCGGGCATCGCTGAAGCGCGAGAGCACCCGCAGGTGGCCGTCAGCGCCACTGGAGCTGTCGGAGTCGAGTCGAAAGACCGGCAGCGGGTCGACCAGCTCGGCGATCACCGACTCGACCCGCTCGCTGCCGGCACCCGCGCGCGCGAGCGTCACCGAACCACAGCTGCCGCACGAGCCTGGGAGTGACTCGGCATGCCCGCAGTGGTGGCAGCGCAGGCGGTTCTCGGCGCGATGGACGACCAGCGAGACGTCGCACCCTGGGCAGCGCCACACGTGCCCACACGAGCGGCACGCGAGGTGCGGCGACCAGCCGCGGCGATTGACGAGCACGATCGCCTTGCCGCCCGTCTGGCGCAGCGCCGCGAGCGCCGTTCGCGTCCGCTCGTGGAGCGGCCCGGCCGCGGCCCCGCCCGGCGCTCCGAAGCGCATGTCGAGCACCTCGACCGCCGGCAGCTCGGCCCCGTCGACCCGCCGCGGGAGCTCGAGGCGCTCGAGTCGCTCCCAACTCTCGGGCCGTGGCGTCGCGGTTCCGCAGATCAAGACGGCGCCGGCATCTCGGGCGCGCCGAGCGGCGACTTCGCGAGCGTCGTAGCGCGGATCGCTCTCCTGCTTGTAGGAGGAATCGTGCTCTTCGTCGACGACGATCAGGCCGAGCCCGCCGACCGGCGCGAAGACCGCCGAGCGCGGGCCGACGCAGATCCGCGCCTCGCCGCGCCGAAGTCGCTGCCACTCGTCGCGGCGCTCGCCGGCTGAGAGGCGGGAGTGAAGGACCGCCACACGACCGGCGAAGCGCGAGGCAAAGCGCGCCACCGTCTGCGGGGTGAGGCCGATCTCGGGGACGAGCACGATCGCCCCGCGCCCGCGCTCGAGGGCCGCCTGCGCGGCGGCCAGGTAGACCTCGGTCTTGCCCGAGCCTGTGACGCCGTACAGCAGGATCTCGGCTCCACCGCCATCGAGCGCCGCCGTAACCCGGGCAACCGCGGCGCGCTGGTCGTGGTCGAGCTCCACCCGACGTGGCGGGGCGCCCACCGCACCCGAGCGCGGACGACGGGCGACCTCGCGGACTTCGAGGCGCACGAGCCCCCGTCGCTCGAGTCGCGGGAGCGTCTCGCGCCCGACCCCCGATGCGGCGAGCTGCGCAGCCCCGAGCTCGGTGCCGGCCTCGGCTAGCAGCCCGAGCGCGCGGCGCTGGACCGGGCCGAGCCGCGGCGCTCCGCTGCCCTGCGCGAGCACCGCGGAGCCCGCCGGCGTCAGCTCCGCCCAGGTCTGTCGAAGTGCCTTCGTCTGGGCGCCGCCGCGCCCGGTGCCGGGCGGGAGGACGAGCTCGAGTCCGCGAGCCGGGGTCGAGCAGTACTCGCTCGCTACCCAGAGCCCGAGCCGAACGAGCTCGGCGCTCGCACCCGCCTCGAGTGCCGCGATCGGCTCGACGAGGCGCTCCGCGGGCAAGCGGCTTCGCTCCGCGAGCTCGACCACCACCCCGGCGACGCGGCGGCGCCCGAACGGCACGAGCAGCACCGTGCCGACCTCGACCCGGTCCATTGCGGGAGGCAGCCGGTAGTCGAACGGGCCCCGCAGCGCCCGCGCGGTGAGCAGCGGCTCGACCTTGGCAATCGACATCCGTCTTCAGGCTAAGCGGGGCCGCGGCGGAGGCCCTCGCGGAGCGGCTCTCCGGTCCGCGAGGGACTTAGACTGCCGCCGTGGCGCCGAAGCTGCACCCTGGAGAGCGGGTCCTCTACGAGGGCCATCCGTCGTGGCGCTCGACGCTCGACTTCTATCTCAAGGGCCTCCTGCTGGTCGCCGCAGCGACGCTCGTGGTCGCCGTGATCAGCGGGCTCGGAGAGGGCGGGCCCGAGGAGGGCCTGGTGACGATCATCGCCGCGATCGGTGTCGCGCTCGTGCTGCTCGCGGGCTTCCTCAAGCGGGTCGCGACCAGCTACACGATCACGAATCGACGGCTTCACATCAAGCGCGGGATCGTCTCCCGGACGATCCAGGAGACGCGCCTCGAGCGGGTTCAGAACGTGAACTACCACCAGGGCGTGATCCAGCGGCTGCTGCAGATCGGCGACGTCGACTTCGACACGGCCGCGGGCGACGACTACAACTTCGTCTTCACCGGCGTCTCGGAGCCCGACGAGGTCGTCCACATGGTCGACCAGGCGACCGGCGCGGCGGAGCCCGACGGGCTCGGCGACACGACGCTCCAGCGCGGCTGAGACGGGCTCAGGCCGGCGCCGTCGCCTGAGCGCTCTCGAGCCCCGCGGCGCTTCGAAGCGCCTGGGCGCGGTCGGTGCGCTCCCAGGTGAAGTCGGCGTCGTCGCGCCCGAAGTGGCCGTAGGCGGCCGTCTTCTGGAAGATCGGCCGGTGGAGTCGGAGCTCCTCGCGAAAGGCGCCGGGACGCAGGTCGAAGTGCTCGTCGACGAGCACGGCGAGCCTCGCCCGGGCGATCTTCTCGGTTCCGAACGTCTCGATCATCACCGAGACCGGGTGCGCGACGCCGATCGCGTAGGCCACCTGCACCTCACAGCGCTCCGCGAGCCCGGCGGCGACCACGTTCTTGGCGACGTGGCGAGCCGCGTAGGCGGCCGAACGGTCGACCTTCGACGGGTCCTTGCCCGAGAACGCCCCGCCACCGTGGCGGGCTGCGCCGCCGTAGGTGTCGACGATGATCTTGCGCCCGGTGAGCCCGGCGTCGCCGACGGGTCCGCCGATCACGAAGCGCCCGGTCGGGTTGACGAGGAAGTTGGCCTTTGTGTTCAGCTGGCGCTCGTCGTAGAGCTCGCCGGGCAGGATCGGGTGCACGACGTGCTCCCAGAGGTCGGGGCGGATCATCGTGTCGGCATCGACGCCGTCCTTGTGCTGGGCGGAGATCAGGACCTTCTCGATCTCGATCGGCCGGCCGTTCTCGTAGCGAACCGTGACCTGGGTCTTGCCATCCGGGCGCAGGTAAGGGATCACCTCCGCCTTGCGGACCTCCGCCAGCCGGTGAGCGAGCTTGTGCGCCACCGCGATCGGCAGCGGCATCAGCTCGGGCGTCTCGCGGGTCGCGTAGCCGAACATCATCCCCTGGTCGCCGGCCCCTGCTTCGTCGAGCTCGTCGTCGTCGGCCGGGTCGGTGCGCGACTCGAGCGCGTGGTCGACCCCCTGGGCGATATCGGGGGATTGCTTGTCGATTGCGTTGATCACCGCGCAGGAGTCGGCCGAGAACCCGAGGTCGGCGTCGGTGTAGCCGATCTTGCGGATCGTCTCGCGGGCTATGTCGGGGATGTCGACCCAGGTCTCGGTCGAGATCTCGCCGGAGACGACGACGAGGCCGGTGTTGACGAGCGTTTCGCAGGCGACCCTGCCCGCGGGGTCGTCGGCGAGCACCGCGTCGAGTACGCCGTCGGAGATCTGGTCGGCGATCTTGTCCGGGTGGCCCTCGGTGACCGACTCGGATGTGAACAGGTACTCGTTCTCTGCGAACTTCTCCATGGCTCGGGGATCCTAGCCATCCTGGCGCCGCGCTCGACCTACTCGCCCGGTAGCGGCGCGGGCTCGGCGACCGCAGGCTCGCCGACGATCAGGCGCAGATCGGTGGCGAGCAGGTCCTCCTCGCTTCGCACCGAGAGTGCCAATGCCTGCAGGCTGCGCGCGTCCGCAGCGACGGTTGCGTAGGCAGGGCTCTCCGCGAGGCCCTCGCGCTCGCCGAGCGAGACGAGCGAGACGAGGTCGAGGTAGGCGATCAACGAGACCTCGTCCTCGAAGCCCGCGGTGGCGAGCTCGAAGCGCTCGCTCTCGGCCAAGCCCTCCCCGCCCACGGCGAGCTCCTCGATGCCCGCCGGATCGGTGGCGATCGCCGCGAGCCCGTCGAAGATCGCGTAGGTGAGCTCGAGCGCGGGCGAGAGACGCACGCTTCGGGCCTGCACCCCCGCGATCACCCGCTCCCCGAAAACGGGCACCTGGCCGAGGGCCGGGTCCACCGTCTCGGCGATCGGCCCTTGGAGCCCGGCGAGCGCTCGGCGGGCACGCTCCTCATCGATGTCCTCGGCGACGAATTGGATGTAGCGGTCAGCTTCGACGCCGGTGGTCTCATCCTCACCGGTCACGCCGAGGACGAAAGCCGCTTCCCCGCCGAGCGAGGCGAGGAACTCGCGCTCTACGTCGACCCGGGCGTCACGGCGAAGGTCCTCGACCAGGGACTCGAAGCCGGCGGCGATTGCGGGCGCCTGGGCGGTCGCCTGGGAGAGCAGAGCGGCGACGGCGCGCTCGGGGTCGCCGAGGCCGAGATAGGCGGCGGTGCGCTCGGAGAGGCGGTCGTCGAGGCTCGGCTCGAACGGCGGGAAGGCGGCGAAGAACTGGGGGCTCGCATCGGATCGCTCGGGGTCGATCTCGCTGCGCACGACGAGCTCGACCGCGTCACCGCTGGCGACGAGGGCCGCCGCCGACCCTTCGCTCGCGCCCGGCGCGAGAAATGGCGAGAGCGCGCCGAGCGGTCCACCGTCGGCGGCAAGCTCTTCGACCCCCTCGGCGGAGAGATACGCCTCGGCGAGGCGATGGTCGGGAAGCTGCTCGCGGGCGGCCGCCGCCGCCTCCACCTCGGCGAGCGCCCTCGCTCCGTCAGCGCTCGTGGCCACGTCGATCACGTCACGCACGCCGTCGCTCGTGCCAAGCGTGAGAAAGCTCCCCACGATCGCGCTGGCGAGGCCTCGCTCGTCCTCGGAGACCTCGATGCCCTGGTAATCCTCGACGTTCGGGGTGCCATCCACCAGCGTCTCGGCGTACGCCGCGGCGCCCTTGTCGTCCTCGGATTCGAGCAGCACGACCTGCTCGGGCGGCCCGGGCGGGGCGGGGACGACCGCCACCGCAGCCTCGCCGGCGAACCATGGCGCCACCTCGGTGAGGAAGTTGGCGGGGTTACCGCCGGCTCCCGGAAGCCGGGCCAGGACCTGCGCGGCGATTGCCTCGGTGAAGCGGGGCAGGCGCTCGGCGATCTCGGCCGCCTCCCCAGCCTGCTCGGTTTCCGGGTCGAGCTCTAAATGAAGGTAGGCGAGCGCGTCAGCGGGCACGAGCTCCTCGGCGTCGTCGGGTGGCGGGCAGGTCGATCCGCCCGGGAACACGCAAGGGAGGTTCGGCACGGCGAGCGCGAAGAAGCAGATAAGCGCCAGGGCCGCGGCAACCGCCGCGACCAGCCGCCGGCGAGCCTCGATCGAGAGTGGACCCCAGAACGCGTGCCATGCTGCCGCGAAGGCAGCCGGGATCCGGGCGAGGAAGCCGCCGAGTGCCGAGCCGGCATCCTGAACGTCGTAGAGCGCTCCGCGGGCGCGGCTCCGCGTCGAGGCGAAGCGCACGGGGCGACCGGGGCTCGCGGCTCGCGCACGGCGGCGAAAGCGCGGGCGACCGAGCCTGCGGCGAGGGAGGCGCGGCCGAGGCAGCCTGCGACGGCGAAGGCGCCGACGGCGAACCCTGCGGCGAGGGAGGCGCGGGCGTGGGAGCCTGCGGCGCCGGCGCTCGATCGGCGTCCCTTCGGCGTCCGGCTCCCCGGTCGCGTCGACGTCCGGCTCCTCGACCACGCTCTCGACCGGCGGCGGCTCAGCCTCCGCACCGCCGCGAGACCGCCTGAAGAAAGGACGCCGCATCGCCGAACCCTTATACCTGGGTCCGCGGGGCGCGTGCGGAAGAGCGATCGCGCGGGCGCTGCTTGCGCGGCACGAAGTCGATGATCAGCGGTACGCCCTCGAGGCCGTAATGCTCGCGCAGCCGGTTCTCGAGGTGGTAGGCCCAGTCGCGGGAAATCAGCTTGCGGTCGTTGACCTGGATCGCGATCCGCGGCGGCTCGGTCTCGAACTGCGCCGCGTACAGCATCCGCAGGCGCTTGCCGCGCTTCGCGGGCGGGGGCCGGGTCGCGGCGATCTCGGCGACGAAACGGTTGAGAGCCGGGGTGGGGATGCGGGCGGCCCGGCGATCGGCGAGCGCGAGCGCCCGCTCGAGTACCTTCGCCGTTCCTCGCCCGCTCTTCGCCGAGCATGCGAGGACGGGGGGGCGCTGGCGCACACGGCTCGCAACGCGGGCGCGCGCATCATCTAGGTCGCCGCCCGCGATGTCCCACTTGTTGAGAGCGATCAGCGTCGCGCAGCCGGTCCGCATCGCGAGCTCGGCGGCCCGTAGGTCCTCCGCGGTGATCCCCTCGGTCGCGTCGCAGACGAGGAGCGCGACGTCTGCGCGCTCGGCGGCGCGCTCGGAGCGAAGCTGCGCGTAGAAGTCGACCGTGCCGGCGACCTTCGTTCGGCGCCGCAGCCCCGCCGTGTCGATCAGCGAGACGCTGAGTCCTGCGACCTCGAGCTCGGTGTCGATCGAGTCGCGCGTGGTTCCCGCCAGCTCGGAGACGATCACCCGCTCCGATCCCAGAAACGTGTTGACGAGCGATGACTTGCCCACGTTCGGCCGCCCGATCACCGCTAGCGAGATTCGCTCTTGCGACTCGGCGCCGGCGTCGGGCGCGGCGGCACGGGCGAGCTCGGCGAGCCGGTCGAGCAGGTCGCCGGTTCCCCTCCCGTGGGTCGCCGAAACGGGAATCGGCTCACCGAGCCCGAGCGCGTTCAACTCCGCAGCGAGGGACTCCTCCGCGGCCGAGTCGACCTTGTTCGCGACGACGAGCACGGGACGCTCGCCGCGGCGCAGGATCCGGGCGACCTCGTCGTCCCCCTCCCGCAGCCCGGCGCGCGTGTCGAGCACGAGCGCGACCGCGTCGGCGTCGGCGATCGCCGCCTGGGCCTGGGCCTGGACCGCGCGCGAGAGCGAGTCGCCGGCCGCCAGGTCCACGCCCCCCGTGTCGATCAGCTCGAAGCGCACGCCGTTCCACTCGCACCACAGCGACTTGCGATCGCGGGTCACACCCGCCTCGCGGTGGACGACCGCCTCGCGGCCTCCGCTCAGCCGGTTGACGAGCGTCGACTTGCCGACGTTGGGAAAGCCGACCACGGCGATCCGCGCCGCCCTCACGAGATGCCCAGCGCGCGCGCGAGCCCGACGACACGCTCGACCACGTCCTCGATCCCGAGGCCCGTGGTGTCGATCTCGACCGAGTCCGAAGCGGCGCGAAGCGCACCGTGCTCACGCTCGGCGTCGCGGGCGTCGCGCTCGTCCTGAGCCGCGAGCACGCGCTCCTCCGGCTCGCCGCACTGCGCAGCCCGCCGGCGTGCGCGCTCTCGTGCGTCGGCCGTGAGAAAGACCTTGAGCGGCGCCTGCGGACTGACGACGGTGCCGATGTCACGGCCCTCTGCGACATAGGCGCCCGAGTCGATCAGCGTGCGCTGGCGTGCGACCATCGCCTCGCGGACCCGCGGGTGCACCGAGACCCGCGAGGCGGCCGCGCCGATCTCCGGCTCACGGATCGCCTCGAAGACGTCCTCTCCGTCGAGCTCGACCCGCCCGTCGACGAGGCCGATCTCGAGTTCGGCGGCGAGCGACCCGAGGCCGTCGGAGTCGTCGAGGTCGACTCCACGGCGCACGGCGGCCAGGGCGACGCAGCGGTACATCGCCCCGGAGTCCAGGTACGTGAGCCCGAGCGCGTCGGCCACCCGCCGGGCGACGGTCGACTTGCCCGCGCCGGCGGGCCCGTCGATCGCGATCACCATCGGGCGGACCTCTTGAGGGGCACCATGGGGCTGAGGATAGAGTTGCGGCCCCTCACGCCGAACGAATCGAACGAGCAGGAGAAAGCCGATGCAGAGCTGGGACATCTCGACCCTGGACGTGGAGCCGCAACGCCCGGAGGTGCTTGCCTCCGACGACGAGGGACGCGCGATCGCGATCAGCCTGCGGGCTGGCGAGAGCCTCCAGGAGCATCAGGTGCACGAACGCGCCTGGCTCGTGGTCGCCGCCGGTGGCGTCGAGATCGAGGACGCGAACGGCGAGACGGTCACGGGCGGCGCCGGTCTGCTCGCGGCTTTCGACCCCAACGAGCGCCACGAGGTGCGCGCTACCGAGGACTCGCGGCTGCTGCTGCTGCTTTCCCCCTGGCCGGGCGAGGGTCACCCCCGCCAGCAGGGCGGGCCCGCCGGAGCCTAGGGCGACGCGCGAGCGAGCTCAGCTCGCCCCACGCAGGCTGCGGAGGTCCGAGCCGAAGCCGGGGTAGCTGACCAACGCCGCCTCCAAGCCTCGGACCTCGACGCCCTCTCGAGAGGCGAGGCCGGCCACCGCGCCGAGCATCGCGAGCCGGTGATCGCCGGCGGAGTCGAACGCGCCGCCGCGCAATTCACCGCTGCCGGCGACGACGAAGCCGTCCGCCGTGGCCTCGATCTCGGCACCGAGGCCGCGCAGTCCTTCGACCACCGTCGAGATCCGATCCGACTCCTTGTGGCGAAGCTCCTCGGCCCCCGAGACCACCGTCTCCCCGTCCGCGAAGCAGCCGGCAAGCGCGACGAGCGGCAGCTCGTCGATCGCGAGCGGCACCTCACCCGCGCCAACCCGGGTGGCGACGAGCGGGCCGTGGCGGGCCACGAGCGTCGCACGTGGCTCGCCCCCGGCGGGAGCAGTCTCGATCACCTCGACCGCCGCTCCCATCCGGTTCAGGATTCCGAGCACCCCGACCCGGTAGGGGTTGACGCCGACACCCTCGAGGCGGACCTCGCTGCCCGGCACGAGCAGCGCCGCGACGAGCGGGAAGGCGGCCGAGGAGAGGTCGCCCGGCACGAAGAGCTCGCCGAGCTCGAGGCGCTCCGCGGGCCGCACGGTGACACGGCGGGCCGGCAGCGCACCGCGGATCGCAAGTGAAGTCCCGACGTCGCGCGTCTCGAGCGCGACGCCGGCGCGCGCCAGCATGCGCTCGGTGTGGTCACGGCTCGGGGCCGGCTCGATCACCGACGTCTCGCCTTCTGCGAGCAGCCCAGCGAGCAGCAGGCAGGACTTGACCTGGGCGCTTGCGACGGGGAGGCGGTATTCGATGCCGTGAAGCTCGGAGCCGCGGACCCTCAACGGGGCGTGCTTTTCATCGCGGCAGCTAACACGGGCGCCCATCGCAGTGAGGGGTTGGGCGATCCGGTCCACGGGGCGCTTGCGGATCGACTCGTCGCCGTCCAAGGTCCATTCGCCACCGGGCTGGCCGGCCAGCCATCCGGGAAGCAGACGCAGCAACGTCCCCGCGTTACCGACGTCGACCGCAGCCGAGCGCGGCCCCCGCAGGCCCACCCCGCTGATCAGCAGATCGAGCGCCACAGATCCGCGGGGGTTGGGCGAGTTTTCCGTCGAGGAGGCGGACTTTTCGCCCAACCCCACTCGGTCGAGCTCCTCGACCCCCGCACCCAGCCCCTTGATGGCCTCAACCGTCGCCAGCGTGTCGGCAGAGCGCAGGTAGCCGTGGATCGCGGTCTCCCCCTCTCCCATCGCGGCGACGATCGCGGCGCGGTGGGAGATCGACTTGTCGGGCGGGGGAGCTAGCGTCCCGCGCAGCGGGCCCGAGGGCTCGAAGCGCTCGCCGTTCATCGGGGGGTGACGATCGAGGCGCCGTGGCCGAGCTCGCGGACGATCCCCGCGGCCCGTTCGGACTCCTCCTCCCCGGCGACCCAGACCGAGATCGCGCCCGTGCGCATGTCGGGCGCCGGGTAGAGCGCCATGTCCTCGATGTTGACCCCGGCGCGCCCGAGCGCGAGGGCGATCTCGGCGACCGTCCCCGGCCGGTTCTCGACCCCGATCCGGAGCTCGCGCAGCTCGCCTCCGACGAGCTCGGACTCGAGCAGGCGCCGCCGGTCAGCGAGTGCCTCCCGATGCCATTGCGCGACCGCCGCGGCGTCGGCTGAGCGGATCAGCGCGGCGGCGGCGCGCAGGCGCTCTCCGAGCGCGTCGATCCCGGCGGCGACCGCGTCCCGGTTGGAGGCGAAGATGTCACCCCAGATCGCAGGGTTCGCACCCGCCACCCGGGCCGTGTCGCGGAAGCTCCGCCCCACCTCGGGTAGGCGCTCGGCCTCCTCCGAGAGCGCCGCCGCGGCCTCCTGGACGAGCACGTTCGCGAGCACGTGCGGCAGGTGGCTCACGGTGGCCATCAGCCGGTCGTGTGTCTCGGCGTCGATCGCCTGCGGCCGGGCGCCGAGCTCGGCGACCGCGCGTTGCAGGCGGTCGTAGTGGACCCCGCTCGAGCCGGCTGTGGGGGTGAGATACCAGCGCGCGCCCTCGAGCAGCTCGGCGCGGGCGTTCTCGACCCCCGCGGTCTCCGCCCCGGCCAGCGGGTGCCCGCCGATGAAGCGCTCCACGTCGGGACCGTCGCCGAGCTCCGCGAGCAGCGCCCGTTTCGTCGACCCGACGTCGGTGACGACCGCCTCAGCACCGCTCGCCCCCAGCGCCTCGCCGACGAGGCTGGGAAGGGCCGCGACGGGGGCCGCGCAGAAGACGACCTCGGCCTCGACAACCGAGTCGGCCACCGAGTCAGAGGCCCGGTCGAGCGCGCCGAAACCGAGCGCGCGTTCCAGCACCCCGGGGTCGGGGTCGTAGCCCGCGACCTGCGCGCCGAGACGGCGGCGTGCCGCAAGGCCGATCGAGCCGCCGATCAGCCCGACGCCGAGGACCGCGACCTTCACGGCGTCGGGCGCAGGGGCCGAGCGCCGCCTAGACGGCGCTGACTTCCTTGCCCGCTACCTCGGCGACCCGGCGGAGCCGTTCCGCGTAGTCGGCGAAGCGCTCCGTGGGCAGCGCCTGGGGGCCGTCGCAAATCGCCTCCTCGGGCTCGTTGTGGACCTCGACGATGATCCCGTCGGCCCCGGCCGCCGCTGCCGCCAGCGACATCGGCTCGACCCAGTCGCGCCGCCCGGCCGCGTGGCTCGGGTCGACGACGATCGGCAGGTGTGTCAGCTCGCGAAGCGCGGGCACCGCGAGCAGGTCGAGGGTGAACCGGTAGGCGGGCTCGAAGGTGCGGATCCCCCGCTCGCAGAGCATGACGCGGTCGTTGCCCTCCTTGAGCACATACTCCGACGCCATCAGGAGCTCCTCCAGCGTCGCCGAGAGCCCTCGCTTCAGCAGCACGGCTAGACCCGTGCGCCCGGCCTCGGCGAGGAGCGCGTAGTTCTGCATGTTGCGGGCGCCGATCTGGATCACGTCGGCGACCTCGACGACGTCCTCGACGTCGCGGACGTCCATCAGCTCGGTGACGATCGGCAGCCCTGTCTCCTCCTTGGCCTCCTGGAGCAGCCGAAGGCCCTCGACGCCGAGGCCCTGGAAGGAGTAGGGAGAGGTGCGCGGCTTGTATGCGCCCCCGCGCAGCATCGTCGCGCCGGCGTCGGCCGCGACGCGGGCCACCTCGAGCGTCTGCTCACGACTCTCAACCGTGCACGGCCCGGCGATCAGCCCGAAATGATCGCCACCGATCCTGCGCCCGTCTACCTCCACCACCGTCCGCTCGCCCTTTCGGAACTGGGCGGAGGCGAGCTTGTACGGCTTCAGGATCGGGACGAGGTGGTCGACGCCTGGCGCCCCTTCGAGCCCGAGGGAGGCGACTCGGTCGCGATCGCCGATCGCGCCGATCACGGTCAGCAGCTCACCGGGTGAGATGTGGGCGGAGCAGCCGACCTGCTCGATTCGTTCGACGACGTGGGAGATCTGCTCCCGCGTCGCTCCTTCTTTCATCACGATCATCATCTTCTGGGTCTCCGGTCGGTGAGGCTGGGTCGGGATCGCTGATGCGGCGTCCGGCGGTGGGTTCTCTGCTCGCTCACGGGCCTTTCGGCCGGGCCGGACGCCTAGCTAAATCGCCAGTACGAATAGGACCAGGCACGCGACTGCAGCCCACGGGGGGCGAATCGGAAAGCCGGCGTGCTTGCGCGGTCCATCGAAGGCTTTGTAGCACGGAGCATGGTTTTCCGCAAACAGCGGCGGCCTCCTGCCTAACATCGCTGCATGCTGAAGGCAGCGATCGCCACTTTTGCCGCCTCCCTCGCCGGCGCGGGGCAGCCTGCCTTCGAGGGCAGCTCGCAGCCGATCCGCGGCGAGACCCGCGAGCGGATCGTCGGCAGCTCCTGGCACCGAGGATGCCCGGTCCACATCTCGAAGCTCCGCCTGCTCGAGCTCCACCATTGGGGGTTCGACGGCGACGTTCACCGCGGCAAGCTCGTCGTCCACCGCGCCGAGGACCAGGAGATTTTGGCGGTGATGGAGCGCCTCTTCAACCGGCGCTTCCCGATCCGCCGCATGGCGCTGATCGACCGCTACGGTGCCGACGACCGCCGCTCGCTCGCCGCCGACAACACCTCTGCCTTCAACTGCCGCTTCGTCGCCGGCACGAGCCGCTGGTCGATGCACGCCTTCGGGCGCGCGATCGACATCAACCCGGTCGAGAACCCCTATGTCTCGGGCTCGCACGTCTCCCCGCCGGCCGGTGAGCCCTACACCGACCGCTCCCGCGACGCCGAGGGCATGATCCACGCCGGCGACCTCGTGGTCAGGGCGTTCGCGCGCAAGGCGGGGTGGGAATGGGGCGGGAACTGGCGCTCGCCGGTCGACTACCAGCACTTCTCCTCGGACAGGGGCTAGATCGCCCCCGCGAGTGCCGCGAGGAAACGCTCGTTCTGCTCGCGGGTGCCGTAGGAGACGCGGATGTGGCCGGGACCGCCCAGCGGGGTGCCGGCGCGGACCACCACGCCGCGCTCGCCGAGCGCGCCGACCACCTCGGCCTCGTCGCGCTCCTCGCCGAGTGAGATCCAGGAGAAGTTCGCCTGCGAGTCAGCGGTCTCGAGGCCGAGCTCGCGGACGCCCTGCTCGACGTGTATGCGCTCGACGACCGTACGCTCGACGCGATCGGCAACGTCGTCGCCGTGGAGGATCGCCTCCGCCGCCGCCGCCTGGGCGATCGCGTTGACGCTGAATGGCTGGCGCACCGCGTCCACCGCGGCACGGAAGCTCGGCGAGCCGAGCGCGTAGCCGACCCGCAACCCGGCGAGGCCGTAGACCTTGGAGAACGTCCGCAGCAAGACCAGGTTGGGGAAGTCACGACGCAGGTCGGCACTCTCATCGGGGTCGTCGTTGAGCTGGAACTCGACGTAGGCCTCGTCGACGATCACGGTCACGTGGGCGGGCACCTCGGCCATGAGCGCGGCGATCCGCGCGGCGGGCAGGTGGGTCGAGGTCGGGTTGTTCGGGTTGCAGACGACGACGAGCTGCGTCGCGGCTGTGATCTCGGCGAGCATCGCCCCGAGGTCGTGCTCGTCGCCCTCGAGCTCGACCCTGATCTCCCGCGCCCCCGAGAGCGGCGCAAGATAGGGATAGATCGAGAACGAGGGCCACGCGTAGAGCACCTCGGCGCCCGGCTCGAGCAGCGCAAGCGCGCCGGCGAGCAGGATCTCGCAGGAGCCGTTCGCGACCGCGATGTGGGCCGGGTCGGACTCGAAGCGCTCTGCGATACGCCGGCGCAGCAGGGTCGCCGCCGGGTCCGGATAGCGGTTCGAGGCGCTCGCCGCGCGGGCGATCGCCTCGACCACGGCGGGATGCGGCCCCCAGGGGGATTCGTTCGAGGCGAGCTGGGCGATGTCGGAAGACGCGATCGCCTCCGGGGCCTTGCCCGCGGGGACCCCGGCCTGGTAGCCGGGGATCGCGGCGAGCTTCTTCGCAAAGGTGGCGCTCACGCGCCTATTGTGCGGAATGCAGGTCGACGCGGAGCTTCTGCGTCTCGCCGACGTAGACGTGTGCCGGCTCGTGGTCGAGCGGCGCGTAGTAGTGAGCGAGCACGCGGATCACCCGCTCCATCGCTCCCGGGACGTCGATCTCGCGGTTGCAGAGGAGGGGCACCTGGTCGAGGCCGAGCTCTCGGGCCGCGACGGCCGGGAACTGCGCGTCGAGGTCGTCGGTGCAGGTGAAGATCACGCTGACGAAGCTCGCCGGCTCGAGCGCGTTTCGCTCGATCAGCTCGCTCATCAGCGCCCGGGTTGCCGCGAGGATCGACTGGGGGTCGTTCCGCTCGGCCTGGGCCGCGCCCCGCACCCCCCACAACCGCTGCTCGCCGTTCATCGCCGGCCATCCTTCCAGAGCCGGCGATGCTCGGCGGGGCTCAGCCGGCGCGCGTCGCCCTCCGCGAGCTCGCCGAGGCGGAGCGGCCCAAACGCGATCCGCTCCAGCTCGACGACAGCGTTTCCAACAGCCTCGGCCATCCGACGCACCTGGCGGTTTCGCCCTTCGCGGATCGTCAGCTCGATCACCCGTGGGGAAACGCGGCGCACGCGCGCGGGCAGCGTCGGGCCATCCTCAAGCTCGACGCCGCCGCGAAGCCCCCCGAGCTCGCGCTCGGAGAGCGGGCGGCGAAGACGGACGCGATAGGTGCGCGGGATCTCGTAGCGCGGGTGCGTGAGGCGGTTGGCGAGCTCGCCGTCGTTCGTGAGCAGGATCAGGCCGGTCGAGTCGGCATCGAGCCGGCCGACGGGGTAGAGGCGTCGCTTCGAGGGCACGAGCTCGACCACGGCGCGTCGGGATCCGGGCTCGCGAGCGGTCGAGACGACCCCGGCGGGCTTGTTCAGCATCCACACCTCGCGCTCCTCGGGGCTGACGGAACGCCCATCCACTTGCACGCCGCTCGAGCCGTCGACGTCGCGTGCGGGGTCGCAGACGACCTGCTCGCCGACCCGGACCCGGCCCGCCGCGATCAGCTCCTCGGCGCGGCGACGCGACGCGACGCCCGAATGGGCGAGGTACTTGGCCAGGCGCACGCCCGGAACTTAGATGCCGCTCATTCGGCGCGCTGCTCGCCGGCCGCGAGCAGCCGCTCGCGAAGCTCCCGCTCGTCCTCGGGCGTAGGGTCGAAGTGCGCCGGGTCGGGCAGCGCGTCGAGGCCGGCAAGCCCGAAGAGCCGCTCGAACAGCGGCGTCGTACGGTGCATGACGGCGCCGAAGCGCGAGCGACCCGACTCCTCGATCAGGCCGCGTTCGCTCAGCGTCTGCACGGCCGACTCCGAGGAGACGCCACGAATCCGCGCGATCTCCGGTCTCGAGACGGGCTGCAGGTAGGCGACGATCGCGAGCGTCTCGGCCTGGGCCTGGGTCAGCGGTGGGATGCGCGGCTTGGCGAGCAACCGCCGCGCAGCCGACTCCGCCGCGGGCTCCGCCGCAAACGTGTGGCCGCCGGCGACCTCGCGCAGGACGACCCCCCGCCCCTCGAGCGCCGCCGCGAGCAGGTCGAGCGCGCGGTCGACCTCCGCCTCGCTCACCTCGCTCGCCTCCGCGAGCTCCGCCGTCGTCACCGGCTGCGGCGAGAGGAAGAGCAGCGCCTCGACCGTCCGCTCGAGGCTCACGCGGCCTCGATCCGGATCGGCCCGAAGACCTCCGCCTGCTCCCAGCTCGCCTCGCCCCGCTTGTGCAGCTCGAGCAGTGCGAACAGGGTCACCGCCTGGGTTAGGCGGTCCTCGGCGCCGAAGGCCTCGTCGAAGTCGAGTCCGCGGCGCATCGCGATCAGCTCGCGCAGGAGCCGCAACCTGCGATCGAGCGAGACCGTCGGGCGGATGTGGCTGGTGTCCGGTGCCGGCGGGACCCGGAGCAGATCCCCCAGCGCCGCGGCGAGCGAGTCGGGTTCGTACGCCTGGCGCGCGGCGTCGAGCGCTACGCGGCGAAGCTCGGGCGGCAGCGGGGCTGCGCGATAGAGGTAGCGCCGGCCATCCTCGAACAGGCCGCGGAGGTGGGCGGCCGCATCGCGGTAGCGGCGGTACTCGAGCATCCTCGCGAGCAGCTCGTCGGCGGCTTCCTCGGGCGCGAGCACGGGCTCCTCCTCCTGCTCAGACGGCAGCAGCAGCCGTGACTTGAGCTCGAGCAAGGACGCGATCAGGACCAGGAACTCGGTCGCCGAATCGAGATCGAGCTCGCCGCGGGCTTCGACGCGGTCGAGGTAGGCGACCACGATCTGGCCGAGCTCGACCTCCGCGAGGGCGACCTCCTCGCGCAGGACTACGGTCATCAGCAGATCGAACGGCCCCGCGAAGACATCGAGGTCGAGGTCGAGGTCCGCGACTCTCACGCGCGCAAACATAGAGGCCGGCCCGGTCAGCCCCGGTCGGGCCCGATGCCCATCGCCTCACGCACACCGGAAAGGGTTTCCGAGGCGATTGCGCGGGCCCGCTCGGCGCCGTCTGCGAGCACCCGCTCGAGCTCAGCCTGATCGCCACGCAGCTCCGAGTAACGCTCGCGGACCGGGGCCAGATAGTCGACGACCGCCTCGGCGACGGCGCGCTTGAAGTCGCCGTAACCGGAGCCCTCGAACTCGCGCTCGACCTCCCGGGGCGTGGCCCCGCGAACCACCGCAAGCACCTCGATCAGGTTCGAGATCCCATCCTTGCCCGGCCCTCGCGCGACGTCCGAACCGGAGTCGGTGACGGCGCTCATCACCTTCTTTCGCACCGCGTCGGGCTCGTCGAGCACGTAGACCGTGCCCTGCTCGGTGCCGCCGGTGGTCGCCATCTTCGCGCTCGGATCCTGGAGGTCCATGATCCGCGCCCCGACCTCGGGGATCCGGTGCTCGGGCTCGACGAGCAGATCCCCGAAGCGCTCGTTGAAGCGGCGCGCGATCTCGCGCATCAGCTCGATGTGCTGGAGCTGGTCCTCCCCGACCGGGACCTCGTTCGCCCGGTAGGCGAGCACGTCGGCGGCCATAAGCACGGGGTAGAAGAAGAGCGCCGCGGACACCAGCTCGCGCTGCTTCGCCGACTTCTCCTTGAACTGGTGCATGCGGTTGAGGTCGCCGTGCGAGGTGACCGCGGAGAGCAGCCAGGTGAGCTCGCTGTGCTCGCGCACGTCGGACTGGCGGAAGAGGATGCAGCGCTCGGGATCGAGCCCCGCGGCGAGCAAGGTCGCGGTCGTGTCGAGCAGGCGCTCGCGGATCTCGCTGGGCTCGTACGGGACCGAGATCGCGTGCAGGTCGACGATGCAGTAGATCGCCTCGCCGCGGTCCTGCCCGTCGACGTACTGGCGGATCGCGCCGATGTAGTTGCCGAGGTGCTTTCGGCCGGTGGGCTGGATGCCGCTGAAGATCCGCACGGTGCGGAATCTATGCGGCGACCGGCTCCGAGCGCTTGGCCGAGCGGCCGCACTCGCCGGCCACGGCCGCTGGGCCGGGGCCGTGATCGGCCTCCGGGTCGCCGCGGCGCTCGGGGTTGCGGACCGTGAACAGCGCGATCGTCCCGCCGAGAGCCATCAGCCCGGCGCCGATCAGCATCCCGAGGTGGAAGGCGGACTCCGAGGAGGCGGTGATGTGCTCGGCGAGCAGGCCGTCCGCTCCGCCCGGCCCCGCGCCCCCGGCACCCGCGAGCGGCTGGGCCTTCGCCTCTTCGACGACCCGCGCGTCGGCGCCGGTCGGCTCGGCGCCGAGCCGACCGTCCAGCGAGCCCGCGAATTGCGCGGAGATCACCGCGCCGAGCGCCGCGATCGCGAGCACGCCGGCGACGCGCGCGACCGCGTTGTTGACGCCCGAGGCAACTCCGGCATGGCGATCTTCGACCGAGTCGAGCACGGTCGTGGTCAGTGGCGCCACCGTCATCGCCAGCCCGAGCCCGAAGATCACCATCGCCGGCAGCAGGTCGACCAGATACTCGGGGTCGCGGTCGAGTCGCACCAGCGCAGCCAGCCCGAGAGCGCCGACGATCGGGCCAATCCCCATCACCAGGCGGGGACCGATCCGCGAGGCGAGCGCACCGAAACGTCCGGAGAGCAGGAACATCACGATCGTGATCGGCGTCGTCGCGGCGCCGGCCTCGAACGGGCTGTAACCGGCGACCTGCTGGAGGAACAGGGTGATGAAGAACGAGGCGCCGATCAGCCCCGCGTAGACGCACAGCGTCGCCAGGTTGACGGCGCTGAAGTTGTGCGAGCGAAACAGCTCCAGCGGCAGCATCGGCGCTCGCGCGCGTGCCTCCCAGAGGACGAAGCCGACGCAGCAGGCGATGCCCCCGGCGAGCGGCCCCCAGACGATCGGATCCCCGAAACCACGGGTGGGCTGCTCGATCAGCGCGAACACCGGGCCCGCGAGGCCGGCGGCCGAGAGCACGATCCCGACCCCGTCGATGCCCGCACACGCATCGGGGTCGCGACTCTCCTCGACCGAGCGCAGGGTCAGCCACAGCGTCGCAGCGATCAGCGGGATGTTGATCCAGAAGATCCAGCGCCAGTCGAGCTCCACAAGCAGGCCGCCGCCCGCCGGCCCGAGCAGGGTGGAGATCCCGGCCCAGGCGGTCCACAGGCCGACCGCCCGGCCGCGGGCCTCGCCCTCGAAGGTGGCGGCGAGGATCGCGAGCGACCCGGGGACCAGCAGGGCCCCCGCCATCCCCTGGAGGGCGCGCGCCGCGACCAGGGCCTCGTCCGTGGGCGCGACCGCGCAGAGGATCGAGGTGATCGCAAAGCCGACCAGCCCGAGCGAGAACAGACGCCGGCGTCCGTAGAGGTCGCCCAGCGAGCCACCGACCAGCAGCAGGGAGACGAGGGCGAGCATGTAGGCCTCGACCACCCATTGCTGACCGGCGAGCCCCGTGTGGAGATCCGCCTGGATCGCCGGCAGGGCGACGCCGACGACGGTCGAGTCGAGGAAGACGATCGTCGAGCCGAGGATCGTCGCCAGCAGGGTGAGGCGCTGGGGTCTGGTCACCCCCGCGAGTCTCGCAGCCGGCCTTCGCCTGCCCGGAGGGACCTCTCGGGGCACCCGGCCCGTATCTCCCCAGACGGTCAACTGACGAGGAGGAACGATGTCCCGGAGCCCACGGCTCGCGCTCGCGTTGTCGGCGGCACTCGCAGCGACGGCGCTCTCGCCGGCGGCTGCGGATGCCGATGGCCTGCCGGTGCCCTTCGACGCCGCCGACGGCGCCGGGGTGACGAGCCTCGACGGAAGTGCGCGCTACGCGACGGTCACCGCAGGCAACTCGACCGTCGCGATCCGAATTGACCCCGACGGGGGCGAGATCGAGCGGACGCTCGGACTCGAGGGCGCGTTCGGCGTCCCGCTCGTCGCCTACGACGGGACCCCGAGCGGACTCTCGGGCGATGGGGAGACGCTCGCCCTGATCCGGCCCCGGACGAGCTTTCCCCGCAACCAGACGACCTTTGCGATCCTCGACGCCGAGCGGCTCCGGGTTCGCGACGAGCTCACCCTGCCGGGTGACTTCAGCTTCGACGCCCTCTCGCCCGACGGGCGCACGCTCTACCTGATCGAGTATCCCGACCCCCGCGACCCGACCGCCTACGAGGTGCGGGCATACGACCTCGAGCGCGGCCGGCTGCTGGCCGAGCCGATCGTCGATCCCGACGAGCCACAGGAGGAGATGGCCGGCTTTCCCCAGACGCGGGCGGTGAGCCCGGACGGGCGCTGGGCGTACACCCTCTACGCGCGCGCCGATCGCAAGGAGCCACCGTTCGTGCACGCGCTCGACACCGAGGGACGGGCCGCCGTCTGCATCGACCTCGACCTGCTCCAGGGCCGAAACGTCGGGCGCCTCGATCTGGCGCCGAGCCCTGACGGCGCGGAGCTCGCCGTGCTCGACGGCGAGACAGCGGTGGCGAGCATCGACCTGGAGACCTTCGAGGTCACCGACCCGCAGGCGCTCGCGCGCACCGAAACCAGCGGCGGGACCGACGAGGCCGACGCTCTGCCCTGGCTGGCGCTCGGCGGCGGGATCGGGCTCAGCGCTCTCGCGGTCCTCGCGCTCGGACGCCGACAGAGGGAGCCCGCCCCCTGAGCCGCTTCGCGCTCCTCGGCTTGATCGCCCTCGTGCTCAGCGGCTTCGATCTCGACGCCGGCATGCACGGGCGGGCGCCGGGAGGTTCCACGGATCCGCCGCGGGAGCGCCAGCATTCCGGGATCGAGGAGCTGGTGCGCGCGGTCGCCCCGCGGCACGCGGTCCCACGCCGCGTCGAGGCCGTGATCGGCCGCTCCGCCGAGGGCCGGCGGATCGAGGCATGGGCCGCGAACGGGCTCGGCGACTCGCGCCGCGCCCGCGGCGACGGGCCGCTCGTGCTCGCGATCGGCTGCATCCACGGCGACGAGTGCGCCGGGATCGAGGCGGTGGAACGCTCCACGCGGGGCTGCCCTCCCTACGGGGACGGGCTGGTGGTCGTCCCCAATCTGAACCCCGACGGCCTCGCCCAGGGCACCCGCCTCAACGGCAGAGGGGTCGACCTGAACCGCAACTTCGCGTCGAGCTGGCGGCCGATCGGGGTCCCGGGCGATCCCGAGCACTCGGGCCCCGCCCCTTTCTCTGAGGCCGAAACGCGAATTGCGCGCCGGCTGATCCGCCGCCTGCGCCCGGACGTGACGATCTGGTTCCACCAGCAGGAGGAGCGCCTCGTGCGGGCCTGGGGCGCGAGCATCCCGGCGGCGCGGACCTACGCGCGGCTCGCCGGCGAGCCGTTTCGCCGCATGCCCTGGCTCGACGGTACCGCGCCGAACTGGCAGAACCACCGCTTTCCGCAGAGCAGCTCCTTCGTCGTCGAGCTGCCCCGCGGGGGCCCTCCC
>Ga0136632_10000051_pt1 | contig 25271 bp, 23 predicted proteins | sample AntDrymUQ6112106_2_FD_104670 | JGI IMG/M metagenome (GOLD analysis project Ga0136632, IMG submission 104670) | Polar desert sand microbial communities from Dry Valleys, Antarctica - metaG UQ611 (21.06) | ecosystem: Environmental > Terrestrial > Soil > Desert | place: Antarctica: Dry Valley...
ATGCTCAATCGTCTCGTGGCGGATACGCCTCTCGAATTGGTGGCGGAGAAGATCCGCACTTGTCTCGTCCGCTTCCCACTCGAGCTTCGAGATGCGGTTGCGACCGTCGCGGGCGCACTCGACGACGAGCTGCCGTCCCACGAGTCGGAGCGGGTTTTCCTCGAAGGCACTTCCAACATCGTGGACGAGGGAAAGTTCACCGATCTGGAAACCGTTCGCCAGGTTATCGGGGCTCTGGAACATCGACGGCTTCTGCTCGAGGTCCTGGCGGACGCCCTGAGCTCCGATGCCCGTGGCGCCGACGCCGTCGGGGTGCGGATAGGAACGGAGAACCCCGTCGAGGAGATGCAGTTCTGCTCGATCGTCAGCGCGCCCTACCTCGTCGAGGGGAACGCTATCGGCTCCCTCGCCGTGGTTGGTCCGACTCGCATGGATTACCGACGAACGATCGCAGCCGTGCACGAGGTGGCTTCGGCCCTCGGCCGGATGATGAGCGAACTCGGCATATAGCTCTCTGATGGCCGCGGATCATTACGAGGTCCTGGGAATTTCGAGGACCGCCACCCAGGACGAGGTAAAGCGGGCTTACCGGCGCCTGGCGCGCGAGAGTCACCCGGATGCCAATCGCGATGATCCGGGGGCCGAGGAACGTTTCAAGTCCATAACCCACGCTTACGAGGTCCTATCCGATCCATCAAAGCGCGAGCGATTCGACAATTTCGGGGACGAACGAGGTGCGGGCGCAGGTGGATTCAGTGATTTCGGCGACTTCGGAAACATCTCGGACCTCTTCTCCGCGTTCTTCGGAGGAGCGGGAACTTCACGGACCCAGCGTCGCGGACCCTCGCGTGGGTCGGACGTCCTGGCCGAGGTCGAGTTGACGCTCGAGGACGCAGCTGCAGGAGTAGAGCGCGAGGTCGAGGTGAGCACGCTGGGGGAGTGCACCGAATGCGCGGGCACGGGCGCATCCTCCGGCACCTATCCCTCGACCTGTTCCGACTGCGAGGGAACGGGGGAGTTGCGGCAGGTCCGACGCACGATGCTCGGCAATGTCATCAGCGCGACAGCGTGCTTGCGTTGTGGCGGCACCGGACAGGAGATCGCGCATCCCTGCGAAAGGTGCGCCGGCGCCGGACGGGTCGAGGTGACCGAGATGCTTACCGTGCAGATACCAGCGGGCGTCAGCGACGGGGCTCACCTCCGCGTCTCCGGCCGTGGCGAAGCTGGGATGCGCGGCGGACGCTCGGGCGATCTTTACGTCGGGATCCGCATCGCGCCACACCCGATCTTCAAGAGGGCGGGCGACGATCTTGGATGCGAGGTCGTCGTGCCCATGACCGTCGCCACGCTGGGGGGTCAGGTCGAGGTTCCGACGCTCGAGGACCCAGAGCTCATCGACGTGTCACCCGGGACCCAATCCGGCGAGGTGGTCAGGCTGAGGAACAGAGGCATGCCCCGGCTGGAGCGAAGCGGGCGCGGCCAGCTGATCGCGCTTCTCAAGGTACAGATCCCCGACGATCTCGACGAGGAACAGGCCGATCTCGTGCGGCATCTCGCGGCCTTGAGAGGCGAGACGGTCGGGCAGCGCGGATTGTTCGAGAAGATCAAGGACGCCTTCAACTAGCCATGAAGCAGTCCTGGTTCGTCGTCGAGGCCGAGCAGTGGGACGACAAAGAGATCCTTCTCCCCGTTGACGAGAGCTATCACGCGATCAAGGTCTTGCGGGTTGCGCCGCCCGATGTCATCACGATCACCGATGGAAGAGGCAAGGTAGCGAAGGCGTCAGTGACCCGGATCGACGGAGACAGGGTCGCCGTCGAGATCCTAGAGGCGGAGAACAGACGACGACTCAAGCCGGAACTGGTCGTGTACCAGGGAGCCGCCAAGGGGCAGAAGGTCGACGACGCGATCGAGCGCCTCGCTGAGCTCGGCGTCGCGGAGGTATGGGTTTACGAATCCCAACGGTCCGTTGTGCACTGGAACAAGGAGAAGCTGGACCGCCTGTCGCGCAGATGGCGGGCCATAGCCCGTTCCGCCTCCAAGCAGTCTCGGAACCCGTTCATGCTGCGGACCGGAGGCGGGCTCTCGTGGACCCAGCTCCTTCGAAAGGTGTCACAGGAGCCCTACGCCGTCGTTCTCTGGGAGGAGGGCGTGCTGCCCCTCCGGACGGCGCTGATCGAGGGAGCCGAACGCGTGGCATTGGTGGTGGGTCCGGAGGGGGGCCTCGCGCGCAACGAGGCCGAGGCTCTCGCAGACGCCGGCTGCCAGGTCGTTTCCCTTGGGCCCCTCATCCTCCGAACCGAGAACGCACCCGTGGTCGCCGCGGCCGCCGTGCTCTACCACTACGGGCTCATCGGATAGTTTCGCCCACATGTCGCAATCTTCTCCGCGTGTCTCATTCACTACCAATGGTCTGCTTGATGAAGGTAGTTGAGGTCGATGGGGCGAGGGTGCGTGCGGACGGCGTAGAAGGGCGTTCGTTGTCTCAACCGGATGCGGTTCCGGCCTCGGCCGAGCCGCGCTAGCTGTAGAGGAGTAAGGGTGGCAGACTGCTTATTCTGCAAGATCGCTGCGGGTGAGATCGAATCCGAACTGGTTCACGAATCCGGAGGGGTCGTCGCCTTCAGGGACATCAATCCGGCGGCGCCCACTCACATCCTGGTGATCCCGAGGGAACACATCGAGTCGGCAGACCATCTCACCGAAACCAAGGGAGTCTTGCTCGGGGAGCTATTCGCGACCATCGCAGGTCTGGCGGAGAAGGAAGGCCTGGGCGATGGCTACCGTGTCGTCACGAACATCGGACGAGATGCGGGGCAAAGCGTCGACCACCTCCATTTCCACCTGATGGGTGGGCGTCAGATGTCGTGGCCCCCCGGATAGGGTCTCGAACCCGGCCTCTATCGCCTCTTCTCTATGCCCAGCGGTAGACTCCACAAGCCATATGTTGACGACGACCCAAGTGAAGATCCTCGTTCCCGGCCATCACGACATGGTGAGGCTGGTGGGAGCCAGAGATGAGCTCCTGAAGATCATCGAGGGGGCATTCGAGACCAAGATCCTCGTCCGTGGCAACGAGATAGTTCTATCGGGGCCGACCGAGGAAACCGAGCGCGTCTCGAAACTGTTCCAAGAGCTGATGGCCCTACTCGACCAGGGACAGGTGCTGACGAAGGACTCCGTCGACCGGTCGATCGACATGGTCAAGACCGAGGACGGGTCGCGTCCATCGCAGGTCTTATCGGACTCGGTTGTGATTACCCACACCGGCAAGCCGATCCGGCCGAAGACGGTGGGCCAGAAGAGATACGTCGACGCGATCAAGAGCAACACGATCGTGTTCGGGATCGGGCCCGCCGGATCCGGAAAGACTTATCTCGCGGTCGCGATGGCGATCAGAGCGCTCAAGACCGGAGACGTGTCCAGGATCGTGTTGACGCGTCCGGCAGTCGAGGCCGGAGAACGGCTCGGCTTCCTTCCGGGTGATCTCGCTGCCAAGATCGACCCTTACCTGCGCCCTCTGTACGACGCGCTGTACGAGATGCTCGAACCAGACACCTTCCAGCGCTTTGTCGAGCAAGGAACTGTCGAGATCGCTCCGCTCGCCTTCATGCGCGGTCGAACGCTCAACGATGCATTCATCATCCTGGATGAGGCCCAGAACACCACTCCCGAGCAGATGAAGATGTTCTTGACGAGGCTTGGCTTCGGTTCCAAGGCCGCGGTAACAGGGGACATCACGCAAGTGGACCTGCCCACCAATACACGGTCCGGACTCGTCGTGGTCGAGGAGATCCTCGACGGGATCGCCGACGTCAACTTCACGCATCTCGACGCGCGCGATGTTGTGCGCCACAAGATCGTGCAGGACATCGTCGAGGCGTATCGTGTGTACTCGGAGGGTGCAACGAGGCCCTAGTGGAGGTCTTCATCGCCAACGAGCAAGAACTCTCGGTCGACGAACCGAGCCTATCCAGCCTCGCCCGGCACGTACTGGACAAAGAAGGTCTGGACGAGTCGGCCGAGCTCTCCATCCTGCTGATCGGGGCGGACCACATCCGCCGCCTCAACGCGCGTTTCGCGGGCAATGATTACGCGACCGATGTGTTGTCCTTCCCGATGATGGATGACGAGGAGGCGAACGAGTCGATGCTGGGGGATGTCGTCCTGTGTCCTGAGATCGCGCGCGCTAACGCCGAGAAGCTGAATCACTCGCTGGACCGTGAGCTAAACGTCCTGCTGGTGCACGGGATCCTTCACTTACTGGGCTACGACCATCAGGGAAAGACGGATCAATCGGAGATGGAGCGACGATTGACCGAGATACTCGAGTCGTACGTTCCCACGACCACCTAGATGAGCGATCTCCTGGTTCTCGTCATCATCTTCGTGCTGCTGCTTCTAGCGGCGGTGACCGCCGCAGCCGAGACTTCCATCAGCAGGATCGGGCGAGTGAAGGCCCATCACTTCGCACGGGAGAAGCGCAAGAACGGGGAGCTGCTCGTGCGCATGGTCGAGGACCCCGCCCCCTACCTGAATTCCGTGTTGTTGTTGACCTTGATCGCTCATCTGACGGGCACCTCCCTTGCCACGGCCCTCGCCCTTCGGCGCTTTGGAACGGGCGGTGAGGCGATCGCCGCAGCAGCGATGACCTTCACCATCTTCGTTTTCGCGGAGGTCATCCCCAAGACCTACGTTGTCAGATACACAGAGCGTGCGTCGCTGCTCCTGGCGCGGCCGGTGTTCCTCCTCGGAAGGCTCCTGCAGCCGGTGAGCCAGGTTCTTGTCTGGTTCGCGAACCTGGTCATGGTGCCTCTCCCCGGCCGCGGCCTTCCGAAAGGCCCGTTCGTCACCGAGGAAGAGATCCGCCATCTCACCGACATCGCCGAGGAGGAAGAAGAGATCGAGGAGGAGGAGCGTGAGCTCATCCATTCGGTCTTCGAGTTTGGAGACACGGTGGTCCGGGAGGTCATGGTCCCCCGCACCGACATGATCGTCTTGCGCTCCGACGCAAGCATCGATGAGGCACTGGAGACGATCGTGAAAGCGGGGTACTCCCGTATCCCCCTATATGAGGGTGATACCGACAACATCGTCGGAGTCCTCTACGCGAAAGACCTACTCAAGCGCACAAGAAGCCCCAATGGATCGAAAGTGTCCTCGATGGGTCGGGCGCCCCTGTTCGTCCCCGAGCAGAAGAAGGTCGCCGATCTCTTGCGGGAGATGCAGTCACAGCGGATCCACATGGCGATAGTCGTTGATGAGTACGGCGGAACGGCAGGGCTCGTGACGATCGAGGATGTCATCGAGGAGATCGTTGGCGAGATCGTGGATGAGTACGACCAGGAGGAACCTCTCGTCGAACCCGTGGACGAGAACACGATCCGGGTGGACGCCAAGATGCCGATAGACGAGGTCAACGAGCTCTTGAATGTCGACCTCCCACACGAGGAGTGGGACACCGTGGGCGGGCTGGTGTTCGGACTCACCGGCCGGGTCCCCACGCGCGGCGAGGCAGTGCGCTTCGACTCCATCGAATTCGTAACGGAACGGGTTACGGGCCGCCGCATACAGAAGGTCGTCATCAAGAAGGTGGCGGGGCCCGAGCCAGAGCTCGAGTGACCTTTCACTCAGGCTTCGTCGTTATCGTCGGCCGCCCCAACGTCGGTAAGTCAACGCTGGTGAACGGACTCGTTGGAGAGAAGGTCGCCATCACGTCCGACAAGCCTCAAACAACGCGCAGCGCTATCCGGGGCGTCCTGAACGGCGAGTCGAGCCAGGTGGTGTTGATCGACACCCCCGGCTACCACAAGCCTAGGACCCTCCTGGGACGGCGACTCAATCAGGTCGTGCGATCGGCGTGGTCCGATGTGGATCTAGCGCTCTTCGTCGTGGATGGGAAGGCCGGAGTTGGGCGGGGCGACCAGAAGGTCGCAGGCGATCTTCGCGCGGCAAATTGCCCCGTGTTCTGCATCGTGAACAAGGTCGACATCACCGCCAAAGATAGTGTCGCGGTTGCCCTCGCGGCGGTGGCACGATTTGGTGACTTCGATGAGTTCATCCCGATATCGGCGTTGACCGGCGACGGGCTAGACCTGGTGCGCGACCTGGTAGTCGCACGGATGCCGGAGGGCCCTCAATACTTCCCCCCGGGGATGAACACGGATCAACCGCCTCCAGTGTTCGTTGCGGAGCTCGTGAGAGAGAAACTGCTGTCCCGAACACGAGATGAGATCCCTCACTCGATAGCGGTCGTCACCGAGGACTACGAGGAGAGGGACGACGGACTCCTCGAGATCAACGCTCGTATCTACGTCGAGCGGGAGTCCCAGAAGGGCATCGTGATCGGCAAGGGCGGAGTCATCCTCAAAGAGGTCGGTACCGAGGCGCGTGAGGAGATCGAAACGCTTTTCGGTCGCAAGGTCTTCCTCGCCCTACGCGTCAAGGTCGAGAAAGACTGGCAGCGTCGAGCCCACGCCCTCGACCGCCTCGGCTTCGAAAGCTGAATCCCCGGCACGCTTCGGGGCCCTCGAGAGACGTCGTGCACTCCGGGGACTCCACACTTCGGGAGCCGTCGTGCACTCCGGGGACTCCACACCGTTTTCTAGTCGCCCCTCCGGCACGACGTCTCCCGAACCCAAGAACCCCGAACGACGTGGGCGGTTATCCTGGCTACGGAACCAGCGAACGAGGAGACGCATGCCGCAGGCGACTGTCAAGAGCTACGACTCGTTGACCCGTACGGGCTCGCTCGTCGCGGACGATGGCGAGACGACGTTCCCGATCGACTCCACGAGCATCGAGACCAGCATGTTCCGATTCCTCCGTCCCGGGCAGCGAGTCACCTTCGACCTCGTCGACGAAGACGGCGAGTCCCACACCCGCAACCTACGCATAGGCATCGCCTAACTCAGGTTCGCTAGGAGCTCGAGGAGTTGGGGGCCGTAGCGTTCAGCTTTCGTCGGGCCGATTCCTGGGATCGTCACCAGGTCGTCGAGTGACTCGGGGCTTCGGGATGCGATCTCTTGGAGGGTCGAGTCGTGGAACACCACGAAGGCTGGGACGCCGTCCTCCTTCGCCCGGTCGCGGCGCCATTTCTTCAGGGCATCCAGGGTGGTCGGGTCGGGCTCGTTGTGGGGTGGGCCGAGCGCGAGGGTCGTGCCGTTGGATGTGACTCGATCTCCGTAAGGGACGTGCAGCTGGCCGCCTCCTGCTAGCTCAACGGTCACTCCGTCCGGCTCCACTTCGATCACGGTGCCGGAGTAGCCGCCGGATAGCTCGAGCTCGATCCCTGGCGCCGCGGCGATCGTCTGCTCCGCAGGCTCCTCCGCCGGGGCACCGCTCCCGGCTTTGCTTCCCATGCGGTGTGGAGGACGAAGTTCGCCCACGAAGCGGCTGCCCTGTCGTTTGCCGTCACTGACCCAGGAGATCGACAGGTGCGTCTTGGCCCTGGTGATGCCCACGTAGAGGAGGCGTCGCTCTTCTGCCACGGCCTCGTCTGACTTGGAGCGACGGAATGGCAGCTCGCCTTCTTCCACGCGGGGGAGGAGGACCGCCTCGAATTCCAGCCCCTTGGCGCGGTGGAGGGTCAAGAGTTGGACGCCCCTGCCGTCCCCCTCCGAACCGAATCGGGACTCGATGTCGGCAGCGAACTCGGCGCAGGTAAGAGCGCCGTCATCGAACTCGCTCGCCAGCTGGATGAATCGAGCGAGGTCGTTCTGGCGGGTCAGTTCCTGGTCGCCGAGATCGTCTGACGGCGATTCCACGTATCCGGAACGCTGGGCGATGGTGTCGACTTCGCCTGCGACGGAAGTCGATCTTGAGCGTTTCAGGGTGCCCAACATCTGCCGGGCGGTTCGCCGGGAGAGGAACGCCCCGTCCCTCACCTGATATGGGATGTTCGCGGCCGCGAGCGCTTCTTCGTAGTCCTCTGATCGGAAGTTGACCCGATACAGGATCGCGATCTGCTCGAGCGGGACCTTCTCGGCGATCAGGGCGCGCACCCGATCGACGACGAACTTCGGCTCGCCGCCGGCGGCGGAGAAGAAGCGAAGCTGCGGATCAGGTCCCTGTTGGCGCACCGCGCGCAGAACCTTTTCAGCGCCGCCCAGGCTCGGCACGAGGCGATTCGCTACGGCGAGGACTTGCGGCGTCGAGCGGTAGTTCAACTCGAGACGCACGACCTTCGTATCGGGGAAGCGCTGTGGCATCCGTAGCAGATGCACCGGGGTTGCCCCCGTGAAACCATAGATCGACTGATAGTCGTCGCCGACGACGCAGAGGTCGTCGCGCGGCCCCAGCCATTCGCGCAGGAGCGTTTCCTGGAGCTCGTTCACGTCCTGGTATTCGTCGACCGTGAAGGCGTGGTACCGCTCGATGAACCGCTCGCGCGCGAATTGATCTTGCTGGAACATCTGGATCGTGAGTTCGAGCAGGTCCTCGAAATCGATGAGCCCCCGATCGTTCTTGCCGCTTTCGTAGCGCTTGTAGACGCTGGCCATGAGGTCCGCGGGAATGGGTGGTTCCCGGTCTTTCAGAGAGGCCAGATAGTCACTCGGAGCGATCCGCCGGTTCTTCGCCCACTCGACCTCGGTGGCCAGGTCGGCTGCGGGTCGGAACTTGTACGGCTTCGGAAGGGTGTTGGCGATCTGACGCAGCGCCATGGCCTTCGAGGGCAGGATCTGGCCTGGTGACTCCGAGGCCAGGTTCCGGAGCTGCGCCAGGGCTGCGGAGTGGAACGTGCGAGCGCGGACCCCCTGGACCCCGAGGGTTTCGAGCCGTCCTCGCATCTCACCGGCCGCCTTGTCCGTGAACGTGACCGCGAGGATCTGCCCCGGCTCGAAGACCCCGGCGGCGACCTGGTTGGCGATCCTGCGAGTGATCGTCGTCGTCTTGCCCGACCCCGCTCCGGCAAGGATGCACAGGGGCCCCCGCACCGTCTCCACAGCGGAGCGCTGCTCGTCGTTCAACCCCTCGAAGATCCTCGCCGCGTCCACGGTTCCACAGTATGGGGAGGTTGGGACGCTACCGTTCGGGGACTCGATTCCCCTCATGAGGGCCTGGAAGCGCGAAATCTCTCCCATTAGAGTGAAAGATCCTTGTTCACTCGACCTCGGGGGTATCCGATGTCCGTTATCGACCGCCGAAGCTTCCTGCGAAGAGCGGGTATCTCCGCTGCCGGGCTGGCCACCATGGCCGGCCCTCTCCAGGCTGTATTCGCGCGCGCCGCCCTTGCAACGGGCTCTACGGGCGCCGCACCGAACAACGGCGGCTACGGTCCGATCGGGCCGGTCCCGGACCTCGCGGACGGCGCGGTTCGTCTGCACCTCCCCGAGGGGTTCCAGTACAGGAGCTTCAATCCCACGGGAACGGTCGCGGCCGACGGCGTGATCACGCCCGGCCGACACGACGGCATGGCGGCCTTCGGGTGGGGAAACGGGCGCTACCGGCTGGTGCGCAATCAGGAAGTCAACGGCCCCGGTCCCGCCTTCGGCGACCGGCGCAAGGCCTACGACCACATGGCGCGGGGCGGAACCATGACGCTCGAGGTCAGCCCGACGGCGGATGAGTATCGGGCCTGGGTGTCGACCAACGGCACGCAGATGAACTGCGCCGGAGGGGCGATGCCGTGGGGGACATGGATAACGTGTGAAGAGACGGTCAACGGACCGGATGTTGGACCCGATTTCACGGGTGCGGACAACCGGTTGCTTACCCGGCGGCACGGTTACCTCTTCGAGGTTCCAGCGGCGTGGGATCCGGGCGAGTACCGGAAGCCGCAGGCCATCAACTCGGCAGGACGCTTTGCCCACGAAGCCGTCGACGTCGATCCCGTGACCGGGATCCTGTACATGACCGAAGACAACTTTAATTTTCCTTCCGGGATGTATCGCTACAGCGCACCCCGCAACCCGGTGACGGTCCAGAAGCTGATGAACGGCGGGCGCCTAGAGATGCTGAAGGTCGCCGGGCAGGATCGTGCGGTGCTCGACAAAGGGCAGACGCCCGGCGTCAGTTATCCGGTGGAATGGGTGACGATCGACGATCCGGACCCAACCTTCGCGCCCGGCACCACCAACGACCAGGCGATCAATGCGGTCGGCGACCAGGGCAGGGCGAAGGGCGCAGCGATATTCAGTCGCCTCGAGGGCATCTTCTACGACAGCGCCAAGATCTACATCGTGTCCACGCAGGGCGGCGATACCCCTGCGGGCGAGAGCCCTCCCGCCGGCTACGGGGATGGATTCGGCCAGATCTGGGTCTACGACACCGTCGCTTCCACGCTGACGTTGTTGTTCGAGTCGCCCAGCCGGAGCGTCCTGGAGCTGCCGGACAACATGGCGGTGAGTCCGAAGAAGTCTGTCCTGCTATGCGAGGATGGCCCGGTCGAGAACTACATGCGCGGCGTGACCCCGCAGGGAGAGATCTTCGACTTCGCCCTCAACGCGATCCCGCAACGCATGGGCGAGGAGTTCGCGGGAGCGACATTCACCCCGGACGGCCGCGTTCTGTTCGTGAACATCCAGGCGGGCTCGGCGCTCAGCTTTGCGATCTGGGGGCCGTGGGAGAAGGGGGCCTTGTAGCCCGATCCTGAGGCTCTCAATACCGGGATCCGGCCCCACGGCCACTACGCTAGGACCCATGCCAGGGCTCTACAAAGACGAAGGCGTGGTCCTTAAGACGATCAAGCTGGGCGAAGCGGACCGCATCGTCACGATCTACACGCGTCACCATGGAAAGGTGCGGGCCGTCGCCAAAGGCGTGCGCAAGACCAAGAGCCGGTTCGGCGCGCGACTCGAGCCCTACACGCAGGTCGACCTCATGCTCTATCGGGGTCGGAAAGAGCTCGACACGATCACGGGAGCCGACATCATCTCGTCATTCAAGACGCTCAAGACGGGCTACGCGGGCCTCACGGCCGCCGCCGCCTTGTCCGACCTCGTCGAGAAGATAACGCCCGAGCGAGAGCGGGGCGCCTCGGTCTACGCGCTGCTGCTGGCTGGCCTGCAGTCGCTCGATACGGGCGGGGGGACCACGGTGGTGCCCGCCTTTCTCGTCAAATTGTTGTCGCTGTCCGGTTACCACCCCTCTCTCACGGTGTGCGCGGGCTGCGGCAACCCCGGAGGTCTGGGGGCCATAAGCGCAGAGATGGGCGGTGCCGTCTGCAGGTCGTGTTGGACAGAGGACGAGAACGCGTTCCGCCTCGCGCCCGAACGGATCGCCCTGATCGAACGCTTCTTGGCGTCGGATCTCGGCTATCCGGCTCCCGATCAGGATGCATTCGAGGTTACCGATGCACTGCGCCGTTACACCGAGTACTACCTCGAACGACCACTGCGAAGCCTCTCTTTGCTCGCGGCCTCCTGACCGGGATGGAGCGGATCCCATCTCATACCGATGTGCCGCGCCACGTCGCTGCGATCATGGACGGAAACGGACGATGGGCCGAGCAGCGGGGATTGCATCGGTCCCAAGGACACGAGGCCGGCGAGCGCGCGCTGTTCGATGTCGTCGAGGGAGCGCTGGAAGCCGGCATCCGATATCTGTCCGTTTACGCGTTCTCGACCGAGAACTGGAGCCGACCTCCCGATGAGGTCGAGTTCCTCCTGAACTTCAACCGCGTGCTGCTTCGGCAACGACGAGATCACCTGAATGAGCGGGGCGTTCACATCCGTCGCATCGGTCGACGGGACGGCGTGCCTCAGGGGGTACTCGATGAGTTCGACGCAGCCGATGCGGCGACCTCGCATCAGGATCGGATGGATCTACTGGTGTGCTTCAACTACGGGGGCCGCGCCGAACTCGAAGATGCCGCCGCCGCCGGATCGATCCCCCAGAATCTCTATGCACCTGACGTCCCGGACGTGGATCTGCTCATCCGCACGTCCGGTGAGCGGAGGCTGTCGAACTTCCTATTGTGGCAATCCGCCTACGCGGAGCTGTACTTCACCGAGACGTTGTGGCCCGACTTCAAGCGAGAGGCTCTGTTCGAGGCCCTGCGAGATTATGCGGGGCGGGCTCGTCGGTTCGGAGGGTTGTCGGAGTGACCGTCTGACGGTCCTCCACCCTCGAGAGGTTGACCATCCTCGTCGGTCGGCTGTTCGTCTTTGGGAGCGCGAGCGCCGGGGCCGATCGCGGACGCCAGCACTCCCGCGTTGGGAAGCACGACGGGGCCGTTCACGGCGTTCATGCTCACGTAGAAGAGCGTCATATCCGTGACCGTGCCTTCGTATTCGCCGCCGAGGGGGCCCGAGCGGAGCACGACGTGCTCGCCGATCTGCAAGGGGCGAGCGATCATCAGGACGATCCCAGCAAAGAAGTTCGCAAGCGTCTGCTGGGCCGCGATCCCGATGACGATGCCGGTGATCGCCCCCCCGAACAGCAGCCCACCGAGAGGAACGTCCAGGACGCTGAGTATCGCAAGGAGCAGGACGAAGTAGCCGACGACCATGATGACCCAGCCCATCGCGACACCCCGTGCATCGCCGATGTTATTGGTTGATGCATTCCGTACGGCCCGCGCGATCGCTCGAACGGCGATGACTCCTCCGACGAGCAAGACCAGCGCCCCCCCGATGGCAAGCAACCTGCTCGTCGCCGTCACCTCGGGGCCTTTGAGGTCGCCGAAGGACGCCGTGACCATCCCGGCGATCGCGACAAGCATCGCGATGCCGGCCCTCTTGAGATCCGGGCGCGCCTCGGCGATCCAATCCGTCTTCATGTCCGGAGGCTAACCTTCCTCGGTGGTGTCCTGGGGCGGCTCAGAGCCCGCCTCCTGCGCGCGTTCGACGAGAACCTGGACGACCCGCCTGCGCTGCATCGTCCGGACCCGCAGTCGCCAGCCGTCGTGGTCCACCGTGTCCCGCCGTTTGGGGATCCGACCGAGCACGTCCATGAGCCAGCCGGCAACGGTTTCGTACTCTCCATCGGGCAGTCTGAGGCCCAGACGCTCCTCCGCTTCGTCGATCCGTAACGTGCCCGGGATCAGGTACTTGTCCGGTCCCACGGTCTCGATGCCGCGCTCTGCGAAGTCGTACTCGTCCTGGATCTCGCCCACCAGTTCTTCGAGCACATCCTCGATCGTCAAGATGCCGGACGTGCCACCGTGCTCATCGAGGACGAGCCCGAAGTGGCGTCGCTGGCGGCGCATATCCAGGAGAAGGGGATGCAATTTTCGGGATTCGGGAACCACCAGCATCTGGCGCAACGTCCTGCGTGCGAGTGGCTCGTTCCGTCGTGCGCCATCGATCCTCAAGAGATCCTTCGAGTGAAAGAATCCGACGACGTGGTCGGCGTTCCCCGCGTAGACGGGGAAGCGAGAGTGCCCGGTTTGCAACACGGCCTCCTCGACATCGGCGGGAGTCGAGGACAGGGGTAGAGCGACCATCTCCGTCCGGGGGATCATCACGGAAGCCGCATCCAACTCACTGAAATCGATCGCTCCCGTGAGCAATCGGCGCTGGAACGCCCCCAGCTCACCACCGCGTGCCGATTCGGCGATCATCCCCTGGATCTCCTCCGGTGTGTGGATCGCGTCCATCTCGTCTACGGGTTCCGCGCCCAGCCACCTGACCCCGATGTTGGCAAGGTAGTTGAGCGCGTAGATGAAGGGGCGGAACGCGTTGGCGAACAATCGGAACGGGCCCGCCAGCCAGAGCGCGCTCCGTTCGGGTTCGGCGATCGCCATGTTCTTAGGAGCCATCTCGCCAACGACCATGTGAAGGAAGACAACGATCGTCAGCGCTACCAGGAACGAGATCGAGTGGATCACCCCCGAGGGAAGCTCCACGACCGACTCGAGGCCGCTTTCAATCAAGTTGGCGATCGCGGGCTCGGCGACGAATCCGAGCAGGAGGGAGGCCATCGTTATGCCTAGCTGCGCTCCCGCAAGCATGAACGAGAGTTCCCGGATGGACCTGAAGGCGATCTTCGCCCGAGCGTTCCCCCCTAATGCGAGCTCCTCGATCTTGGTTCGTCTCGCAGCGGTCAAAGCGAACTCGGCGGCGACGAAGAACCCGTTGGCCAGCAGGAGAAAAGCCGCGAAGACCAGGTACCAGATGGTCACTTGGGCTCACCCCTTCCAGAAGGGTCCGCCTTAGGGGCGACGATCAGCACTTGAACGATGCGCTTCCGGTCCATCTCGACGACCTTGAACTCCCATCCCTCGTAGGTTGCCTGGTCACCTTGGCTGGGGATGCGATTGAACAGGGTGAGCAGGAAGCCGGCGAGGGTCTCGTAGTCACCATCCGGCACCTCGAGGCCGGTTGCCTCGAGCAGCTCGTCCGGGTGCAAACCTCCCGAGACCAGGTTGACGCCTTCCGGTGGCGAGGTGATCGTCACGGGATGCCGAGGGTCATGCTCATCCTCGATCTCCCCGACGATCTCTTCGAGGAGATCCTCCAGGGTCAGGATGCCTGACGTCCCCCCGTACTCGTCCAGGATGACTGCGAGGTGTTTTCGCTCGCGGCGCATCTCGGCCAGGAGGGCGTTCAAGGGCCGAGACTCGGGCGCGAACAGGGGGTCCTGCATGATGCTGGTGACCGGAGCGTCGTCGCGTTCGTCCGCCGGTAGGCGATACGCGTCTTTGACGTGTGCTACTCCCGCGATGTCGTCCAGATCGTCACCGCAGACGGGAAACCGTGAGTGCCCGGATTTCAAGGCGACGGTCTGCATCCCCCTGATGGTCTCGTCCCTCCGAAGAGCGACCACCAGGACGCGCGGGACCAGCACATCATCTGCGGTCTTATCCCCGAAGGTTATCGACCGAGCCAGGAGGGCGAACTCGTCTTGAGGAAGGCTGCCGCCTTCTCGGGATGAATAGATGAGTCGTTTCAGCTCCTGCAGAGACCGGACCCCCTGTAACTCCTCTCGTGGCTGGATGCCGAAGAGGCGGACAGTCCAGTTGGCGGTCGCATTGAGGAACGTGATGATCGGACGGAACAATGAATTGGCGAATCGGAATGGGGTGGCGATGAGCAACGCCAGCTCCGTCGGTCGCGCGATCGCGTAGTTCTTCGGGATGAGCTCTCCGACCACCATCTGGATAACCGTCGCCAGCAGCAGCGCGACCACGTTTGCCACGGCGAGCGAGGAGACGCTCGGCCAGAGGTCGCCGATGAGCGGTGCGAGGGCCTCGCCGATGGTTGGCTCGACTATGAACCCCACGAGTAAAGAGGTCACGGTGATGCCGAGCTGAGCACCCGAAAGCTGGAAGGAGAGCGTGCGCAGGCCCTGAAGAGCGCTCTTGGCGCGCTGGTCTCCCGCTTGGCTCATCTGTTCGATGCGGCTTCGGTCGACCGTCAGGAGGGCGAATTCTCCGGCCACGTAGAAACCGGTGAGTAGGGTGATGAGGAAGACGGCCAGAAGGCCTAAGGCGAAGTCTATGGGCGTCCTTTCCGCATTGATCAGCCGCTCTTATCGACGGGTTCGTGGCGACTATCATGCTGCATAGGTGGGGAACCCCACTCAGACCAGGATCCCCACTGCTAGGAGCTACGTGAGCCAGGTTTCCATCGAGACGATCGTCAACCTCTGTAAGAGGCGCGGCATCGTGTTCCCCTCCAGCGAGATCTACGGCGGCCTTCGTTCGGCGTGGGACTACGGACCGCTTGGGGTCGAACTGAAGCGGAACGTCAAGAACGAGTGGTGGAATGCGATGGTTCACCTGCGAGGCGACGTCGTCGGGCTCGAGAGCTCGATCTTGATGTCATCCAAGGTATGGGAGGCGTCGGGTCACGTTGCAACATTCACGGACCCGCTCGTCGAGTGCACGAACTGCCACAAGCGTTTCCGAGCCGACCACATCAACCTCGAGAAGGCGTGCCCAAACTGCGGGCAGAGTTCTACGTGGACCGACCCGAAGCAGTTCAATCTCATGTTCAAAACGTTCATGGGCCCGGTCGAGGATTCGGCTCATACCGCGTTCCTGCGGCCCGAGACGGCCCAGGGGATGTTCGTCGACTTCCAGACCGTCCAGCAGACGTCGCGGAAGAAGATCCCGTTCGGGATGGCGCAGCAGGGCAAGTCCTTCCGCAACGAGATCACCCCCGGGAACTTCGTGTTCCGGACGCGCGAGTTCGAGCAGATGGAGATGGAGTTCTTCGTCGAGCCCGGTACCGACGATGAATGGCACGACTACTGGCTCAAGGAACGGATGGATTGGTTCCTGAACCTGGGCATGCAGGAGGAGAATGTGCGGTTACGCGAGCACGAGGCCGACGAGCTTTCGCACTACGCGAAGCGTACCTATGACATCGAGTACAACTTCCCCGGCATGGGATGGTCCGAGCTCGAGGGGATAGCGAACCGCACCGACTTCGATCTCAAGGCGCATTCGGCGGCATCCGGACAGGATCTCTCGTACTTCGATAACGAGGCCGACAAGCGCTACGTGCCGTACGTGATCGAGCCTGCGCTCGGCGTGGAGCGCTGCACGTTCGCGTTCCTCATCGACGCATACCGAGAGGAAGAGGCTCCCACCGCGGATGGCAAGGTCGAGAGGCGCACGTTGTTGAAGATCGACAAGCGGCTGGCCCCCATCAAGGTAGCGGTCCTTCCCTTGTCGAAGCACGCCGACCTCGTTCCGGTGGCGGACAAGGTCGCCACGGCGGTGAGGCCAAACTTCGTGACCGACGTCGACATCACGGGTTCGATCGGACGCCGTTACCGGCGTCAGGACGAAGTGGGAACGCCCTTCTGCGTGACGGTCGACTTCGATTCATTGACCGACCAACAGGTCACGGTTCGCGAGCGTGACTCGATGGAACAGGAGAGGATCCCGATCGAAGGACTCGTGGACTATCTGCGGAAGCGCTTCGACGCATGATCAAGCTATCGGGAACCGTCAAAGTGCGTGAGGAACCGGCGCGTTCGGCCGTCGTCGAGCTGCACAACTCGACGGGGGACATCGTGGATCAGGTGCAGGTGGGCGACGATGGGGGATACACCTACTACCTTGCCCCCGGCACCTGGGCGCTGAGGGTGTGGGACGCGCATGGATATCGCGGACGCGCCGAGCTGACGCTCTCGGATGGCGAGACGCGGGTTCTCGACGTCGATCTGGAGAAGCCGGAGGTGGCAGAAGCATGACCAAGTGGGTCTACGACTTCGACGAGGGCGGCGCAACGCAGAAGAACCTTCTCGGAGGTAAGGGGGCCAACCTCGCCGAGATGACCAACCTCGGGCTTCCCGTTCCGCCGGGTTTCACCATCACGACAGAAGCCTGTAATGCCTACCGGGAGAGCGAGCAGCGATTCCCGGACGGATTGCTCGACCAGGTAGCCGAACATCGGAAGAAGCTCGAGGAGGAGATGGGACGCCAGATCGGCGATCCGCGCGACCCTCTGCTGGTGTCCGTGCGTTCCGGAGCCCCGTTCTCTATGCCGGGCATGATGGATACGGTTCTGAACGTCGGATTGAACGACGAAAGCGTCAAGGGATTGACGGATCAGACCTCATCGGAGCGGTTCGCGTGGGACTCCTATCGGAGGCTCCTGCAGATGTTCGGCAAGACCGTGATGGGCATCGAGGGGGACTTGTTCGAGGACGCCATCGACGAGGCGAAAGAGAAGAAGGGCGTCCAGAACGATATCGACCTCGATCCGAAGGACCTGAAAAAGCTGGTCAAGGAGTTCAAGAGGGTCATCAAGAAGGAGACGGGCGAGCAGTTCCCGCAGGACCCTACTGAGCAGCTTCACAAGGCCATCGAGGCGGTGTTCCGATCATGGGACAACAAGCGGGCGCAGGACTATCGTCGCCGGAACCGCATCTCGGACTCACTCGGGACCGCGGTCAACGTGCAGTCGATGGTCTTCGGGAATCGCGGCGACGAATCCGGGACCGGCGTGGCCTTCACCCGTGACCCGTCCAATGGCGATAAGAGAGGCTACGGGGACTACCTACAGAATGCTCAAGGTGAAGATGTCGTTGCGGGCATCAGGAACACACTCGAGCTCGATGAGATGGGGAACGTCCAGCCTCGTGCCTACGACGAGCTCCAGGACCACATGGACTCTCTGGAGCGGCACTTCAAGGACATGTGCGATATCGAATTCACTGTCGAAGAAGGCAAATTGTGGCTGTTGCAGACGCGCGTCGGTAAGCGCACCTCGCTTGCGGAATGGGTCATCGCGTACGACATGGTTCAGGAAGGCTTGATCGATGAGGCCACGGCGGTACGCGATCGTCTTACTGCCGGAAAGCTCGACGAGTTGTTCAAGCCCATCATCCAAGCCGGGCTGAAAGACGCGAAAGAGCCGGTCGCCAAGGGACTCAACGCCTCGCCGGGAGCCGCGGTGGGTAAGGCGGTCTTCACGGCCGACGACGCTCATGAATGGGCCGAGAAGGGCGAGAAGGTGATCCTCGTCCGGCGCGAGACCAACCCGGACGATTATCACGGGATGGTGGCGTCGCAGGGCATCCTCACGTCGGCCGGGGGTACCAACTCGCACGCAGCGGTCGTTGCGCGTGGCGAGGGGATCCCGGCGGTATGCGGGGCGGAATCGATCCGGATCGATCCCAAGGCCAAGAAGCTCTCGGTCAAGGGCACCGAGGTCAAGGAGGGCGACTGGCTCACGATCGACGGAACCGACGGGACCGTCTACGCCGAGGAGCTCGAGACTGAGCCTTCCGTGCTCGAGGCCGCGATCCTCGGTGAGTCCGAAGCGCGCGGGTCAAAGCTATGGAAGGCGTACGAGCGCTTCATGAAGGTCGCCGACGAGCAACGCCGGCTCCGGGTCCGTGCGAACGCGGACACGCCGGAGCAGTCGCGGAACGCGCGGGAGAGAGGAGCGCAGGGTATCGGTCTCTGCCGCACGGAGCACATGTTCCTGGGGGAGGAGCGCGCGGGAGCGGTGCGACAGATGATCCTCGCCGACAGCGAGGCGGACGAAAAGAAGGCGTACGACGTCCTCGAGCCGCTCCAGAAGCAGGATTTCCTGGGCATCTTCGAGGCGATGGACGGGCTCCCCGTGACGGTCCGCCTGCTCGACCCACCGCTCCACGAGTTCCTTCCGGATCACACCGAGTTGTCCGTCGAGGTCGCCCTCGCGGAAGCCGGCGTGAACAAGCTCAAGAAGAAGGAGCTCGAGGAGAAGAAGGAACTGCTGGCGAAGGTGGATGAACTACGGGAAGCAAATCCCATGCTGGGCCTTCGAGGAGTACGCCTGGGGATCCTCAAACCTGGCTTGTATGCGATGCAGGTGCGTGCCATCGCCGACGCGGCCGCCGAGTTGAAAAAGAAAGGCAAAGACCCGCATCCCGAGATCATGATCCCGCTCGTCGCCACCGCCGAAGAGCTGCAACAGATGCGCGAGGAGCTCGAACCGGTGGTCGAAAGGATCATCGAGGATGCGGGGGTCGACCTACCCGTTGAATTCGGGACGATGATCGAGCTGCCTCGTGCGGCCGTCTGTGCCGGTGAGATCGCGGAGCACGCAGACTTCTTCTCGTTCGGCACGAACGACCTGTCACAGACGGCATTCGGGTTCTCCCGAGATGACATCGGAGCTTTCCTCGGTCTTTACGTCGAGCGCAAGCTGCTTCCCGCCAACCCCTTCGAGACGATCGACGAACCGGGCGTAGGCAAACTCATGGACATCGCCGTCAACGAAGGTCGCGCGGCGAACGGAAACTTGCATCTGGGCATCTGCGGGGAACACGGCGGCGATCCCGAGTCCGTCGCCTTCTGCGACAGGATCGGTCTTGACTACGTGTCTTGTTCACCGTTCCGCGTGCCGGTGGCGAGGCTCGCTTCGGCGCAAGCGGTGATGGGCGAGGCGACCACTTCCTCGAGGTAGGTCAGCAGCTCCGGGATCGGGCCAGGGCGAAGTCCAGGATGGAACCAAAGCGCGGGGGGCCGTCGTTCGCTTGCCACGACAGCTCGACGCCCAGGGCGAAACCGAGGGGCCGGCGCGTGCTTCCCCGCCAAACGGCATGGAAGGAAGTGGGGTTGGCGAGCCCGGTGCTCAGCCGTCGCGGATAGAGCTTGAAGTTGTTCTGAATCGTCCCCGGCTTGTCGGTGGCGTTGTTGACGCGCAACCGAGCGCGAGCGAGGTGAGCGTTCGAACTGGTGCCGTCGCCCGGCGTGGTTCCAAGGACTCGAACGCGACGCGGAAAGTTGATGACCGATCTGACCTGGGTGGTGCACCATCTGCGACGGGCATCCACATCCGATTGCATCCAGACCACTCCGAAGTTTCGCCTCGGGCTGTTCTCCTCGGCCGGGTCGAAGGCGTAGAAGCGCAGGCAGGACCGGGACGTTGCGATGATCCGGCCCCCGGCGCGCTCGAGCCGGCGGTCGCAGTCCTTATTGACGAAAGCCAGGGGCCCCGTAACGCGCGGACGCTCCCTCGCGTCGAGCTGAGCGCTTGCCGGGGCAGGAAGCGCGATGGACGAGAGGACGAGCATCGAAACGATCCCGACCGCGCGGGTCTTTCCCCGTCCCTGAATCCCGTCCTGCCTCACCTTCCGCACTCCCCCTTGCGAACAACCTCTGCGATCAACCTCGGACTGGGAAGTTTATCCACCGCGTCACACCGTTGCTATAGCGTTCACGAGGTGAGCGTGGAAAAACCGGGTGGCAATTACCGCGAAAAGATCGAACGCGTCGAGCGCGACGTTCTCTCGAGCCGGGCGCAGCTGGCTTCCGCCAGCAAGGGCCGCGATGTGCCGGAGAACGAAGACGCCATGCGCACCTGCTTCCAGCGAGATCGCGACCGGATCGTCCATTCGAAGGCCTTCCGCCGGTTGGCTCACAAGACGCAGGTCTTTCTTGCGCCTGAGGGCGATCACTACCGGGTCCGCTTGACTCACACGCTCGAGGTCACTCAGGTTGCTCGCACGATCGCGCGAGCGCTGCGCCTCAACGAGGACCTGGTCGAGGCCGTGTGCCTTGGCCACGATCTAGGACACACGCCGTTCGGTCATCTTGGAGAGGAGGTGGTGGCCTCGTGGGCCCCGGGGTTCCGCCACAACCTCCAGTCGGTGAGGATCGTCGAGGTCCTCGAGGATCTCAATCTCACCTGGGAGGTCCGGGATGGCATCGCGAACCATACGTGGTCGATGCCCATGCCTGCGACGCTCGAGGCTCAGATCGCCCGGTTCGCCGATCGCATCGCGTACCTCAACCACGACATCGATGATGCGACCCGAGCCGGGATCCTGTCCGAGGATGATCTGCCGGCCGCGACGAGAGCGGATCTCGGGTCCGGTCACTCCGAAAGGATCCAGAGGATGGTGGGGGACCTCGTGGCGAGCTCGGAGGCAGGAGACATCGCCATGAGCACGGATATCGCAGAGGCGATGACGGTGACGAGGGACTTTCTCTTCGAAAAGGTCTATCTCGGTCGCATCTCCCCGGCTACCAAAGAGGCCGTCTCCGACATCGTGCGCACCCTGCTCGACCACTTCGCCTCGAATCCCATCCCCCAGGACGAGGGCCGGTGGGCCGAGGACCCTCGTCAGGCGGCCGTCGACTACGTTGCCGGGATGACCGATCGATTCGCGGTGCGCGCATTCAAAGGGCTGAATGGAGGTCCGGTTCCGGATCTCGGCGCCTTAGGATGATGGGCACTTCCCCGCCCCAGACCTCGCCGATCCTGTGAGGCCCCGATGGCGAAGATAAATGAAGAAGACATCGACGCTCTCCGAGAGCGGGCGGACATGGTCGACGTGGTGTCCGGTTACACGCGGCTCAAGAAGGCCGGAGGCCACACGCTCAAGGGTCTGTGTCCATTCCACTCGGAAAAGACACCGTCCTTCACGGTCGACTCGGCGCGCGGACTGTTCCACTGCTTCGGTTGCCAGGAGGGCGGCAACGTCTATCAGTTCGTTCAGAAGGTCGAGAACCTTCCTTTTCCCGAGGCGGTGGAATGGCTGGCGAGACGCGTCGGGTTCGATCTGCGCTACGAGGAGATGCGACCGGGAGAAAAACAAGCTTTGGGCATCCGAGCGCGCATTATCAAGGCGAATGGTGAGGCCTCGGCCTTCTGGCACAAGACCCTGATGGAGTCACCCGATGCGCTCCAGGCACGCCGTTACCTCGAAGGCCGTGGATTCGATCGCCCCACGGCTGAGCGCTGGCAACTGGGGTACGCACCGGGACGGAACTCCCTCTGCAAACACCTCCTTGCGAAAGGATTCACGCAGCAGGAGATCGAACAGGGCGACCTCGGCCGCCGCAGCGAGCGGGATGGCAGCCTCTACGACAGTTTCCGCCAGCGGATCACCTTCCCCACATGGAACCTGCAGGGTGACGTAGTGGGATTCGGCGCACGGGCCATGGGCGATGCCCAACCCAAGTATCTGAATACGTCCGAGACCCCGGTCTTCTCGAAATCGCGCGTGATGTACGGGCTCAACCGCGCCAAATCCGCGATCGCACGCGGTTCGGCCGTGGTCGTCGAGGGGTACACAGATGTGATTGCCCTACACGAAGCCGGCGTCGAAGAGGCTGTTGCGACGAACGGCGTAGCTCTTGGCGACACGCACTTCGAGTTGTTGAAGAAGTTCTCTCAACGCGTAGTCTTGATGCTGGACTCTGACACCGCGGGGAGAGGCGCGACCGAACGGAGCTTCGGCGTGCACCATCGCATCGGGCTGGAGGTGCTCGTGGCTCCGCTTCCGCCTGGCCGCGACCCCGCGGATGTGGTCGCCGAGGATGGCGTTGACTGCATCTCGAAGGCGATCGAGAGCGCGAGACCTCTGCTCGAGTTCGTCCTCGAGGAGACCCTCGCCAAGCTGCCGACGGACACGCCGGAGGCGCGCTCGCGAGCGGTTCGCGAGGCAGCCAGGGTGCTAGGGTGGCACCCCGATCCGATCGCACGGGGCGAGTACGCGTTCATGGCGGCGAGACGGATCGGTGTTGACGTGGGGGTGTTACAGCGGGCTCAGAGTGAGGAGCTTACGGCGCCGGGTGGATCCGACAGGTCGGTAGAGCGACGGCTTCCCGGTCACGTGAAGGTAGAGAGGGAAGCGCTGCAATTGCTGCTTACTGAAGAAGTCGGCATGGCTCCGTGGCTCGAGCGGATCTCCGAGCAAGATTTCACGTCCCCGCCCCGCCGCGAACTTTTTCGCGAGGCGGTTGGGTCGCTGCGTCCCGACAGCGGGTTCTCGGGAGCGGAGCTCGCCTCGCGTTTGTCTCCAGACGCGTTGTCACTGTTCACGGAACTGGCCGTTTGTGAGCGCGAGGTTTACCCAGAGGAACCCGGCGAACGCGCGAAAGAAATTTTCGTCCGTCTGAAGGTGTTCAGCCTCGAGCGGAATATTAAGACTCGCAGAGATGTGCTTCAGGATGTGAATCCATTGGACGATCCAAAACGCCACGACGAGCTGTTCACCGAGTTGGTCGGCCTCGAGGCCGAGCGCCGGGACCTGCTTAGTCAACTGCAGGGAGCTGCCTAGATGAGCCAGGACGCGAGCGCGACGAACGGCGTGGTGGGCCAGAGCGCTCCGGAGGGGGCCACCATCACCGAACTCACCCCCTCACAGGTCGAGGTCGAGCGGCTCGTAGTCAAATCACAGAGGGACGGGTCGATCACGGCCGCCGACCTGGCCGAAAAGCTCTCCGTTCTCGACATGACGCCGGACGAAACCGACGCGGTCTACCAGCGGCTGGTCGAGCTAGGGGTTGACGTCCAGGAGGACGAGTCGATCCGCGAAGAGACCGACGCCGCCGCAGAGCCGGCCCCGGACGCGGACGAGGAGCGAGTGCGGGCCAGGCGGGAAGTAGATCAGGCCCTCAAGGCTCCGACCAATGACCCGGTTCGCATGTACCTCAAGGAGATCGGCCGAGTGTCCCTTCTGACGGCGCAGGAAGAGGTCGAGCTCGCGAAACGCATCGAGTCGGGGGTCGAATCGTCAGATCGCCTCGAGCAAGGGATCTCGAAGCTCTCGGACGAAGAGTTGCGCGGCCTGAAGCATCTTCAGAACGACGGCGCGATGGCCAAGCGCCATCTCGTGGAGGCCAACCTTCGCCTCGTCGTGTCGATCGCGAAGCGCTACGTGGGTCGCGGTATGGCGTTCCTCGATCTCATCCAAGAGGGGAACCTGGGCCTGATCCGAGCGGTCGAGAAGTTCGACCACGAGAAGGGCTTCAAGTTCTCGACCTACGCGACCTGGTGGATCCGCCAGGCCATCACGCGCGCCATCGCAGATCAGGCGCGCACCATCCGGATCCCGGTGCACATGGTCGAAACCATCAACAAGCTCGCCCGCATACAGCGTCAGCTGCTCCAGGACCTGGGTCGTGAGCCCACGGCCGAGGAGATCGCCGAACAGATGGAGCTCCCGCCCGAGAAGGTGCGCGAGATCCAGAAGATCTCTCAGGAGCCGGTATCGCTCGAGACCCCTATCGGTGAGGAGGAGGACTCGAACCTCGGCGACTTCATCGAGGATTCCGAAGCGGTGGTCCCCCTCGAGCGGGCCTCGTTCAAGTTGCTGCAGGAGCAGCTCGAGTCCGTCCTGCACACGCTCTCGGACCGCGAGAAAGATGTCATCCGGCTGCGTTTCGGTCTGGTCGACGGCCAGCCTCGGACCCTGGAAGAGGTCGGCAGGAAGTTCGGCGTGACGCGCGAGCGCATCCGACAGATCGAGTCGAAGACTCTCTCGAAGCTGCGTCATCCGTCGCGCAGCCAGAAGCTGCGCGACTACCTCGAGTAGATCGAGGGCCTAGGTGGGTGGGGGAGCGACCGAGAGGCCGCTCTGGCCCCCGCCGGAACGGCGATCTTTGACCGCGTCTTGAACCTTGTTGACGCCTTCCGAAGCCTTGTCCTTCGCGTTCTCGAGCCCCGAGCCGACCGTCTCCTTGGCCTTACCGGTGGCCTGCTGGAACTGCGGCGACGTGACCAGGTTCTCGTAGAGGCGCCTGAGCTGCTCGTAGCGCTCGGTGCCGGCTTTGGTGCCCAGGACGTAGCCCGCCCCGAACCCGATCAGGAATCCCAGTCGTCCGCGCATGCATTCCTCCTGGTGATTAGACGTGTGTGTCGTCCATCGTATTGCCCGCTTTCCTCGTCCGCCAATCTCAGACGGGAGGCCGTGAGGCCGATAGAGAGGCATCGGGGCATCTCGACCCTTAGGATGTCCACCGCCGATCCGGGGTAGCTCAATTGGCAGAGCATCCGGCTGTTAACCGGAGGGTTGCGGGTTCGAGTCCCGCCCCCGGAGCTTGCGGTTCCTCCCTATTCGCCCGGGTAGGGGCCTCTGTCAGTGGCCCATTTCGGCGCTCTTCGCGTCGTTCGGTCACTTTGTGGACTGACGCTCGTATCCGAGCGAGC
>Ga0136632_10000053_pt1 | contig 24420 bp, 23 predicted proteins | sample AntDrymUQ6112106_2_FD_104670 | JGI IMG/M metagenome (GOLD analysis project Ga0136632, IMG submission 104670) | Polar desert sand microbial communities from Dry Valleys, Antarctica - metaG UQ611 (21.06) | ecosystem: Environmental > Terrestrial > Soil > Desert | place: Antarctica: Dry Valley...
CACCCACCCTCCGCTTCAGATTCCGGGCCGAGCGCCGCCTCAGCCTCGTCATCCGCGTCGTCCGGCGCTCGACCGGGGAGCCCGTGCGCCGCTGGGTCGAGCGCGACCTGCGGCCGGGGAGGAGGGCCTACGTGCGCCGCTGGGACGGGCGTCGTAGCAACCGTGGCGTGCCCACCGACGGCGCCTACGAGTTCCGGGTCGGGCCGCTCGGCCACGAGGGAGCCCGCGCCGGGCGCTTCGAGTTTCACGACGCCCGCTTCCCGGTCGCCGGTGCGCACACCTACGGCGACCGCTTCGGCGAGCCGCGAAGCGGCGGAAGGGTGCACGAGGGCCAGGACCTCCCCGCACCCTGCGGCACCCCGCTGCTCGCGGCGCGCGGTGGGCGGGTCCAGGCGCGTGGCTACAGCGACGCCCTCTACGGGTACTGGGTGCTGATCGACGGCCGGGCGACCGGTGACGACCACTTCTACGCCCACCTCGAGCGCCCGACCCCTCTCGCCTCCGGCGCGCGCGTGAGGACCGGAGAGCGGGTGGGTGCGGTCGGCAAGACCGGCAACGCCCGCACGGAGTTCTGCCAGCTGCACTTCGAGCTCTGGCCGGACGGCTACCGTCGCGGGAGCCCGCGGGATCCGCTCGCGCGGCTGAGGCGCTGGGACTCGTTCAGCTAGGTCATCTCGGGGACGCGACCGGCCGACGAGCCAGGCCGGTGAGCGTGCTCGCGGCCTGCTCGCCGAGCCGGACGCTGTAGTTCGTGCCCCTGTCCTCGGGATAGATCTGCGTGGTGTTGGCGAGCACGAGGCCCTCGGCACCGGTTTCGAGCGGGGGGATCCGCAGCTGGTAGCCGACCGTGACGATCGGCTGTGCCCCGGGCTCGCGAAACAGCCACCCCCGCTCCACCCAATCGAGAGAGAATGCGGGGTTGACCGCTCGCAGGCCGGGCTCGTAGTGGTCGAGCAGCTCGTCGTAGTCGAGCTCGAGCAGCGGATCCCCCGGCGCGACGTAGTTGGCGACGTAGAGGAAGCGCCGGCCGCCGTAGCGCTCGGGCGGAACCAGGTTGGTGTGCTCGATCAGGCCGACGAAGGGCAGCGAGTCCTCGGCGACGTTGGTCCAGTAGAAGGGGGTCAGGCTGCGGTCGAGCTCGACCAGCAGGCAGAGCGCGGTGTGGTACTCGGTGGCGGCGACCCTGGCGAGGTACTCGGCGCCGATCTCGCGTCTGAGCGACTCGTCGAGCAGCGCCTCGAAGATCGGGCTCGGGACCGTCGCGATTGCCGCGTCGTAGCGCACCGGCGGGCCCTCGGGCTCGAAGCCGCGTGGATCGTGGCCCCGTCGAAACGACTGCGCGGCTGACGGGAGCACCTCGAGCCGGCCGTCGGTGGCGCGCGAGAGCCGCGCGACCGGGCGGTCGATCAGGACGCGCCCGCCGCCATCGATGATCTCGTCGCGTAGGCGCTCGAGCAGCGGCTGCCAGCTTCCCCGCGGGTAGCCGAGCCGCTCGCCACCCGCCTGCTCGCCGCGGATCTGACGGCGCACGGTGAGCTTGCGCCAAAGCCATGCCATCGAGATGTCCTCGGCGCGGTCGCCGAACTTGCCGCGCAGCAGCGGGCCCCAGACCCTGTCCCATGCCTGCGCCCCCATCGCCCTCTCGATCCATGCCCGGGCGGTGAGCGACTCGAAGGGGCCCGGGTCGTGGTGGCGTAGCTGCAGCCACAGCACCGCGAGCCCGAGCCGGACTCGAGCCGGCGGCGACAGCGGCGCGAAGCGCAACAGGTCGATCGGCGTGTTGAACGGGTGGCTCTCGCCCTGGGCGAAGAACGCGACGCTCGAGGCCAGCCACTCGATCCCGTCGGTTCCGGTCATCCCGAGCTCCTCGTAAAGCGCCGCGATCTCGACGTCGCTCGTGAACAGATGGTGGTAGTAGCGCTCGAGCAGGTGCCCCTCCCCCACGTCGAGGGTCGCGACCTGCCCCCCGAGACCCGGCCAGCGCTCGTACACGTCGCACTCGTGCCCCTCGCGCCCGAGCCTGTATGCGGCGGCGAGCCCGGTGATGCCGGCGCCGAGCACGGCGACCTTCATCGGAGCGCGCTCAGCGTTCGTGGGCGGCCGGCTCATGCTCGACGCTCTCCGGCACTTCCTCGGCGCTCACGTTGAGCCGATTCGAGACCAGATAGAGCGGGCGGCGCTTGACCTCGTCGTAAACCCGGCCCAGGTACTCGCCGATGATCCCGACCGTGATCAGCTGGATCCCGCCGAGCAGCAGAACGACGAGCAGCACGGTGGTGATCCCGGGGACGAACTCGCCGGCAATCCGAAACCCGATCGCGATCGGGATCGCGAGGAAGGCGATGATCGAGAACACGAACCCGAGCAGCATCGCGAGCTGGAGCGGCAGGTTGGAGAACGAGGAGATCGCGTCGAGGGAGAGGCGCAGCATGCGCCGCAGCGTGTACTTCGTCTCCCCGGCGAAACGGGGGTCGCGCTCGTAGGGGATCGAGGTCTGGTTGTAGCCCACCCAGACCGTCATCCCGCGCAGAAAGCGGCTGCGCTCGCGCATCGAGCGCAGCGCCTCGAGCGCCTCGCGGTCGAGCAGGCGGAAGTCGCCGGAGTTCGGCTCGAGCTCGACCTGGGAGATCCGCGAGAACAATCGGTAGAACCAGCGCGCGGTAGTGAGCTTCATCCGCGTCTCCCCGGCTCGCTCCCGGCGCACCGCGTAGACGACATCCGCCCCCTCGTGCCAGCGATCGAGCATCTGCGGGATTAGCTCGGGCGGGTCCTGGAGGTCGCTGTCGATCATCACGGTCGCATCCCCGCGCGCATGGTCGAGTCCCGCCGTGATCGCCGCCTGGTGGCCGAAGGTGCGCGAGAGCGTCACCACGCGAACCCGCGCGTCTCTGCCGGCAAGCTCGGCGAGCAGCGCCGGCGTCCCGTCCTTGGATCCGTCATCGACCAGGATCAGCTCGAGAGGCGCGTCGCCGAGCGCCCCCACGACGCGGCGGTGGAACTCCTCGACCGTGGCCTCCTCGTTGAAGAGCGGGGCGACCACGCTGAGCAGGCCCAGGCGCCGCTTGGTCTCACTATGAGCGCTCACCTGCGGGACGGTAGCCCACGGAGGAGCGACCCACCGTGCCTTGGTTCCCCCCGACGGCGGCTAGATTGCGCGCGATGAGCGCGGCGCAGGCCCACGACGATGCGTGTGTCGCCTGCGGCGGGCCCGTTCTCGAGCCGCACCTCACCGTCTCCGGCGAGAGGGGCGAGCACGGCCTGATCCCAACCACCGACCGCTACGGCACGGCGCTCGCCGATATCGTTCGCTGCCGCGGTTGCGGTCACATGCAGCTCGAGCGGTTCCCTCCGGTCGCCGACCTCTCGGAGGCGTACGCGGAGGCGGAATCGCTCGACTACGTCGTCGAAGAGGAGGGTCAGCGCGCAACCGCGCGCACGATCCTCGCGGAGATCGAGCGCCATGTTCGTCCAGGGAGACTGCTCGACCTCGGCTGCTGGGTGGGATACCTGCTCGCCGAGGCCCGCGAGCGCGGCTGGCAGGCGATCGGGGTCGAGCCGAGCGAGTTCGCGTCGAACTACGCCCGTGAGCGTCTGGACCTCGACCTGATCACCGCCGACCTGTTCGACGCCGAGCTCCCTGAGCACGAGTTCGACGCTGTCTTCCTCGGCGACGTACTCGAGCACCTGCCGGCGGCCGGCGAGGCGCTTGATCGCGTTCGTGCACTGCTTGCGCCGGGAGGGATGCTCGCAATGGCCCTGCCCGACGCCGGTTCGAGGCTCGCCCGCGCGATGGGCGCGCGCTGGTGGTCGGTGATTCCGACCCACGTGCACTACTTCACCCGCGGCAGCCTCGCCGCGATGCTCGAGCGCCATGGCTACGAAGTGCTCGAGCTCCGCACGCAACCGAAGACCTTCAGTGTCGCCTATTACTTCGGCAGGCTCGGCGGCTACAACGCCAGGCTAAGCGAGCGAGTCGTCGCCGCAGCGACTCGCCTCGGCCTCGCCGACCGTCTCTGGACGCCCAACTTTCGCGACCGGATGCTCGTCATCACCCGGCCCCGGAGCTGAGGACTCACTCCCACTCGATCGTCGCCGGCGGCTTCGAGGAGACGTCGAGGGCGACGCGGTTGACCTGCTCGATGTCGTTGATGATCCGGTTCGAGACTCGCCCGAGCAGGTCGTAGGGAAGGCGCGCCCAGTCGGCGGTCATCGCGTCCTGGGAGGTGACCGCGCGGATCACGATCGGATAGGCGTAGGTGCGCCCGTCGCCCTGGACGCCAACCGAGCGGACGACGGGAAGGACGCAGAAGGACTGCCAGAGCTCGCGGTAGAGACCGGCCGCGCGGACCTCCTCCTGGAGGATCGCGTCGGCCTCGCGCAGGATCTCGAGCCGCTCGGCGTTGACCTCGCCGCCGACGATCCGGATCGCAAGGCCCGGGCCCGGAAAGGGCTGGCGCCAGACGACGCGGTCTGGAAGGCCGAGCTCGGCGGCGACCGCACGGACCTCATCCTTGAACAGCATTCGCAGGGGCTCCACCAGCTCGAGCCCAAGGTCCTCTGGCAGCCCGCCGACGTTATGGTGCGATTTGATCGTGTCGGCCGAGCGCCCGTCGCCGCCGGACTCGATCACGTCGGAGTAGAGCGTGCCCTGGACCAGGTAGCCGACGTCGGGAAGCTTGGCCGCCTCCTCCTCGAAGACGCGGATGAACTCCTCGCCGATGATCTTCCGCTTGCGCTCCGGCTCTTCGTGACCGGCGAGCTTGGAGATGAATCGCTCCTCGGCGGCGACGTGGACGAGGTTGACTCCCAGCGCGCGCATCGCCTCGACCACCTGCTCGGCCTCGTTCTTTCGCATCAGCCCGTGGTCGACGAGCACGCAGGTGAGCTGATCGCCGATCGCGCGATGAACGAGCACCGCGGCCGTCGCCGAGTCGACCCCGCCCGAGAGCCCGCAGATCACGCCCGAATCGCCGACCTGGGCGCGGGTCTTCTCGATCTGCTCCTCGATCACCGAGGCCGGCGACCACGTGGCCTCGCAGCCGGCGATCTCGCGCAGGAATCGGTCGAGGATCCGCTGGCCGTAAGGGGTGTGGATGACCTCAGGGTGGAACTGGATCCCGTAGAGGCCGCGTGCGGTGTCCTCGCAGGCCGCGACCGGCGAGCCGGGGCTGGCGGCGAGCGCTTCGAAGCCCTCCGGCGGCTCGAAGACCGAGTCCCGGTGGCTCATCCAGCACTGCTGCTCGTCCGGAAGCGCCGCGAGCAGGCGCCCGCCGTCCCCGGTCAGGGCGAGCTCCGTACGGCCGAACTCCCCCGACTCGGCGCCCTCAACCCGTCCGCCGAGCGAGGCGACCATCGCCTGCATCCCGTAACAGATGCCGAGCACCGGGACGCCTAGCTCGAGCAGCTCGTGGCGCAGGCGGGGAGCCCCCGGCGAGTACACCGAGGCCGGGCCGCCGGAGAGCACCAGCGCCGCGGGGCGTCGCTCGACGAGAGCCTCGAGGTCGGTGTCGTGGGGGAGCAGCTCCGCATAGACGCCGCACTCGCGGATCCGCCGCGCGATCAGCTGCGAGTACTGACCGCCGAAGTCGAGCACGAGCACCTCCTCGCTCGCCGTCGCGGGTGGCGGGACCTCGATCGCCTCCTCGGAGACGGGCTCGTCTCCGGGCAGGCGCGCCGCAGCCGCCTCGTCGGTGACTTCGGCGAGCGGCTGCCTAGTCGTCGTCAATCGCGACCCCGGCCGCGATCCGGGCCTTGCCGTTGGAGCCCATGCCGACCGATTGCGAGCGCTGGAGCTGCTTGCCCTCCGTCTGCAAAGCCGGGGCGATCATCACCTCGGCGCGCTGGAAGTCGCGGATGTCCTCGTAGCCGCAGGTCGCCATCGAGGTGCGAAGCGCGCCCATCAGGTTGAAGGTCCCGTCGTTCTCGTGGGCGGGGCCGAGGAGGATCTGCTCGAGCGTGCCGTCCTGCGTGGTGGTCACCCGCGTGCCGCGCGGGAGCGAAGGATGGAAGGTCGCCATCCCCCAGTGATAGCCGCGTCCGGGGGCCTCCGTGGCGCGGGCGAGCGGGGAGCCGATCATGACCGCGTCGGCGCCGCATGCGATCGCCTTCGAGACGTCGCCGCCGGTGCGCATCCCGCCGTCGGCGATCACGTTGCAGTACTCGCCGGTCTCGAGCATGTGCTGCGAGCGGGCCGCGGCGACGTCGGCGATCGCGGTCGCCTGCGGGACGCCGAGCCCGAGCACGCCGCGGGTCGTGCAGGCGGCGCCGGGGCCGACCCCGACGAGGACGCCGACCGCCCCGGTACGCATCAGGTGAAGCCCGGTCGAGTAGGAAGCGCAGCCACCGACCACGCAGGGCACGGGCACCTCGGACGTGAACTCCTTGAGGTTGAGTGGGGGCTTGGCCTCGTCGGAGGAGACGTGCTCGGCCGAGATCACGGTGCCCTGGATCACGAGGATGTCGAGGCCCGCCTCGAGCGCGACCTCGTAGTGATCGCGGACCCGCTGCGGGGTCAATGAGCCGGCCGCCACCACGCCGGCGGCCTTGATCTCCTCGACCCGGCGAGCGATCAGCTCGGAGCGGACCGGCTGGTCGTAGATCTCCTGCATGAGCTGGGTCGCCGTCTCCGGCGGCGCGTTCGCGATCAGCTCGAGCTGCTCCTCGGCGTCCTCGTAGCGGGTCCAGATCCCCTCGAGGTTGAGCACCCCGAGCCCCCCGAGGCGACCGAGCTCGGCGGCGGTCGCCGGTGAGACGACCCCGTCCATCGCCGAGGCCAGCAGCGGCAGCTCGAAGCGGTAGGGGCCGAGCGCCCAGGAGACGTCGACGTCGTCGGGGTCGCGGGTGCGGCGCGACGGCACGATCGCGATGTCGTCGAACCCGTAGGCGCGCCTGCCCTTCTTGCCGCGACCGATCTCGATCTCCATCATTGGACCCTAAGCGCGTTGACGGACGAAAAAAGCCCCTCGAGAGGGGCCGAAAAGGCCGCTGTTTGCGACCGCGCGGCCCCGACTCCGAGGCCCCGGCGATGATAACAGCGGTCAGCCGCCCGCCTGTCCGGCGACCTCGTGCACGCTTGCGCAGCCGAAGTCGCGCGTCCGCGCGACCAGCGGGCCGAGCAGCGTGTCGATGTCGAAACGCTGCCCGCAGTCCGAAAGCAGATAGGCGGGCTCGATCGAGCCTCGAAGCGCTCCCGTGCCAGGGTCTGCTCGGCGAGCGCGTCGAGCGCGAACGCGAGCCGGGTTTCGCGAAACCTGGTCGGCACGACCACGGCTATCTCGGGGACGGTCAAGAGCAGGCGATCATCCTGCAAAGGCCTCGCCACTCGGCCGGGAAGCGTCGGCCGCAGGTCGCGCACCCTTCAGGTAGCCGGCGACCTCGCGCAGCAGCCGGCGCTCGAAGAACAGCGTGCTCGCGAGGACGACGAGAGCGTATGCCGTGAACTCGATCAGCGCGATGGAGAGAACCCGCTCGCCGCTTTCGAGCCCTCGAGCCACGACCACGACGAGGATGGCCGGCACGACTGGGAGCACGGCGCGGGCGATATGTCGCAACATCCGAAAACCCGCGAACAGGCGCCTGAGATAGTGCCCCCGCACCAGGAGCTCCGCGGTGAGCGACGCGGCGGCGCCGACGATGAAGCCGTCGAGGCCCCAGAGGATCATCGCCGGCGCCGTGACCCCCGCGAAGACGGCGAGGAGGACAAGACCACTGACCGCGAATGGGCGCGTGTCGCCAGCCGCGCTGACGAACACCCCCCAGTTGAAGGCGATCTGCCTGAACCCGACCACCAGGCCGAGGGCCTGAAGCAGCGCCTCGGCGGCAGCCCAACGCTCGCCGAGCACGAACCCCACGAGGTCGGGGGCGAAGAGGAGCATCCCGAAGGCGAATGGGAGCCCGAACATCAGGCCCAGGCGATTGGACTTGACGAAGGTCTCGAACATCACGTCTCGCTTGTCCTTGACCGCAGCCACGGCCGGATAGATGGAGCGTGAGATCACCTGGTCTACGCGTTCGGCGAAGGTGATCAGCGAGCCGGCGAGCGCCAGCGCTCCCAGGCCGGCGAGCCCAACGGTGAAGTTGCCGACGATCCACGTCCCCTGCACGATCACGATTCCCGCCAGCCCCGAGAGAAGCAGGGGCGCCGAGAACCGAACGTATTCGCGGAGCGTGCCCCGGTCGTATCGCAGCGCCAGCCGGTAGGGCGAGTAGGCGATCGCCGCGATCGCCGCGGCGAAGCTGCCGGCGAGGATGCCGGCGATAATGCTCCAGTAGCCGGCCCCGGCGACAGCGAGCGGGATCATCACCGCCGTCGAGACGACAGGGTTGATCGCTTCGAGGGTTCGCTGACGCACGAACCGCATCTGGCGAAAGAAGACCCAGATCGGAGCTTGCAGCGCGCCCCCAAGAAGGCAAAGGGAGAGCACTGCAGCCGGCAGCACGATCTCGGAGTTGTCGTAGATCAGCCCGAAGATCGGCAGGCTGAGCAGGACGAGCAGGGAGAAGATGCTGGTGTAGGCGAGCTCGAGGGTGAACGCCTTCTGGAAGGCGAGCTCCTGGTCGGCCTCGTCCTGCTGGATGTACTTGTCGGAGATCCCGATCTCCTTCAGCCAGCTGAGCGTGATCAGGATCGAGAGGACGATGCCCCAGAGGCCGAATTCGCTCACGGTGAGAAACGCGGCAACCGCAAAGCGCTGGAGCAACCCGAGGCCGGCGGATCCAATTTGAAACAGGGCGTTGATGACCACCCCCCGCGCCGCGTGCTCCCTCAACCCTCGGGCGGAGAGGTCCATCCGCCCCTCGAGCGGCGCGGTCTCGGCGGCGATCGCGTCCTCGGGAGCGATCGGGGTTGGGGTGGACAGTCGTTCGGTCATCTCTCCAGGGCCTGCCGGTAAAGGGTCTCGCACGCGGCCGCGTCCCACCACTCTGCGACGACATACGGGTCGGCTATCGCATAGCGACGCATCACCTCTGCGGCCTCCTCGCTGGGCACGACGACGCCCGCAGCGCCCGCGACAGCTTCGCGAAGCATCTCAATTCGTCTTCGACGCGAGACAAGGTGCTCCCGCCGAAGCACCGCCTCGACCACCAGCACGTAGGGCGGGCCGCCGTGGCGGCGCCATCTCGCCGCTGCCCATCCGGCGGCGGGGTCGAGCGCGTGCACGACCTGGATCGCGGAGCGCCGCAGGCCGAGGATGATCTCGGGAACCGCTTCGATCCCGTCCTCGTAGAGGTGCAGCCCCGCCAGCCGCGGGAGCGCGGCCACGCGCGCAGGGATCCGGGTGACCAGATGACCTCGCGCCGCAAGCGCGCCGGCGAGAAGCTCCGCGGCGGGCACCCGATGCGGCGGGTGCGCGGCCCCGACCAGGCCGACTCGAAGCGGTCGACCTCCGTGCGGCCCTGAAGAAAATCCCCGGCGCCCGCCGCCGAGGCGGCGAGCAGCGCCTCGAGCCAGCCCGGAGCGGGACGGCAGTCGTCGTCTGTGAAGGCGATCAGCGCCGCGGAGGTGGCACGCCAGCCGAGGTTTCGCTTCGCGGTCGGGCCGGCAGCGCCGGGGCGAGTCAGGAAACGGACCAGTAGGCCTTCCGGCGGGGACGCGAACGGTCTTCGGCATCCTCGTCGCGGACTACGATCACCTCGAATCGACTGGCCTCCAGGCTCTGCCCGGCCAGAGCCTCGAGACAGAACGCGAGCCGCGTCTCCCGGCCCCGTGTCGGGATGACGACGGCGATCTCCGGCTCGGACCCCACGAGCAGAGAATCTATCCTCCCCCCCGTCGTGACGAGACAAAGCATCGCGAGCCGGGTCGGATCGCTTCTCGGCCGCCAACCCGCCCCCCCAGGCCGCGTCCGATCCGACATCAGCGAGCAGGACCGCGCGATCGTGAACCAGGCGTTCCCCTACACGATGACGGGCGAGGCACGGCTGCTGGCGCTGATCGACGCCGTCCGCTACTGCGTGCGCCGTGAGATCCGGGGTGATTTCGTGGAATGCGGCGTCTGGCGGGGCGGCTCGGTGCTGGCGATGATCCTTGCCCTTGCCGGGGAGGACGCCGAGCCGCGTGGGATTCACCTCTACGACACGTTCGAGGGAATGACCGAGCCCTCCGAGCACGACGTCTCCCCGATCGATCCTCCGGCACTCGCGGTCTGGAGGGAGACGCATCGCCGCGGGGGCCGGCCCTGGGGGGAGCTGTTCGACCCCCATACCTTCAACGAGGACGCTGTACGCGAGCTCCTGCTTGCCACCGGCTACCCCGTGGAGCTCCTGCATTTCGTCGCCGGCCGTGTGGAGGAGACGATCCCGGCTCATATCCCGGATCGTCTAGCCGTGCTTCGTCTGGACACGGACTGGTACGAGTCGACGCGCCACGAACTGGAGCACCTCTATCCGCGGCTAGTCGAAGGAGGGGTGTTGATCATCGACGACTACGGTCACTGGCAAGGCTGCAGGCGAGCCGTTGACGAGTACTTCGCGACCGAGGCTCCACCGCTGCTCCTGAACCGGATCGACTACACCGCCAGGATCGCCGTAAAGCTCTGATCAGGATCGGACGCCCGGCGGCGGCCACGGTCCCGCCCGGCGGAGCTTTCGCTCGACCAGGGTGATCGCGTTCCTCGGCGTGATCCCCTCGAGGCGGACCCGCGGCCAGGGCGTCGCCCTGCGGTGCTCGAAGTACGCCTCGCGGTGGGGGAACCCGTACAGGAAGTGCCACGGCTTTGACATACCCGGCCCCTCGTAGTGGCGGATGGCGGGATTCACCCTGGCTACCTCGATCGCCTCGCCCGAGAACGTCTCCTGCGCCCAGGGGAAAACGAGGACACTATTCATCGCGTTCCACCGCGGGTGAAGCTCGCGCATCCGCGGGCCGAGCACCAAGTTGAGCGCGTCCTGATCTGGGAACACCAACCGTTTGTCGCCGCTTCGAGCCAGCTCGAGCAGATCACGCTGGCAATCGTCACGCCGAATCGCGTCGAGGTTGAGAAGCAACACGCCGCTGTTGAAGTAGACCTGTCCGGGGGGGATCCCGAGGCGCGCGGGTCGGTCGGCGTGCTCGGGCATGAACAGGTTGCGAACGGCGGCCACGTAAGCATCGCCCAGCTCGAGCTCGGCGAGCGGCGCGAGGGAGTCCATGACGATCGTGTCTGCGTCGACGTAGAGGATTCGGTCGAGGTCCGGGAGCAGCTCCCCGAGGAAAACGCGAAACCACATCTCGACCGAGATGTACTCCCAACGCGGTAGGCCGACGACCCGCTCCTCGTCGAGATGGTGGAAGGAGAGTGACGCGCCGGCCCCCGCGACCATCTCCGCCAGCGCTCCCGCGTCGCCATCATCGAGGCTCGGCCCGTGCAGCAGGTGGATCGAGACCTCGCCACCGTTCGTGATCGCGGAGTGGATGCTGGCGGCGGCATGCTCGAGATAGCGGCCATCGGCGCTGAGAGCAAGGTGGAGAATCGCTCACCCCGCGCGGCGAAAGAGGTGAAAGTGGTCGTCATGGCGCAGCAGCTCGGCGACAGCCGGGTCGTCGAGCACAGGTTCCCGGGCATGCAGCGCGTACCCTGCCGCCTCGAGCAGCGGCAGGAAATTCCTGCGCGATCCGTCTGGCTCGAGGCTGAGCATCTTCTCCGGCTCATTCGGAACGACGAGCAGCCACTGCGGCGCGAGGCGGACCAGCTCATCCACCCACCACGCGACCGCCTCAAGCGGGCACTCGGAGAAGCTGTGGACGTTGAGCGCGAGGTCGAAGGATCCGGGGCGGAGCTCTTGCTGCACACGATCGAGGCTCACGACCCGAGCTGGGGGTGAGCAGCCTCGGTAGCGCAGGTAGTACTCGCAGACGAAGGTCGACTCGGCGATCGCGTCGACGCAGCAATAGTCCTTGAGGTTCGAGAGGCCGCTGCACATCCTGTGCGCGAGACGGCCGTAGCCGGCACCGATGTCAAGCACTCGCACCCCGGGGCGACGGGACAGGCCCAGATGGCGTTCGAGGAACGAGATCTCGTTGACGGAGTCGAGCAGGTCGCGGCTCACCTTCGGGCGACCCGGGTACTCGTAGGTCCAGCAACCGAAAGCACCATCCTCGTCGAGGCTTTCGAGTAGTCCAAGCTCGTCGCGCTCGAGGACGTATTCCAGTAGCACGAAGTACTTCAGCCGGGTAACGCGCGGCAGCTCTCTGTAATGCCACGTAATCAAGGTCTCGCCGCGAAACCAGCGCAGGTCCAGGAAGCTCTCGATCGCTTCCGGGTCCCAGCGCGATGCGCGCGTCACCGGCAAGTCGAGTGCCGCGTAGTGGCGGCGGAGCTCGCGCAGGCGTGTATTGTCCCGGCGCAGCTCATGCTCGGCTCCGGCGGGAAGGGGGACACTTTCGTCGTGCAGTGAACTCAGGTAGAGGCGATCCTCGGCCGAGGGCGTCAACACCTCGGCGAGCGGGTCGGACCCGGCGCTCGGCCGCGGACGCAGCCGCCTCATGGTCGACCGCATCCGGCTCAAGCGGGCTCCCGTTCGACATAGGCGCCGGAAACGGCTGGCTCGACCCGGCGCCATAACGCCGTCAGGGCGTCCTCGGGGACAGCATCGAGGCACCAGGTGTCGAAGCCCTCCTCGATCGCCTCGTATCCATACCCCTCGATTCGCTCGCGGCAGCGCCGCCGCTCGTCAGGGTCGAGGTGAAAGTGCTCGTAGACGATCATCCGCGGATGCCGAGCCGCGAGGTCGATCGAGTCGAGGATCCTCGCGTCATAGCCTTCCGTGTCGATCGCAAGCAGGTCGAGGCGCTCGATGCGGTGCTTTCGACAGAGCGATTCGAGGGTGAGGCTGGGCACGCGAGCCTCGATCAGGCGCTGCTCGAGCGCAGGTATCTTGTCCGCGTGCCCGAGCAGCGTCTTGCGGGATAACGAGCCGGTCCCGTCGTACCAGCTCGGCAGCGAGGCACGCTCCGAATCCGCCGGGGGGCGCAGATAATAGAAGGGCAACTCTCCCTCGCGCTCCGCGATCGCCGCGTTCTCAAGCGCGATTCGGTCGATCGAACCGTAGTTCCTGCGCAGGCGCTCGAACACGTAGGGGACGGGTTCGACCATCACCCCGCGCCAGGCTCGCCCGAGGATCAGCGGGCGCAGGTGGTCGTGCTGCTCGCCATCGTTCGAGCCGATCTCGACGAACACTGCCTCGGGATAGACCTCCGCAAAGGCCCCAAGCAGGCGCGGGCCAGCGAGCCTGCGTTGGAGGCGCCGCAGACGAACTCGCTCCAACACCCTCCGCCAGATGCTCACGGCTTGCTCGCGACGAGGGCGAAGACGAGCGCGTTCATCCGCCGCGACTCGCGGCCGTCGAGGCGGTCCGCGAGGGCCGCGAGGGTCTGAAAGACGAGCGCAAGCGCGCCATGAAGGCGTCGGGGGAGCCGTGCGAGGAGCCCGTCCTGAGTCATCTGCACGCCGGTCGCGGTCAAGCCCATGATGCCTTCGAAGCGGATCACGTCGAGACCCGCCCGCTCAACCACGAGGGGCAGGCCCTGCGACGTCCAACGCCAGAGGTCCACCGGGTCGGGATGCCAGATCATCAGGCCATGGGTCGAAAGCAGGAGACGGCCACCGGGCCGCAGGACCCGGGCGCATTCGGCGAGGTGGACCTCGGGATCTTCGGCGTGCTCGAGCACCTGGGTGGAAAGCACCGCGTCGAAGCTCGCATCCGGCGCCGTGAGCGTCCCGTCCGATGCAATCTCGAGCATCGCCATCGGGTTGCCCGCCAGATCCGCCCCCACGTACTCGACGCCGGCCGGGAAGAACCGCCGGTAGGCGAGATCAGCGCAGCCGAAGTCGAGCACCCTCCCGGCCGGGCCCACCTCGAGCTCTCCCGCCAGCGCCTCGAGCTCCGCCGGCAGGCGGCGGACTATGTAGGCGAGTCGGTGCCACGGTGGCGTCCGCCTCAGGTCGGGCGGTCGGTTCTCCGAGAAGCGCCGATCGGCGAGCACCGGCGCGCTCATTCGACCAGGGCGCGCGAGCGAGCGGCACCGGCCCGAGCCGTCTCGGCAGCGTCCGAGCTGCTGATCTCCACCCGCGCGACGAGCCGCTCCACCGCGCGCGGATCGAGCGAGCCGGCCCCGAAGTGTTGGGTCGACTCGGCGCCGCAGGCGACCGCGAGGGCGAGGCAATCGCGCCGCGGCGCGCCGTCGAAGCGCGCCGCGACGTAGCCGGCCAGCAGCGCGTCGCCCGAGCCCACCGTGGCGACCGGCTCGAGCGGCTCGATCCTGGCTTCGTAGCGACGGCGCTCCGGCCCTTCGCCCAGGATCGCGACGCAACCGTCCTCACGGGTGAGAATCGCCTCTGCGGCCCCCATCTCGATCAGCCCGGTGAGGCCGAGCGCGAGGTCATCCTGGTCGTTGAACTCGTGCCCGACGGCCTCCTCTGCCTCGCTCACGTTCGGCGCAACGACGGCGGGCCCGGCGCGCAACCCGGCGCGCATCGGCTCCCCGTCGGAGTCGAGCACCACGGGCACGCCGAGGTCGCGGAGCTCGCCGACCAGCCGCGCGTAGATGCCCGGATCGACATCCGGGGGAACGCTCCCGGCGAGCACGCACATCGAGGCGCCGCGGGCGAGGTAGAGGAGCCGCTCGAGGAACGCCTCGACCTCAGCCTCAGCGACCTGCGGGCCGCGCTCGTTGATCTCCGTCTGGGCCCCGGAGGTGGGATCGACCACCGCGATGTTCGTCCGCGATTCGCCCCCGATCCGGGTGAAGTCGTTGAGAATCGCCTCGCTGCGCAGAAGCTCCAGCACCCGGGCTCCCGTGGCCCCGCCCGCGAGTCCGGTGGCGAGCACCGGCCGGCCGAGCAGCGTCAGCGCTCGCGCGACGTTGACGCCTTTGCCGCCGGCGACGGTCCGCGACTCGACCGCGCGGTGACGCTGACCCAGCCGGAAGTTCGGCACGGCGACGGTCCGGTCGATTGCGGCGTTGAGAGTGACGGTGAGAATCAAGCTCTGCTCCCGCGCACAGGCTAGCCGAGGCCTCGAGATCCCCGGCGGCGAGCGCGTAGGCCGAGCCCGAAGGCCAGGAGGGCCGCCCCGCAGGCGAGCGCGAGGCCCCAGCGGAAGGCGCGCGAACCCGGCACGGTGGCATCGAGGCGCTCGAGCAGGCTCGGCTCGGGCACGTCGCGCGCCGCGAGCAGGGGGACGCGCGCGACCTCCTCGCCGTCGACGCTGACCAGCACCGCGCCGAGGCGCTCGCCGCGATCGATCGGCCCGTCGAGCTCGGCGGGCGCGCGGACCTCCGTCTCGAGGGGCTCGTCCTCGCGCCGCGTGATCCGAGCGTCCGCGGCAGCGACGAGCGGCAGGGTGAGCCCCTGGTCGCGGACCCCGGCGGCGGCGAGGCGCTCGCCCTCGCGGACCGCACGCTCTCGCCGGTAGAGCGAGTGCCCGTAGGAGAGCAGCTCGAGGCTCGCCTCGTCACGGGCGGCCTCGCTGGGAGCACCGAGCACTGCGGCGACGAGCTCCACGTCGCGTCGCTCTCCCGAGGCGATCAGCACATAGCCTGCCCCGAGCGTGTGGCCGGTCTTGACGCCGTTCACCCACGGGACCGTGAGCACGAGCGTGTTCCGGTTCGTCAGCTGGCGGGGTCGAAGGCCGCTGCGCGTCTCGTACCCCGCCGTGTCGAAGATGCGGCGGAAGATCCGATCTCGCCGCAGCTCGATCGTGAGCTCGGCCAGATCGCGCGCCGTCGAGTAGTTGCCGGGCTCGTCGAGGCCGATCGGGTTCGCGTAGCTGGTGTCGTCGAGCCCAAGACGGCGAGCTGCGCGGTTCATCCGATCGACGAAGCTCGGAACCGATCCCGCCGAGGCCTCCGCGAGCGCCACGGCCGCGTCGTTCCCGGAGACGAGCAGGAGGCCGTAGAGGAGGTCGCGAACGCGGATCCTCTCGCCCGCCTCGAGGCCCAGCAGGGACTCGGCGGCGAGCGCCTGGTAGGCGGGCGCGGTCACGGTCTCGCCGAGGCGAAGCGAGCGCCGCGCCACGTACGCGGTCATCAGCTTGGTCGTGCTCGCGATCGAGGACTGGCGGTCGGCGCCCCGGGCGGCGAGGATGTCCCCGTCGTCGCCATCGAGGAGCAGGTAGGAGCGCGCCGGCACGTCGGGAGGTGGTGGCTCGCCCCTGGCCTCGGCCGGGCGAGTGCCGAGGCTGGCGAGCGCGAGCGCCGCCGCCACGGCCGCGGCGAGGACGCTGCGTCGTCGCGAGGGCAGGGTCAGCCCTCGGCCAGCGCCTTGCAGCCGTCCGCCACGAGGTCGATGCAGGAGCTCACCTCGAGTTGCTGGGGATCGAGGTTCGGGTTCAACTCGAGCAGTTCGGAGAGCTCGACGCAGGTCTTGTCGGCGACGACGCTGAGATCCTCGCCGGCCTCGAGCACGTAGTAGCCCGCTTCGACGGCCTTGCCCGCGTCGGGCTCGCACGCGTCGGTCGTGGTCGTCTGCGCCTGGGTCTCCTCTTTGCCGTCGGAGTTCGAGCCGCTCAAGGACCCGTCGATGACGAGAAATACGATCAGCACCGTGCCGAGCAGGGCCAGGATCGCGAACACTCGCGCCGTCCAGCTCGCGGGTTTGTGCTCCCGCTCCCGGCTGTGCTCCATGGGGAGCGCATCGTAGGGGCTCGCAGGCGCCCGGGAACCAGGTCGAGCCGGGCCTCGGGCAGGCTATTGCGAGAGTTTCCAGAGCTCGTCGCGCAGCGCTTGGGCCGCCTCGGCCGGGTCCTCGGCGCCTGCGATCGAGCGCGACGCGGTGACGATCACCGACGCCGGCGAGGTGCCCAACGCCGGAGCGAGATCGGTTGCTTGGCCACCCTGTGCGCCCACACCGGGGACGAGGAAGATCGCGCGCGACATCAGCGACCGCAGCCGCCTGAGGTGACGCGGCTCCGTGGCCCCGACCACCGCTCCCGCGCCACTCAGCTCACCGCTGCCCGCGAGGCGGTCGGCTTGCGCGTCGACGAGGCGAGCGAGGTGCTCGTGTACCGGTCGGCCTCCGGCGTCGAGGTCGAGGAGGTCGGCCGCCCCCGGATTCGAGGTCCGCACGAGGATGAAGACCCCAGCGTCCGCTGCGACGGCGGCCTCGAGCAGCGGCTCGAGGGCGTCCCCGCCGAGCAGCGGGTTGAGTGTCGCCGCGTCGGCATCGAGCCCGGCGACCTCGCCCCAAGGAGTGGGCGTGGCTCCGAACAGGGCCTGGGCGTAGGCGGCGGCGCTGACCGGCACATCGGCGCGCTTTCCGTCCGCGATCACGAGCAGCCCGGCGGCGCGAGCGGCCGCGGCGACGCGCCCCAGCGCCTCCCATCCCGGTGCTCCGAGGCGTTCGAAGCAGGCGAGCTGGAGCTTGGCCGCGACGCAGGCGCCGCCGGCACGCTCGATCAACGCCTCGCAGCCGCCGACGACCGCCTCGGCAGCAGCGCGAGCCGGATCGTCGGCCTCGCCCCCGACCCCGAACGCCGCAGGATCAGGGTCGAGGCCGAGGCAGACCTGACTTCGCCGCTCCTCGACGAGGGCGGCGAGCCGATCGGCGAAGGGGTTGCTCAGACGGCTGGCCCCTTGACCTTCTGCTTGAGCCCGGCGCCGGCGGAGAACTTCGGCGCCTTGCCCGCCGCGATCGTGATCCGCTCCCCGGTCCGCGGGTTGACCCCTTGGCGCGCATTGCGCTGGGCGACGCTGAACTTGCCGAAGCCGGTGAAGCTCACTTCCTCGCCCGAAGCCAGCGCATCGCTGATCCCGTCGAGGACGGCCTCGACGGCATCAGCCGCGGCCTTCTTGCTTTCGAAGCTTCCGGCGACGCGCTCGACGAACTCGGCCTTGGTCAATGTGATCTCCTCCTCGAGGTTTCTGCTGATGGTCCAGGAGCGAATTCGCAATCTAACACCGGCGCCCGACGGCTCTTTCAAGCCGTAATCTCGCACAGGTGAGCGGCACCGCGAAAGAGACCGAGATCGGCGCGGCGCGCCGGGCGGTCGCCTCCCGCCCGCTCTGGTATCACACGATGGAGCTCGCGCCCGGGGTGCTCACCCCGGGGTGGTTCGACCTGCGCCGTGGTCGAGCGGATGCCGTGGCCGGAAGTGCGGGGACTGCGCTGCCTCGACGTCGGGCCTACGACGGGTTTCTCTCCTTCGAGGTCGAGCGCTGGACGCGGCCGTACTCGATCCTCCACGGCCGGGGCCACCGTGCCGACCGCGGGCGGCGCTCGCTGCCTGAAAGGGGCCTGACGCGACTGCTCGCCGGGCACCCTGGCGTCCCTCACGCGGCGGTGCTTGCGCGCTCGCTCGCGGGCCCCTGAACTGCGCCCGCGCCCGACGTCATCAGGGACGCCGCGAGCTGACGACCGCGTAGAACTGCAGCCGCTCGAGGCGCGCGACCCGATCGCGGGTCGGCACGACCACGCTGACCACCGGTGCGTCGCTCTCTGCAACAGGGCGCTGAGACTAACCCGGATTATCTAGCCCCCGCCGAGCCATCGGATCCGGGGTCCGTCTCCCCCACTGCGTTCGGCACGGCGAGATAGCCCCACCATCCTGCGACCGCCGCGAGCCCGTCGAGGAGCTTGAACGCGGCGCGCTCGAGCTGGCCTCGTGCCATCCAAGCGAGCCCGCCGCCGACGGCGCGCAAGATTGGGAGAAGCACGGGCGGCCGGCTTCCAGATCCGGGCCAGAGGTGGTTCGTCCACCGGCGCCCGGCGCCATAGCCAACCGCCTGGCGGACGATCGCCGGGATCCGCTCCGGGTCGCGATGGACGACCAGCGCCTCGGGCCGGTAGAGGAACCCCCAGCCCGCCTCCTGCAGGCGCCAGCAGAGCTCGACGTCGGCATCGGAGCGGACCCGGTCCTCGAAGCCGCCAACGCTCTCGAAGGCCAAGCGGCGGATCAGCATGTTCGCTGTCACCCCGGCTGGAAAGGGACCGGGGTCGAGGTGATGAGAGGCGATCCGCCCGCGCCGCGACCGCGCCCACCGCGCCGCGATCGCGTCCTGGTCCTCGTCGCCGACCAGCTCGCCCGCGACGATCGCAACGGTGTCGGCGGGAGGCGGGTCGAAGAAGCGCTCGAGGAGATTCTCGGGCGGACGGCAGTCGGCATCGAGGAACAGCAGCCACTCGCCGCTGGCGCGCCGGGCGCCCGCATTTCGCGCGAAGAACGCGGTCTGCCGCTCGGGTGCCGCGAGGACACGGACCGGGCCGGCATCGATTCCCCCGAGCACGTGCTCGGGTGTGTTGTCGACGAGGATCACCTCGTCGTCGGGACCCGTCGAGAGCGCACGAAGGGCGCGAAGCGCGGCGCGTGCCTCGCGCTCGGAGCCGAGAAACGGAACGACGACGCTGATCTGCGGGGAGGCCACCGAGCGTGCTTTGCAGCTACATCCGCTGCGGGGCCGAGACGCCGACCAGCGAGAGCGAGCGGGCGATCGTGCGCCTGGCGGCGACGGCGAGGCCGAGGCGGGCGGCCTCGGTCCCCTCGCCGGCTCCGACCACTCGGCAGTCGCGGTAGAAGGCGTGGAAGTCCGCCGCGGTCGCCATCGCGTAGGCGCAGATCCGATGCGGCGCGCGGCGCTCGGCCGCCGCGACGACCTCACCCGGCAGCTCGAGCAAACGGCGCACGAGTGCCCGCTCGGAGGGCTCCGCACCGACGCTGAGTCCCTGGGTGTCGATCGCCGCGGCGGCGATCTCATCCTCGTCAGCCCCTTCCTCGGCCGCCGGCGCGGCCCCCTCCGCGGCCGCCTTGCGCAGGATGCTCGCGATCCGGGCGTGCGCGTACTGGACGTAGAAGACGGGGTTCTCCTGCGAAGCGCTGCGGGCCAGCTCGAGATCGAGATCGAGGGTCGTGTCGTGGCTTCGGCCGAGCATGAAGAACCGGGCCGCGTCGACGCCGATGTCGTCGATCAGCTCGTCGAGGGTGACGAACTCGCCGCGGCGCTTCGACATCCTCGCCCGCTGGCCGCCCTCGACGATCGAGACGAGCTGCATGATCGGCGCCTCGTAGCGATCGGGATCGGCGCCGAGCGCGGCGATCGCAGCCTTCATCCGCGGCACGTAGCCGTGATGGTCGGCGCCGAGCGGATCGATCATCCGCTCGATTCCGCGCTCGAGCTTGTCCCGGTGGTAGGCGACGTCGCCGACGAAGTAGGTTGGCTCGCCGTCCGCGCGGACGAGCACCCGGTCCTTGTCGTCGCCGAGCTCGCTGGTGCGAAACCAGGTCGCTCCCTCGCTCTCGTACACGTGTCCCCGCTCGCGAAGCAGCTCGACCACCGCCGCGACTCGGCCTGACTCGTGCAGGCTGTGCTCCGAGAACCAGGAGTCGTAGCGGACCCCGAAGCGCTCCAGGGTGGCCTCGATCCGGATCCGCATCGAGTCGATCCCGTGGCGGGCGAGAGCGTCGAGGTCATCCGCGCCGATCCCGCGGGCACCAAGCTCGCGGGCGAGCTCGGTGATGTACGCGCCCCCGTAGCCCTCCTCGGGCGGCTCGGCGCCCCTAATCCGCGCCGCGATCGATTCGGCGAACAGCCGCACCTGGCTGCCGGCGTCATTCAGGTAGTACTCGCGCTCCACCTCGTGGCCCGCGAGCGTGAGCAGGCGCGCGAGCGAGTCGCCGAACGCCGCCCCGCGGCCGGCCGCCGCGGTCACCGGCCCGGTCGGGTTGGCGGAGACGAACTCGACCAGCACCCGCTCGGCCCGATCCGGCACGGCGGCCCCGAGCCGCTCGCCGGCCGCGAGCAGCGAGCCGACCGCCTCGCGATGCCAGCGATCGGAGAGATGCAGGTTGATAAACCCCGGGCCGGCCACCTCGATCCGATCGGCGGCTGAGCCGAGCTCGGACTCGAGCCCGGAGCGGAGGCGCTCGGCGACTTCGCGCGGCGCGGCGCCGACGCCCGGTGCGAGCAGCATCGCTGCGTTTGTCGAGTAGTCGCCGAGCTCGGCCTTCGGGGGGCGCTCGAGCGTCAGCCTCGTGGCGGCGCCCGCGTCGAGCTTGGCGGCGACCCGCTCCACGCTGGCGCGCAGCGACGCGACCGGATCCGTGGCCCTCTCCGCCATGCCTCGAATATAGGCTTCCCCCCGCGATGCGGGCATTGGTCACAGGGGGCGCCGGGTTCATCGGCTCGCATCTCGTCGATGCCCTCCTCGCCCAAGGCGACGAAGTGCTCGCGCTCGACGACCTCTCTTCAGGCAAGCGCGAGAACCTCTCCGAGGCGCTGCCCGCGGGCGCCTCCCTGCTCGAGGCGAGCATCGGCGACCGCGACGCGCTCGGGCGGGCGTTCGAGGAGCATCGCCCGCAGACGGTCTTTCACCTCGCGGCCCAGATCGACGTCAGGCGCTCGGTCGAGGACCCCGTCTTCGACCTCGACCTGAACGTCGGCGGGACGATCAACCTGCTTCAGCATTCGCGCGAGGCGCGCGTCGAGCGGTTCGTGTTCGCCTCAACCGGCGGCGCGATCTACGGCGAGGGCGAGGGCCTCGAGCTTCCTCTCTCCGAGGACGCCGCGTGCAGGCCGGACGCCCCTTACGGACAGAGCAAGTTCTCCGCCGAGGGCTATCTCTCGCTCTACCGTCGCCAGCACGGCGTGCCGGCGACGGCGCTTCGCCTCGGCAACGTCTACGGCCCGCGCCAGGACCCCCACGGCGAGGCGGGTGTGGTGGCGATCTTTTGCGGCAAGCTGCTCTCCGGCGAGAAACCGCGAGTGTTCGGCGACGGCGAGCAGACCCGCGACTACATCTATGTGGCCGACGTCGTCGACGCCTTCCTGGCCGCCGCCGATTCCGACGGAGAGGGGCCCTACAACGTCGGCACAGGCAAGGAGACAAGCGTGCTCGAGCTTGGGCGAATCCTCGCCGCGGCGGCCGGCGCGGAGTTCGATCCGGAGCTCGCCACCGCGCGCACCGGCGAGGTCAACCGCACCTCGATCGAACCCGCCCGCGCCGAGCGTGAGCTGGGCTGGCGCGCGCAGACCACTCTCGAGGACGGTTTGCGCGCGACGCTCGCTTCGTTTCGCGGCCAGTGACGTCGGGCTCGGCGCCTCAGCGCGGCAGCTCGGCCGCGAGCCCCCGCTCGTCGGCGTAGGCGAGCGCCGCGCCCACCCGCTCGACGGTCGAGGGATGGGTGCCGAGCAGCCCGTGAGCAAGCGCCGGGGGGTCGGGATCGGCGAGGTTCTCGCGCGCCAGGCGGAGCTGCAGGTCGACCAGCGCCTGGGGCTCGCCGGTGAGCTCGAGCGCGTAGTGGTCCGCCCGCGCCTCGACCTTGCGCGAGAGTTGGTTGCCGGGGACCCCGAGCACGAGCGCCGCGAGCGAGATCGCGAATAGGAAAGCGGGGACCGCAGCGGCGCTCGTCGCCTCGACCCCGCGGCGCTGCGCCAGGGCTCTGCCGAGCTCTGCCGAAAAGAGCAGTCCGAGCGGAGCGACGAGCGCCACGTAGGCGATCCCGCGCGGGATGTCCTCGCCGGCGACGTGGCCGAGCTCGTGCGCGACCACCGACTTGAGCTCGGGCCGGTCGGCATCGGCGACGAGGTTGTCGTAGAGCACCACCCGCTTCGTCGAGCCGAGCCCGTCGATGTAGGCGTTCAGGCTCGAGACCCGGCGGCTCGCGTCGACCGAGAGCACCTCGCCGACCTCGATCCCCGCCTCGTCCGCGAGCGCAAGCACGTCCGCACGAGCGCGACCCCCCTCGGGCAGCGGCTCGAAGCGGTTGAAGACGGGTGCGAGAAGGACCGGCGCGACCCAGGTGAAGAGGACCACGATGCCGACCACCGCAAAGGCCCCCGGGGCCCACCACGAGCGGGGAAACCGCCGCACCAGCGCGAGCAGCAGCGCAGCGCCGGCGGCGACGAGCGCGGCGCTGATCGCCGCCGCCCGGCCCGCATCCCAGAGCCATGGTCCCAGGGACTGGACCGAGATCCCGGCGTCCACCGCGCGCTCGTGCGCGACGAGGCGCGGGGGAAGCGTTGCCACGCTGGCGGCAACGGCGATCCCGGCGCCCGCAAGCGCGGCGGCCGCGAGCGGACGCCGCTCGCCGGTGCGCTCGAGCCTGCGACGGGCGCCGGCCGGGTGTCCGAGCGCCATGGTGAGCAGCACCGCCCCTTGCGCACCGAGCACGGCGAGCCCGAGCCAGCGCTGCCCATCGCGAAATGCGTGAGCCCGGTCGAGCTCAGCCTGCGAGAGCAGCTCACCCTCGGAGATCGGCAGCGGCTCAGAGACCGCGGCGCGCGGGGCGAGCAGCCAGACAGCCCCCTCGGCAACCAGCACCATCGCCACCGCAGCGCCGCCAATCCGGGCGGCGCTCGAGCGCGGCGTCCGCCCTTGCCGCCGTGCCCGCAGCCTCATCGGCGCCTACGATAGTCGGCCCGTCCCGCCGCCAATGCGCCTCGCGATCCTCAGCGACATTCACGCGAACCTGCCCGCGCTCGAGGCCGTGCTCGCCGACGTCGAAGCCGCCGGAATCGAGGAGACCTGGTGCCTCGGGGACGTGGTCGGATACGGCGCCGAGCCGGACGGTTGCGCCGAGCTCGTCGCCGAGCACTGCTCGCTATGCCTGGTCGGAAACCACGACCTCGCGGTGCTCGGCGAGCTCGACATCTCGACCTTCTCTCCGGCAGCCTCGACCGCGGTGCGCTGGACGCGGCAGGTGATCCTGCCGGAGACGCTCGACTTCTTGCGCTCGCTCGAGCCGGCCGAGGTGGGACGGGAGGTCGCTCTCTACCACGCCTCGCCCCGGGATCCGATCTGGGAGTACGTGCTCTGGCCCGACCAGGCGGCGCTCTGCATCCGCTCCCAGGCGAAGCGAGTGAGCTGCATCGGACACTCTCACGTCGCGCTCTTCTTCACGCTCGCGGAGGACGGCGACCGGCCCCGGCCCGAGGCCCGAGGCGCACAGGCCGGCGCCGGCACTACGCTCGAGATCTCCGACTCGATGTGGCTGATCAACCCGGGCAGCGTCGGTCAGCCGCGCGACGGCGACCCTCGCGCCGCCTGGCTCGAACTCGACACCGAGGCCTGGAAAGCGACGTTCCACCGGGCCGAGTACGAGATCGACCGCGCCGCCCGGGCGATCACCGCGACCGGGGAGCTGCCCGAGCACCTGGCCCGCCGGCTCTATGTGGGGCAGTGAGCGCGACGACTGGGCCATCTAGACTCGCCGCGATGTTGGGGTCGGCACGGAAGCCCCTGCTCGCGTGCGTGCTCGCGCTCGCTCTCGCGGGTTGCGGCGGCGAAGGCGAGGGGGGCGAGGGAACCCTCACCCAGGAGCAGGCTCGCGCGCTCGAGGCGAATGTGACGCAGGTCGAGCAGGAGGTCTCCGCAGGGCTCTGTGAAGACGCCGCCGAGTCGGCCGACGAGCTCGTGGCGAACATCGACGCGCTGCCCCTGGAGGTCGGCAAGGAGGTCAAGGAGCCGCTGCGGGAGATGGCGCACAACCTCGAGACGCTGACCGCCGAGG
>Ga0136632_10000056_pt1 | contig 24052 bp, 23 predicted proteins | sample AntDrymUQ6112106_2_FD_104670 | JGI IMG/M metagenome (GOLD analysis project Ga0136632, IMG submission 104670) | Polar desert sand microbial communities from Dry Valleys, Antarctica - metaG UQ611 (21.06) | ecosystem: Environmental > Terrestrial > Soil > Desert | place: Antarctica: Dry Valley...
GCCTTCTCCTCCGCAAGGACCCGTTCGTAAACGGCTTCCGGATCCTCCGCGCTGGTTTGCGGCGCTGCCGACGCGCCGGCTTCCGGAGACTCGGGTGAGGTTCCTTCCTCTTGCGGCTGCTCGGCCGGGGTCGCCTCTTCTGCTTCTGACTGAGCGGCCGGAGTTGCTTCCTCTTCCGTCGGCGCGACCGGACCGGGCTCGGGCTCGGGGCCGCTCGCCTCGGGGGCCCCCGACGACTCAGGCTCGGAGGGCCGCGTCTGCTGAGGCGCGCTCGGAACCGGCTTAGCGGCCGGCGCGGGCGCGACGGCCGAACGGAGACCGCGTTCGGCTTTCACTCGCGCGACCTTGGCCCGGGCCTCCGCTACCTGCGGCGAGGAGCCCCTGTCGCGCTGCTCCTGAAGGACCCTCTCGTAAACGGCCTGCGGTTCTTCCCCGCCGCGCGATCCTCCCGCGCCTTGCGGTTCCGCTGCGGCCTCCGCTTCTTTGCGCTCGGGCTTGGATGGCGTGCGCTCGGATCCGCTCTTCACCGCGTCGGGCTGCTCGCCCGCCGCGCCGATCTCTTGCTGGGGTTCGGCCGTGGTCGTATCGCCCACCGCGGCCTCGCTCTTCTGTTCGGTCGGAGCTTGAGCGGCACCGGCTCCCGTGGGTTGGACCTCGCCCGCGGATCGCTGCGACTCACTGGCCAGTGCCTCGGGCGGCGCTGAGGCGGCCGCGGCCTCGGGCGTTTTCGCCGCCTGCTGGGGACGCTCCTCGACGGCCGTGTCCTGTGCGGGTGACGAGGGACGCTGCGCCGAGCCCGCACCCGCCGCGCCCGCAGCCGTGGCCGTTTCGGCGGGGGCGCCGGGAAGCTCGGCCCCCTCCTCCAAAGGTGGCGGGGGAAGCACCGTGGCCATCCAGTCCGACAGCTTCTCTTTCTCATGGGTGAGCTGCCGGATGTCGTACTCCGCATACTCGAACTCGCGGCTCCAGAACAAGGCGTCGTAGGGGCAGACCTCGACGCAGATCCCGCAGTACATACAGAGCGCGTAGTCGATCGCGAAACGGTCAAGGACGTTGCGCTTGCGCGGCCGGCCCCCCTCACGCTTGGGGGCCAGCGTCTCTTTGTGCGAGTCGATGTAGATGCACCAGTCGGGGCATTCGCGCCCACATAGCATGCACACGGTGCAGTTCTCTTCCTTGAGCGCGATAACCCCGCGGGTACGCGCGGGAAGATCCTGCTTCTCGTCCGGATACTGGATGACGGTGTTGTGCTTGAAGAGGTGCTTCAGGGTCACCGCCATGCCCTTCAGCAGCCCAAGGCCGAACCCGGGCTTGCGCGCCTCCTCTAGTTTGCGTTCATCTACGGCCAAGCAGGTGCCTTTCTATACGTAAAGGACCCAGGCTCCGGTCAACAGGATCAGAACCAGTGATAAGGGGATGAGGAACTTCCACGCGAACTTCTGAAGCTGGTCCTCGCGGACCCGGGGGAATGTGGGCCGGATCCACAAGAACAGAAAGATCATGAAGAAGGTCTTTAGCAGGAACCAGACGATGCCCGGGATCACCTCGAGCGGCTCCCACGGGACGATCGGCTGAAAGCCCCCCAGGAACAGGGTTGCTCCGATCCCGCCGAAGGCGATGAGGTGGCCCATCTCGGCAAACATGTGACTGAAGATGTAGCGCATGCCGGTGTACTCGGTGAACGGCCCGGTGATGATCTCGGATTCCGCTATCGGCATATCGAAGGGCACACGGGTCATCTCGGCGATCGCGCCCGTGACGAACACGAGGAACAACGCGAGACCGAGGCCCGGCGGCCACAGGATGAACATCCAATCCTGGGCGCGAACGATGTCCACCAGTGAAAGCGATCCGGCCAGCATCGCCACCGCTGCGGCCGAGAGAACGACCGGCAGCTCGTAGGCGATCAACTGAGCGGCCGATCGCAACGCGCCGATCAGTGCGTACTTGTTGGCGCTCGACCAACCGGCCATCAGCACGCCTATGGTCGAGACAGACGAGATCGCCAGCAAGTAGAAGATCCCAACATCGAGATCCTCGATGACCAGGCTCTCGTCCATCGGGATCACCAGGTAGATCATGATGATCGGGACCATGATCGCAGCCGGCGCCAGCGAGAAGACGCGCTTGTCGGCCGCGTCCGGGATGATGTCCTCCTTGTAAAGGAACTTGATCCCATCGGCGAGCGTGGTGGCCCAGCCGTGGAAGCCGCCCGGATACATCGGCCCCAGTCGATGCTGGAGATGCGCCATCACCTTGTGCTCGGCGTATCCGCCGACGATCGCCCCCATCGGAACCACCATGAGGATCACCAACACCTTCACGATGAGGATCTGCCATGCGGTCAGCGCGATCTCTGGCATCAGCGGTCGATGTCTCCAAGCACGAAGAAGAAGGACCCGAGGATGGCGATCATGTCCGCGACGAAAGTGTTCTTGAGCACGTAGGGCAGTGCCGACACGTTGTTATAGGAGGGGGTGCGTATCTTCAGACGATACGGTCGGCGATCGCCGTCGGAGACAAGGTACATACCGAGCTCGCCGAGCGAATTCTCGGTTCTCACGTAGACCTCGCCCTCCGGTGCCTGGACCACGCGGGGTACCTTGCCCATGATGGGCCCGGAAGGCATGCCCTCGATCGCCTGCTCGACGATCTTGGCCGACTCCACCACCTCGTGCAGCAGAACCCAGAAGCGGTCGAAGCAGTCACCGTGGGGCGCTGAGCACACATCGAAGTCGAACTGGTCGTAGACCAGATACGGCTCGTCTTTGCGGACGTCGAACGTGATGTCGGAGCCGCGCGCGATGGGCCCGGAGACCCCGTAGTTGTACGCGACATCCGTTGGCAAGACGCCGACGTTCACGGTTCGTTGCTTGAAGATCTCGTTCCCTATGAGCAGGTTCTCGTAGTCCGGGAGTCGATCGATCACCTGCCTGACCCCTTTGAGGGCCTGCGCGAAGAATCCCCGCGGTACGTCCTCCTTCAGGCCGCCCGGTCGGAAGAAGCCAAAGTGCATCCGCCCTCCCGTCGCCATCTCGAGCGCGAATTGGATGTCCTCACGCTCGCGGAACGCGTAGAAGGCCGGCGTGATCGCGCCGAGCTCGGCGCCGAAAGACGCGAAGAACATCAGGTGGTTGATGATCCGGTTCATCTCGAGCATGGCCACCCGTAGGTATTGCGCTCGGGGAGGCACCTCGATCTCCATCAAGGTCTCGAGGGCGATATGCAGGGGGATCTCGTTATTGATCCCCGACAGCCAGTCCATGCGCGAAACCAGGTTGGTGATCTGTCGATAGTCGCGCGCCTCGACGAGCTTCTCGTAGCCTCGGTGCATGTAGCCGATGATCGGATCGGCGTCGACGAGGACTTCGCCGTCGATCGTCGCGAGCAGCCTGAAGACACCGTGCGTCGCCGGGTGCTGGGGGCCGACGTTGAGGATCATCTCCTCGGTCATCAACTTCCCGGAGGAGACCTCCGCCGCCACGTCCGACGAATCCCGAACGCCGTCGATGTTGGTGTCGGCGAGACCTCTGTCCTCGGTTACGGCCATCTACCCTCTGCCACCTCCCGCTGCCTCCTCGGGATCCTTGGCGCCGGGCCAGTCTTTGACGAAGCGCCCCGGCAGGCGAAAGCTTTTCAGAAGGGGCCGGCCCTCGAAATCCTCGGGTAGGTAGAGGTTGGTAAGGCCGGGGTGACCCTCGAACGCGATGCCGAACATCTCGTGCGTTTCGCGCTCGTGCCACTCGGCCCCCCTGAAGACGCCGCTGATCGAAGCGCACGTAGGCGAATCCATAGGCAATGGAACGTGGACGTTCACATGAAAGACGAGCTCCGGCGAGTACAGGTGGACTAGGACCTCGAGCTCGCCGCGGCCCTCCGACTCCTCGTTCCCGAAGGTGGATCGATCGATGGCGGAAAGGAACGTGAAGAAGATGGTGCGCGTGTCCTCGTGATCCCGGAGCGCCGTCACCACGTCCACCAGCCGATCGGGCTCGCAGGTGACGTCGGCCTGGCCGAAATTGAGGCGGGACGCGGTGATCTTGTCGTCGAGCACCCGCTCCACCCGCTCGAGTATCTCGTCCGGGGACAGTCGTTCCTGGGCCACGGCCATACGCCTAGATCCCCCCCGCGAGGCCCGGCTCGGGGATGTGCGGGATCTCGGCCGTGTGCCCCGCCCATTTCACGGAGGGGTTCTCCCCCGCGATCTTCTGCTGTAGCCGGATCACCCCCTGGAGCAAAGCTTCGGGTCGCGGGGGGCAGCCCGGAACGTAGACATCCACCGGGATGATCTGATCCACGCCTTTCGTCACCGAATAGGAGTCCCAATAAGGACCGCCGCAGTTGGCGCAGGATCCCATCGAGATGACGTACTTCGGCTCGGGCATCTGGTCGTAGATGCGCTTGATCGGCGCCGCCATCTTGTCCGTAACGGTTCCGGCCACGATGAGAAGGTCGGCCTGACGAGGGGAGGCCGGGAAGGGAATGACCCCGAAACGGATGATGTCGAACTTGCTTGCGATCGCCGCCCCCATCTCGATACCGCAGCAGGCGAGGCCGAACTGCATCATCCAGAGCGAGTACTTGCGGCTCCAATTGAGCAACCAGGAAACGGGGGCCGGCAGCTTCACTTTCTCGATCACAGCCATTCCAGCACCTTCTTCCTGATGGCGTAGAGCAAAGCGAGCGCAAGGATCCCGATGAAGATGATCATCTCGATGAAGGCTTGAGTGCCAAGGCGCTCGAAAACGATCGCCCAGGGGAAGAGGAAGATGGCCTCGACATCGAAGATGACGAACAGAAGGGCGTAGATGTAATAGCGCACGTTGGTGTGCACCCAGCCCTGGCCTATGGGGTCGATGCCCGACTCATAGGTGGTGTATTTCTCTGGACTCGGAACATTCGGACGCACGAGTCGCGCAAGCTGCAGGGTGACCACGACGAGCGCCAGCCCCACCAACCCGAAGATCCCGATAGTTACGTACTGGCCGAAGTAACCCTTTGGCACCCCTGCTCGCCGCTCCTGTTCGCGTTGACCGGATCACGACCGGATGGTGGACATCGAAGGCTCGCGCCTACCGGGTTGACCACCGGTGATAAGCCCTGGCTACACGCGTGAAACTAACACGGAGCAGGTCTTTTCCAGGTTGTTCGTTCGTTCGTGAACGGGCTTCACGCGGCCGTAACCGACCCCATCACAGCGCGCAACCGGAGCAGCCCATCGCGCAGCCTGGTCTTCGCAGTGCCCTCCGGGATGGCGAGTGTTTCCGCCACCTCCTTGTAGGTGAGCCCCCCGAAATACGCTAGGAAGATCGCCTCGCGCTGGAGAGACGAAAGCTTCCTTAACGAGGAGTGGACCAGGTCAAGGGTATCGACCGACTCGGATTCGGGGGGAGAAGGACGATCGACGATGTCGTACACGAGACGGCTTCTGTGGCGTTCCCTTCTCAAGACGTCGATCGCCTTTTTCTTCACGATGCCCGCCAGATAGTCGCGCAGCGCCCCTCGCTCTGGGTCGAATCGTTCGGGAGCCTTCCAGAGAGACACGAAGCAATCTTGGGCCGCTTCTTCCGCCAGCGTGGGATCACCGACAACGCGGCGGGCGAGCCCGAAGATCAAGCCCCCGTGCCGGGCCATCACGGCCCGGAGCGCGTCCTCATCGCCGGCGGCGACGAGTCGCACCAGGCTGAGATCGGACGGTTCTCCGCCGGAGCGGAACTCCTGGCTAGTCATAAGCGACGGCATGCTTGCAACTTACTCAATACTTAGGCAGAATGTCAATAGATGAATAACGATAAGCCCCAGGGCCGAGAGCCTCGGGTCCGGATCGGGCAGCTGGCGGCCTTGACGGGCGTCGACCAGGCCACTATCCGGACGTGGGAGGCGCGCTATGGAGTGCCCGTCCCGGAGCGGAGCGGAGGCGGTCAACGGCGGTACCCACCGGCCGAGATCGACCGCGTTCGAGCAATGCGCCGCTTCATCGAGGGGGGATATCGCGCCTCGGAGGCCGCACGGCTGGCCGCCGGCACGTGGCCCGGGGGCACGGTATCGCCTCAACCCACGCAAAGGGATGACGTAGCGAGACTCCTGACGGAAGGAGACCTTGCCGCCGTGCGAACCCTCGACCGTCTCGCCGCCTCGATCCCCGTCGAGGAAGTCATTCTCGACGTGTTGATACCGATCATGCGGGAGGTCGGAGACCGCTGGGAGAGCGGGACCCTGTCGGTCGCCGAAGAGCATGCCGCGACCGCGCTCGTTACGTCCTGGCTGGGCAGTCAGATGCGCTCCCTCCCGCCGCCCCTGCTCGAAGACGCCATCGTCACCGCTGCGGTTGAAGGGGAGCGTCACGAACTCGGTCTCCTGATGCTCGGATTGATCCTGCGGAGGCAGGGGGCGCGCGTGTTGCACCTTGGTTCGGATCTTCCGGTGCGGGAGCTCGTGGCTGCCGTTGCCGCGCGCGCCCCGGCGCTGGTTTGCCTAGCGGGTACCGCGCAGATCTCCCAACCAGGCTTAGAACAGGCCGTAGCCCAGTTACAGGATCTGCCGTCTCCACCGGCGGTGGCGGTCGGTGGGCGTCTGCTGGACACGTGGTCACCGGCCACTCCGTCGATCACACTTCCCCTCGAGATCCGGGCGGCCGCTACACGGATCTTGGAAGAGATGGCGACGCGAAGAGCATCGGCCACGGAGGACTAGAGGCCTCGTACGATTCGGTGGATGGCACGCGACCGCATCCTGAGACCGATCGAGATCCTTCGGGAGGACATCCGCCGCATGTTCCGGCGGCCCTTCATCGTGTTGCTGGCTCTGAACCTGCTCCTCATGCTGGCAACCACAAGCCTCCCCGAGGAGGCGGATGCCACGGCGTTCGTGACGTGGTGCATCCTCGCGGCCCTGTCGGTCTTCGTGCAGGCGGCGCTCACCCTGGCTGCGGTTGAGGAGGGTCCGGATCGCAGCGCCGATCGCTGGGTTCGTACGGCCCTTGCCAAAAAGGTGTTCTGGCGGCTACTCGCTACCGAGCTCCTCTTATTTCTGGCGCTGCTGGTATCGGCTTTCCTGCTTGTGGTTGGAGCCCTGTTCGTCGGCGCCGCGCTGGGACTCGGCATGCAGGCCGCGGTGATAGAGCGCAAGGGTCCTTCCGAGGCGCTCTATCGGAGCGTCGAGCTCACTCGTGCGGACCGCATCGGCTTCGGCGCGCTGTTCGCCGTTGCGTACCTCGTGCCCATGGCGGTCGGCCAGGCCTCGGTCTACCTGACCGGCACCTTTGCCATGATCGTCGCCATCAACCTCGTGGTGACGCTCACTCTGACCGCGGGGACGCTGGCGCTAACGCGCGCCTACCTGCAACTCAAAGCGCATGCGGAGGCCGAGGGGGAGAAGGCAGGGAGCCCAACGGCTTAGCCGCCGGCGACGAAGAAGCGCGCGTGCTCGGCGGCATCGATCAACGGCCCCCACGCGAGCCCGAAAACGATCGTTGCTGCAGCGGTGATCGCAACGACCCCGTTCGCCAGCCAGCCGCCGCCGGGCGCGGGCTCTACGCCCTCGATCGGCTCCTGCATGTACATCACGACGAGAACCCGAAGGTAGAAGAACGCCGCGATCGCACTGGCGAGAACCCCGATGACGACGAGCCACCAGTACCCGCTCTCGATCGCGGCTCCGAATACGACGAGCTTCGCGACGAAGCCGGACGTCACGGGCACGCCGGCGAGCGCCAGCAGGAACAAGGTGAGTGCTCCGGCCAACAGAGGTCGTTGATAGAAGGCACCGCGGTAGTCGGTCAGGCGGGTCCTGTGTTCCCCCGGCCCCGCCAGGATCGAGACGACCGCGAACGAGCCCACCACTGTTAGTCCGTAGGTCGCCAGGTAGAAGAGCGACCCGGACACGCCCCGGTCGTTCGCCGCGACCACACCCACCAGCACGAAGCCCGCATGCGCGATCGACGAATAAGCGAGCATCCGCTTCACGTCCTCCTGAACCACAGCGAGAACCGAGCCCACGATCATCGTGAGGACGGCTATCCCTATGACCAGCGGACGCCAGTCCCATCGGAGGGGGAACAGGATGGCGTCGAGCACGCGGATCAGGGCTGCGAACCCGGCGATCTTCGATCCCGCCGCCATGAAACCCGTTACCGGGGACGGAGCCCCTTGGTAGGCATCGGGGGTCCAGGCATGGAAGGGAACGGCCGCGATCTTGAAGCCCAACCCAACGATGATCAGCCCCATCGCGAGAACCAGCAGATCCAGGTCCGTGGAGGGACCGGCGGAGGCGAACCGGAAGAGGCTGTCGGCTTCCGGGCCGGTCGAGTAGAGGTTGGTGGTTCCCACGGCTCCGTAGGCCAGCGCGATGCCGAACAAGAAGAACGCCGAGGAGAAAGCCCCCAGCAGGAAATACTTCATCGCGGATTCCTGAGCTTCGGTGGACCGCCTCTTGAACGCCACCAACACGTAAAGAGCTATCGAAAAGGTCTCGAGCGCGAGGAACATGACGATGAGGTCGGCTGCGGCAGCCATCAGCATCATGCCGGCCACGGCAAACAAGACCAGAGCGTAGAACTCGGACTCCTCGAGACGGTCCCGAGTGAGGTAGTCCCGACCGAGCCACACCGTGAGCAAGCCGAAGACGGCCAATGACACCTTCACGAACGTCGCGAAATTGTCCAGGACGATCATCCCGGACAGTTGCAGGTCGTTCACATCCCACACGATCACGGCCAGCGCACCTGCGACGACCAATCCGAGGGTGGCGAGGTAGGGCAGGTACCAGGTGCTGAAGCGGTTACCGAGCACCGCGTGAACGACGAGGATCACCAGTGCCGCGACGGTCAGGGCGATCTCGGGTGCGATGCCCGCCAGCTCGATCCTGGGGATGTCCATCTCCATCAGGGGCCCTCCGCCACGCCGCCCCCGGGCACCACCGACGACTGCTTCAGTTGTTGCACCAGACGCTCCGCCGAAGGCTCGATGCGATCGAGGAACGGCTTGGGGTAGACACCGATGAATATGATGAGCGCCACGATGGGGGCAAGCATGACGAGCTCGCGAACGTTGAGGTCGGCCATCGCTCGGTTCGCCTCGGTCGCGGGCTCACCGTGAAAGACGCGCTGGTACGCCCACAGCAGATAGATCGCCGCGAGAACGATGCCGAATGCAGCGGGTATCACCCACCATCGGTAGCCGAAGAAGGTTCCGACCAACACCAGAAACTCGCCCACGAAACCGTTCAGCGCCGGCAACCCCAGTGATGACAAAGCGACAAACAAGAACACACCCGCCATGATCGGCACCGAGCGAGCGAGGCCTCCATAGTCCGCGATCAAACGCGTGTGCCGCCGGTCGTAAAGCGCGCCGACAAGCATGAACAAAGCACCGGTAGAGAGGCCATGATTCACCATCTGCAGGATTCCGCCGCTCATGCCCTGCAACGTCCCGACGAACATGCCGAGAACGACGAACCCCAGATGCGCCACGGACGAGTAGGCGATCAGCCGCTTGAGATCCTTCTGCACGAGGGCGACGAGGGCCCCATAGAGGATGCCGATGATAGCGAGCGTCATCACCAACGGGACGAGCTCGCGCGCCGCATCGGGAAAGAACGGGATCGCGAACCTGATGAGTCCGTACGCCCCCATCTTCAGCAGCACGGCCGCCAGCATCACCGAGCCCGCCGTCGGCGCTTCGGTGTGCGCGTCCGGGAGCCACGTGTGCAGCGGCACTAGTGGGACCTTCACAGCGAAAGAGGCGAAGAAGGCCAAGAACAACAACCTTTGGGCATCGAGCGCAAGAGGGGTTCCCAGCAGCGCCTGGTAATCGAAGGTCGGGTTATCGCCGGCCGCGAAGTAGAGGAACAGGATGCCCGCGAGCATCAACAGCGAACCCACCAGCGTAAAGAGGAAGAACTTCATGGCGGCATAGATGCGGCGGTCGTACCCCCACATGCCGATGAGGAAGTACATAGGGATCAGCGTGGCTTCCCAGAACAGATAGAACAGGAACATGTCGAGAGACGAGAACACCCCGGTCATCCCCGTCTGTAGGGCCAGCAGGAAGATGAAGTAAGCCTTGGCTCGCCTGGTTATGGACCAGGAAGCCAGGACCGCCAGCGGCATCAAGAAAGTCGTCAGCAAGACCATCCAGAGGCTGACGCCGTCGATCCCCGTCTTGTACCCAACGCCCCACTCGGGGATCCAGCTGAGTGAAGTCGTCAACTGGAACCCGGGTGTCCCGGCCTCGAAATCGACCAGGATCCCGAGTGAGAGCAGGAAGGTCACGATCGTTGAAGCGAGGGCAACCAGCCGCAGCGTGCTCAGGTTCCTCGAGGGCACGATCGCGACGGCCACCGCTCCCACGAGCGGAGCGAAGATGGCGGCGTCGAGCCACGAAAGGTCCATCACGTCAGGGCCCGTGCCATCAAGAGAGAGAAGATCACCACGGCCCCCAGCAGGAACATGACGGCGTAGTTGCGCACGTATCCGGTTTGGAGTTTGCGCATCGACTCAGCACCAGAGGCGATGACCTTTCCGACACCGTTGACGACACCGTCGACGACGCGCGCATCCACCACGCGCGAGGAGAAATCGGCGAAGGCCTTGCCGGGTAGAACGATCCCGCGACCGTAGATGTCATCCACGTAGAACTTGTTGCCGGCGACCGCTACGAGAGGACGCACACCGGGCCGGGCCAAGAGATTGCTACGGCGCTCGGCGCCGTCTCCCCGGAGATACAGGAAGTATGCGGCGGCGATACCAAGGATGGCGACCACTACCGCGGCCCCCGGCAACAGCCATGCGCCCAACCCCTCCGGCACGTGTCCCTCCCCGACGACGGGCTCCAGGAAGTGCTCGAGAGTGAGCGCCCCGGGGAGATTGATGATCCCTCCGATCACCGACAGCACTCCGAGTGGAACGAGTGCGGCAGCCATGGTCATCGGAGCATCGTGAGCGTGGGTTCCCTCGGGCTCCACGAGCCCACCTTCGAAGACGCGGAAGTAGAGCCGGAACATATAGAAGGCGGTCAAGACCGCCGTCACGGTTCCGATGGCCCACAGGCCGTACTGGCCGTCGGCCCACGCCGACGCGAGGATCGCATCCTTTGAGAAGAAACCAGCGAACGGCGGGATCCCGGAGATGGCGAGACACCCCGCAGCGAAAGTCCAGCCAACGATCGGCATCGCCTTGCGGAGCCCTCCCATCCTCCGCATGTCGACCTCGCCGTGGAAGGCGTGCATGATCGCGCCGGCCCCGAGGAACATCAACGCTTTGAAGAACGCATGAGTCACGAGGTGAAAGATCCCAGCCGAATACGCCTGCACCCCGTGGGCCAGGAACATGTAGCCGAGCTGCGAGATCGTCGAGTACGCGAGGACCCGCTTGATGTCGAATTCCGTAGCGGCCATGAGAGCCGCCCATAACGCGGTCAGCGCGCCTATCCATCCGACCACAGCAAGTGCGGTGCCGCCCGACGCCTCGAACACGGGTGACAACCGGGCGACCATGTAGACGCCGGCCGTCACCATCGTGGCCGCGTGGATCAAAGCCGAAACCGGCGTGGGCCCCTCCATCGCATCCGGGAGCCAGACGTAAAGAGGGATCTGTGCGCTCTTGCCGGTGGCGCCCCCGAACAGCAACAGAGAGGCGATGGTCGCGATGCCCGCGGTCATCGCCCCCGCCTGCTCGTTGACGGTTCCAAGGGTCAAGCTGCCGGCCGTGCCGGCCAGCAACAAGATCCCAAGCAAGAATGAGAAGTCTCCGATGCGGTTCACGATGAACGCTTTCTTGGCTGCGTTGGCCGCCGCAGGCCGCTCGAACCAGAAGCCGATCAGCAGGTACGAGCAAAGACCGACGGCCTCCCACCCGACGTACAAGAGCAGAAGGTTGTCGGCCAGAACGAGCAGCAACATCGAAGCGGCGAAGAGGTTGAGGTAGCCGAAGAAGCGCGAATACCGGGCCTCGTCGGCCATGTATCCGATCGAATAGATGTGGATAAGGGTGCCCACGCCGGTGACGATCAGCACCATGACGATCGACAGCTCGTCCACCAACAACGTCGCGCTGGCGTCGAAGCTGCCAACGGAGATCCAGTCGAAGAGCTTGAGAGTGGCACTGCGTGCCCCCTGCTCCGCTCCCAGAAGATCGAAGAACGAGATGGCACCGAGGAGGAACGACGCACCGATCGCCGACGAGGCCACGATGCCCGACCTCCGACCCGCGCGGCGCCCGACCAGCAGTAGGACGATCGCGCTCAGAAGGGGCAGGCCGACGATCCAGCCGGCCAGCTGAGCGTGAGTCGCTCCGGCTTCGGCGGCAACGATCATCACATCACCACCTCAAGAGGTTGACGTCGTCGACGTCCGACGAACCCCGGTTCCGCGAGATCAACAGGATGATCGCGAGACCCACCACGACCTCCGCAGCCGCTACCACCAGGACGAAAAACACCAAGACCTGTCCGTCGACATGACCCCACATGCGCGCGAAGGTAACGAAGGCCAGGTTCACGGCGTTGAGCATCAGCTCGACGAACATGAAGATGACGATGGCGTTCCTTCGGATCAAGGCGCCCACCACGCCGATCACGAACATGAGCCCAGCGAGAGAAAGGTAGTACTCGGGAGCGACCCTCATCCCGTCGCCCCCCTGCCGGGCGAGGCCAAATCGCTCTCCTCCCCCGCCCCGGCAGCGACCTCCCCCGGCGTGGTCATACCCATCCGCCGCGCGAGCACCATCACGCCGACGATGGCCACGACGAGCATCACCGATGTCGCCTCGAACGGAAGCAGGTACTTGCTGAACAGCACGCGCGCAACGGCAAGCACGTTGCCGGGATCCTGGTTGATGTCGACCAGGCGCCCTGCTGCATCCTCGCCGCCTGCGGCGAACTCGATGCCCCTCCACGCAACCCACAGCATCTCGGCGGCAAGCACCGCCCCAAGCCCGATCGCGAGCGGCCGTTGTCCCGTAAGAGGCTCGATCAGTGGCTCTTTCTTATCGACCCCGAGGAGCATGATGACGAACAGGAACAACACCATGATGGCACCGGCGTAGACGATGATCTGGATGGCGGCGATGAACTGTCCTCCTTCGAGGAGGAATGCCAGCGCCAGGGCGATCTGCGTGGCGACCAGGAAGAGCGCCGCGTGTACGGCGTTCTTCGCGAACAGCATCGCGAGCGAGGAGCCCAGCGCCACGACGAAGACCACCCCGAAAACGATGATCTCGATCACCGTTTCGTCCCCAGCTGCTTGATATCGAAGCTCGACTCGGGCGGGTACTCCTTCTTCGTGTCCCAGTGGCGAACGATCGGCGAATCGATGATCAGTTGATCTTTCGAGAAGATCAGGTCCTCGCGCGAGGAGCCCGAGATCTCGTACTCCGTCGTCATCAGCAACGCCTCGGTGGGGCAGGCTTCGACGCACAGACCGCAGAAGATGCAGCGTAGATAATTGATCTGATAGATCTGCGCGTACCTTTCACCGGGCGAGAAACGCGCCTCGGGCGTGTTCTCCGCCCCCACGACTAAGATCGCATCGGCGGGGCACGCGCCGGCGCACAGCTCACACCCGATGCACTTCTCGAGACCGTCGGGATGACGGTCGAGAACGTGTCGTCCCCTGAAGCGCGGGAACGGTTGCCGCCGGACCTCGGGATACCCGCGCGTTTCCTTGCGCCGGAAGACGTTGCGGATGACGACCTTCATGCCGGTCAAGATCTCAGGCAACGCCACGCGTGGTCCTCCTTTGTGGCGTCACGATGTCTTTCATGCGCGGATCGCCTCGGAATACCCAGGTAACCACGCCGAGGAAGAGAGCTCCGAACACCGCGAGGCGGATGTTCCTGGAGATCCCGGGTGTGTTCACCACCGCGGTGACCATGATCCATACCAGCGCCGCCGGTATCAGCCTCTTCCATCCCAGCCACATGAGCCGGTCGTAGCGAAGGCGAGGCATGGTCGCACGGAGCCACACGAAGAGATAGACGAAGACCGTTGTCTTGAGCATGAACCAGACCAGCGGCCACAACCACGGAAGGAAATCGAAGCCCGGCCCGTGCCAGCCTCCGAAGAACAAGGTCACCGCCACCGCCGAGATCACGACGACGTGTATGTACTCGCCCAGGAAGAACATCGCGAACCGGATCCCCGAGTACTCCGTGTGAAAACCGGCGATGAGCTCCGTTTCGGCCTCGGGAAGATCGAATGGTGCTCGATTCGTCTCGGCGATCCCGGAGATGAAGAAGATGGCGAAAGCCGGCCACTGCGACCAGATGTACCAGTTCGGCATGTACCGGAACAGATCCGCAACCTGCTCGAGGACCGGGATCCCGTCGAAGAAGGTGACGTTGCCCACCGTGTCCGCCTGTTGAGCGACGATGTCGACCATCGATAGACTCCCCGCGGCCAGCACGACCGGCACCAACGAGAGGCCGAGCGCGATCTCGTACGAGATCATCTGCGCCGTGGAGCGAACTCCGCCCAGGAGCGGAAACTTCGATCCCGAAGCCCAGCCAGCCAGGACGATGCCGTAGACCCCGAGGGACCCCATCGCGAGGAAGTACAGCACTCCGATGTTGATGTCGGTGACCACCAGATCGATCTCGCGGCCCGCGATCGTGACGTCATCACCAAGGGGGACGACGGCGAAGGCGAGGAAGGCCGGAACCATCGCAGCTACCGGGGCGAGCGCATAGGTCCACCGGTCCGCCGACGCCGGGCGGAAGTCTTCTTTGAAGAAGAGCTTCATGCCGTCGGCGAGGGTCTGAAGCAAACCGAAGGGACCCCAACGGTTGGGCCCGACCCGGGACTGCATGTCGGCGATGATCTTGCGTTCCGCCCAGACCACGACCAAGGTCACCACGAGTAGAGCAACGAACGCAACGATCACTTTGATCGCACCGATGATCACGACTATGCCGATCGCATCCACGATCCCGCTCACGGGGCCTTCACCTCGACCCGAGGATCCGTCCCCGAGATCAGGGAGTTCGCTTTAAGGCCATCCTGGTCGTACGGGATGAACACCGCGCCGCGCGCGATGTCCGCGAGCACGACCCGTAACCGGACCTGAGTCCCGTTCGCTTCCACGATCGCCTCACCTCCGTCGGTGAGCTGGAGAGAGGCGGCATCGTCGGGATGCATCTCGATGAACGGCTTCTTCGCGATGGCTTTCAGGGCCTTGGAGCGCGACACCATCGTGCCCTGGTCGTAGATGAAGCGCTGCGTGTAGAGAGCCAGCGTTCCATCCTCGGCTCTGACCGCGGACGCGGGCGAGTGCCCGTTCATCGCGGTCTCCTTCCGAGGCAGAGCGGCAGGCACGATGCCGGGCCGCTGGCCGGCTTCGAAGGCGCGGATCTCCCATGACAAAGGCCAGTTCTGGCCGGTCTGGAAGGGCGCGCCCGAACGATGTCCCTTCGGATAACCGCCACCCGGCCCGGCAACCTGGGCCTCGGCCCCCCTGGATCCGAACCCGGTCTCGTAGTTCAACGCCGTGGGCGGCGAGGGTTGCGTCAGGGAGCCGACCGATATCCCAGCGTGCGTTGGAACCTCTTGCTGCATCGCCTCCCACACCTCGTCGAAGCTCGAAACCCCCCAGTCATCCCCGAGCGCCGACGCGATGCGCGCGCAGACTCGCCACGGTTCGAGCGCGCCGCCCGGCGGAGTGTTCAGCGGCTCGAGTTTTTGGAGCCGGCGTTCGAGGTTGGTGAAGGTACCCATGCGTTCGGAGTAGGCGGCGCTGGGCAACAGAACGTCTGCGCGCGTCGCGGTGTCCGTCGGAAACAACTCGATCACAACGAGGTACACCTCGGAATCGAGCGCCCGCTGCACGAGCCCGGCGTCGGGGAAGTCCCCGGTGAGATCCGCGCCGAAGATCAACAGGGCGTCGAGCTCGCCGGTGGCAGCGGCTTCGAGGATCGCGCGAGTGTCCATCCCTTTTTCGGATGCCGGCGCATAGCCTGCGTCCAGAGCCGGGTGCACCCCCATGTCGATCATGCCCTGTGACCCGGCGTGAGGCGGTCCCACGAGGAACTTCGTCTCGTGTTCGCCCGCCAGTTCGAAGAGCGCGTCGAGCGTCGAGGCCTCATCCCGGCCGGGCGAAGACGGCGCCCAGCACAACACGAGGGGATCACCGATGTCGTTCGCCGCGGCACCGGGAGACGCGATGCCCGAAGACAGGTTCTTGAGCGCGGTCGCCTCGCCGTGGGGTTCGCAACGGATCACGTGCGTCGCGAAGCCGTCGAGCGACATGCGGCGCGGAGCCACCACGATGAGCTTCGCTCCGGATTCGAGGACGGCCTTGCGGATGCGAAGGTACAGAACCGGGAGAGTTTCCTTCGGATCCGGACCGATCCACAAGATCGTGCGCGCATCATCGAGATCGTTCATCGTCGCCGTGGACCCGGCGACGCCCGAGACCTCGAGCAACTTCTCGTAAGGTGCACCCGCATCCTGAATGCGGGAGTCCACGTGGGGTGTCTTGATCGTTTTCTTCGCAAGTTTGGCGATCGCCCACGCGTCTTCGGTGGTGAGGTGGCCCCCTGCGATGACGCCCACTTTCTCGGCGTCCTTCAGTTTCTCGGCGATCCCCTGCACGGCCGCGCCCCACGACGTGGCCTCGAACTCGCCGCCGCTGCGAACCAGCGGATTCGTCAAACGCTCATCAGAGTCAACGTAATGGTAACCGAAACGTCCCTTGTCGCAGATCCAGAAGTCGTTGACGTTCTCGTTCGGGAGAGCCTGCACCCGCACGAGCTTGTCCGAGCGACTCTCGTTGCTGATGGGACACCCCACGGAGCAGTAGGCGCACACGCTCGGCGCACTCTGCAGGTTCCACGGGCGCGACACGAAGCGATAGGGCTTGGACGTCAATGCGCCGACCGGACAGATCTGGATCGTGTTGCCCGAGAAATAGCTGTCGAAAGGTTCGTCCGCGAAAGTGAGGATCTGCGTACCCGGCCCCCGGTCGACCAGCTGGATGAACTGGTCGCCTGCGACCTCGTCCGAAAAGCGGACGCAACGCCAGCACAGCACGCAGCGCTCGCGGTCGAGCACCACGAGGCTCGAGATCTCGAGCGCCTTCTCGAAGGTGCGCTTCTCCTCGACGTACCGGCTGGAGCCCGGGCCGTGCCGGTAGGTCTGATCCTGGAGCGGGCATTCGCCGGCCCGATCGCAGATCGGACAATCCAGTGGGTGGTTGATCAACAGGAACTCGAGCATCCCGGACTGAGCGTCCACGGCTTGCGGATCCACCGAGTTCACCACCATCCCGTCGGTGACCGGCGTCGCGCAGGCGGGCATCAGCTTGCGCTGTCCCTCGATCTGAACGAGACACAGGCGACAGACCGCGACCGATCTCATTCCGGGGTGGTAACAGAAGCGCGGTACGTAGACCCCGATCTCCTCGGCTACATCGATAAGCGTCCGGCCTGGCTGCGTCTTCACGGTTCGGCCGTTGATGGTGACGTTCGCGAGGCCGCTGTCGCTCATACGGCCTCCGCGTCCTCGTCCGAAGCGATCCCTGCGGAGGGTTGTGGTGTTACCCCAGCCTCGCCCATGCCCGTCCCGCTCCTGCGCCGTCCGGCCACGAGCAAGTGCTCGTCGCCGAAGGGGCACGCGTGGTCGACCACATGAGCTTCGAACTCCTCGCGGAACAGCTTGACGTTGGACCGAAGGGCCCACGCCGCGGCATCGCCGAGCGGGCAGAAGGAGCGCCCGTCGATCCCATCGGCGATGTCGAGTAGCAGATCCATGTCCTCGGGCCGGCCCTCACCGTGCTCGATGCGCTCGAGGACCTTCACGGCCCACCAGGTTCCCTCGCGACACGGCGTGCATTTGCCGCACGACTCGTGCTCGAAGAACTCCGTGGTGATGAGTGCGTTCCGCACCATGCACGTCGAGTCATCCATGAACACGATGGCGCCCGACCCCAGCATCGTGCCCGCGTCCTTCAGCGCCTCGAAGTCGACGGCGACGTTGGGGTCGGTAAGGAGCGGAGCGCTCGCCCCGCCGGGGATGATCGCCTTGAGAGGCCGGTCGTTGAGCATCCCACCGGCGAGCTCCAACACCTCGGCGAGCGACGTGCCCAGCGGGACCTCGTAGTTCGCCGGCTGGCGAACGTGACCCGAAACGGAGAGGACCTTCGTGCCCGGGGTTTGCTAGGTGCCCCACTATTTTAACCCCGCGGCGCCGTGCCCGCTGATCCCAGGGAGCGCGGCCAGCCTCTCGGGGTTGTTCACGACGGTGGGCTGCCCGTAAAGACCCTTGACCGCAGGGAACGGAGGCCTGAGCCTGGGTTGTCCGCGGTGACCTTCGAGGGAGTCCAGCAGGGCCGACTCCTCACCGCAGATGTACGCACCGGCCCCGCGATGCAACACGATGTCGAGATCGAAGTCCGATCCGAAGATCCCCTTGCCGAGGAATCCATTGTCGTAGGCCTCGTTGATCGCAACGTCGAGACGTCGGGAGCCGAGCGCGAACTCGCCGCGGCAGTAGATGAATGCCTTCTCGGCGCGGTTAGCCCACGCCGCGATGATGATGCCTTCGATCAGCTGGTGTGGGTCGGATTCGGCAAGCTCGCGATCCTTGAACGTTCCCGGCTCGCCCTCGTCGTGGTTGATGACGATGTACTTGGGAAAGACGTCCTTCGGTACGAACGACCACTTCATACCGGTTGGGAAACCAGCCCCCCCACGCCCCCGCAACCCGGACGTCTTCACGAGTTCGATCAACTCGTCCGGTTCCATCGTCGTGGTGGCCTTGCGAGCCGACTCATAGGCCCCGTCGTCGAGAGCGCGCTTCGAGGTCCACGAATCCTCCGGAAATTCGCGCAGCCGGCGGGTGACGACGCGCGCTTCCTCAGCCATCGACGTCCCCCGTTTCCTTCGGACGGAATGATGGTGCCGTATCGGCGCGGGGACTCTCTCCCCCGATCGTTCGACCTTGATGGTCGCCTGCGGTCCCTGGAACCCTGAGCCCTGCAGTAGCGATCTCGTACGAGATAGCGCGGGACTTCTTGATCGTCTCGCCGCGTACGCTCCGCACCTCTTCACCTGCTCGGAGGCTCTCGACGAGTTCGACGACGCTCTCCGGGGTCACGTTGTAGAAGTCCTCGTAACTGATCTGCATACTCGGCGCGCCGTCGCATATCGCGAGACATTCAGCCGCCTCGATCGTAAAGAGTCCGTCGTCGGTGGTCTCGTCGAGCTCGATCCCGAGATGATCGACAAGGGCGGCGATAACTCTGCGAGACCCCCTGTGGGTACAAGAGATATTGCGGCAGACGGACACGAGGTAGTCGCCCTGCGGCCTCTTCTTCAACATCGTGTAGAAGCTGCCGGTTGCCAGCACCTCGGCGGAGGTCAACTCCAGGATGTGCGCAACTTCGCGCATACCCGCTTCGCTCACGTAGCCGTCGATGGACTGAACCAGGAATAGCAGCGGCAGCACCGCCGAGCGCTTGTTCGGATACTTGCCCACGATCTCGAGCGCGACGCTTCTTTGCTCGTCAGAGAAGACCGGCTCCGGTGGCGCGCTCCGGTCTCTCCCCAGTACGGCCGGGTCGTAGTTCTTGGTCGTCACCGGTCGACCCCTCCCATGATGGGATCGAGCGACGCGATCACCGCGATGAGGTCCGCCACCAGGCCCCCTATGGCGGCCGGGGGAAGCAACTGAAGGTTGGCGAAGGACGGGTCGCGAACGTGGACGCGATGTGGAGCCGTTCCCCCACTGGACACGGTGTAGCAACCGAGCTCGCCACGGGGCGACTCGACGGCCTCGTAGACCTCGCCCTCCGGAACCGTGTAACCCTGCGTCATCAGCTTGAAATGATGGATCACGGCCTCCATCGAACGATTCAGTTCCGAACGGGGAGGCGGCGTGAGCTTCGGATCCATGTTCTTGTAGTCGCCGCCCGGCATCCCGTCGACCACCTGACGAAGGATCTTCAGGGACTCGCGCATCTCGATCATCCGAACTTGGTAGCGAGCGTAGACATCTCCCTCGGTCAGGGTGGGGACATCGAAGGTGAGCTTGTCGTAGACCTCGTACGGAGCATCCCGACGTAGGTCGAGGTCGATGCCCGAGGCGCGCGCTATCGGTCCGCTGGCACCGAGAGCCAGAGCGACCTCCTTGCTGATGACCCCCACGCCTCGCGTCCGTTCGAGGAACACCGGGTTGAAGGTCAGGAGCTCCTCGTACTCCTCGATCCGCCTCGACATGAGGGCCAGGATGCTTTCGACCGCCGGCTCCCATCCGTCAGGAAGGTCCTCCCACACGCCCCCAGGGATGATGTAACCGTTGTTCATCCGGAGTCCGGTGACCATCTCGTTGAAGTCCTGGATGACCTCGCGCTCGCGGAAGCCATAGAACAAGGCCGACATCGCCCCCATGTCCAGTCCCTGGGTCCCGTACCAGACGAGGTGCGATGACAACCGGTTCAGCTCGCTCATGAGCACGCGTATGTAACGACCGCGCGGAGGGACGTCGATGTCGAGCAACCGGTCCACTGCGCGGGAGTAAACGAGTTCGTTCGAGAACTGAGCGAGGTAATCCATGCGCGTCACGATCGTCACTGCCTGCCGCCAGTTCTGGTCCTCGCATTCCTTCTCCATGCCGGTGTGCAGGTAGCCGATGATCGGCTCGCACTTCGTGACGGTCTCGCCGTCGAGCTCGAGCAGCAGTCGCAGAACACCATGGGTGGCGGGGTGGACGGGACCCATGTTGAGGGTCATGCGCTGGGCGTCCGGGTCGTAGGACTCGACGTACGCGCCGTGCCCGTCGCGCTCGAGCTTGTCGATAGCCTGGGCGCTAGTCATCTGGACCCCTCATGGGCCGTGTCCGCGGCGCCGGGCGCGGTCCCCCAATGCCGCTCCGGGGCCCCCGACTGTCCGAGGCGATCGACCTCGCGTCCCGCCCCATCCGTCTCACTTGCCTGTCCCGGAGCGTCGATCTGCAGGAAAGGCTGCGGCACGAACTCGACCGTGACCTTTCCGACTCCGTAGTCCTTACGCAGAGGCCAGCCCTCCCACTCATCGGGCATAAGGATGCGCGTGAGGGCGGGGTGCCCCTCGAAGACGATCCCGAACATGTCGTACGCCTCGCGCTCCATCCAGTTCGCGGTCGGCCAGATGGCCGCGATCGAGGGGATCGTCGGCGGATCGCCCTCGGCCACTACGTGGATGCACCGGTGCCCCTCTGTCGCGTGCCGGAACTGGGCAACGGCCTCGAAGCGAGAGCCGCCGCGGAGCCCGAGAGCGTCCAGCCCGCAGTAGGAGACGAGCCACCAGCCCTCGTCCTTCAGGGTCCGAGCTCGCTCTCTCCAGTTCCCCGCCATGGTCCAGCCGGAGCGCATCTAGGCGGTTACCCGTTTCGCCTCGTAGTTGCCACTCTTGATCTGCTCGTGCAGCAGCATGATCCCGTCGATCAACATCTCGGGTCGAGGCGGACAGCCGGGTATGTAGATGTCGACCGGCACGATCTGGTCGACGCCCTGGATCAGGGCGTAGTTGTTGAACACCCCGCCCGTCGACGCGCACGCGCCCATCGAGATGACCCACTTCGGCTCGGTCATCTGGTCGTAGACCTGCCGCAGCACGGGGGCCATCTTCTGGGATACACGCCCTGCGACGATCATCAGATCGGCTTGACGTGGGGAAGCACTGAATCGCTCCATGCCGAAGCGCGCGAGGTCGTGCCGGGGCATGGTTGTTGCCATCATCTCGATCGCACAGCAGGCGAGACCGAAGGTCGCAGGCCACAATGAAGACCGCCGTGCCCAGTTCACCAGTTTGTCGAGCTGCGTCGTGACGAAGTTCGCGCCGACCGCATCGCTCACTCCACCCATTCGAGACCACCTCGCTTCCACACGTAGGCGTAGGCCGCCAGCAGGATCGCAATGAAGACACCCATCTCGGCGAGGCCGAAGAGGCCGAGCTCGTCGTATGCAACGGCCCACGGATAGAGGAACGCGGTCTCGATGTCGAAGATGATGAAGAGCATCGCAACCAGGTAGAACTTGACCGGGAAACGATCGCCCGCCACATCCTTCTCGGGGACCATCCCGCTCTCGTAGGACTGCAACTTGGCGGAGGTCCATCGCCGCGGAGACAACTTGGAAGCGGCCAGCATCGATCCGACCGCGAAGAGCGTCGAGAGCACGAGCAAGAACAGGATGGGAAGGTAGTCGGGCGTGTTCATCGAGGTTGCCTTCTAACTCGTGCTTTCGGTCACGGCTTCAGCTCCGCGAGTTTCTTCATGAACTTGAATCCCTTCTGCTCGGCGTTGTGCGGTGCCGAGTCCTCGAGGTTGGCCAGCAGGGTGAGGGCGAAGCTCATGATGGTCTTGGAGTTCATCCCCATCGACACCAGCTTCTCCATGAGAACCGGGTAGCCGATCAGCTTCACGAATCTGCGCCCGAGCCGATAGTACGGGCCGTAGGTCTCCATAAGCTCTTCCGAATACCCGGACAGCGAAGGTGACGACCCATTCCGCAGCGCCTCGTCGATGTGCCGCGCCGCCATGCGCCCCGTCTCGTAACCGTAGGCGATGCCCTCACCGTTGCACGGGTTGATCATCCCGGCGGCATCCCCGGTCAGAAGGAAGCCCGGTCCGTGCGGGGGCCAGACGCTTTGACCCATGAACAGCCGGCCCCCTCGTGGACGTGAGCAGACCGTGTCGTAGTTCACATCCCACTCGGGAGGCAAGCTCCCGATGAAGCCCCTCTGCAGGTTGTTCAGGTTGACGTCACGCCATCCGCCGAACGTCGAGAGGAGACCCACGCCGGCGTTCACGGTTCCATCGCCGACCGGGAAGACCCAGCCGTATCCCGGGAGCGACTCGTCCGCCGAACGGATGTCGAGATAGGCCTCGAACCACCCGGAGTGTTCCATCGGGGAACGGAAGTACTGGCGCACCGCCAGACCCATCGGGTAGTCGACGTCGCGCACGCGTCCGAGCGAACGAGAGAACTTGGTGGCGGCGCCTTCTCCGCAGATGACCCACTTGGCCGACACGGTCTCGTTCTCGCCGTCGCGCTTCGCGACGAACCCGGTGCATACGCCGCGATCGAAGATCGGGTCGACCACCTGTGTCTTGTAGAGCACCTTCGCGCCGGCGGCTTCCGCGTTATCAAGGACGATGCGATCCAGGTCCTTGCGCGGTTTGACGAGCCCGTAATCGGGCCAGTCCCCTAGCTTCGGGAAGGGGAGCTCGAGCGTTTTGCCGGCGGCGTGCACGCGCAATCCTTCGACGCGCTCCCAGGTTGCTAGCTCGTCGCCGAGGCCCATCTCTTCGAGCACCTTGACCGCGCGGGGCGTAAGTCCGTCACCGCAAGTCTTCTCGCGCGGGAATGCCTTTTTCTCGCACACGAGAACGGAATGACCCCGGGTCGCGAGGAGATGCGCCGCGGCGGCGCCGGACGGTCCTCCTCCGACGATCGCAACGTCGACCTCGGTCGACACTGCACCTCCCTTTCGGCCACACCCTCCACGAGCGGGCCCGCCGAGCCTAGACGGCGGGGCCCGTTAGGTCCCCGGGTCACCGCCGCTTGTGAAAACTTTCACGAGCAAGTCTACCCCTCCCGGACGGGGCTGCGTCAGGCGGTCAGCTCGAGACGACCGTCCCCGCCATCTGGGGGTGATATCCGCAATGGAAGAAATACTCGCCCTTGTCGAGCGGATCGATCTCGAAGCTCTCGGCCGACCCGGCGTCGACATCGGGGCTCGTGAAGAGCTCCTCGCCGGAGGCCTCCTTAGGGTCGTCGAAGATCACGATGTTGTGGACCGTCGTGTCCTGATTGTCCAGCTCTACGGGAGCCGGATCGCCCGCGGTTACCTCGATGGTTTGGAGGTCGAAGGCAAGGCCCTCGGCGACCAACGCCACAGCTCCCCCTCCGCCGGTGTCGCCTCCTCCCGAGTCCGTCTCCTGGGGCGCGGGCTCGGCGGCGGGCTCGGCATCCTCCGAGTTCGTGACGATGAAACCGACCACGAGCAACGGGATGATGAGATAGAGGATGGCCAGCCACGGAGCGCGTGGGCGTCCCGAGTCGGCTGCCGATGCTGCGGGAA
>Ga0136632_10000057_pt1 | contig 23940 bp, 16 predicted proteins | sample AntDrymUQ6112106_2_FD_104670 | JGI IMG/M metagenome (GOLD analysis project Ga0136632, IMG submission 104670) | Polar desert sand microbial communities from Dry Valleys, Antarctica - metaG UQ611 (21.06) | ecosystem: Environmental > Terrestrial > Soil > Desert | place: Antarctica: Dry Valley...
GTCGAGCGTCTCCCGAAAGCCTAGGCTCTTGGGATGCCGCTGCAGAATCGGGTCACGCCACTCGGCGAGCTGATCGCAGATCCGGCGCGCGGCCTGGTGTACGGCAACCGCGGCTGTCTCCACGACGAGCACGGCCGCATCCGCCGGCGCTACAACGGCAAGCGCTGGATCGCCTGCCGGCTCGAGTTCCGCGGCTGGCACAGAAACCCGCTGCTCCAGCCCGGCCGCTTCACCGAGCTCTTCTTCCTCGACGAGGCCACCGCATTCGCTGCGGGTCACCGGCCGTGCGCGCTCTGCCGGCGCGAGGACTACGTGCGCTTCGGGGAGATCTGGCGTGAGCTCCATCCCGGTCGGATCGACGCCGATGCGATCGACGAGCGACTCCACGACGAGCGCGTCAACCCTGAGACGCGGCGACAGCTCCACCATCGCGCGTCGCTGGACGAGCTTCCCGACGGCGCATTCGTGCTGCAGGACGTGCCCTGGCTCGTCCTCGGTTCCGAGCTGATCCGCTGGACGCCGGCGGGCTACGCGGATCGGAGACGGAGACCACACGGAGAGGAAGCGCCACTGATCACGCCACCGTCATTCGTTCCGATCTTGCGCAGCGGCTGGCAGTCGGCCGTGCCACTGCTGCATCCGTCTGCGCAGTCGCCACTTCGGCAGCTAGCCGTCCGCGCGCCGGGTGTCGCCGAGCCAGAAGCGCGGCCCGGGACCGAGGCCGGCCACCCGGTCGCCGGGATTGGCGAGCTTGCAGCGATCGAGGGAGAGGCACCCGCAGCCGATGCACTCAGTCAGACCGGCCTTGAGGCGGCCGAGCTCTGCGATTCGCTGGTCGATCCGCGCTTCCCAGCCCCGGGAGAGGCGCGACCAGTCGCGGCGCCCTGGGGCTCGGTCGCGAGGAAGCCTCGCGAGCTCGACGCCGATTTCCTCGAGCGTGAGCCCGACACGTTGGGCGAAGACGATGAAGGCGATTCGGCGAAGGACCGTTCGCGGATAGCGGCGGTGGCCCGAACCCGGCCGCTCGGAGTCGATGAGCCCCCGTTGCTCGTAGAAGCGCAGGGCCGATGCGGCAACGCCGCTGCGACGGGAGACCTCCCCGATCGTGAGCAAGTCTGACACTCACATAGAAAAGCACATCTGTGCACTTGACTTCAAGTTAACTTGAACTTGTACATTGCCCATCGGCAATCATTTCGACAGGAGAGAGAGCATGCGAGAGACACGAACGCACAGTCGTCGAATCACCGAGGAAGTCACCTCATGGCCCGGAGTCGAGGCCGGAACGGGTACTCGGGGTGAGTTCGGGTTCACGGTCGACCGAAAGGAGATCGGACATCTCCACGGCGACGATGCGCTCCACATCGGGTTTCCGAAGGCCGTCTGGCAGGAGCTTCATGCGGCCGGCAGGATCGACTACCACCCGGTCTTCCCCGGCAAGCCAGGCTTTGGCGCCCGCAGGATCGAGACCGATGACGACGTGCGCGATGTCATCGAGCTCCTGCGGCTGAACTACGACCGCGTGGTCGCACGCCACCGCGCGCCGACTGCGGCCTGAGCGCCGACGCGATGAACGGGATCGTCACCGGCGCCTCACGCGGACTCGGGCTCGCCCTGACCCGCGCTCTGGTCGAGCGAGGCTGGCGGCTCGTGGTCGACGCGCGCGACGGCGATGCGCTCGAGCGTGCGGTGGGCGGGCTCGACGGGGTTGTCGCGCTCGCAGGGGACGTTGCCGATCCCGAGCATTTGCAAGAGCTGGTCGAAGCTGCCGGCAAGCCGATCGATCTCCTGGTCAACAACGCGAGCGCGCTCGGCCCGACACCGCTTCCTGCGCTCGCGGAGTATCCGCTCGGCGAGCTGCGGCGGGTCTACGGGGTCAACGTGCTCGCCCCACTCGCCCTCGTCCAGCTGGCGCTGCCTCACCTGAGCGAGGGCGCGCGGATCGTCAACGTGAGCTCCGACGCCGCGGTCGAACCCTACGCAGGCTGGGGCGGCTACGGCTCCTCGAAAGCAGCGCTCGCACAGGTGACAGCCGTCCTCGGCGCCGAGCACGCGGATCTCCGCGTCTACGCCGTCGACCCCGGCGATATGCGCACACAGATGCAGCAGGACGCCTTCCCGGGTGAGGACATCTCCGATCGTCCGCCGCCGGAGGAGAGCGTGCCGGGGTTGCTCGCGCTGATCGAAGGCGACCTCCCGAGCGGGCTCTACCGCGCTCGCGACCCCGTCGAGGTCTCGACATGAGCGCGCTCGCAGTCGAGCCGGCCGCCCGTCTCGAAGCGAGTGAGCCGCCCGAGGCGCGCGGACTGGCGCGTGACGCCGTCCGCCTGCTCGTCGCCGACCGGGCGGACGGCTCGATCGTGCACAGCCGGTTCTCCGACCTGCCTCGATATCTCGCACCCGGCGACCTGATCGTCGTCAACATCTCGGCCACCATGCCCGCGGCGCTTTCGGTGACGGACGCCGACGGGACTCCGCTCCAGCTGCACCTGTCAACTCCGGCGCAGGGACGTGACGACAACCGCTTCTGGATCGTGGAGCTCCGCTCCGAGGGCCAGCCGTTCGGCGCAGTCCACGTGCATGACCGACTGGCGCTACCCGACGGCGGCACCGCTGAGATCCTCGCTCCCTACTCTGGCGTGCGGTTGTGGGTCGCACGTCTCGATCTGCCTCGGCCGCTCGAGTCCTATCTCGGCGCGCATGGTCATCCGATTCGCTACGGCTATGTGCCCAGCCGTTGGCCCTTGTCCGCGTACCAGAACGTGTACGCGATCGAGCCCGGCAGCGCCGAGATGGCGAGCGCCGGCCGGCCGTTCACCGCCGAGCTGCTCACCCGGCTCGTCGCCGAGGGCGTCCTCATCGCGCCCATCACGCTGCACACCGGCGTTTCCTCACCTGAGAGCCACGAACGCCCGTATCCGGAGCGCTATCGCGTCTCCGAGCACACCGCGAGGCTGGTGAACGCCGTGCACGAATGGGGTGGACGTGTGATCGCCACCGGCACGACGGTCGTTCGCGCGCTCGAGACCGCCGGCCGGACGGCACGCTGGAGGCAGGCGCAGGCTGGACGAATCTTGTCGTGACGCCCGAGCGAGGCCTGTGGACGGTCGACGGTCTGCTCACCGGCTTGCACGAGTCGGACTCCTCGCACCTCGACCTGCTGCGCGCGGCGGCCGGCGAGGAGCTACTTACGCAGAGCTATCGGGAAGCGATCGAGCACGGCTACCTGTGGCACGAGTTCGGCGACAGCCAGCTCATCCTCGGGGTGCGGGGCCAGGCCTGATGGACGTCGTGCTCCCCGGCCTATACGCGTCCGAGCCTTCGACGCTGCCCTTCGACACCACGCTCGTAATCCGGTCCTTCCTGCTGCAGCGCTCCGCTGGGAACCTCCTCGTCTACCGAGCCGACAAGCTGGAGCAAGATGCCGAGGCCGTCGCCGAGCTCGGCGGTGTCGCACGCCAGTACCTGAACCATCGCCACGAGGCCTCGTTCTCGTCCGACTGGGCCGCCGAGAGGTTCGGCGCACCGCTTCTCGTACATGAGGCCGAGGCGCAGGACGTGTCGAAGAGCTCGCCGGTGAACGAGACGTTCTCCGAGCGTCATCGGCTCGGCGACGACTTCGAGATCATTCCGACTCCGGGCCACACTCCAGGCGCCACCGCGTTCCTGTGGGACTCGGGGCAGCACCGAGCGCTGTTCACCGGCGACACGATCTATCACGCAGTCGTGAACAGGAAAGAGGCCGGGCAGCGGCTCGACGCTGTCCTCGAACGGGTGCGCGCAGGGGAAGATCACTGAGACTGTACGGTCGCGCGCGTCGCCCACCGCCGCGCTGCGGGTGACAACGGGTGCATGGCAAGCTGATCGGCATGGCTGAGCTGGCGATACGTCTTCGGGGCGTGGTGAAGCGCTACGGCGACATCACCGCCGTGAACGGGCTCGACCTCGATGTGCCGGTGGGCACCTGCGTCGGGCTGCTCGGACCGAACGGCGCAGGCAAGTCGACGACGATGCGGCTCCTGACCGCTCAGTCGATCGCCGACGAGGGCGAGCTCGAGCTCCTCGGCTACAAGCTCCCGGAGGAGTCCAAGCAGGCTCGCGCGCTCCTCGGCGTCGTGCCGCAGCTCGACAACCTCGATACGACCTTGACCGTAGAGCAGAACCTGCTCGTGTTCGCGCACCTGTATCGAATCGGGCGCCCGTATCGGCGGGAGGCGATCGAGCGGGCGCTCGAGATGGCGAAGCTGGTCGATCGGCGCGCCTCTCGCGTCGACAGGCTCTCGGGAGGGATGCGCCGGCGCCTGCTGATCGCTCGGGCGCTCGTGCATCTCCCGCAGCTCGTGCTGATGGACGAGCCGACGGTCGGTCTCGACCCCCAGGTTCGCCAGGAGCTCTGGGCGCTCATCGACGCGCTCCGTAGCGAAGGCACGACGATCTTGATGTCGACGCACTACATCGAGGAGGCCGAGCGCCTGGCGGATACCGTGCTGATCATGTCGCACGGCAGCGCCGTGGCCGCTGGGTCGCCCTCGTCACTCGTCCGCGAGCACGCCGGTCGCGAGGCGCTCGAGGTCTACGGCCCGCCCGCGCGGCTCGCCGAGGTCGAGGCCGAGGCGGGCGCCGCGGGTCTCCGCACCCGGCGGACCGGAACGAGCGTCTCGATCCTCGGAGTCGACGGCGCCAATGGTCTCGCGATCGACGGCGATCGGCGCCCGGCCAACCTCGAGGACGTGTTCGTTCTGCTCACCGGCGAGGAGATCGGCTGATGGCGACCGTCGAGGATCGAGGCGCTCGCCTGGGCCGGCTGGAGCGAACGGCGCTCACAGGTGTGCTTGTTCGAGAGGTCGTGAACTACTCGTCCTACTGGAAGTCGAGCACGTTCTCCTCGACGGTGGAGCCGACGATCTACCTTCTGGCGTTCGGCTTCGGCTTCGGCTCGCTCGTGAGCACGATCGGCGGCTACGACTACGTCGACTTCGTCGGCACCGGAACGGTGGCGACCGCGGTGCTGTTCTCGAGCGCGTTCCCGGCGATGTTCGGCACGTTCGTCAAGTATCAGTTCCAGCGCACCTACGACGCGATTCTCGCGGCGCCCGTCGACACCGAGGAGCTCGTCAGCGCCGAGGCGCTCTGGATCGCCACCCGCGCGGGTGTGTACGGCTGCGTGCCGATGCTCGTCGCCATGGTGTTCGGGCTCGACCCGTCGTGGGGAATGCTCACCGTGCCGTTCATCGCCTGGATCGCCGGCTTCGGCTGGGCATGCTTCGGGATCTCGGTCGCCGGCTACTCCAAGTCGTTCGAGAACTTCAACTACGTCGTTAGCGCCGTGCTCACTCCGCTCTTCCTCCTCGCGGGGTCGTTCTTCCCGCTCGACGAGTTCCCGCGCTGGGCCCAGGTGCTCGCCGCTCTCAACCCGCTTCACCACTGCGTCGTGTTGGTCCGTCACGCAGTCTTCGGTTTCGAGGGCTGGGAGGACCTGGCCCGGGTGGCCGGGCTTGTCGTTTTCGGGCTGGTCATCTGGCGGATCGCGATCAATGCGATGACCCGCAAGCTCATCGACTGAGTTGGTTCAGCCCCTGAGCGCAGGGCTCTGCTCGATCGCAACCTGGTAGTGAACAACCTTCTCGTCGAAGGTCAAAAGCAGCTCGCGAGCTTCCGCCGGCACGACGGCGGTTTCGTACTCGTCGCCCGCGAAGAGCCGCACGGCTTCGAGGGAGTCCCAGAGAGTGAGGACGACGAACTCGACCTCATCCCGCTGCTCGCGCCGGAGCACGTAGGCGCCGCGGTGCCCGGGGATCGAGCGAAGCTGCGGCAACGTGTGTCGTTCGAGATGCTCTTGGTAGGCGTCGGCTCTCTCGCGATAAGCGAGTCCGCGCCAGTGGCGTCCGATCATGTCCTCCTCCTCTTTCTCCCCCTGAGCGCCATCGTCGCTTTCAGCGTGCCCGCGCCACGCCGACATACCGAACACCTGTCGCCGCGATCTCCCCCGACTCGATGAGCTCGCGCTCGACCGGCTCCAGCGCATCGTCGAGGAGGTAGCTGTACAGGTACGGCGTCCACGCGAAGTGACGCTCCACGAAGCGGCCCTCCAAGCTGCGCCGGACGTCGGCGAACGGGTGGACGTCGGCAAGGTTGTCCGTGAGCTCGCGCTGCCACGTCTCGAAGTCATGCGCGACAGCGCTTTCACTGCGCCCGATCGCCGCCGCGGCCCGGCGCTGGTGGTAGTACCACCCAGCTGTAGGCCCGGCGAGACGCTCCTTGGCGAACTCCTCGAGAACGAGGATCCCGGCTGGAAGAAGAAGACCGGCGACCTTGTCCAGCGCAAGTTCGAGGTCGTCGACGTGGTGCAGCGAGACGCTGGCCACCACCGCATCGAAACCATCGGCGGTGGAGAAGTCCTCGAGGGCAATGGATCGGAAGATCGAGCCGTGCGGGGCATCGGGGTCGATCGCGACAACCCGGTAGCCGTCCTCGGCCAAGGCGCTCGCGAGCTCGCCTTCGCCGCATCCGATCTCGAGCACGCGCGCAGGAGCGGGAGGAAGCTCCACGCGCAGGAAAGCCTGGAGCGCGGTCAGTCGTCGGTTCATGGCCCGTCGTAGACCAGGTGGGACGACGCCGGCTCTACGCCGCCAGCTCGTTGCCGGGCTCGCCCACCTCGATCGGGTTCGAGATCGGATCCTGGCTCCACTCCTTCCAGCCACCGTCGTACACGGCGATTCGCCGCCAACCCATCAGGTACGCGTAGAACCAGGTCTCGCTCGCTCGCCAGCCCGTCCCGCAGTAGAAGGCGACCCACTTGTCAGGAGTGATTCCAGCCTCCTCCCAGTTGGCCGCGATCTCTGGGTAGGCGCGCATGGTGTTGTCCACGTTGCGGTAATGCTGCATGTGGTACGCGTCCGATCCGCAGTTCCCCCACACGTCACCGGCGATGCGGCCGGCCGGGCGAATGTAGTTGTAGCCCGAGTCCTTGCCGATGTGCTCGTTCCAGGTCCGCACGCTGACGAGGGCCGCGCCGTCGGGATCGGCGAGGATTTGCTTGGCCTCGTCGATGTCGACGATGACCTCCGGACGCCGGGGAATTCGGACGCCGGATGACGGGATCGGCGTCGGCTCGCGAAGAGTGGTCTCGAGCGGGTTCCCCGCCCGAACCCACGCGTCGTAGCCGCCGTCGAGCAGGCGGATGTCTGTGACGCCGCAGTAGTGCAGGATCAGCGCTGCGCGGGAGGCTGAGATCTGCCCAGCGCGACGCCCCGGCCATTTCTCGTCTGCGTGCCCCTCGGTGTCCCGGCCGTAGAGAACAACGGTCGTGTCGTGCGTGATCCCGAGCGCGCTCAGGGCTGTCTCCAGCTCCTCTGGGGTTCGGCGATTCCAGTCGACCGGGTTCTCGAGCAGGTTCGTGTCGAGGTAGAGCGCGCCCGGGAGGTGAGCCTCCTCATACTCCTCGCGGACCCCGAAGTTGACGTGGAAGAGCAGGAAGCGCTCGTCCGGCGCGGCTTCCGGTTGACGACCGGAGAGGAGCTGCGAGAGCCACTCCGTGTGGACGAGCCGTTCGTAGCTCGGGAGACGCTCGAGGGGCAGGGCGGCTTCGGCGGCCCACTCCGGCAAGCCGTGCTCGTAGATGCGGACACCCGTGTGCCCCAGCTCGATTAGCCTGCCTCGGAACGCTGCGACGTCGTCAGGATCCGCGCCGTAGAGGACGACCTCGCGGTCGGGGACGATGCCTTTCTCATCCAGCAGGCGCTCGACCTCGGCGTCTTCGACACTCTCCAGCCACGCGGTTGGGAAGGCGACGGCGCCAGGGATATGGCCGCCTCGAGGCTCGCCGTCCAGTCGCCAGCCGTTATACGCGGCCAGAGGCCGGACGTCGACGAGTGTCAGGTCAGGATCAGTGAGGCGACGACGCAGCTCCACCGTGGTGACGGTCGACTGAGCCGCAACTACCTGTTCGGGTGACGTCATCGCTCAACTCCTCGTGCCGCGGAAACCGTCATCCTAGACTTATGAGTTCCCAAAGTAAAGCGACTATCCAATCTGAAGCGAAGGTGAAGCGCAGCCGGGCTAGGGTGTGAGGCGTTGTCGAACGAGCGAGTACTCGAGATCCGGACGTATCGCGTTCGCGACGGTGAACGCGACGAGTTCGGGCGCCGTATGACCGCGGCGGTTCCGCTGCTCGAACGCTATGGCATCGACGTCGTCGGGCAGGGCCCGTCGATCGAAGATGCCGAGCACTACGTTCTCTTGCGCTCGTTCGCGTCGCTTGACGACCTCGTCGAGCAGGAGGAAGCCTTCTACGAGGGCGACGAATGGCACTTGGGTCCGCGCGAGGGGATTCTGGAGCTGATCGAGACGTACCACACCGTCGTCGTGCGCTCGACTCCGGACGCCGTGCGGACGCTTGCGGAATCGCTGGGCTTCGATCCATGACCGGTGTCGCCGAACCGCTGTACACGAATGTCGAGAGTCCAATCGGCGAGCTGCTGCTCCTCAGCGACGGACACGTTCTCTGTGGCCTACACATGCAGGAGGGGCGAAAGGCCGTCAGGATCAAACCGACATGGCGGCGCTCGGAGGAGCCGTTCACGAACGTGCGGGAGCAGTTGGAGGAGTACTTCGCGGGCCAGCGGTTCCGCTTCGATCTGCCGCTCGGCTTGCGCGGTACCCCGTTTCAGCTCCGAGTCTGGCGCGCGCTGCAGGAGATCCCCTACGGCGATCGGCTCACGTACGGTGCGCTCGCGTCTCGGGTAGGTCGGCCTTTCGCCGCTCGGGCAGTAGGGCACGCGAACGGCTCGAACCCGATCTCGGTCGTCCTCCCGTGCCATCGCCTGGTCGGAGCGAACGGCGCGCTCGTCGGATACGGCGGCGGCCTCGAGCGGAAGCAATTCCTGCTCTCGCTCGAGGCCCGCGCGGGTGCTCTGACGTGAGCTGAGCTCAGGTCAGGACTCGCCTCTACAGACGCCGATCCGCCCCTCGATGTCGAGCTCGGGCAGGGGCAGTTGTAACTCGGCCGCTGTCTGTAGCGCACGCACGGCGTCGCCGATGACCTTCTCGACGATACACCGCGATTCGGCACGCTCCGAGTCGAGACGGTGGCCCGAGTTCTCGTCGGAGTAGGCGGGGAACTCCTCACGCAGACGGTGAGCGGCTGCATCACTTGTGAGCGCCTCGCGGGCGATTCGCTCGAGCAGACCCTCATGGACGACCCTCTATAGTTGCCCGGCCGCCTGTGCCGACGTTTGCGCTCAACTTCTACAACACCGCTGTCGCCGACCAGCTTCGCAGCGGCCGTAAGACCGCGACCATCCGGCTCGGTGACAAGTCGCCGAAGTACCGGAAGGGTCTGATCGTCACCGTCCTCTGCGGCGCGCGCTACGGCCAGCGCGACAAGATCTTCGACGCCGTCATCGACAAGGTCGAGGTCAAGCAGCTCCGCGACCTGTCACCGCGCGAGATCGAGCACGACAACCCGGAGCTCCGGCGCACGGAGGAGATGGCGCACTTCCTCGGGCAGCTCTACAACCGCGAGGTGGGCGAGGACGACATCGTCACGGTGATTCGCTTCTCGCAGATCGTGAGTTAGTGCGGCTGAGTTGTGCGCAAGGCCGGAATCCGCTAGCGCGAATCCCGGCCGCGGGTAGACCCCTTCATGTGGTACCCAGGCTCCGTCGGCTCCGGGGTGTGAAGTCGTCAGTTGGGCCACTGACCGCGCCCGTGCCGCCATCTGCTTAGCGGCCAGGCTTGCGGATTGCGGTTCCGAAGAGCTCGGGCCGGCGAACCTCGGCTCCACACCCCTCACACTCGACGGCGAAGGCCGACGGGATCGGGGCCGCGCAGGAGGGACAGCGGTGCCGAACCTCGCCACCGCACTGCGGGCACGCGGCGGGCAGCTCGCTCTCGTTCTCGAGGAAGTAGCGCAGCGTGTGGCCGCAGCCCAGGCAGAACACAACCCAGTCGCCGAGCGTCTTTCGGCGCTCCTCCTGGATCCAGTTGCGTCTGGGCCTCGCCATCACCGGCCACTCTAGAGGGGGCCTTATCGCCCAGTCGACTTCGCACCCCGAAGCTTCCGGTTCCGGGTTCCCCATGAAGGGGTCTGCTTTCGCGCGACCGGGAGCCGCGCTTAGCGGATTCCGGTCTTGCGCATGAGAGAGGCCCTTGTCGCCCAATCGACTTCGCACCCCGAAGCTTCCGGTTCCGGGTTCCCCATGAAGGGGTCTGCTTTCGCGCGACCGGGAGCCGCGCTAAGCGGATTCCGGTCTTGCGCATGAGGAGGCCCTTGTCGCCCAATCGACTTCGCACCCCGAAGCTTCCGGTTCCGGGTTCCCCATGAAGGGGTCTGCTTTCGCGCGACCGGGAGCCGCGCTTAGCGGATTCCGGTCTTGCGCATGAGAGAGGCCCGCAGGCGCCTCCGTTAGAGTGGAGGCGACCCTTGGCCCGACGACTGGAGATCACCGCATGGCCGTACGTGAAGCCGAGCCCGTAGGCTCGCTCCAGGAGGTGAAGGAGGCGGGACTCGACCGCGAGGACCTGCTTGGCATCTACCGCCACATGCTGATCACCCGCGGAATCGAAGAGCGCGGTCACATCCTGTATCGGCAGGGCAAGATCCCGGGCTCGTTCTACACGGGACGCGGGAACGAGGGCGCGGCCGTGGGTGTCGCCACCGCGATGGGCCCGAACGACGTCGGGACGCCGCTCCACCGGGATATGGGAGTCCACATCACCCGCGGTGTTGAGCCCTGGCGCATCATCGCTCAGTACATGGGCCGCGAGGGCGGTCCGACGCGCGGGCGCGACGGCAACGTGCACATGGCGGTGCCGGAGCTGGGGCTCCACCCGATGGTCAGCCACCTCCCGGCGATGCTGCCGGTCGCCGTCGGAATGGCGCTGGCGTTCAAGATTCGCGGCGACCGCCGCGTGGCTCTCGGGTGGTTCGGTGAAGGCTCAGCCGCGCGCGGTGACGCGCACGAGGGCATGAACATGGCAGGCGTGCGGCAGCTTCCGGTCGTGTTCATCTGCGACAACAACCAATGGGCCTACTCGACTCCGACCTACCTCGGCTACCCGATCGAGCACATCGCCGATCGCGCCGCCGCGTACGGCTTCGACGGCGTCGTCGTCGACGGCACCGACGTGCTGGCTGTGTACCGCGAGGCGAAGGCTGCGATCGAGAAGGCGCGTCAGGGCGGCGGGCCGACCCTCATCGAGTGCCTCACCTTGCGCATGGAGGGCCACGCGGTGCACGACGACGCGTTCTACGTGCCCAAGGAGATGTTCGAGCAGTGGGCCGCGCAGGATCCGATCGAGCGCTTCCGTACCTGGCTCCGCTCGAACGCGGACCTGACCGACGACGAGGAGGATCAGATCACCTCGGTCGTCAAGCGGCTTCTGAACGACGCGCTCGAGCGCGCGGAGGAGTCTCCGCTTCCCGATCCGGCAGGCCTCGAGCAGGGCGTCTTCGCCTCCGCCGAAGATCTCGACACGCCCCACCACAAGTAATGCCCGAGCTGACCTACATCCAGGCGATTTCGGACGGCCTGCGCCAGGAGATGCGCCGCGACCAGCGCGTATTCGTCCTCGGCCAGGACGTGGGGGTCTACGGAGGCGCGTTCAAGGTGACGCTCGGCTTCCAGGAGGAGTTCGGACCCTGGCGGGTGCTCGATACACCACTCTCCGAGACCGCCATCGTGGGCGGCGCGACCGGCGCCGCGTTGATGGGGCTCCGGCCCGTCGCCGAGATGCAGTTCGCCGACTTCATCTCCTGCGCGTGGGATCACCTCGTCACCGTTGCCGCGAAGCAGTTCTTCCGCGGGCGCACGCCCGTGCCGATCGTCGTCCGCCTGCCTTCGGGTGGCGGCTTCTCGGGAGGGCCGTTCCACTCCCAGAACCCGGAGAGCTCGTTCGCGCACATCCCGGGCCTCAAGATCGTTTGCCCGGCGACGCCGCACGATGCCAAGGGGCTGCTCGCGACCTCGATCGAGGTCGCGAGCAGCCCCTTGGCATCGTGCGGCGTCGCCGGGCAAACGATCTTGAGGCCCGGGATGTGCGCGAACGAGCTCTCCGGGTTCTGGGAGTGGAACGGCCCTCCCGAGAAGCCGCCACCCGAAGGCAGGCGGACGACGATCGGCACGGGCGTGCGCCCGCGGAAGAACTGCTTCGCGGCAACGGTGACGAGGTGATCCCACGCGCAGGAGATGAAGTCGGCGAACTGCATCTCGGCGACGGGCCGGAGCCCCATCAACGCGGCGCCGGTCGCGCCGCCCACGATGGCGGTCTCGGAGAGTGGTGTATCGAGCACCCGCCAGGGTCCGAACTCCTCCTGGAAGCCGAGCGTCACCTTGAACGCGCCTCCGTAGACCCCCACGTCCTGGCCGAGGACGAATACGCGCTGGTCGCGGCGCATCTCCTGGCGCAGGCCGTCCGAAATCGCCTGGATGTAGGTCAGCTCGGGCATTACTTGTGGTGGGGCGTGTCGAGATCTTCGGCGGAGGCGAAGACGCCCTGCTCGAGGCCTGCCGGATCGGGAAGCGGAGACTCCTCCGCGCGCTCGAGCGCGTCGTTCAGAAGCCGCTTGACGACCGAGGTGATCTGATCCTCCTCGTCGTCGGTCAGGTCCGCGTTCGAGCGGAGCCAGGTACGGAAGCGCTCGATCGGATCCTGCGCGGCCCACTGCTCGAACATCTCCTTGGGCACGTAGAACGCGTCGTCGTGCACCGCGTGGCCCTCCATGCGCAAGGTGAGGCACTCGATGAGGGTCGGCCCGCCGCCCTGACGCGCCTTCTCGATCGCAGCCTTCGCCTCGCGGTACACAGCCAGCACGTCGGTGCCGTCGACGACGACGCCGTCGAAGCCGTACGCGGCGGCGCGATCGGCGATGTGCTCGATCGGGTAGCCGAGGTAGGTCGGAGTCGAGTAGGCCCATTGGTTGTTGTCGCAGATGAACACGACCGGAAGCTGCCGCACGCCTGCCATGTTCATGCCCTCGTGCGCGTCACCGCGCGCGGCTGAGCCTTCACCGAACCACCCGAGAGCCACGCGGCGGTCGCCGCGAATCTTGAACGCCAGCGCCATTCCGACGGCGACCGGCAGCATCGCCGGGAGGTGGCTGACCATCGGGTGGAGCCCCAGCTCCGGCACCGCCATGTGCACGTTGCCGTCGCGCCCGCGCGTCGGACCGCCCTCGCGGCCCATGTACTGAGCGATGATGCGCCAGGGCTCAACACCGCGGGTGATGTGGACTCCCATATCCCGGTGGAGCGGCGTCCCGACGTCGTTCGGGCCCATCGCGGTGGCGACACCCACGGCCGCGCCCTCGTTCCCGCGTCCCGTGTAGAACGAGCCCGGGATCTTGCCCTGCCGATACAGGATGTGACCGCGCTCTTCGATTCCGCGGGTGATCAGCATGTGGCGGTAGATGCCAAGCAGGTCCTCGCGGTCGAGTCCCGCCTCCTTCACCTCCTGGAGCGAGCCTACGGGCTCGGCTTCACGTACGGCCATGCGGTGATCTCCAGTCGTCGGGCCAAGGGTCGCCTCCACTCTAACGGAGGCGCCTGCGGGCCTCTCTCATGCGCAAGACCGGAATCCGCTAAGCGCGGCTCCCGGTCGCGCGAAAGCAGACCCCTTCATGGGGAACCCGGAACCGGAAGCTTCGGGGTGCGAAGTCGATTGGGCGACAAGGGCCTCCTCATGCGCAAGACCGGAATCCGCTTAGCGCGGCTCCCGGTCGCGCGAAAGCAGACCCCTTCATGGGGAACCCGGAACCGGAAGCTTCGGGGTGCGAAGTCGATTGGGCGACAAGGGCCTCTCTCATGCGCAAGACCGGAATCCGCTAAGCGCGGCTCCCGGTCGCGCGAAAGCAGACCCCTTCATGGGGAACCCGGAACCGGAAGCTTCGGGGTGCGAAGTCGACTGGGCGATAAGGCCCCCTCTAGAGTGGCCGGTGATGGCGAGGCCCAGACGCAACTGGATCCAGGAGGAGCGCCGAAAGACGCTCGGCGACTGGGTTGTGTTCTGCCTGGGCTGCGGCCACACGCTGCGCTACTTCCTCGAGAACGAGAGCGAGCTGCCCGCCGCGTGCCCGCAGTGCGGTGGCGAGGTTCGGCACCGCTGTCCCTCCTGCGCGGCCCCGATCCCGTCGGCCTTCGCCGTCGAGTGTGAGGGGTGTGGAGCCGAGGTTCGCCGGCCCGAGCTCTTCGGAACCGCAATCCGCAAGCCTGGCCGCTAAGCAGATGGCGGCACGGGCGCGGTCAGTGGCCCAACTGACGACTTCACACCCCGGAGCCGACGGAGCCTGGGTACCACATGAAGGGGTCTACCCGCGGCCGGGATTCGCGCTAGCGGATTCCGGCCTTGCGCACAACTCAGCCGCACTAACTCACGATCTGCGAGAAGCGAATCACCGTGACGATGTCGTCCTCGCCCACCTCGCGGTTGTAGAGCTGCCCGAGGAAGTGCGCCATCTCCTCCGTGCGCCGGAGCTCCGGGTTGTCGTGCTCGATCTCGCGCGGTGACAGGTCGCGGAGCTGCTTGACCTCGACCTTGTCGATGACGGCGTCGAAGATCTTGTCGCGCTGGCCGTAGCGCGCGCCGCAGAGGACGGTGACGATCAGACCCTTCCGGTACTTCGGCGACTTGTCACCGAGCCGGATGGTCGCGGTCTTACGGCCGCTGCGAAGCTGGTCGGCGACAGCGGTGTTGTAGAAGTTGAGCGCAAACGTCGGCACAGGCGGCCGGGCAACTATAGAGGGTCGTCCATGAGGGTCTGCTCGAGCGAATCGCCCGCGAGGCGCTCACAAGTGATGCAGCCGCTCACCGTCTGCGTGAGGAGTTCCCCGCCTACTCCGACGAGAACTCGGGCCACCGTCTCGACTCGGAGCGTGCCGAATCGCGGTGTATCGTCGAGAAGGTCATCGGCGACGCCGTGCGTGCGCTACAGACAGCGGCCGAGTTACAACTGCCCCTGCCCGAGCTCGACATCGAGGGGCGGATCGGCGTCTGTAGAGGCGAGTCCTGACCTGAGCTCAGCTCACGTCAGAGCACCCGCGCGGGCCTCGAGCGAGAGCAGGAATTGCTTCCGCTCGAGGCCGCCGCCGTATCCGACGAGCGCGCCGTTCGCTCCGACCAGGCGATGGCACGGGAGGACGACCGAGATCGGGTTCGAGCCGTTCGCGTGCCCTACTGCCCGAGCGGCGAAAGGCCGACCTACCCGAGACGCGAGCGCACCGTACGTGAGCCGATCGCCGTAGGGGATCTCCTGCAGCGCGCGCCAGACTCGGAGCTGAAACGGGGTACCGCGCAAGCCGAGCGGCAGATCGAAGCGGAACCGCTGGCCCGCGAAGTACTCCTCCAACTGCTCCCGCACGTTCGTGAACGGCTCCTCCGAGCGCCGCCATGTCGGTTTGATCCTGACGGCCTTTCGCCCCTCCTGCATGTGTAGGCCACAGAGAACGTGTCCGTCGCTGAGGAGCAGCAGCTCGCCGATTGGACTCTCGACATTCGTGTACAGCGGTTCGGCGACACCGGTCATGGATCGAAGCCCAGCGATTCCGCAAGCGTCCGCACGGCGTCCGGAGTCGAGCGCACGACGACGGTGTGGTACGTCTCGATCAGCTCCAGAATCCCCTCGCGCGGACCCAAGTGCCATTCGTCGCCCTCGTAGAAGGCTTCCTCCTGCTCGACGAGGTCGTCAAGCGACGCGAACGAGCGCAAGAGAACGTAGTGCTCGGCATCTTCGATCGACGGGCCCTGCCCGACGACGTCGATGCCATAGCGTTCGAGCAGCGGAACCGCCGCGGTCATACGGCGCCCGAACTCGTCGCGTTCACCGTCGCGAACGCGATACGTCCGGATCTCGAGTACTCGCTCGTTCGACAACGCCTCACACCCTAGCCCGGCTGCGCTTCACCTTCGCTTCAGATTGGATAGTCGCTTTACTTTGGGAACTCATAAGTCTAGGATGACGGTTTCCGCGGCACGAGGAGTTGAGCGATGACGTCACCCGAACAGGTAGTTGCGGCTCAGTCGACCGTCACCACGGTGGAGCTGCGTCGTCGCCTCACTGATCCTGACCTGACACTCGTCGACGTCCGGCCTCTGGCCGCGTATAACGGCTGGCGACTGGACGGCGAGCCTCGAGGCGGCCATATCCCTGGCGCCGTCGCCTTCCCAACCGCGTGGCTGGAGAGTGTCGAAGACGCCGAGGTCGAGCGCCTGCTGGATGAGAAAGGCATCGTCCCCGACCGCGAGGTCGTCCTCTACGGCGCGGATCCTGACGACGTCGCAGCGTTCCGAGGCAGGCTAATCGAGCTGGGGCACACGGGTGTCCGCATCTACGAGCACGGCTTGCCGGAGTGGGCCGCCGAAGCCGCCCTGCCCCTCGAGCGTCTCCCGAGCTACGAACGGCTCGTCCACACGGAGTGGCTCTCGCAGCTCCTCTCCGGTCGTCAACCGGAAGCCGCGCCGGACGAGCGCTTCCTGCTCTTCCACGTCAACTTCGGGGTCCGCGAGGAGTATGAGGAGGCTCACCTCCCGGGCGCGCTCTACCTCGACACGAACCTGCTCGAGAACCCGGTCGACTGGAATCGCCGAACCCCAGAGGAGCTGGAGACAGCCCTGAGCGCGCTCGGGATCACGCACGACACGACCGTTGTTCTCTACGGCCGGGACACCGAGGGGCACGCAGACGAGAAATGGCCGGGGCGTCGCGCTGGGCAGATCTCAGCCTCCCGCGCAGCGCTGATCCTGCACTACTGCGGCGTCACAGACATCCGCCTGCTCGACGGCGGCTACGACGCGTGGGTTCGGGCGGGGAACCCGCTCGAGACCACTCTTCGCGAGCCGACGCCGATCCCGTCATCCGGCGTCCGAATTCCCCGGCGTCCGGAGGTCATCGTCGACATCGACGAGGCCAAGCAAATCCTCGCCGATCCCGACGGCGCGGCCCTCGTCAGCGTGCGGACCTGGAACGAGCACATCGGCAAGGACTCGGGCTACAACTACATTCGCCCGGCCGGCCGCATCGCCGGTGACGTGTGGGGGAACTGCGGATCGGACGCGTACCACATGCAGCATTACCGCAACGTGGACAACACCATGCGCGCCTACCCAGAGATCGCGGCCAACTGGGAGGAGGCTGGAATCACTCCTGACAAGTGGGTCGCCTTCTACTGCGGGACGGGCTGGCGAGCGAGCGAGACCTGGTTCTACGCGTACCTGATGGGTTGGCGGCGAATCGCCGTGTACGACGGTGGCTGGAAGGAGTGGAGCCAGGATCCGATCTCGAACCCGATCGAGGTGGGCGAGCCCGGCAACGAGCTGGCGGCGTAGAGCCGGCGTCGTCCCACCTGGTCTACGACGGGCCATGAACCGACGACTGACCGCGCTCCAGGCTTTCCTGCGCGTGGAGCTTCCTCCCGCTCCTGCGCGCGTGCTCGAGATCGGATGCGGCGAAGGCGAGCTCGCGAGCGCCTTGGCCGAGGACGGCTACCGGGTTGTCGCGATCGACCCCGATGCCCCGCACGGCTCGATCTTCCGATCCATTGCCCTCGAGGACTTCTCCACCGCCGATGGTTTCGATGCGGTGGTGGCCAGCGTCTCGCTGCACCACGTCGACGACCTCGAACTTGCGCTGGACAAGGTCGCCGGTCTTCTTCTTCCAGCCGGGATCCTCGTTCTCGAGGAGTTCGCCAAGGAGCGTCTCGCCGGGCCTACAGCTGGGTGGTACTACCACCAGCGCCGGGCCGCGGCGGCGATCGGGCGCAGTGAAAGCGCTGTCGCGCATGACTTCGAGACGTGGCAGCGCGAGCTCACGGACAACCTTGCCGACGTCCACCCGTTCGCCGACGTCCGGCGCAGCTTGGAGGGCCGCTTCGTGGAGCGTCACTTCGCGTGGACGCCGTACCTGTACAGCTACCTCCTCGACGATGCGCTGGAGCCGGTCGAGCGCGAGCTCATCGAGTCGGGGGAGATCGCGGCGACAGGTGTTCGGTATGTCGGCGTGGCGCGGGCACGCTGAAAGCGACGATGGCGCTCAGGGGGAGAAAGAGGAGGAGGACATGATCGGACGCCACTGGCGCGGACTCGCTTATCGCGAGAGAGCCGACGCCTACCAAGAGCATCTCGAACGACACACGTTGCCGCAGCTTCGCTCGATCCCCGGGCACCGCGGCGCCTACGTGCTCCGGCGCGAGCAGCGGGATGAGGTCGAGTTCGTCGTCCTCACTCTCTGGGACTCCCTCGAAGCCGTGCGGCTCTTCGCGGGCGACGAGTACGAAACCGCCGTCGTGCCGGCGGAAGCTCGCGAGCTGCTTTTGACCTTCGACGAGAAGGTTGTTCACTACCAGGTTGCGATCGAGCAGAGCCCTGCGCTCAGGGGCTGAACCAACTCAGTCGATGAGCTTGCGGGTCATCGCATTGATCGCGATCCGCCAGATGACCAGCCCGAAAACGACAAGCCCGGCCACCCGGGCCAGGTCCTCCCAGCCCTCGAAACCGAAGACTGCGTGACGGACCAACACGACGCAGTGGTGAAGCGGGTTGAGAGCGGCGAGCACCTGGGCCCAGCGCGGGAACTCGTCGAGCGGGAAGAACGACCCCGCGAGGAGGAAGAGCGGAGTGAGCACGGCGCTAACGACGTAGTTGAAGTTCTCGAACGACTTGGAGTAGCCGGCGACCGAGATCCCGAAGCATGCCCAGCCGAAGCCGGCGATCCAGGCGATGAACGGCACGGTGAGCATTCCCCACGACGGGTCGAGCCCGAACACCATGGCGACGAGCATCGGCACGCAGCCGTACACACCCGCGCGGGTGGCGATCCAGAGCGCCTCGGCGCTGACGAGCTCCTCGGTGTCGACGGGCGCCGCGAGAATCGCGTCGTAGGTGCGCTGGAACTGATACTTGACGAACGTGCCGAACATCGCCGGGAACGCGCTCGAGAACAGCACCGCGGTCGCCACCGTTCCGGTGCCGACGAAGTCGACGTAGTCGTAGCCGCCGATCGTGCTCACGAGCGAGCCGAAGCCGAAGCCGAACGCCAGAAGGTAGATCGTCGGCTCCACCGTCGAGGAGAACGTGCTCGACTTCCAGTAGGACGAGTAGTTCACGACCTCTCGAACAAGCACACCTGTGAGCGCCGTTCGCTCCAGCCGGCCCAGGCGAGCGCCTCGATCCTCGACGGTCGCCATCAGCCGATCTCCTCGCCGGTGAGCAGAACGAACACGTCCTCGAGGTTGGCCGGGCGCCGATCGCCGTCGATCGCGAGACCATTGGCGCCGTCGACTCCGAGGATCGAGACGCTCGTTCCGGTCCGCCGGGTGCGGAGACCCGCGGCGCCCGCCTCGGCCTCGACCTCGGCGAGCCGCGCGGGCGGGCCGTAGACCTCGAGCGCCTCGCGACCGGCGTGCTCGCGGACGAGTGACGAGGGCGACCCAGCGGCCACGGCGCTGCCGTGCGACATGATCAGCACGGTATCCGCCAGGCGCTCGGCCTCCTCGATGTAGTGCGTCGACATCAAGATCGTCGTGCCTTCGCTACGGAGCGCGTCGATGAGCGCCCAGAGCTCCTGGCGAACCTGGGGGTCGAGACCGACCGTCGGCTCGTCCATCAGCACGAGCTGCGGGAGATGCACGAGCGCCCGAGCGATCAGCAGGCGCCGGCGCATCCCTCCCGAGAGCCTGTCGACGCGAGAGGCGCGCCGATCGACCAGCTTCGCCATCTCGAGCGCCCGCTCGATCGCCTCCCGCCGATACGGGCGCCCGATTCGATACAGGTGCGCGAACACGAGCAGGTTCTGCTCTACGGTCAAGGTCGTATCGAGGTTGTCGAGCTGCGGCACGACGCCGAGGAGCGCGCGAGCCTGCTTGGACTCCTCCGGGAGCTTGTAGCCGAGGAGCTCGAGCTCGCCCTCGTCGGCGATCGACTGAGCGGTCAGGAGCCGCATCGTCGTCGACTTGCCTGCGCCGTTCGGTCCGAGCAGCCCGACGCAGGTGCCCACCGGCACATCGAGGTCGAGCCCGTTCACGGCGGTGATGTCGCCGTAGCGCTTCACCACGCCCCGAAGACGTATCGCCAGCTCAGCCATGCCGATCAGCTTGCCATGCACCCGTTGTCACCCGCAGCGCGGCGGTGGGCGACGCGCGCGACCGTACAGTCTCAGTGATCTTCCCCTGCGCGCACCCGTTCGAGGACAGCGTCGAGCCGCTGCCCGGCCTCTTTCCTGTTCACGACTGCGTGATAGATCGTGTCGCCGGTGAACAGCGCTCGGTGCTGCCCCGAGTCCCACAGGAACGCGGTGGCGCCTGGAGTGTGGCCCGGAGTCGGAATGATCTCGAAGTCGTCGCCGAGCCGATGACGCTCGGAGAACGTCTCGTTCACCGGCGAGCTCTTCGACACGTCCTGCGCCTCGGCCTCATGTACGAGAAGCGGTGCGCCGAACCTCTCGGCGGCCCAGTCGGACGAGAACGAGGCCTCGTGGCGATGGTTCAGGTACTGGCGTGCGACACCGCCGAGCTCGGCGACGGCCTCGGCATCTTGCTCCAGCTTGTCGGCTCGGTAGACGAGGAGGTTCCCAGCGGAGCGCTGCAGCAGGAAGGACCGGATTACGAGCGTGGTGTCGAAGGGCAGCGTCGAAGGCTCGGACGCGTATAGGCCGGGGAGCACGACGTCCATCAGGCCTGGCCCCGCACCCCGAGGATGAGCTGGCTGTCGCCGAACTCGTGCCACAGGTAGCCGTGCTCGATCGCTTCCCGATAGCTCTGCGTAAGTAGCTCCTCGCCGGCCGCCGCGCGCAGCAGGTCGAGGTGCGAGGAGTCCGACTCGTGCAAGCCGGTGAGCAGACCGTCGACCGTCCACAGGCCTCGCTCGGGCGTCACGACAAGATTCGTCCAGCCTGCGCCTGCCTCCAGCGTGCCGTCCGGCCGGCGGTCTCGAGCGCGCGAACGACCGTCGTGCCGGTGGCGATCACACGTCCACCCCATTCGTGCACGGCGTTCACCAGCCTCGCGGTGTGCTCGGAGACGCGATAGCGCTCCGGATACGGGCGTTCGTGGCTCTCAGGTGAGGAAACGCCGGTGTGCAGCGTGATGGGCGCGATGAGGACGCCCTCGGCGACGAGCCGGGTGAGCAGCTCGGCGGTGAACGGCCGGCCGGCGCTCGCCATCTCGGCGCTGCCGGGCTCGATCGCGTACACGTTCTGGTACGCGGACAAGGGCCAACGGCTGGGCACATAGCCGTAGCGAATCGGATGACCATGCGCGCCGAGATAGGACTCGAGCGGCCGAGGCAGATCGAGACGTGCGACCCACAACCGCACGCCAGAGTAGGGAGCGAGGATCTCAGCGGTGCCGCCGTCGGGTAGCGCCAGTCGGTCATGCACGTGGACTGCGCCGAACGGCTGGCCCTCGGAGCGGAGCTCCACGATCCAGAAGCGGTTGTCGTCACGTCCCTGCGCCGGAGTTGACAGGTGCAGCTGGAGCGGAGTCCCGTCGGCGTCCGTCACCGAAAGCGCCGCGGGCATGGTGGCCGAGATGTTGACGACGATCAGGTCGCCGGGTGCGAGATATCGAGGCAGGTCGGAGAACCGGCTGTGCACGATCGAGCCGTCCGCCCGGTCGGCGACGAGCAGGCGGACGGCGTCACGCGCCAGTCCGCGCGCCTCGGGCGGCTCACTCGCTTCGAGACGGGCGGCCGGCTCGACTGCGAGCGCGCTCATGTCGAGACCTCGACGGGGTCGCGAGCGCGGTAGAGCCCGCTCGGGAGGTCGCCTTCGATCAGCGCGAGCAACCCCGGCACGCTCTCCTCCGGCGGCGGACGATCGGAGATGTCCTCACCCGGGAAGGCGTCCTGCTGCATCTGTGTGCGCATATCGCCGGGGTCGACGGCGTAGACGCGGAGATCCGCGTGCTCGGCGCCGAGGACGGCTGTCACCTGTGCGAGCGCTGCTTTCGAGGAGCCGTAGCCGCCCCAGCCTGCGTAGGGTTCGACCGCGGCGTCGGAGCTCACGTTGACGATCCGCGCGCCCTCGCTCAGGTGAGGCAGCGCCAGCTGGACGAGGGCGAGTGGGGCGAGCACGTTGACCCCGTAGACCCGCCGCAGCTCGCCGAGCGGATACTCCGCGAGCGCAGGAAGCGGTGTCGGGCCGAGCGCGCTCGCGTTGTTGACCAGGAGATCGATCGGCTTGCCGGCAGCTTCGACCAGCTCTTGCAAATGCTCGGGATCGGCAACGTCCCCTGCGAGCGCGACAACCCCGTCGAGCCCGCCCACCGCACGCTCGAGCGCATCGCCGTCGCGCGCGTCGACCACGAGCCGCCAGCCTCGCTCGACCAGAGCGCGGGTCAGGGCGAGCCCGAGTCCGCGTGAGGCGCCGGTGACGATCCCGTTCATCGCGTCGGCGCTCAGGCCGCAGTCGGCGCGCGGTGGCGTGCGACCACGCGGTCGTAGTTCAGCCGCAGGAGCTCGATGACATCGCGCACGTCGTCATCGGTCTCGATCCTGCGGGCGCCAAAGCCTGGCTTGCCGGGGAAGACCGGGTGGTAGTCGATCCTGCCGGCCGCATGAAGCTCCTGCCAGACGGCCTTCGGAAACCCGATGTGGAGCGCATCGTCGCCGTGGAGATGTCCGATCTCCTTTCGGTCGACCGTGAACCCGAACTCACCCCGAGTACCCGTTCCGGCCTCGACTCCGGGCCATGAGGTGACTTCCTCGGTGATTCGACGACTGTGCGTTCGTGTCTCTCGCATGCTCTCTCTCCTGTCGAAATGATTGCCGATGGGCAATGTACAAGTTCAAGTTAACTTGAAGTCAAGTGCACAGATGTGCTTTTCTATGTGAGTGTCAGACTTGCTCACGATCGGGGAGGTCTCCCGTCGCAGCGGCGTTGCCGCATCGGCCCTGCGCTTCTACGAGCAACGGGGGCTCATCGACTCCGAGCGGCCGGGTTCGGGCCACCGCCGCTATCCGCGAACGGTCCTTCGCCGAATCGCCTTCATCGTCTTCGCCCAACGTGTCGGGCTCACGCTCGAGGAAATCGGCGTCGAGCTCGCGAGGCTTCCTCGCGACCGAGCCCCAGGGCGCCGCGACTGGTCGCGCCTCTCCCGGGGCTGGGAAGCGCGGATCGACCAGCGAATCGCAGAGCTCGGCCGCCTCAAGGCCGGTCTGACTGAGTGCATCGGCTGCGGGTGCCTCTCCCTCGATCGCTGCAAGCTCGCCAATCCCGGCGACCGGGTGGCCGGCCTCGGTCCCGGGCCGCGCTTCTGGCTCGGCGACACCCGGCGCGCGGACGGCTAGCTGCCGAAGTGGCGACTGCGCAGACGGATGCAGCAGTGGCACGGCCGACTGCCAGCCGCTGCGCAAGATCGGAACGAATGACGGTGGCGTGATCAGTGGCGCTTCCTCTCCGTGTGGTCTCCGTCTCCGATCCGCGTAGCCCGCCGGCGTCCAGCGGATCAGCTCGGAACCGAGGACGAGCCAGGGCACGTCCTGCAGCACGAATGCGCCGTCGGGAAGCTCGTCCAGCGACGCGCGATGGTGGAGCTGTCGCCGCGTCTCAGGGTTGACGCGCTCGTCGTGGAGTCGCTCGTCGATCGCATCGGCGTCGATCCGACCGGGATGGAGCTCACGCCAGATCTCCCCGAAGCGCACGTAGTCCTCGCGCCGGCAGAGCGCGCACGGCCGGTGACCCGCAGCGAATGCGGTGGCCTCGTCGAGGAAGAAGAGCTCGGTGAAGCGGCCGGGCTGGAGCAGCGGGTTTCTGTGCCAGCCGCGGAACTCGAGCCGGCAGGCGATCCAGCGCTTGCCGTTGTAGCGCCGGCGGATGCGGCCGTGCTCGTCGTGGAGACAGCCGCGGTTGCCGTACACCAGGCCGCGCGCCGGATCTGCGATCAGCTCGCCGAGTGGCGTGACCCGATTCTGCAGCGGCATCCCAAGAGCCTAGGCTTTCGGGAGACGCTCGAC
>Ga0136632_10000058_pt1 | contig 23877 bp, 26 predicted proteins | sample AntDrymUQ6112106_2_FD_104670 | JGI IMG/M metagenome (GOLD analysis project Ga0136632, IMG submission 104670) | Polar desert sand microbial communities from Dry Valleys, Antarctica - metaG UQ611 (21.06) | ecosystem: Environmental > Terrestrial > Soil > Desert | place: Antarctica: Dry Valley...
CGACATTGAAGTCCCAGTAGTTCGGGCGGCTCGTCGCTCGCACGACCGTCCCGTGCGCCCAGGGCTCGAGCACGTCACAGACCGAGGTATGCAGGGCGTTGCGCCAGGCCCGCGCGCGGGCCTCCACCTCGCCGTCGGGAAGGTTGGCTGGAGTCACCCGGTCAGGGTACGTAAGCGACTATTCCGCGCGCTGCTCCTTCGCGCGAGAAGCGGCCAGTCCGCAGCTCCTGCGTCTAGGCTCCCCTGATCCGGGTTGAGGAGTCCATCGAGATCGCACGCTCGCCCGAGACCGTATGGGCTTTGGTGGCCGACCCGCTCAATGATCCGCGCTGGTGCGACAAGGTTAAGTCGGTGGAGGTTGCGGCGGACAATCGATGGACCGCCATCCACAAGCCGGTTCCGCTGCGACCCGCAGTGGAGCTCGCGGTCGAGCAGGTGGACGTCGAAGCGCCGAATCGGTTGACGCTTCGCGAGGAGGACGAGGCCTCGGTCTTTCATGTCGAGTATCGACTCGAGGCCACTGAGACGGGTACCCGCCTCACTCAGATCAGCGAGTTTGAGTGGAAGTCGCTGCCGCGCGTCCTTCACGGGACATTCGCGCGCGGCGTTCGCCGCGACGTGCGGAATCAGCTTCGAGCGCTGAAGCGCTTGCTCGAGAGCTGATCCGCGTCCCCCACCCGCGGCAACGACGACCGATCGCTGCTGAACTGCGCGACGAGCGGGCGCGATAACACTGGGTCGCGTACCTACTCGCCGTCTTTGGGCAATCGGAACCCGACTTGGCGTTTCGGCCGCGGAGGCGGGGAGATCAGTTGCCGAAGGGCCTGGAAGATCTGGGCCAGTTGCCGGTCGTGCTGCCCCAGCTTCGCGCTGGTCTCTCGTTCGAGCTCCTCAAGCCGCTTGCCGATCGCGGCGTAGGAAGTCGCCGCGCGGCGCAGTTCAACGAACGCCCGCATGATCTCGATGTTGACAGCGACCGCTCGCTTGCTCCGAAGGACCCCCGAGAGCATCGCCACCCCCTGCTCGGTGAACACATATGGCGCGTAGCGGCGTCCGCCGCGACCCGCGTCTGAGGTCGCAGTCTGCGATCTCAAAGCCGCCGCCTCATCCTTGGTCAGCTGGAACATGAAGTCAGCTGGGAAGCGCTCGATGTTCCGCTTGACCTGCTCGATCAGCCGCCGGGTTTCGACGCCGTAGAGGTCTGCGAGATCTTCATCGAGCATCACCTGGCGTTCGCGAACGGCCAGGATCCGCTTCTCGATCGCCGGCGCTGGAACCAGCTCCAGCGATGCCTCCTCTTCAGTCGGATCGGCCATCCGGCGCAGGGTGCCACACGTGGCGGACCGCGCCACCTTGTTTTGAGGTCGCAATCTGCGATCTCAAAGCCGGTCGATCTCGTAACGGCGTCGGCTCCCGAAAGGTTCGGCCCGTGGCTCAACTGCACTTCTCCCTGCACGCGCTGGGGACGATGGTGAGGTCGATTACCACGCTGGCTACTTCGACGAATAGAGGCTGCGCGACGTCGCCGTAAGGCCCGCCGTTACGGGTGCTGCAGGCGAGTGTCAGGAGGAGGCGGGGCCGCGGTCTGTTCGGCGGGCCGATCGTCGCGTCCAGAGATCCAAGCGAGTTCACGCAGACTGAGCATCCGTCCGCGCTCCTCCGATCCTTCGGGGCATAGGCCGCTGTCGAGAATGGCCCAGATTCCGTCTTGCGCCAGTCCGAGTGCGTTTTCGTCGCCCCCAATCGCTGCTTGCCTCAAGGCCGTCATGAGCAGGAAGAAGTCCTCCCCGCTCGCGGTCGCTCGCTCGAGCGCGACGGTAAGCCGGCAGATGGCGAACAGCACATGCTGCGACGGGACGCTGAGATCCATCGCTTCCTGCAATCCCGGCGGGCATGGCATGCGCCCCGGCGCGTTACCGTGGCGCGGGTGGTCCAGCCCCATTTGACGCCTGAGCAGCGCTCGCGGGTCACGATCGACGATCTGCTGACCGCGGCTGGCTGGGTCATCCAGAACCCGGACGAGATGAACATCGGTGCCGGGCGCGGGATCGCCGTCCGCGAGTTCCGGACCGCGACCGGCCCGGTCGACTACTTGCTCTACGGGGACCGCAAGGCACTCGGCACGATCGAGGCCAAGAAGGACGGGACGCCGTTGCTTGGCGTTGAGTCGCAGTCGGACCGCTACACCGAAGGCTTCTCGAAGACGGCCAAGCAGAAGGGCCTGCCCTCATGGCGACTCCCGCTCCCGTTCCACTACATGAGCACGGGCAGGGAGACCTACTTCGCCAATCGGCTCGATCCCGACTACGCACCGCGCCACGTCTTCTCCTTTCATCGCCCCGAGACGCTGATCGAGATGGCCCAAAGCGGCGAGACCCTGCGCCAGCAGCTCCGTCAGATGGCGCCGCTCAATCCAGAGGGCCTGTGGGCCAACCAGGTCGATGCGATCGAGGGGCTCGAGAAGTCATTCGCGGCCGGGCGACTGCGGACCTTGGTTCCGCAGACGATGGGCGCGGGCAAGACCACGGTCAGCCGGGCCGAGGCTTATCGGCTGCTGCGATATGGCGGCGCCAAGCGCATCCTCTTCATGGTCGACCGCATCAACCTCGGCGAGCAGGCGCTGCGCGAGTTCCGCAACTACGTCACTCCGGACGACGGCCGCAAGCTCGGCGAGCTCTACAACATCCAGCTGCTGCGTTCGAACCAGATCGACCGCGCGGCAAACGTGGTCATCACCACCATCCAGCGGCTCTACTCGATCCTCCGTGGGGAGGATGAGCTTGATCCGGATTTCGAAGCCGAGTCGGCCTTCGAGCTCGCCGGCAGCACTCCAGACACCGAGCGTCTGCCGGTCAACTACCAGCCGAAGCTGCCGATCGAGGAGTTCGACTTCATCTTCACCGACGAGTGCCACCGCTCGATCTATGGGCGCTGGGGCCAGGTGCTCGACTACTTCGACGCCTTCCTCGTCGGCCTGACGGCGACGCCGTCGAAGTTCACCTACGGCTACTTCCAGGGCAACGTGGTCGCGCCTTACTCCCACGAGCAGTCGGTCATCGACGGCGTCAACGTCGACTACACCGTCTACCGCATCGATACCGAGGTGTCAAAGTCGGGCGCGACGGTCGACAAGGGTGAGTGGGTCCGAGTCCGGGACCGGCTGACCCGCGAGCAGGCCTACCAGGAGCTCGAAGACGAGCTGACCTACGACGCGGCCAAGCTCGACCGGGCCGTTGTCTCCGAAGACCAGATCCGGACCGTGATCCGCACCTTCCGCGACAAGGTCTGCACCGAGATCTTCCCCGGTCGCAAGGAGGTCCCGAAGACAGTCGTCTTCTGCAAGCACGACAACCACGCCGAGGACGTGCTGCGGATCATCCGCGAGGAGTTCGGTCGCGGCTCCGAGTTCGCCAAGAAGATCACCTACCGGACCGAGGGCTCGAGCCAGCAACACATCCAGGATTTCCGCACCGACCCCAACTTCAGGATCGCGGTCTCGGTTGACCAGATCTCGACCGGGACCGACATCAAGCCGATCGAGTGCCTGCTGGTTCTCAGGATGGTTCAGAGCCGCGCGCTGTGGGAGCAGATGAAGGGGCGCGGGGTGCGGAAGATCGAGCCCAATGAATTCTGGGCCGTGACTCCTGGAGCTCGTGAGGAGGGCGCGGTCAAGGACCACTTCGTGGTTGTCGACTGCGTCGGCTTGACCGACGAAGACCGGGCCTGGGCTGAATCCAAGCCGCTTGACACCAAGCCCAATGTGCCCCTGAAGAGTCTGCTCCAGGACATCGGCCAAGGGATCACCTCCGATGATCTGCTGACCACGGTCGCGGCCCGTCTGACCCGGCTCAAGGACAAGCTGACTCCCGAGGAGGAAGCCGAGGTCGCCGAGTTGGCTGGCGTCGACCTATCCGAGATGGCCGGGAAGTTGATCGAGGCCACTGACCAGCCTTCAATCGTCGCCGCCGCACGAGAGGCGCTAGGCGAGGGAGAGGATCGTGACCCGAGCGAGGAGGAGATCGCCGAGACCAAGGAGCGCCTGCTGACGGAGGCAGTGACGCCGCTGCTGAGCAGCGAGGTGCGCCAGAAGGTCCTGACCTTGCAGAGCCAGACCGAGCAGATCATCGACATCGCCACCCAGGATGCGCTGCTGTCAGCAGGCTTCATCGACTCCGGTGAAGCCCAGAGCCTGGTCCAGGCCTTCGAGGACTGGATCAAGGAGCACCACGACGAGTACGTGGCCCTGAAGGCCTACTTCGACCGGCCCTACGAACGGCGGCTGAGTCTCGACGACATCAAGGCCCTGGCCAAGGCGATCGAGGCACCGCCGCTCAACTTCAAGCGTCAGCGCCTGTGGCAGGCCTACAAGACGGTGGCCGAAGGCCGGGTCCGGGGCGACGGTGGCAAGACCCTGGCCGACATCGTCTCCCTGATCCGCTTCGCCGTCCACGAGGACGACGAGCTGTTGCCCTATGCCGACTTGGTCAAGCTGCGCTTCGACCTGTGGATGACCGAGCAGCAGGCCGATGGGCACCAATTCAGCCCCGAGCAGCTCGGCTGGCTGATGATGGTCCGCGACCACATCGCCCAGTCACTGACCATCGAGCCCGACGACTTCGACTACGAGCCCTTCGCCCAGCAGGGCGGACTGATGGGTGCCCACCGAGCCTTCGGAGGCGAACTTCAGGGCCTGCTGAGCGAACTCAATGCAAGGCTGGCCGTATGAGCGAGAACGGCGATCGACCAGAGCTGCCCGAGGGCTGGGAGTGGAGGACGATGGGTGATATCGCCAGGGTTGTCGGCGGTTCAACCCCGAAGAGCAAGGAGCCCTCATACTGGGACGGAGACATTCCGTGGTTGGCGGTGTCAGACCTCACCGGCTACACGGACAAGTACATCTCGCACGGTGCACGTTCGATCACTAAAGCTGGTTTCGAATCGTGCGCGACACAGATGCTTCCGAAAGGCGCCGTGGTCTTTTCGTCGCGTGCGCCGATCGGTTATGTCGCCATCGCGGCCAGGAGTCTCTGCACATCACAGGGCTTCAAGTCCTTCGTGCTGGAAGAAGAGATCGATCCGGAGTACGTCTACTGGTACCTGAGAAGCGCAAAGCCGCTGACTGAATCCCTCGCCAGTGGCACGACTTTCAAAGAGCTGTCCGGAAAGCGAGCCGCGACTATCCCGATCCCGGTTCCTCCCGCGGATCAGCAAGTAGAGATCGCCGCCCGCATCAGCGACTTGGTCGGCGCCACGCAGGCGGCCACGATGAGCTTGACTGGGGTTGGCCGTGGTATACGGCGGTTCTCCGTTGTCGCGGCACGCGCAGCTGTTGCGGACGCGGGCGGTTCTAAGCGAGCACTCGATGATGTGGTCGAGGTCCTCGATCGTCTTCGGATTCCGGTGAACCGAAACGAGAGGGCTGACCGGGAAGGCGATATTCCCTACTACGGAGCCACAGGTCAGGTCGGCTGGATCGATGACCATCTGTTCGATGAAGAACTAGTCCTGCTGGGCGAGGACGGGGTTCCGTTCCTCGATCCGTTTAAACCGAAAGCTTACGTGATTCGCGGCAAGAGCTGGGTGAATAACCACGCACACGTACTACGACCAAAGCACGATCTGATCGACGCCGGGTTCCTCAAGCACGTGCTCGACGAGTTCGACTACTCCGCACTCGTGGGAGGCACGACGCGGTTGAAACTCACGAGATCAGCTATGGCGCGGATGGCAATTGCGGTCCCACCGCTCGCTGACCAGCGCGCCGCTTTGAAGCGTCTAGGCGGCCACCTTGAAGCCCGCGACATCCTGAACGCTTCTCTCAAAGACACTCGACTGCAAAGCGATGGCTTGGAACGCTCCATCATGGCCTCGGCGTTCGCGGGCAGGCTGAACCCCGGTTCCGAACCGAGAGAAGAGTCGGGAGATCGTGTCGGCGTGGATTCGCAATGAACACACCAATGAACGATCACGCGCATCAGCTCGTCCAGAAGCTCTGGAACTTCTGCAATCTCCTTCGAGATGACGGGTTGTCCTACGGCGACTACGTCGAGCAGCTCACCTATCTGCTCTTCCTCAAGATGGCCCACGAGCGGACGCAGCCGCCGTTCAATCAGCCCTCTCGGATCCCCGAGGGCTACGACTGGCAGTCACTCCTGGACAAGGACGGCCCCGAGCTCGAAGCCCACTACACCGTGCTGCTCAACGAGCTCAGCCGCGAGTCAGGAACTCTCGGACTTATCTTTCGTAAGTCCCAAAACCGCATCCAGGACCCGGCCAAGCTGCGGCGACTGATCGTGGACTTGATCGAGCCCGAGCAGTGGACCGGCATCGACGCCGATGTCAAGGGGGACGCTTACGAGGGCCTGCTGGAGAAGAACGCCGCTGACACCAAGTCAGGCGCAGGCCAGTACTTCACCCCGCGGGCCTTGATCAAGGCGATGGTCGACGTGGCCCAACCGCGGCCAGATCAGGCCATCGCCGACCCGTGCTGTGGGACCGGCGGCTTCCTCCTCGCCGCTCACGACTACATCGCCGAACGCTACGAGCTCGACCGCGACCAGAAGAGGTTCCTTCGCGATCAGGCGTTCTCAGGGATCGAGATCGTGGACAACACCGCGCGCCTGTGCGCGATGAACCTCTTCCTCCACAACATCGGCTCAGTTGACCCCGAGGCCGATCCACCGATTCGCGTTCAGGATGCGCTGATCGAAGAGCCGCGGGACAAGGTCGATCTGGTCTTGACCAACCCGCCGTTCGGACGCAAGTCGTCGGTGACGATGGTCGGCGAAGACGGCAAGGTCCAGAGCGCAGACATCCAGATCCAGCGCCAGGACTTCTGGGCCACGACCTCCAACAAGCAGCTCAACTTCGTTCAGCACATCCGCTCGATGCTCAAGATCGGCGGCCAGGCTGGAGTCGTCGTGCCCGACAACGTCCTCTTCGAGGGCGGGGCGGGGGAGACCATCCGCAGGCGCCTGCTCCAGGAGTGCGATGTCCACACGATGCTGCGCCTGCCGACCGGGATCTTCTACGCGCAGGGGGTCAAGGCCAACGTCCTCTTCTTCGAGCGCAAGGCAGCCTCGACTGAGGCGGCGACGCGGGAGATGTGGGTTTACGACTTCCGGACGAACCAGCACTTCACCCTCAAGACCAAGACGCTCAAGCGCTCTGACCTCGATGACTTCGTGGAGGCCTATCGCCCTGGAGAGCCCGAGAAGCGAGAGGAGTCCGAGCGCTTCAAGCGCTGGACCTACGAGGAGCTCTCCGAGCGATCGGGCCTCAATCTCGACATCTGGGCGGATGTCGAAGACGAGTCGATCGAAGACGCGGCCAATCTGCCCGCGCCGGAAGTGATCGCCGAGGAGATCGTCGAGAACTTGACCGCGGCGCTGGAGCAGTTCGAGGCTGTGGCTGCCGATCTTCGCGGTGAGGTTGACGAGCGTGGCAATCGCCCCGATCGGGCTGAGGACGCCGTCGCCGAGCTGCTTCCAGAGGACTCGATCTAGTAGCCCACCGGCGCCGAATCGGTTCGGTTGCTCCAGCGCCGGTCGCTCCATCTGGGGGCAGAGTTCTGAGTCGCCCCGCCTCCAGTGACTATGGAATCGTCACCTGCCCGCGCCGGCCCAACCCGCTGAGCCGTGAGGTTTACCCGTCATGCGCGAAACGAGATGCGGCTCTACCGCGTCTCGAAAAGGGAGGCGGTGCGGATTGCCGCCACGCCGATGGATAGGGGCTCGATAGCAAGGGGAATGTGCGCCGCGCTGGTTTGACCGATGACGGGCGCAAAGTGGTTGTGGTCGTGGCGCGAGACGATCCCGAGCTGGTGATTACCCTCTTCGAGAGGAGCTGACGATGCACGCCGAGTACGACACGCAAGCCAACGCGATCTCGATCGAGATCGTCGAAGCCGAGCAGGCCGCTCGGGGCGACGAGGTTCACGAGCGCGCGATCGTTGCCCTCGCCGGGGGAAGAGCCGTTGAGGTCCAGGTCCTCTATCCCGACCTCGGAATCGACGAGCCGATCCGGATCGCAAGCGAGCGCTACGGCCTCGACCGGGAAGCGCTCACCGCGGCCGCACGTTCAGCGCTCGCGGCGCCGGATCGCCGCGTGGTCGTCGAGGTTGGGCTCCGTCACTGAGGATCGACACGATTCCATTCAGGGGCGAAGAAGATGAGTGCAGTTTCAGCGCCCGACTACAGAGAGACTGATCCCCGCTCGGGTCGCGAGCGCTTCTTCGGCCGCGTGGCCGGGGCCGGTTGGATTCGTGTCGTCACCGAGTTCGCGGGGGATGTCGATCGCGTCGTCACCGCCTTCGCGCAGATCAGCGATCCGCGGCGGCAACGAGGGAAGAGATGACGGTTCTGATCGGATCCCACGAGTTCGACCGAGTCTCCTATGACGCGCGGGGAGATGTGCTTTATCTCGGTCGGAGTGGCGCGCGACCGTGCGCCGTGACGGACGCCACTCCCGAGGGGCATGCCGTGCAGCTCGATGCCGATGGAGCAGTCATCGGGTTGACCGTGGTCAACGCGCGGTGGCTGGTTGAGCGCGACGGGAAGCTGGTGATCACGATCCCGAGGCGGATCGAGGCGCCAGCGAGCGATCTCGTCGCGGTGCTGTCCACCTTAGGGGAACATGGAGCTTGATTGATGGCTCGCACGACGGCTTCCAAGGCATCTGGGCAGATCGACCTTCTTGCGTGGGCGGACGACCTCGAGGCCGAGCGGGCGCGGATCGCCGACATCAACACGGAGCGGGCTGCTCGTCGGGGATATCTCGTGTTCGCTACCGACCCTGAGCTTGCCCCGGATGAACCGAGCTATCGCGAGGTCTACGCGACCGAGGCGCGGACTCCGAACCAGGCGGGCGGCTCGTCGGCGCCGCCCTTGGAGGCAACCACCATCACGTCGTCGCCGTGGCGACCGTAGATCAGCGGGGTGGTGCGCTGCTCGCCGGAGCGCCGGCCGGTCGTGGTCAGGAGGAGCACCTGCGACCCCTGCCAGTCGTGGCCCTCCTCGCCGTCGGTGGCGCGGTAGCGATCGACGTGTTCCTGGCCGAACAGCACGGGCCGATGATGACATGGCGCTAACGCGTCGTGGCCTTGGCCAGAACATCTTCGCTCAGCACCAGCCGCCAGGGCCCGTGGGTGGAGCTCGTGGCACGGAAGTCGCGGAAGTCGAAGGTGAGGATCGGGAGCTGGTGGCGCTCGGCGTAGGCCATGATCGAGGCGTCGACGAGGCCGAGGTCGAGGTCTGCGTATTGCGCATCGAGCTCGGTGGCGCGGCGAAGGAGCCCCGGCGAGAGGAACGCTGCGGAGTGCGCCCCGGTGACGACGGCCTCGAGCAGGCGCCGTGCGCTCGTCGCGCCCACACGGGCGCGCAGCATGTAGTCGGTCTCGGCGAGCACCACCTCGAGCACGACGAGCTTTCGGCCGAGCCGGTTGACCAGGCCGGCGGCGAGCCGGTGTGCCCTGGAGGACCGGTCGGCGGCGGCGATCAGCGGAGCGGTGTCGCAGACGACCCTCAATCGCCCGGATCGGCGGCGGCGAGGAGCTCGTCCATCACCTGCTCGAGCTGCAGGGCCAAGTCCGGGTCGTCGCTTTGACCCGAGCCGATCCAGGCGAGCGGCTCGGGGTCCCGCTCGAGCGCCGCTTCGACGAGCCGCGTGATCGCGGCGGAGAAGGACTCGTTGTCCCCGACCTGCTCTCGCACCCGCGTGTCGAGGCTGTCCGGGAGGGTGATCGTCCTGCGCACCACGCGAGTATGATAGCTATCTTCATACAATAGCCACGCGGGTTGTCGCGAAAGTCGCCCTTTCAGGCCGCCGCCGGGGCGCTCTCGCCCCGCGAGCGAGCGATCCGGTCGACAAGCGCCCAGCCGGCGAAGCACAGCGCCCCCGCCGCGCCCGTCGCCGTCAGCAGCGCCCCGGCCGCGGCGGTCACCGCGACCCCGTTCGAGCCCAGGATGAGCACCGCGGTCGCGACGCCGGTCGTCGGGCCGACCGGGAGCAGGCCGAAGACGGCCGCCCCGATCAGGAGCGCCACCGAGTCGAAGACCGAGACGTCGACGCCGAGGCCTTGGAGGACGAGCCAGTTTCGCGCCACCTGCGCGGAGACGGCGAAGACGACGAGGCCGACGATGATGTTGCGGCTGCGCAGGCCGCGCATCACCGAGAGGCCTGCCCAAAAGCCCTGTTGGCGGATGTGGGCGAGGCGGGTGAAGCCGGCGACGATCGCCGTTGCGACGGCGAGGGAGATCAGTGGCACGTACCAGGCGATCCCGAGCGGACCGATCAGCGTGAACGAGCAGATCGCCGCGAGCGCGACCTCGATCACGATGATCGGCATCTCGGCGGCCACCAGCACCGAGACCTTCGGGCTGTCGATCGGCGCCGAGCGTCGCAGCGCGGCGATCCTGACCCCCATCCCGAAGTGGCTGTTGAAGAGATTCCCCAAATAGCCGACCGCGGAAGCGCGGTAAAGACGGCGGCGGTCGACGTCGCCGCCCGCCGCGCCGACGCAGACGTGCCAGGCCTCGCTGCGCGCCACGAGCCAGACCACCTGGAGCAGGGTCGCGACGCCAAGGACCCACAGGGACGCGTCGCCGAGCGCCGAGGCGAAGTCCTCGCGCTTGCCCCAGAGGCCGCCCACGAGCGCGGCGGCGACGATCACGCTGCCGGCGACCGTGACCGCGACCGGATGGCGACCGAGCCAGGCGCGAAAGCGCGCGACCGGGGCGCGCGGGGGCACGACGATCGGCTTGATTGCGACCGGGGCGACCAGCGGCAGGTCGGGGTGCGGCATGGCTCGGGATGCTAGGCGGCCGGCGGCCGGCTATTCAGCCCGCTCCGACCGGAGCGGGCTCGCCCCGCTACTCGCCCGTGAGCTTGAAGTACCCGGTGTTCTCTTCGTCGTCACGGGTCTTCTCGAGCTTGCCGCCCTGGCGCGCCTCGCGGAAGGCGGGCTTGATGTCCTGCTTCTCGACGCCGAGCTTCGTCGCGAGGTCCTCGCGGGTGAACTCGTCCTTGCCAAGATCGCGTGCTGCGCTCACGACCTGGTCCGCGGTGATCTCCTGAGCCATCGTTCTGCTTCCTTCCGTCAGTTTTTCTTCAGCTTGCGCTCGAGAATGAACTTCTCGGTCGCGACGTCGGTCTTCTTGTCGTGCTTGGGAATGAATCCGACTACCCGCCGCTCGGTCAGCCTAGACACGGCGGCGATCGCCTCGTGGCGGTAGGCGCTTGGGTTCGAGACGCGTGATTCCTCGGGCTTCGCCCCGTTTCCGTTGCTGTCCTCTTCAACCACCGGCCCCGCGTTGAAGCTGGCGACGGCGTCCTTGAACGTGCAGACGACGACGGAGTCTGTGATCTCGGTCGTGATCTCGCTCGGGCGCTCGCTCGCGTGACGGCTCCAGACAGATCCCAGCGACCTCGTGATCTGATCGGCCACCGACGGAGGCGCGGATCCTTCGTCGCTCGGCATCATCTCGCCGCGTGGGTCGCTCATCGCAACCCCTTTCCCTTCCCCTCTCGAAGTGCCGGCACTCAGAAGGGCGGAGGAGGAGGTGAAAAAGCCCAGCCGGCGGTCAACCGAGTCTAGCGGCGATCGACACAACCCGAGCGGGTCGTCCTCGTCGAGGCTTCTTACGATCGGAGATCCCGCGCGAGGGCCGCGGCTACTCGCGCGTCAGCGAGCCGCGACACGCCGTTCTGTTCTGGTGGGTGGTTGCCGGTGCCGACGACCTTGCCGCGCTCGAGGCGGCCGATGTGAAGCGTGACGGCCAGCTCGTCCTTCGTCCCGTCCTCGTAGAGGACCCGCGCCTCGCCGCTCCACTCGCCGAACCGGGACGCTTCCCCGCGCTCTCGGGGCTGATCATGGGCGGCGTCGCCGCGGCGCGCTCGCTGCGCCGCCAGCGCGCCCGGCGAATCCCGGCCGGGGTGAGCTCGCGGCTTGCCCGCCGAGAGTCCCCGCTCAGCGAGGTCCTCGACGACTTCACGGCGGAGTTCCGTGAGACGTTCAGGGCCACGTTCTGGGCCGACTTCACCGCCAACATCGTCCGCAACATCTGGTCGAACGCGATCATCTTCTGCGGGCACTTCCCCGATCAGACCTACACCTTCTCCCCAGAGGAGGTGGAGAGCGAGACGAAGGGCGCCTGGTACGTGCGCCAGCTCGTCGGCGCGGCGAACATCGACGGCAGCCCGCTGTTCCACGTCGCCTCGGGCAACCTCAGCTACCAGGTCGAGCATCACCTCTATCCGGACATGCCCTCGACCCGCTACAACCAGATCGCGCCGAAGGTGCGAGACGTCTGCAAGCGCTACGGGCTCCCGTACAACACGGGGCCGTTCTCGCAGCAGTAGGGGATGGTCCAGCGGACAATCCTCCGCCTCGCCTTCCCGGGCGGCAAGCCGCGGCCGAAGCCTGGGCCCTACCACGGCGACGAGGTGATCGAGGCGCCAGGGATGAACGGATCCGGCGCGAACGGCTCGCCGAGCGCGAGCTCCAACGGCTCCTCGCGGCGCCCCGCGGCGACCGAGAACGTGCCCGCCGAGGGGCCGAGCGAGAGTGGCGCAGCGGGACCCGCCGAGGGCTAGCCTGAGGCGGCGATGACGAAGCTCCGCACCCGCCTCTTCGCGAGCGTCTGCGCGATCGCCGTCGCCGCCGTTGCCGCTGCGCCCGCGGCGAGCGCCGAGCCGAAGCCCGGGAAGACGGTCGAGAAGCGCGTCCGCTCCGCCGCCCCCGGGGCGAAGAAGGTGCGCGAGTCGCTGGTCCGCGTCTACGACCCGCTGCCGGCCGATGCCGGTGAGCATCCGGCTGCCTGCGACTGGCTCGAGTACCTGCGATTCCGCCACGCCGGCGGGCCGCGAAAGGCGAGGCGGGCGGACGCGATCGTGGTCATCATCCCCGGCTTCCTCGGTGGCGCTGCCTCATTCGATCAGCTCGCTCGCAACACGGTCCGCCGCGCGGCCGTGCGAGGCAAGCGGATCGAGTACTGGGCGCTCGACCGGCGCGCCAACTGCCTCGAGGACGACACCGGCGTCAACGCCGCGGCGAAGGCGCGCGACGCCACCGTGGCCTGGGACTACTACTGGGGCGGGGGCGAGGCGAACGGGCGGCGCTTCGACGGTTTCGTGCCGCCCGAGGAGGCCGAGTTCCTCGGGGAGTTCGGCCTGCGCCGGACGATGGAGGACTGGTACACGGTCCTGCGCAGTGGGATCAAGCGCCAGCCTCGGCGGGCGCGCAAGATGATCTGCGGCGGGCATTCGCTCGGCGGCCCGCTGACCGCGTCCTTCGCGGGCTGGGACTTCGACGGAGATCCGAAGACCAAGCGCGACGCGGGCTACAAGCAGTGCGCGGGGCTCGTCGGCCTCGACACCACCCTCGACCTGGAGAGCGGCGGAGGCGACGGCGCCGGGGCGCTTGGGGTCGGGTTGGACCTCGTCTCGCAAAGCGGCGGAGCGCCGTACGTGAACGCGCCGCCGCTGACCCCCGAGACGATCCAGGTTCCGAGCGTGTTCGGGGTCGGCTCCTACTTCGCACCCCAAGGCACCGACCTGCTTCGCGAGCTGCCGCACACGCAGAACATCGACCTCTCCCAGCGGGTGCTGTTCTCCCGCGACGCGGCGCACTTCGCGACCAACAGCCCGAGCATCCGCGAGTTCACGCTCACCAACGAGGTCTCGCTCGCCGGCATCTTCGACGACAACTCGGCGCCGCTGTCCTTCCTGCGCTCGAGCGTCGGGCAGGTCGTCGGCGGGCCGCTCGTCGACAAGAACTTCCCGACGCCCTCCGACGGAACGCTCGCGCTGCCGCAGGAGCCCTCGACTCCCCTGTATTCGTGGGAGACCTACCGCGAGGTCGGCAAGGACGGCGCCGAGATCGCGCTCAACGACTCGGGCCAGCCCTACACCTCTCGCGAGAGCGAGATCTCGGATCTGCGCCAGCTCGCGCGGACTTTGTTCGAGGCGCCCGCGAACTTCACCGAGCAGTACTTCCCGACCCGGATCCTGCTCGACGTCTCCGCCGCCGAGTCAGGCGATCGGAGCGGCGATCTGGCCGCACTGCGCCACGACGGCGTCGCGAAGCGGCCCGGGCTCCTGATCCAGGCCGGCGACTCCGATGACAACACCGCTCCCGACGACGGCCTGCCCCATACCGGCGACGCTCCACCCAACGAGCTCGAGCTGAGCCGCGAGGTGATCATCCCCGGCTACAACCACCTCGACGTCGTCACCGCCGCGCGCCGCCAGAACGACGGCCGCCCCGAGCCCTCGAGCAAGGCGCTCTCGCGGTTCACGCTCAAGGCCGTGCGCGCGGCCCGCAAACGCTGAGCTAAGCGGTACCGGCGCCGGTCTCCGGGGCGATGCCGAGCGTCGCGCCGAGCTCGTCGAGCGCCGCCTGCTCGGCGTCGCTCACCTGCTTGCCGCCGACGCCGAGCACGCCGCCGGACTTGGTCCGCTCCGCGACCCGCTCGGCGATCTCGAGGCAGAAGCGCTTGTAGGCCTCGATCTCGGCCGGGTCGGCCTTGCCCTCGAGCACGCCGAGCGCGTCGCGGAGGATCTCGTGGCCGCGAGCGCGAACGTCCTCAGGCGTCGCCCGCTCCCCGCCCTCGGGGGCGAAGCGCTCCGCATCGACCGAGGGGCGGTCGGCGACGAGCTCGCGGATCAGCTCCGGCGCCGCTGGGTCCTGCTTCTCCTCGGCGTAGACCTTGGCCATCTCGACCGACTCGCGCAGCGTGCCGCCGCGCTCGGCCGCGACCAGGGTCAGCCCGGCCACGAACGGCCCCAGCAGGACCCGCGACCACTCCTCTGCGTTGAACTCGTCTTTCGTCGTCATCGCCCGCCAGCTACCCGCCCCGGGGCGATCGAAGCCTCAGAAAGTTGAGCTCGTAGAACAGCGCCCGGGCCTTCTCCTCGCCCTCGATCTCGTTGGCGAAGCCGACGCTCTCATAGAGGGAGCGGGCCGCGGTGTCGTCCTCGCCCGTGACCACCTCCATCCCGGCGGCGCCGCGCTCACGAGCCAGCTCGAGGACGGCATTCATGATCGCGCGACCGATGCCCTCGCCGCGGCGCTCGGGCACGACGTAGAGCTCCTCGAGGTAGCCGACGGGCTCGTCGGCCCAGATCGAGGGGCGGAAGGAGACCTGGGCGAAGCCGTCGGGACCCTCTCCGCCGAGCAGGTAGGTCATCGCGCCGTTCTCGATCAAGGCGAGGACGCGACGCGAGAGTACCTCGGTCCCCGGGGTCGGCTCGGAGAACTCGGTGTTGAAGTCGTGCAGCATGCGCGCGAGCAGCGCAGCGTCGTCGCTGCGCGCAGCGCGGACCGCAGGCGCCCCGGACGCCACCGGCTAGCGGACGAAGAGAATCTCGGAGTACTTGGGCAGTGGCCAGAGGTCGTCGGCGACGACGCGCTCGAGCCGGTCGGCGACCTCGCGGACGTTCGCCATCCGGGCGATCTGCCGATCGCGCGCGTACTCGGCGAGCTCGAGGCCCTCGACGCCGTCGGGGTAGGAGTTCGCCTGCTCGAGGCTCTTGATCGCCCCGACCAGCTCGTCGACCAGGGCGCGCACCTCCTCGGCGAGCAGCTTGCCGACGTCGGCGGCTTCGACCAGCGCCAGCTGGCGAAGCGCCGCCGGGAGGATCATCGTCCTGGCGATGTTCTGCGCGGTCTCGGCCTCGATGTTGGCGCGGGTGATGTACTGCTCGAGCCAGACCTCGTAGCGCGACTCGAGCTCGCGCTCGGAGAGGACGTGGTAGTTGGCGAAGGCGGCGACCGTCTGCTCGGAGAGAATCTCAGGCAGTGCGTCCGGAGTCGTGCGCAGGTTCTTGAGCCCGCGGCGCTCGGCCTCGGCATGCCACTCCTCGGCGTAGTTGTCGCCGCTGAAGATGATCTGCTTGTTCGCCGAGTAGCTCTGCTTGACGATCTCGGTCACCGCCTCGGCTAGATCGGCGCCGGACTCGAGCTTTGGCTCGAGCAGGTCGGCGAACTCGTCGATCGCCTCGGCGACGATCGTGTTCAGGACCGTGTTCGGGAAGGCGAGCGACTCGCTCGACCCGACGGTGCGGAACTCGAACTTGTTGCCGGTGAAGGCGAACGGCGAGGTCCGGTTGCGATCGCCGCCGTGCATCGGCAGCGGCGGCAGCACCGAGGCGCCGAGCTCGAGAAACGAGCCCGGGGTGTGGGGGTCGCCGGAGCCGGACTCGATCGCGTCGAAGACCTTCTCCAGCTCGGCGCCGAGGAAGATCGAGATGATCGCCGGCGGCGCCTCGTTCGCGCCCAGCCGGTGGTCCTGGCCGATGTTCGCGACCGAGGCCCGCAGCAGGCCCTGGTGCTTGTTGACGGCCTGGATCACAGCCGTGCAGAAGAAGAGGAAGCTGACGTTGTCGGCTGGGGTGGCGCCGGGGTCGAGCAGGTTGTGGCCGGTGTCGGTGCCCATCGACCAGTTGTTGTGCTTGCCGGAGCCGTTGACGCCGGCGAACGGCTTTTCGTGCAGCAGGCAGACGAGCCCGTACTTGCGGGCGACCGACTGCATCATCTGCATCGTCAGCTGCTGGTGATCGGAGCCGACGTTCGAGTTCTCGAAGATCGGCGCGATCTCGTACTGGCCGGGGGCGACCTCGTTGTGGCGGGTCTTGACCGGGACTCCGAGCTTCCTGAGCTCGAGCTCGGTCTCCATCATGCAGCTGAGCACCCGCTCGGGGATCGAGCCGAAGTAGTGGTCGTCGAGCTCGTGCCCCTTCGGCGGCTTGGCGCCGAACAGCGTCCGCCCGGTGGTCACCAGGTCCGGGCGCTCGAAGAAGTACTGCTCGTCGATCAGGAAGTACTCCTGCTCGGGGCCGACCGTGGTGAAGACGCGCTTCGCATCGGAGTCGCCGAGCAGGCCGAGGGCGCGCATCGCCGAGCGCGAGAGCGCGTCCATCGAGCGCAGCAGCGGGATCTTCGCGTCGAGCGCTTCGCCGGTCCAGGAGGCGAAGGCGGTCGGGATGCAGAGCAGGGCCCCGTTCGGGTTCTCGAGCAGGAAGGCCGGGCTGGTCGGGTCCCAGGCGGTGTATCCGCGCGCCTCGAAGGTCGCGCGCACGCCGCCGGTCGGGAACGAGGAAGCGTCGGGCTCGCCCTGGATCAGCTCCTTGCCGGAGAAGTCGGCGACTGCGCCCCCCTCGCCGTCGGGCTCGAAGAAGGAGTCGTGCTTCTCGGCGGTGAGGCCGGTGAGCGGCTGGAAGACGTGGGTGTAGTGGGTCGCGCCGCGCTCGAGAGCCCACTCCTTCATTGCCTCGGCGACCTCGTCCGCGGTCGCGGGGTCGAGCGCCTCCCCGTGCTCGAGGATCGACTGCAGCTTGTTGAAGGTGTCTCGGGAGAGCCGGTCCTTCTGCACCGATGCCGAGAAGACGTTGACCCCGAACGGGTTGTTGTCGTCCTTGGTCAGGTCGATCGTGCCGAGCGCGGCGCCGTTCGAGCTCCACTTGGTGGCGGTCACGTTCCCCTGTCGAACCCGCGTCATCTACGTCCCTTCCGCTCGGTTGCCTTGCCGCGAAACCCCGATCCTAGGGGGTGGGCCGGGAGAGGCGGTTCTCCGCATGTACAAAGTCTCGAGCGGGCGCTTCGCCCCGGCGTCGAGGGACCTCCGGCGGGACCCAAAACCGCCGCAAATCAAGCCTTCTCAGAGGTCCGGTCCGTTACGCCTGCTACCGTATGTCAGGTCGGGTAGCCATTCGGGCACCCGAGGAAGTCCGTTTTTCCGTGCACCAGTGAGTGCGTCCGGGTCTCGCGGATTCCCACCACACTCACAAGGAGTTGCACGTGTCTTCATTCGCCGAACTCGGCGTATCGCGTTCAGTTGCGGACGCTCTAAGCAAACGCGGGATCACCGCGCCATTCGCAGTTCAGAAGCTCGTTATAGCCGACGTTCTCGACAACCACGACGTCCTCGTCCAGTCGCCGACCGGGTCGGGCAAGACGCTCGCCTTCGGCGTCCCGATGGTCGATCTGATCGAGGCGAGCGACCGCCGGCCCGCGGGCCTGGTGCTCGCGCCGACCCGCGAGCTCGCCTGTCAGATCGTCGAGGAGCTGCACGCGGTCGCCGCATCCCGGGCGCTCTCGGTCGCCCCCGTCTACGGGGGTGTCGGGATCGAGCGCCAGGCCAAGCGCGCCGCGCGGGCCCACATCGTCGTCGCCACACCGGGCCGCCTCGAGGACCTGCTCCAGCGCCGGGCGCTGACCCTCGAGCACGTCCGCGTGCTGGTCATCGACGAAGCCGACCGGATGCTCGACATGGGCTTCAAGCCGGCCGTCGACCGGATCGTCGCGAAGACGCCGCGCGATCGCCAGACCCTGTTCTTTTCCGCGACCCTCGAGGCCGCGGCGGGCAAGGTCGCCCGCGCCTACACCCACGATGCTCGCCGCCACGTCCACGAGCCGGTGACCGCGGACCGCGGCGAGGTCGAGCATCGCTTCGTCCATGTCGAGCACACCGCGAAGGTCGACGCGCTGATCGACGAGCTGCGCTCCGAGCGCCGCGGCCGCACCCTCGTCTTCGTGCGCACCAAGCGCGGCGCGGACCGGCTCGTCAAGCGACTCGACCGTCACAGCGTCGACGCGATCGCGATGCACGGGGACAAGTCTCAAAACCAGCGTGAGCGCGCCCTCGCTCGCTTCGCCTCGGGCGACATCGACACCCTGGTCGCGACCGACGTCGCGGCGCGCGGGATCGACGTCGACGACATCTCGCGGGTGATCAACTTCGACGCCCCGCCCGACCGCGACGCCTACGTCCACCGCGTCGGGCGCTCGGGTCGCGCCGGGCGAGACGGAGCCGGGATCAGCTTCATCCTTCCCGATCAGTCCGAGGAGATGCGCAGGATCGCCAAGAGCCTCGACCTCGGACACGAGTTCGAGAGCTCCGGGCCAGCGAGGCTCGCGACCTCGAACCGAAGCCAGCACACCAATAACCGAAATAATCGAACGAACAAGAGAGGACGTCGCCGATGACAACCGCCACCGCAACCCGAACCCGAGCCCCGAGCTGGACCTGCGCACGCTGCGCGGTGACGATCAGCTGGGTCCCCGGCCGGGAGCGCCGCGGTTTTCCATCCGCCTGGGCGAAGCTCAGCGGCGAGCCGCACTGCCTGCGCTGCCGCCGCGAGCACGCGGCGCAGTCGGCGATCGACAACGCCCCGCCCGAGGTCAGCCGCGAGGAGCGCGCGAAGCTCCGCGCCGCGGCCGTGCTCGAGTTCGAGCTCGAGCGCGACCCCGACCGCCCGAACGGCGAGATCGCAAAGGTCGTGCGCTGCTCGGTCCCGGCGGTGCTAAAGAGCCGCCGCCGGCTCGAAGCCGCGCACGCGGCCTCGAAGACGCGCCGCTAGAACAGGAAAGGAGGGGTCGCCGAGACGCGGCCTCCTCCTTTCGCTTAGCCGGCGGCCCAGGGCTCACGCCGGCGCGCGGGGGGCCGATGGCAACGGCAACGCGAAGGCCAAGGGCGTGAGCTACATCTTCAAGGGCATCTACGTCGACTCGACGACCGTCGAGGTCAGCAAGGGCAACGCGCACGTCAAGCGCGCGGACCTGGTCGGCGGCCCGGTGCAGTTCGACTTCACCGCCGCGAAGATCTCGGTCGCCGACACGAACGGCGACGGGGCATCCGACCTCGCCGACGTGCTCGTGGGCGACCGCGTCGTGGTCAAGGTAAAGGCCCCGAAGGGCGATCTGGGCGAGCAGCCTTTTGCCGCGCGCCAGCTCGTCGACCAGGGCGCGGAGGACGCCGAGGTCGAGGAGCCGGAGGTCGAGGTTCCCGAGCCCGCAGCCTGAGCTGAGTGGCCGCCGGTCCTCCCCCGTTGAGGGCGAGGACCGCGGCCGTTCAGGCCGTTCCCGGCGGCGGCACCCAGCCGCCGAAGCACCGCTCGAGCTCGAGCGCGACGGCGATCGGGAGGTGGTCGCGGCCGCGGCCGGCGGCGACCTGGACTCCAATCGGCAGCCCCTTCTCGTTGAGGCCGAGCGGAACCTGGGTCACCGGCAGCGCCAGCAGGTTGAACAGCGCCATCGGCGCGAGCATCCACGGCCGCCCGATCGTCCGTCCGTGGCGAGGGGCGACGCGGGCGAAGGGCGGATGGAGGAGCACGCCTTCTCCGATCGCGTTGTTGACCTCCTCGGCCAGCCGCTCCTGTGCTCGCTCGGCACGTCGCTCGAGCGCCGCGGGCAGGTGCACGGAGAGGTTCTCCACGAACAGGCTGATCAGGATCGGGGTCGTGTAGTCCGAGCGCCGGCGCGCCGCGTCGATCGCGAGCCGGGCGAAGCGCGGCAGCTCGTCGCCGGCCTCGGTGAGCAGCTCGCGCAGGCCACCCGAGTTGCGGACCGCCTCGAGATAGGGCTGGAGCACGGTCTTCACGCCCGGCAGCGAGACGCGAACCACCTCGGCGCCCTGCGCCGCCAGGGCCCGCGCCGCGCGCACTCGCGCGTTTCGGAGCTCGAGCGAGACGGGGAGCAGGCTCGCGTCGTCGGAGATCGCGACCCGCAGCCCCTCGAGCGAGACGCCGGCCGGGTCGCCGAGCTCGCAGCCCTGGACCGATGAGTCCTCCCCGTCTGGGCCCGCAATCGCGCGCAGGAACGGCATCAGATCGCAGGCGTGGCGCGCGAGCGGGCCGACCCCGAGCAGTTCGGAGCCGCGCTCGTTCGGATAGGGGTGGTGGCCGGTGTGGGGGACGAGACAGCCGCTCGGCTTGTGGCCGAAAACGCCGTTGAAGAAGGCGGGGAGGCGAATCGAGCCGCCGAAGTCGGTCCCGAGGCCGATCGGCGCGAAGCCGGAGCCGATCGCCGCTCCCTCCCCGCCCGAGGAGCCGCCCGCCGTGCGCGCCGGATCGTAGGCGTTGTTGGTGCGTCCGTAGACGCGGTTGGCGGACTCGATCCACAGCGTCAGCTCGGAGGTGTTCGTCACCCCGAGCGGGATCGCCCCAACCTCGACCAGGCGGGCGACTGCGGTCGCGGAGCGCTCCGGGCGGAAGTCACGGCGGGCGAGCGAGCCGGAGGAGTTCGGCATCCCCGCGAGCGCAAAGGACTCCTTGATCGTGCACGGCACGCCGAGGAACGGCGGCAGGGCAGCCGGGTCCTCGGCCGCCTTGACGCAAGCGTCGGCCGCGTCGGCATCCGCGCGCGCCTCCTCGAAGCGGGTTGCGACGAGCGCGTTGACCCGCTCGTTGGCGCGCTCGACCAGGGCGATGTGCTCATCGACGACCTCGCGGGCGGTGAGCTCGCCGGCGCGGATCGCCGCGGCGAGCTCGAGCGCCGAGGCGCGGAGCACAAAGCGCGCGGGCGGGGCCACCGTCGCCATCGGGGCAGCGTAATCCCCGCCGGGCGCGGGTAGCTTTCACACCCGGGAGCCAATCCGAGGAGAGGACGAGATGAACCTGGCCGACAACCTGACGAACTCGGCGCGCGAGCACGGCGACCGCGTCGCGCTCAAGCTCGACGACGCCGAGCTCACCTACGCGCAGCTCGACGACGCCTCGGCGCGCGTGGCCGGCCTGCTCATGGAGAAGGGCGTCGAGGCGGGCGACCGGGTCGGGATCATGCTCCCCAACGTCCCCTACTTCGCCGTCTGCTACTACGGCGCGCTGCGACTCGGGGCGGTAGTCGTGCCGATGAACGTGCTGCTGAAGAAGCGCGAGGTCGGCTTCTATCTCTCCGACCCGGAGGCGAAGGTCCTGTTTGCCTGGCACGACTTCGCCGAGGCGGCCGAGGCCGGCGCCGAGGAGGCCGGGACGGAGCTGGTGCTCGTCGAGCCGGGCGAGTTCGAGCAGCTCCTCGCAGGTGCCGAGCCGATGACGGACGTCGCCGATCGCTCCGAGGACGACACCGCGGTGATCCTCTACACCTCGGGCACGACCGGGACCCCGAAGGGCGCCGAGCTCACGCACTCGAACCTGGCGCGAAACGTCGAGATCTCCCGCGGCCTGTTCGATCTCGAGGAGGGAGCCGTGATTCTCGGCGCGCTGCCGCTGTTTCACTCCTTCGGGCAGACCTGTGGGCTGAACACCTCGATCAAGGCGGGCGGCTGCCTTACCCTGATCCCCCGCTTCGACCCCGGCAAGGCGCTCGAGATCATCGGCCGCGACGGGGTCCAGGTCTTCCAGGGCGTGCCGACGATGTACGCGGCGATGCTCAACCACCCCGAGCGTGACTCCTACGACACCTCCTCGCTCGAGGTCTGCGCCTCGGGCGGCTCGGCGATGCCGGTCGAGGTGATGAAGGCCTTCGAGGAGGCCTTCGGCTGCAAGGTGCTCGAGGGCTACGGGCTCTCGGAGACGTCGCCGGTGGCCTCCTTCAACCACCCCGATCGCGAGCGCAAGCCGGGCTCGATCGGGACCCCGATCGAGGGTGTCGAGATGAAGGTGGTCGACGACGACGGCAACGAGGTGGCGCAGGGCGAGCCCGGCGAGATCGTGATCCGCGGCCACAACGTGATGAAGGGCTACTGGAACAAGGACGAGGCGACCGAGGAGTCGATCCGCGAGGGCTGGTTTCACACCGGCGACATGGCGACAGTCGACGAGGACGGCTACTTCTTCATCGTCGACCGCAAGAAGGACCTGATCATCCGTGGCGGCTACAACGTCTACCCGCGCGAGATCGAGGAGGTGCTCTACGAGCACCCGGCGGTCCGCGAGGTCGCGGTGATCGGCGTCCCGCACGACGACCTCGGCGAGGAGGTCGGCGCCGCCGTGGCACTGAAAGAAGGCCAGGAGGCGAGCGAGGACGAGCTGCGCGCGCACTGCAAGGAGCAGGTCGCCGCCTACAAGTACCCGCGCCAGGTGTGGTTCGTCGACGAGCTGCCGAAGGGCCCGACGGGAAAGATCCTCAAACGCGAGATCTCCCCGCCCGGATGAGCGTCTTCGGCGACGGCGGCGACGGCGGCGGCGCGGAGCAGGCCGCCGAGCCGTGGCTGCTTGCGTCCGGCCGCCGCCTCGGCGGGCGCTACGTGCTCGAGTGTCCGCTCGGGCGCGGGGGGATGGCCGCAGTCTGGCTCGCCAATGATCTCCGCCTCGACCGGCCGGTGGCGGTCAAGGTGCTCTCCGACACGTTCGCGGGCGAGGAGGGGTACCTGAAGCGTTTCGCGCGCGAGGCGCGTACCGCCGCCGGCCTCCAGCACCCGAACCTGGTTGCGATCTACGACTTCAGCGCCAGCGAGCGCCCGTACCTGGTGATGGAGTACATCGAGGGCGGCGACCTCGCCGAGCGGATCGACGCGGGCCAGCTGCCCGACCCCGAGCGGCTCGCCGCGGAGCTGCTCTCCGCGCTTCGCCACATCCACGCGGCGAGCGTGCTGCATCGCGACATCAAGCCGCAGAACGTGCTCATCGACGCCAACGGCCACGCGCGGCTGACCGACTTCGGGATCGCGCAGCCCGCCGACGCGACGACCCTGACCCGCGCCGGACACGTGATGGGAACCGAGCGCTACATCGCTCCAGAGGTCCTCTGCGGCGAGCCGGCAAGCGAGCGCTCCGACCTCTTTGCGCTCGGCGTCGTGCTCGCCGCCGCCTGTGTTGGCGCCGGGGGTGAGCTCAGCGAGCTGATCGACCGGCTCCGCGACGACGACCCGGGCCGCCGCCCGCGCTCGGCCGCCGCAGCCCTTGCGGTCCTGGAGCGCGCCAAACCCGAGGCGGTGACGGGGAAGACGGCTCCCCTGGCGCCGGTGCCGGCGGTCGTCACCGAGCCGACCGAGCCGCAGGCGGTTGCGGCGCCGCCCACCCCGCTGCGCACGCGGGCGCCGGCGCCGCTTCCATCCGCGACCCCCTCGAGCCACGGACGGCGAAACCTGATCGCCGTCCTCGCGCTGGCCGCGCTCGCGGTCGCCATTGTCGCCGTCGTCGCGCTCAGCTCGGGAGATGACC
>Ga0136632_10000059_pt1 | contig 23852 bp, 22 predicted proteins | sample AntDrymUQ6112106_2_FD_104670 | JGI IMG/M metagenome (GOLD analysis project Ga0136632, IMG submission 104670) | Polar desert sand microbial communities from Dry Valleys, Antarctica - metaG UQ611 (21.06) | ecosystem: Environmental > Terrestrial > Soil > Desert | place: Antarctica: Dry Valley...
CTTCGTTATCATGTAGGTGTTGCACTAGATAATCTGGAGGTAGTTATGCGTGGAACGGTTGGCGAGACACTCGAGCGTTTGATCCTGTTGCAGATAGGGGCTGCCGCTGCGACGCGGGATCGGGTACAGGAGATCGTGGACTCCCTCGTCGAGCAGGGCCGCGTCGAGCGCGAAGAGGGCCGCACTGTGGTCAACGACGTGATGAACCGCGCCCGCGAGCGCTCCACAGGGGCGCGTTCGCTGGTCGACGCTTCTTTGCAGCAGGGGCTCAGGAGGGGAGGGCTTCCGACCAGGGAGGACTACGAGGACCTTCTGTTCCGCATCGAACAGCTTGAGCACAGGGTGAGGATGCTCGAGGACCGTCCCGCGGCGCCTCCTCCGCCCGCGGGTGAACCTGAGGCTCCGCCCGAGACGCCGCCGGGACTTTAGCAGAAGGGCTCATCTCCGCGCGTGGCGAACGGAGGGATACCCCAGGCCTCCCGGTCGGGGAACCTCAGGCGCTTCTCCCAGATAAGCCGCGTCCTCGTGCGCCACGGTTTCGGCTTCGTCTTCGACGTAAGGCGGGACAGGAGGGAGAAGAAGGGCCTGCAGGAGTTCCTCGCGCCCAACTTCGGCGTCAGGTTACGCCGCACACTCGACGACCTCGGGCCGACCTTCGTCAAGTTCGGGCAGGTCCTCTCCACGCGCTCGGACATACTGCCTGAAGGCGTCCTCTCCGAGCTCGAGAAGCTCCAGGATACGGCCAGGCCGATGCCTGCGGGGGTTGCCCAGGAGATAATCGAGAGTGAGCTGGGGGCTCCCGTCGATGAGGTGTTCGCCTCTTTCGACCCTGTGCCGCTCGGCTCCGCTAGCATCGGGCAGGTCCACAGGGCCGTGCTGCGTAGCGGGGAGACCGTCGCGGTAAAGGTGCAGCGCCCCGAGGCGCCCCGTAGGGTCGGGGGAGACCTCGAGCTCATGCGGGACTTCGCCGCCCTGCTCGACCGGAGGTTCGGGCGCAGGCTGTTCGTGGACGTGCCCGGCCTCGTGGCCGAGTTCGAGGTCGTTATCAGGCGCGAGCTCGACTACACCGCCGAGGCGGAGAACGCCCGCCGCTTCGCCGCCAACTTCGCTGAGATGCCGGTCATCATCCCCGGGGTCTACCTCGGGCTCTCGACCTCGAGGGTGTTGACGGAGGAGTACATCGAGGGGACCAGGTTCAGGGACATCCGTCCGCTCGTGCTCCCTCCCTCCGAGCGGCGGCGTGTCGCCTCCATGGGGGCTGAGGCGATCTTCAAGATGGCCTTCGAGGACGGATTCTTCCACGGGGACCCCCATCCGAGCAACCTGCTCCTGACCCCTGGTGGGGACCTCGCCCTGCTCGACTTCGGCATGGTCGGCTACATGAGCCAGGGCGATATCGAGGCCCTCTCGAGACTCTTTATAGCCGTGATACAGCGTGACGCCCCCGCCGCCCTGCGGGCCCTCGAAAGGCTCGGGGTGCGCTACGCGACCGAGATACGCGGAGACCTCGTTCGGGATCTGCGGGAGTTCCTCAATAAGTACTCGGGGCTCTCCGTCGGGGAGGTCACCCTGGGGCAGGCGCTATCAGAGCTCGTCGCGCTCGCGCGCCGCTACAGGCTCAGGATGCCGCCCGTCTTCCCCCTGCTAACCAAGGCGCTCGTGACCGCAGAAGGGCTCGCCCGCTCAATAGATCCGACCATAAACGTCTACGAGGTCGCCAGGCCTTACGCGCAGAGACTCCTCTCCGAGCGTTACAGGCCTGAGGCCGTGATCGATGTCGTCGAAGAGTACGCGCTGGAGTACGCCCGCTACGCCGAGGACTTCCCGGAGCAGGTCAGGCTGCTACTGACGGAGCTCGCCGACGGTGAGTTCGAGGTGCAGCTCAAGCACGGCGGACTCGACGAACTGGTAGGCAGCGTCGACGTTCTCGCAAACCGGCTGGTCTTCGCCGTCGTTACAGCCGCACTGTTCGTCGGGTCGGCGATGATCGGGGCTTTCGGTGTCGGTGGGCCGAACGTCCCCTTTCTCGGCGCCTCCGTTATCAGCTTCATCGGCTTTACGCTCTCCCTGATCCTGGCCGCCATACTCTTCACGACTATCTTCAGGTCTGGAAGGCTGTAGGTGTGTTAGCAGGTCAGCACGCTGCGCCCGAAGGCCGGAGCGTGCTGACAAGCCTGCGGAGCAGGCGTGCTGAAAGGCGCGAAGCGCCGTGCTGATATAATTTCGCCATGGAACCCGTTCGCACAGAGGAACGTCCGAGGGCGATAGCGGCGCCTGGCGTATCCATATCTTCTCTTATCGAGAAGGTCTCTTCTTATGGGCCTGAGGGGACGGAGGAGTTGATCGCCGAGGCCTACAACGCTTCCCACGCGGCGCACAGGGGCCAGACCCGCAAGAGCGGCGAACCTTTCGTCTACCACCCGCTCGCGACGGCTGACGTCCTCGCCGAGTTGCGCCTCGACCCGACGACCATAGCCGCCGCGCTGTTGCACGATGTGCTCGAGGATACCGGCGTAACAAAAGAGGAGTTGTCAGAACGCTTCGGCGACGAGGTGGCCGAGATAGTAGACGGGGTCACCAAGCTCAAGCGGCTGCCTTCGGGCAACCTCGAGGAGGCGCAGGCCGAGTCATTGAGGAAGATGATCGTGGCCATGAGCCGCGACGTGCGCGTGATCATCATCAAGCTCGCCGACAGGCTGCACAACATGAGGACCCTCGCCTACCTCAATCGCGAGACCCAACTCAGGAAGGCGACGGAGACCCTGGAGATCTACGCCCCCCTCGCGCACAGGCTAGGGATCTACTCGATCAAGTGGGAGCTCGAGGATCTCTCCTTCGCCACGCTCCATCCGCGCCGCTACGATGAGATAAAGAGCCTCGTCGCCGCCAGGCGCGGGGACAGGGAGGCTTTCATAAACGGGACGGCGGCCGAGCTGTTGCGGCACCTGCGGGAGTCGGGGATAGAGGCCGAGGTCCACGGGAGGGTCAAGCACTTCTACTCCATCTACAACAAGATGGTGCGCCGCAACAAGGAGTTCAACGAGATCTACGACCTCGCCGGCCTCAGGGTCGTCGTCGACGGCGTGCGCGACTGCTACGGGACGCTCGGCGTCATACATTCGATCTGGAAGCCCATCCCTGGCCGCTTCAAGGATTACATAGCGATGCCCAAGTTCAACATGTACCAGTCGCTTCACACGACCGTCATGTCCAACGAGGGGAAGCTGCTGGAGATCCAGATCCGGACCTCCGAGATGGACACGACGGCGGAGTACGGCATCGCTGCCCACTGGATGTACAAGCATGGCCTTACCGACCGTCAGGTGGACCGCCTGACCTGGCTCAAGAGCATGATGGAGTGGCAGCAAGAGACGACCGATGCCGGTGACTTCATGGAGTCGTTGAAGGGTGAGCTCGTCGCTGAGGAGGTCTTCGTCTTTACGCCGAAGGGAGACGTGGTCAGCCTTCCCAGCGGTGCGACACCCATAGACTTCGCCTACCACGTCCACACCGAGGTCGGCCACCGTACGATAGGGGCCAGGGTCAACGACCGCATCGTCCCCCTCGATTCCGAGCTCGTCTCTGGTGACAGGGTCGAGGTCATCACGGGCAAGAACTCGGGGCCGAGCCGCGACTGGCTCGCCGTGGTCCAGAGCGGGCGGGCGCGCAACAAGATAAGACAGTTCTTCAACAAGGCCGACCGCGAAGACAACCTGAGCCTGGGACGCGAGAAGATCCTCGCCCTTCTGAAGAGGCGTCGGATCGGCAAGGTCCCCTCGGGCGTCCTCGAGGACGTTGCCCGCGCGACCAATTACTCCTCCCCCGACGACATGTTCGCCGCCGTCGGCGCCGGTGTTCTATCGGCCGAGAACGTGGCCGGTCGTATAGTCGAGCATGTACGTCCCAAAGAGAAAGAAGAACAGCCAAGGGAGCAGAGCCCCGCGCTCGCCCCGCTCCCGCTCCCCGAGAGTGGAACGGACGAGCAGACCGGGGTGCGTGTCGTCGGGTCGAGCGGGATCCTGACGCGGCTGGCGCGCTGTTGCACCCCGATGCCGGGCGATGAGATCGTCGGCTACGTCTCGCTAGGGCGCGGCGTCGTCGTTCATTCAGCCGGCTGCGTGAACGCCAGGGCGCTCCAGTCAAGGGACCCCGAGCGCTTCGTCGAGGTCGAGTGGGCCAGGGGGTCAGACAAGCTCTTCACCGTCGAGCTGCTCGTCGAGGCCCTCGACAGGATGCATCTGTTGAAGGATATAACGGCAACGATCTCGGATGCCGGTGTCAACATCGTCTCCGCCAGAGTCGACACCATCGAGGACAGGACGGCCCTCAGTAGGTTCGCTTTCAAGGCTGCGAGCGTGCAGCACGTCGAGGAGGTAATACGTAAGATCCGGAGCATCCCCGACGTCTACGACGTCTACAGGGTCTCACGCGACGGCACACCCCTGGAGCGCTAGGAGACTCGCAGGTGAGCGAGATCGAACAGGTCACACTCTCTATGGACGGCTTCGAGGTCAACTCCTACGTCGTCCACGCCCCCGAAGGCGACATCGTCGTCGACGCCGGTGCCGAGCCGGAGAAGATCCTTGGCGCCACCCGCGCCCCCGTAGTGGCGATCCTGGTGACGCACGGCCACGCCGACCATGTGGACGCGCTGGCGTTCGTGCGCAGCGAGACAGGAGTCCCTGTCTACATGCATTCCGCCGACGCCGAAGGGAGGGTCAGTGACTACGAGCCCCTCGAAGACGGGCAGGCTCTCGATGTCGCCGGTCTAGGTATCAGGGTTCTTCACACGCCCGGGCACTCTCCAGGGTCTGTAACGTTCGTTATTGGGCACGACCAGATCGTCGGTGATCTCGTTCTGCCAGGGAGCGTAGGCCGGACGGACATCCCTGGCGCATCGTGGGAGGAGATCGAAGCCTCCATACGCAAGGTGATGCCTCTCTGGAAGGAAGAGACACGCTTGTACGCTGGCCACGGTCCTGTTCTAACGGCGGTGGAGGAACTGAGGACCAATCCATACCTGCCCCCTGGCCTCTCGTGACGGACTACAGGGGACCGAGAGGTACCTACGACGTCTTTCCCGGCGGCAGAGAGCCGCAGGAGCGACCCGAGCTTTGGACCTTCGTCGAGGATAGGGCGCGCGAGCTTTTCGGGCTTTACAACTATTCTGAGGTCAGCACGCCCATCTTCGAGGAGGCGCGGCTGTTCGCAAGGACGGCGGGGGAGGGCTCTGACATTGTCGTCCAGAAGGAGATGTTCACGTTTGTAGACAAAGGCGAGAGGGAGATGGCGCTCAGGCCAGAGGGGACGCCGGGGGCTGTAAGGGCGTACATCGAGAACAACTTGTACAAGCTGGCCCAGCCCGTCAAGCTATTCTACATCGGTCCGATGTTCCGTCAGGAGCGCCAGCAGAGAGGCCGTTACAGGCAGCACACCCAGATCGGGGTCGAGGCCCTGGGCACTTCGGACCCGCTAGTGGACGTCGAGGTGATCTCACTGCTCTACGCCATCCACCAGGCCGTCGGCGTGAAGGACGAGGTCGTCTACCTCAACAACCTCGGGGACATGGAGACCAGGCAGGCTTACGTTCCTGAACTCCGCGCCTACCTCGAGAGGCACCGCGGCGAGCTCGATCCCGACTCCGTCTCCCGCATGGACACCAACCCCTTGCGCACCTTCGACTCCAAGCACGAGGGTACCCAGGCCGTTCTCGTCGAGGCACCCAAGATCTCAGGTTACCTGAGCGAGGAGGCCTCGGCGCACCTCGAGGCCGTGCGTGGTGGACTCGAGGCGCTCGGCATCCCGTACGAGATCGACGACGGACTCGTGCGCGGCCTCGACTACTACACGATGACAGTCTTCGAGGCCAAGAGCGGTGCACTTGGGGCCCAAGACACCGTCGGGGCGGGCGGGCGGTACAACGGTCTGATCTCCGACCTCGGAGGACCCGATGTCGGGGGGTTCGGCTTCGGCTCTGGCGTCGAGCGGATGCTCCTGGCCGCCGCTTCGCAAGAGGTGCGCGCTAGCCTGGACGTCTTCTTCGTAACCCTGGCGCCGGAAGCCCGCATCCCCGCCATGAGGCTAGCCGGCGCCCTCCGGGAAGAAGGAATCTCCGCCGACCTGGATTACGGAGGGCGAGGCATGCGGGCGCAGTTCAAGCAGGCCGACCGCACGGGTGCCTCATACGCAGTCATATTGGGGGAGGACGAACTCGCGCGTGGCGACTGCACGGTGCGAGACATGGCTTCGGGCGAGGAGTCGGCGGTGCCCGTGGCCGACGGGGCGAAGGAACTGATCCGGGCCGTCTCCGGCTGAGGGTAGCCGTAGAGCCCCCATTCATACGAGATCCGCAGGATCGGTTCCGCTCTGTGTATACACTGGTCCGGCGCAACGCCTACTCCATTTCTCCCAGCATAGTCGTCATTCCCGCAGCACCATCGCGCGTCATTCCCGCGAAAGCGGGAATCCACAGCGAGATGTTTTGCTGCGCGCGATGCGGGAACTCTCGTAGTAGTCCGTTTCACATTGGGGGCAAAGGCTCTCCGTGTAGTTCGGACGTAGACCAACGAGAGGAGCACTATCAATGCCGGTAGAAGACTTGCGCCAGAGCCCGATGATGGCTCACATGCTCGACGCCCTAGATAACGGCGAAGATATCGGACACTATGGCTGTCTCGTTTTTGCGATGATCGGGCGTCACTTCGTGAGCAACAACGAGCTTGTGGAGCTATTGACCAAGGACCACGATACCGACGAGCAGGAGATGAGGGCTCTCGTGCAGCAGGTCGAGGAGAAGGGCTACAGCCCGCCAAGGCGCGAGAAGATCCTGGAGTACCAGAGTCAGCAGGTCTTCCCGATCTGCCCTGATCCCGACGACCCTGACGCCTGCAACCCGTACGCGGAACTGCAGTTCCCAGACGAAGTCTACGAGAGCATTCAAGAGTACAGGGAGGAAAGGGCGTAGCGTTCTAGCCGACTTTACTTTCTTCGCGAAGGCTGAGTGCTATCCTGGCCAGGTCGGAGGAGAGGCCGTGGCTGGCGCGGCCGACCAGGCGGGGTGAGGTGGTGACCCTGACCGAGAGCAGGCGCTCTATCGGAATGTGGTGCTCGAGCAGGACCCTTTCGAGGCCCTCGTCCTCCAGTGCAGAGAGTGGTTCGAGGCCACCTATCTCCTTGTAGACCGCGGCCGTCAGGGTCAAGGAGGCGCCCGAGAACTGCCAGTGCTGTGTCGCACCCCGGGGATCAGGACCGGAGAGAAGGCGCTCGTGGCGCAGGCGTCCCTGCTCAGCGTGCCTGCGCCAGACACTCTCGGGGAGCGAACCGTCGTCGGCGAGTTCGATGCGCCCGCCGATGGCCTTTGCTCCCTGCGAGACGGCCCGGAGTTGGGCGGCGAGCCAGTCAGGCGCGACTATCGTGTCGGCGTCGGTGCACGCTATTAGACCCTCCGAACGGCCTACCTGGAGGAGACGGGCGCAAGCAGCATCCATTCCGACCCTGCGGGCGGGGCCCGATCCCGCGCCGGGACCGTCGAGTAGGTGAAGTCTCAAGCGAGGGTGGCCCACAGCAATCTCACGGGCGCGTGCTTCTGTACGGTCCGTACAGTGGTCGAGGATAAGCATGACCTCGTACTCGAGGGGCCTGACGCCGGTTTGGGACGCGAGCGCCTCGAGGCATGGCCCAATGAGATCCTCCTCGTCGCGGGCTGGCACGACCACGCAGGCCGTGAGGGTTGAGTCCGGCACCGGGAGCATCACCGGAAGAAGGCCTCTCCGCGTTCGATCAGGTCACGCCCTCGCTCGTATTCCTCATCCTTGCCGTGGGAGAGAATTCCGACGAGCACACCCTCTTTACCGTACCGGACAGTGAAGGCCTCGCCCTCGCCTTCGAAGACCTGTTCGTCCCAGCCATCTCCCCAGGCCCAGTACTTGAGCGTCTTGTCGCCGATCGTGGACCAGAAGCCTGGGGCCATGTTCCAGGCAGCTTCGCCGCCTGAGATCACGGTTCCCGCGATGCGTCCGTGCTCCAGCGCGTCGCCCCAGTGCTCGACGCTGAGGTGGCGTCCTGCAGACTCGTTGTAAGCCTGGGCGATATCCCCGACGGCGAAGATCCCAGGCGCGCTCGTGCGCATGGAGGAGTCGGTGATGATCCCGTGGTCCACCTCGAGACCGGCCTCCGAGGCGAGCCGGATGCGGGGCGCTACGCCGGTCGCGAAGAGGACGGTTCCGGTTTCGACAGTGTCCCCATCTCCGAGGCGCACCGCATAGCCACCATCCTTGCGTTCGATGCCCTCGATCCCGGCCCCGAGACGAAGGTCCACGCCGTAGCCTCGTAGCCAGCCTTCGATGCGTTCCCCGACCTCGTGGCCGAGCCGCTTTCCTTGCGGCGACGCGTCGCGGCTGACCAAGGTCACCTCGGCGCCGCGCAGCGAGAGGGACGCCGCCGCCTCGCATCCGATAAATCCGCTCCCCACGACGACGGCCCGGCCGTCTTCTTTTACGCGGTCTTGCAATCGGGTCGAGTTTTCTATGGTCCTCATCGTCAGGATCTCGGGATCGTCGCCTCCAGGAACGGGCGGACGTACGGGTTCTGAGCCCGTGGCCAGAACGCAGACGTCGTATGCCAGTTCTTCACCCTCGTCTGTGGCGACGATCCGCCGTTCTCTGTCGATGGCACTCGCGTTGGCGAAGCGCCTTAGCTCCACCCCGTTCCCTTCGTACCAGTCGTCGCTTTCGATGGGTAGATCCTCGCGGGACGCCTCGCCCCTGAGGTATCCCTTTGTTAGAGGAGGGCGGTTGTACGGAGCGTATGGCTCTGGAGTCAGCATCGTAACGTGGCCCCTTCCGCCGCCGCCTCTGTAGGCGCGGGCCGTCGCCAGGCCGGCGGGACCGGCGCCGACGATCACCAGGCGTTCGTCCCTATTCACGCCGGGTCCTCGAAGAGATCCAGGCGGTAATCCGGCTCGACGATTGTCCTGGTGTTCTGGAGTCGCGTGTGTCTCATGAGCAGCTCGTGCACCTCGTCTCCCTGCAGCGGGTAAGTCCTTGTCTCTCTGCGCCAGTGGACGGCAAGCAGGCTTCCTCCCCGTGCCAGCTCGCGCTCGAAGGTCTCTAGCGCCGCGATCAAATCTTCCCTCGTAAAGTAATACAAAACCTCTGAGGCGACGATAAGGTCGAATGGACCCTCTGGCATCTCCTCGGGGAGCGTGCGCCGTTCGACACGGACGCGCCTGCGGCCCGAGAGGCGTTCGCGTGCCGCGGCCACGGCCCTCTCAGATACGTCTACCGCGAGCAGCTCGTCGCAGCGGTCTGCGAGCATCTCTGTGAAGACTCCGATGGAAGCCCCCGCCTCCAGAGCCCGCTCGAACTGGCGTTCGCCCAGGACCTCCAGCGTTCGCTCGTACTTGTTGCGCTCGTACTCGCTCGTCTCGAAGTCCCAGGGGTCTCCTGACTCGGCGTAGAGTCCCTCGAAGTACTCGCGTCCGAGTCGCCCTTTCAAGAGCGCCGACCCGAGATGGCCTGTCTCCCGCGGCGTATCAGGGCAGGCTCCAGACGGTGCTGGAGCAAGAACAACTCCAGATCCCTCCTCGCGCGGTCTAGCGGGCCCGAGACGGCGAAGGGATGGGAGCCGACGGCTCTGGCAGCCTCATCGAGGATATGCCGGCACGATAGGGCCACGGACTCACGCAGCTGGGTGGAGATCCCAGTTAGAGAGGACGGGTCCGCGTCGGCGCGGCCTGCGGCGTACTCGAGCCAGCTATCGATGGTGTTTCTGGCCGTGAGCATCCTGCCAGCGGCGAGAGAGACTACGTCGTCGGGCTCTCCGTCCCCGGCTTTGGCGGCCAGTACGTCGAGCGCGGCATCGACGGCTGTGTCGGAGATCCCGGCCCAGGTGACGGCCGTGCGAATAGCATCCCTGCTGAAGTAGGGTTCCCTGACGAGCTCGCCGGGTTCTCCCAGCACCGCGAGCACCGGCGTCCCTTCGAAGACGACACGATGGCTCTCCGAAGCCCGCATGCCCGCGCCCCTGAACCAACCTGTGTCTACGTTTACGCCTTCGGAAAGGTCGACGTAGGCGAGAAGGGGCGGTCCCGAAGCGGGGCCACGAACGAGCACGAGCGCGCGGTCAAGTCCCGTCGAACCGGAACAGAAGGTCTTGACACCTGAGAGTCTTGCTCCGCCCTCGTCATGTACGAGCCGGGCCGGCTCTCCCTCCCCTGGTATAGGGTCGGCGCCCCACACACCGAGGAGTAGTTCCCCGGCGGCGATCGCTTCGAGCTCGGCCGAGCGTAAAGGCTCTGGAGCGAGGAGCGAGATGCGCTCTACGCCATTGAAGTGGCCGTCGAGTATGCGGCCGACGGAGCCGTCGGCCCGGGCGACGGCCCGCAGCACGCGCCACTCCTCTGCGAACGGGGCACGGCGTCCGTGCAGGCCGATGGGGTCGGGGACGGGGATCGCGAGTACGCCCGTGGGCGCGAGCTGCTGAAAGGGTTCTTCCGGAAATGAGGGATGCGAATCCCTCTCGGCCGCCCCGGCGGAGATACTCGCAAGGATGGCTTCGAGGTCGTGAGTTCCTCCTTGACTGCCCTTTCCCTCTTTACCGGGGCTAAAGATACTCATGGCGACAATACTCTAAGCGAGAAGACGGTCCGTGCAAAGAGAACGCTCACACACCGTGTACCCTTTCGATGCCGGTTCCCATGGCCTGGAAGTCAGGGTTCCTGTCTGGCAGCGGATGGCGGAGCTCGCCCAACGTCGCTGGCTCGAGGCCGTGGGATCTCACCGCGGCGACGAGCGGGCGAATGAGATCAATGGTCCCTGCGCAGCCGTCACGCGTCGCTCCAGGGCCGACTCCGTCATGCATAAGTACGATGGCTCCAGTGGAGATCTTGCCTCCAACGCGGGCGAGCATCTCATCAGGCGCGTCTCCCCGCCAGTCCTCCGTGTCCGCGGTCCAGCCCACGAGCCCGAGCCGGTGTCGCTTTGCAACCACTTCGGTCGCCGGTGTGACGAAGCCCCATGGGGTCCGCCAGTACCGCACGGGCCCGAGTGACGGAAGGCCTGACGCCACGTCCGTTTCGATCTCCCCTGGCGTCATGGCGTCGTGGCGGACGTGCTCGTTACAGTGAAAGGCGACGTCGTGTCCATCCCCCCTCATGCGGGATATAAGGGAAGGGTAGCGAGTAGCTCGTGGCGTGATGATGAAGAACGTGGCGCGTGCGCGTGCATCGGCGAGGGCGTCGAGCGCGAGCGGGGTCCAGACGGGGTCTGGCCCGTCGTCGAAGGTGAGGGCCATGGGTGCAGGGGATCGGCGGTCGGCGCGCATTCTTCTAGTTGTTGCCCTCGCTGGGTCGGGACGCGGGGTCGGAGCCGCGTTCGCCTTCTGGGCGGCGGCGCAGCGAGATGTTCAGATCCTTGAGTTGCTCTTCCGAGACGGGACCTGGGGCGTCCATCATCTCGTCGCGGGCGACCTGCGTCTTGGGGAAGGCCATCACCTCACGGATGTTCGGCTCGTCCGTAAGGAGCATGACCAGCCGGTCCACGCCTGGTGCGATCCCGCCGTGGGGCGGCGCGCCGTAGCGGAACGCCGTGAGGATGGTCCCGAACCTCGTGTGCGCCTCCTCGGGTTCGATGCCGATAACGTCGAAGACCTTCTGCTGCAACTCGGGGTTATGTATTCTCATGCTCCCCGACGCGAGTTCGGTACCGTTGGCGACGAGGTCATAGAGCTGGCCGATGACCTCTAGCGGGTCAGATACGAGCAGCGGCAGGTCCTCCTCGCGCGGCATGGTGAACATGTGGTGCATCGGCTCGATGCGCCCCTCGTCCTCGTTCCACTCGAAGAGCGGGAAATCCGTCACCCAGCACATGCCTAGCACGTCGGAATCGGCCAGCCCGAGCTTGTCCCTGAAGTGGAGCCGCAGGCGGCTGAGGCTCTCGAATACGACCGGGTCCTTGTCCGCGACGAAGAACATCCAGTCACCCTCTTCGGCCCCGAGCGCCGTGCGCAGGGCATCTTGCTCGGCTTCGGAGAAGAACTTTGCGACGGGGCTCTTCAGGCCGTCAGCCTGTACCATAAAGTGGGCCAGTCCCTTTGCGCCTCCTGAGGTCGCGACCGCGGTGAGGTCGTCGAGCTCCCTGCGGGTGAGGTCTCCGAGCCCCCCGACGGCGATGCCGCGCACCGAGCCGCCCGATTCCACCGTTCCCTTGAAGACCTTGAACTCCGAATCCGCGGCGAGTTGCGAGACGTCGCCTATCTCCAGGCCGAAGCGGATGTCCGGCTTGTCGGTGCCGAAGCGGTCCATCGCCTCGGCGTAGGTGAGGCGGGGGAAGGGCCTGGCGAGGAGCCTCTTCTGGGTAAGCTGCTCGACGATACTGGTGTAGAGGCCTTCGATGAGGTTCAGCACTTCGTCCTGCGTCGTGTAGCTCATCTCCAGGTCGAGCTGCGTGTGCTCGGGTTGGCGGTCCCCGCGCTGGTCCTCGTCGCGCAGCGCGCGGGCTATCTGGAAGTAGCGTTCGAAGCCGGCGACCATCAGGAGCTGCTTGAACTGCTGGGGAGACTGGGGGAGCGCGTAGAACTGCCCCGGATAGAGGCGGGCAGGGACCAGATAGTCTCTTGCGCCCTCCGGTGTCGAGGCTGTGAGGAGTGGGGTTTCGATCTCGACGAAGCCCCGATCGTCGAGGTAGTCACGCATGTGCTTGACGACGCGGTGGCGCAGCAGGATCTTGTCTCGCATCCTCTCCCTGCGCAGGTCGAGGTAGCGGTACTTCAGGCGCAACGTCTCGTCCACGGGCCTGTCGCGTTCGATCTCGAAGGGCGGCGTCTCTGAGGGGTTGAGGATCTCGAGCCCAGTAGCCTCGACCTCTATCGCTCCCGTTGGCAGGTCGGGGTTCTCGTTGCCCTCTGGACGGCGCACCACTTCGCCCTCTACGGAGATGGACCATTCTGGCCTGAGTCGCTCGGCCGAGGAGAATACCTCCCCCCGTTCAGGGTGGAACGTGACCTGCGTAATGCCCCAGCGGTCGCGCAGGTCGATGAAGATCAGCCCCCCGTGGTCCCTGCGCCTGTGTACCCAGCCTGCGAGCCTGACCTCTTCTCCTGCGTTGTCCTTGCGCAGCTCGCCTGCGCTGTGGGTCCTGTACGGGTTGCTCTGGTCTTGAAGGTGCAATTTACTATCTCCTTGTGTGTGCCTGCGGACCCGCTTGCGGGCCGGTCTACGAATGTTAGCCGATATTTTCGTAGACCGAAGGTCATCCTTTATCCTGACCGCGCATTGCGGTGTTTTCGCTAGCGTGCTAACTTAGCGCAGATCGGGTCGGAGGCCGAGGGATCGTGCCGGATCTCCGGAGAGCTGCAGGGGAGAAGTCTATCCGAAGGAAGCGCAAGGGAGGGTCGCACGCGGGGATAGGGGTACATCTGGTTCTCATCCTCGGCTGCTTGCTCCTGTTGGCAGGATGCGGAGGCGACGAGAGTCAGGCCCCCGTAACGCCTAGCCAGAGCCCCGAGACGACGGCCCCAGCGGATACCCCAGAAAGTACCCCTACGGAAAACATCGAGGTAGGGGAAGGACAGGCCGAGGCCACGATGGACACGCCGTTCAAGCTCAACACGGACCAACCCGTGCCGCCCAATTTCGAGGAAGCGTACGGGCGGAGGGCGAGGATCGTGGTCCAGTTCTACAAGCTCGACGAAGATTCACTCTCCTATCCACAGGGCCTCTCAGTGGACCGTAAGGTCAACAAATCTATCGAGCGCCTGAGCACCAAGTATCCGACCATCGAGTTCTTTTCCTACGGCATCGCAGACCCGGGACCCATCGGCGAAGAAGACGAGAGCCTCCGGCCCGGCGAATACGGTACTCTCCCAGCGCAGCTTGGGGTCGGGATCACGCCCTTCGTCGCGATGCTCGCGCCGAGCGGCGACGAGTATGTGGTCACCAACCTCTTCGAAGGATACGTGCCAAGGCCCGTATTGAGCCAGGCGCTCTTCGACCTCGCGGCGGTGCAGGTGGAGGACAACACGAGCGATGTCAACGTGACCCTCGATCAGGTCCAGACGACCGACGAGGGCGGTGGAATCGAGTTCTTTAGCGTGCAAAACCGCGGTGTCGAGCCCGTGAACCTGCAGGGCTTTACCCTGAAGGTCCTCGATCCCGAGACCGCGCAGGTAACACCGGGCGCGCCTGGCGTTACGATCAACAGCGATATCAAGGTAGAGAAAGGCCAGAGCGTCTCCATCGGGCGCGTCCCTGACATAGTGGATGACGAGGGCAAACGCGTGGCAGGCACGTTCGAAGGAGGCACGTCGCTGGATCTGGCGCCCGGAGACCAGATCGCGCTCCTCGACTCTGGTGGCGCGGTCGCCTCGACCATCTCCATCTGAGCAACGAGAAACACGCTCTACGGCTGACATTTCGGCCCATTAGGATAAACTAGGACCGATCATGACCGATCGGGTTTACCTGGACAACGCCGCGACCACGCCGCTCGATCCGCGGGTCCTCGAGGCGATGGTTCCGCACCTTGGCGGACGACGCGGCAACCCCTCCTCGCTGCACGCGTTCGGAGGCTCGGCGCGTGAGAGGTTGGAGCAGGCCCGCGAACGCGTGGCCTCTCTGATCGGGGCTTCGCCAGGGGAGATAGTGTTTACGAGCGGCGGCACCGAATCCGACGACCTGGCCATCCTTGGTCTGGCGAGATCCGCCGGCTCCGACCAGCGGCACGCTGTCGTCTCTTGCGTCGAGCACGCCGCGGTGCGCGAGGCCGCGAAACGCCTGCAATCGGAGGGATTCGAAATCAGCTGGGTCGGGGTCGATGAGGACGGCCTCGTGGATACCGCACAGTTCGCCGCTTCTCTGCGCCCCGACACCGCGCTGGCCGCGGTCGTATGGGCGAACAACGAGGTCGGCACGGTAGAGCCTGCGCTAGAGCTCGCCGATATCTGCGCCGAGGTGAGTGTCCCTTTCCACTCCGACGCCGTCCAGGCCGCTGGCAGGGTCCCAATCGACGTCTCGGAGGTGCCGGTCTCGACGCTGGCTCTCTCGGGGCACAAGCTCTACGGCCCGCAGGGTATCGGCGCCCTTTACGTGCGTGAAGGCGTCTCGCTCGAACCAATCGTCTACGGCGGGGGGCAGGAGAAGGGGCTCAGGAGCGGCACCGAGAACGTCGCGGGGATCGCTGGCCTCGGCGAGGCTGCAAGGCTGGCCGGCGAGGAGATGGACGACCGCGTCGCGCACGAGAGGGCGCTACGCGACCGGATCATGGCAGGGACGGCCGAGATACCCGACGTGTCTGTAAACGGGCATCGCGAGCGGCGATTGTCCAACAACGTCCACCTCACCGTTGCGGGCGCCGAGGCCGAGAGCCTGGTCCTGTACCTCGATGCGCTCGGTTACGCTATTGGGAGTGGCTCGGCCTGCTCCTCGGGCGGGCACAAAGCTTCACCGGTGCTGCTCGCGATGGGCCTGACCGAGCGAGAAGCTTTCTCCGTGGTCAGGATCACGGTCGGCAAAGACAACACCGCGGAAGATGTCGATGGCTTCCTCGAGGCGTTCTCGACCGCGGTGGCGCAACTGCGAGAGATCTCCCCGCTCTACGCGGGCTGAAGGCGGGTTTTCGATGTCCGATCGTTACAGACAGCAGGTCGTAGACCACCTCGTCAGGCCGCGCAACGCCGGCGAGATTGCCGACCCCTCGGGCGGGGGCGAGTCCGGCGACGCCGCGTGCGGCGACGTCGCCTGCTTTACGGTCGGGATCTCGGACAACGTCCTCGAACGGGTCCGCTACAAGGTCTACGGCTGTGCGGCGTGCATAGCAGCCGGCTCGGCCCTCGCCGAATCGGTCGAAGGCAAACACCTCCTCGATGCCGCCAGAGTCTCGAAGACTGACCTGGAGGATGCCCTTGGCGGACCCCTCCCAGCAGGCAAGGAGCACGCGCTCACGCTCGTCCTCGACGCAATGCACAAGGCCTTCGAGGACCACTGGAACCGCACGGCTGGCGAGATGCTCATCGACTCCCGGGGAGACCGCGCAACCGGCGGCAGGAGCGTCGTGGCCGCGATGAGCGGGGGCGTCGACTCGGCGGTGACGGCCCTGCTACTCAAAGAGGCCGGCTACGAGGTCGCAACCGTGACGTTCCGGCTGCACGACGGTGAGAGGGGCAGCCGCTCGTGCTGCTCGCCTGACACGGTGCTCTTCGCCCGCGACACGGCGCACAAGATGGGCCTGCCGCACTTCACGCTCAACCTCAAGGAGCTCTTCGACAGGCGCGTTATGCAGGACTTCGTGGGCTCCTATAGTGAAGGCAAAACACCAAACCCCTGCGTCGCTTGCAATGCCCACGTCAAGTTCCACGCCTCCTCGTTCCTCGCTGACGAGCTCGGATTCCGACACGTCGCGACGGGGCACTACGCCAGGGTGGAGGAAGGACCTACGCTCGCGCGACCCGTGGACGAGAGCAAAGACCAGACCTACGTACTCTGGCCTGTACCGCGGGATCTCCTTTCGCGTACGATCTTCCCCCTCGGCGAGTACAGGAAGACCGAGGTGCGCGCCATCGCCGAGGAGCGGGGACTCGCCGTCGCCTACACCCCGGAGAGTCAGGACATCTGCTTTATCCCCGACGGGGACTACCGCGGGTTCGTCCGCAAGAAGGTGGCGGCGGAGGCAGGCGACGTCGTCGACCGTGAAGGGCAGGTACTCGGCCGTCACGCCGGTGTCGTCGACTTTACCGTCGGACAGCGGCGCGGAATAGGAGTCTCGGCGCCTACGCCGTTGTACGTAACAGAAGTGCGTCCGCGTTCCGGGCAGGTCGTCGTCGGGCGCAAGCATGAGCTCGAGGTGCGCGAGGTCGAGGTCAGGGATCTCAACTGGTTCCTCGACCCCGAGGAGGCTGCTTGCGTGCAGGTCCGCTACAACGGATCGCCGGTCCCTTGCACCGTCGAAGAGGGCGATGAAGGACGTTGGGTAGCCTATCTCGATGAGCCTGTCATCGGTGTCGCGCCCGGCCAGTCCGCCGTGTTCTATACAGAAGACGAGGAGCGGGTCGTCGGGGGTGGCGTTGTGGCGCGCAGGGACCCTTGAGAGCGGTACATATTGCGTGCAATCACAGTTATAATCCGGGTTTCCAGGGACCGCGGACGGAGGTGCTGTAGAGTTTGGACCTATTCGTAGAGCTGATGAAGGGATTGCTCTTCGCGGGGATAGCCGTCGCTTTCTTCGTCCTCGCGTGGATGTTCTTGAGGCTGGCGAGTATCTTCTCGACCACCGAGCAGACGATCAAGGACGTCTCGGGGCAGGTCGTTCCGCTTCTCGGGAAGACGCACGTCACGGTCGACAACATAAACAGCCAACTCACGCAGCTCGACGAGGCCGTCGGGGATGTGGCAGGCATGACTGGCGAGCTCGACCAGACGACGGCCGTTATCACCCGCGGGGTCAGGGGCGGGGTGATCAAAGTCTCCTCGGCGACTGCCGGTATCTCGCGCGGGGTCAGTACTTTCCTCGGCGGCGAAAAGCGTCCTGAGAAGGAGGAGTAGCTGTGGCGAGTTGGCGCAGGGTCATGGCCGGCGTCGTGATTGGGGTGGCAGGCACGATCTACGCGACGAACGAGGACGTACGCAAGAACCTGCCGAAGGCGGCGCGGGATCTGCCCGACAACGTCAGGCGCCGCTACAGGAGTTCGGTCTCTGCGGCGCGCGAGGCTTCAGCCAGGCGGCGGGAGGAGATCCTGCACGACCTCGAGGAACACGGCGGCGGGAACCATGCCGCGCGCGGAGTGCGGGCCGACCCTGGCGCCGGGGAAGCGGCGAAGGCCCCACAGGAAGAACAAACCACCGAAGTATCGACAGAAGAGCCCGAGCAACGCTAAGGAAGGGATCGGCTTGACCGAAGATTATCCCCAGGAGTACGCTTATCTAAGGCTCCCTCCTCACGAACAGCTGCGGTCCTGCGTTGGCCTCGTGCTTGCAGGGATGGCGGCGCGGGCCAGGGTAGGAGTTGGGGGGTTGGAAGAGGCGGTGGAGGTTCTGGAGGGCTTTCACGCCGGTGACGCTCCGACCCGCTTCCGCTTCTCATTGGCCGGCGAGGGAGTGCTCGCCGAGGTCGAGGAGCCGACCTCAGGGGCGGGCGGCTCCTCGACCTGGCACACGGTAGTAGAGTTGGTGTCGTGAGCCGCCGGCGCTATCGAAGGCCTGATAAGGTTCGCACCCGGCGTCTGCTCGTGCGCTACCACAAGGAGGGCGACAAGAACGCCCGCGAGCGGGTCATCCAGGAGCAACTGCCACTGGCCGAGTTTCTGGCCCGCAAGTTCGCGGGTCGTGGAGAGCCTCTGGACGATCTGATCCAGGTCGGCTCCGTCGGCCTGATAAAGGCTGTGGACCGCTTCGATGTGGACAGGAACATCGAGTTCTCGACCTACGCCACCCCGAATATACTCGGCGAGATCAAACGCTACTTCCGCGATAAGGGCTGGGCCATGCGCGTCCCGCGCGGCCTGCAGGAGTTGCGCCAGTCGGCCAAGGAAGTGATCCGCAACGAGACCGTCAGGACGGGGCGCTCGCCGAGTCTGCAAGAGCTCGCCGAGACGCTCGACTCCGACGTAGAGGGCGTCGCGGAAGCGTTGACGCTGGGAAGGGCTTACAACACGGCCAGCCTCGACGCGCCAGTAAGCCAGGACGAGCCCGACGGGGACACGGTAATGGACTTCCAGGCCGACGACAGATCTGCGATAGAAGGGTTGGAAGACAGGATCCTGCTCAAGAAGGCCATCGAAGGTCTCAAGGGCCAGCAGCAGCAGATCCTGAAGCTCCGCTTCAACGAGGGCAAGACGCAGACGGAGATCGCGGACCACATAGGGGTAAGCCAGATGCACGTCTCCCGCCTCCTGAGGCGCGCCCTGGAAGACCTGCGGGTCGAGCTCGAGCAGATGGAACGCGACCGCGAGCTGTCTCCGGATGGGGCGCATGCAGAGTAGCGAGATAAGACGGCGATTCCTGGACTTTTTCGAACAGCGGGGCCACAGGCTCTACCCGAGCGCGTCTCTGGTTCCTCACAACGACCCTACGGTCCTCCTGACCACGGGCGGGGTCCAGCAGTTCATACCCTACTTCCTCGGCCAGGATAGGCCGGCTTCGACGCGGGCGATGAGCGCGCAGAAGTGCTTCCGCACCCCCGACATCGAGGAAGTCGGCGACTGGCATCACCTGACCTTCTTCGAGATGCTCGGGAACTTCTCGTTCGGGGACTACTTCAAGAAGGAAGCAATAGAGTGGGCCTGGGAGTTCCTTACGCAAGAGTTGAAGATTTCGCCTGAGCGGTTGTGGATCACGATCTTCGAGGGTGACGAAGACGCCCCAGAAGACGTCGAGGCAAAAGAGTTCTGGATGGGTGTCGGCGTACCCGAGCATAAGATTTTCGGTCTCCCGAAGAGCGAGAACTGGTGGGGACCGCCGGGAGAGACCGGGCCGTGTGGCCCTTGCTCGGAGGTCTACTACGATCACGGTGAAGAGTTCGCCAACGGCGACCCGGCCGAGGACCCGAAGTACGGTCCCGGCGGGGACGAAGGGGACCCGCGCTTCCTCGAGATCTGGAACCTCGTCTTCAACCAGTACGAGCAATTGAAAGACAAGACTTTCATTCCCTTGAGCAAGACCGGCATCGATACCGGCCTTGGCCTGGAGCGGACCACGGCGGCGGTACAGGATGTCCTCTACGTCTACGATACCGATGTCTACGCACGCATCTTCCAGAAGGCAAACGAGTACACGGGCATCTCTTTGGGCGACTCCGCGATGACGGACCGCGCGCTGCGCATCGTCGCCGACCACGCGCGCGGGATGGCCTTCCTCATCGCCGACGGCGTCAGGCCAGGGAACCAGCGCCGCGAGTACGTACTTCGCCGCATAATACGCCGGGCGATGTTGCAGGCGCACTCGCGTCTCGGCATGGGCCCAGGCCAGCTCGCCGGTCTCGCCGAGATAGTGGTCGATTACATGGGCGACTTCTACGGGGAGTTGCGCGCGGCGCGGGAGGACATCCGCCGCACCGTCACGGGCGAGGCCACCAGGTTCGTCGAGATCTACGAGTCGGGGATGTCGCTCCTGGCCTCCGAGATAGAGCGGATGAGGGGCGGGCACTTCCCAGGTGACGTGGCCTTCATGTTGCACGACACGTATGGATTCCCGGTCGAGGTGACGCGGGAGGTGCTCGCCGAGAGAGGTTCGTCGCTCGATGAGGCGGGTTTCGAGGCCGCTATGGAGGCCCAGCGGGAGCGTGCCAGGGAGGCCATGCAGGGCTACGAGCGGGTCGTCGCCGCTTTCAGGGATCAGGAGATCAGGAGCCGCTTCGTCGGCTACGAGCGCGAGCAGGTCGAGACCAGGATAGTCGCCGTCGAGCCCGTGCCCGACGCCGGAGGAGAGGTGTTTGTGGTACTGGCCGAGAACCCGTTCTATGCTACGGGTGGCGGGCAGGTTGCGGATGGTGGTTGGATCACCGCCGAGGACGGACAGCTCGAGGTCTTCGACGCGATCCCTGCTGGTGACTACCAGGTGCTTAGGGCCAGGATCGAGAGCGGCGCGTTCGAAGCAGGGGATGCTGTAACGGCTTCCATAAACAGGGTGCGCCGCCAGCAGATCGAGGCGAACCACACCGCCACGCACATCCTGCACTGGGCCTTGAGGGCTGTCCTCGGCCAGGACGTCGTGCAGGCCGGTAGCTACGTCGGGCCTGACAGGTTGCGCTTCGACTACCGCTACGCTGGGAAGGTAACAGACGATGAGGTCGGTCGCGTCCAGGAGCTCTCACTGCAGAAGATAACCGAGAACCAGCCTGTCAGGTACTATTCGACCACGCTCGAGGAGGCGCGTAACCTCGGCGCGATGATGCTCTTCGGGGAGAAGTACAGCGATCTCGTGCGCGTCGTCGAGGTCGACGGCTTCTCGCGCGAACTGTGTGGCGGGACTCATGTGCGCGGCACGGCCGAGATCGGGGCTTTCAAGATACTCTCGAACAGGAAGCACGGCGCCGACCTTTACCGCATCGAGGTCATAACCGGCCGCGAAGCGCTGTACTACCTGACCGGCGCGACAGAGATGGCAGAAGAAGTCTCGGAGGCCCTGAAAGTCGAGATCGACGACCTCCCTGGGGCCGTTGGGCGGCTGCGCGAAGAGGTGCGAGAGTCGCGCGAGGAGGCCAGGGAGCAGACCCTGAAGCAGGGCCTCGAAGGGGTTGGCGACCTCATAGAAGGCGCCCAGCAGGTCAACGGAACGCGGGTGGTGACGGGACAGGTCGTCGCCGCCGACGTCAGGGGGCTGCGCCAGATCTCCGACGACGTCAAGAATCGACTCGGTGGGCCTTCTGCCGTGGTGCTCGCCGCCGCGCTCGCCGGCAAAGCGGTCCTCGTCGCAAACCTTCACCCCGACGTCTCCCGTAGGGTCGAGGCCGGGGAGATAGTACGCGAGGTCTCTGACGTACTCGGGGGCGGCGGGGGTGGTGGAGCGACGATGGCCCAGGCCGGCGGCGGCAACCTCGAAGCCATCCCCGACGCCCTCGCGAGGGTACGAGAGATCCTCGACCAGCGTCTCGCGGACCCGGAGTAAGTCCTGTCGCCAGCCGACCGCGGGCGAGTAGTCGCCCTCGACCTTGGAGAGGTACGCGTCGGCGTCGCCGTCTCTGATACCGGCGGCGTTTTGGCCAGTCCTCTCGACGTTGTACCCAGTGGGGATCTCTCCGCCTACCTGCGCGGGCTCGTGGACGAACAGGGCGTCTACGAGGTCGTCGTCGGGGTGCCGAGAACGCTCGGTGGGGAGGTCGGCTTCCAGGCCCGCAAAGTTTTGTCTAGACTAGACGACCTGAAGGCAGAGTTCCCCGGCGTGCGGTTCGTGGAGTGGGACGAGCGGTTCACGACCCGTCTCGCCGGTAGCCGCGGAAGGAGGAAGGGGAGGGTGGATCACCTGGCGGCCGCAACGATGTTGCAGGAGTACCTCGAGGCGAGGAAGAACGTTTGAGGCGCTACGACAAGAGCGAACGACGAGACCGTGAGGAGCTCGATGCCAGGCTCGACGCGCTCCAGCCCTCCGGTCCAAGAAGGATCCGGCGCAAACGCCGCTCCAACGCCGGGCCGATGGTGCTGGGCCTCCTCCTCATTCTCGCCGTCCTGGTGGCCATCTTCGTCATTTACTCTGCGGCAACGGGGGGCAAGAGTGGGTCCGCGCCCGACAAATCAGCGAGGGTGGAGGTGGTCAAAGGGGATACGCTCTCTGACGTCGCGACCAAGCTGGAAGGGGCCGGGGTCATAGAGAGCGCCTTCGTCTTCGAACTGCAGGCCAGGTATGAAGGATATGGAACGGAGATAAAGACAGGACGCTACACCTTCGAGCCCGGCCAGGACAGCGGGGAGATCCTCCGGACACTGAGCGTTGGCCAGGCCGTCCCTACGATCGCGGTCACGATCCCAGAGGGGCTCACCATCAAGGAGACGGCAAGGACCGTCGCCGCCGAAAGTAGTGTCCCCGCGCCAGAGTTAGAGGAGGCGGCGCGTAGAACAGACTACGGATACGCGTTCCTCGAAAACCCTGAGGTCGAGACCACGGAAGGGTACCTCTTTCCCGCCAGATACGACTTCGAGAAGGGCGTTACCGCCAGGCAGATACTCGACAGGCTCCTCGGGCAGTATCTACTCGAGACCCAGGACCTCGATATCTCCGAAGCCAGAGAGCGCCTCGACCTCACGGAGTATCAAGTGGTTACCGTGGCGTCCCTGATCGAGAAGGAGGCCGCCACCCCCGATGAGAAGCCGCTGATAGCGTCGGTGATCTACAACCGCATGCAAAAGGACATGCCGCTCCAGATCGACGCCACGATCCAGTACGCGCTAAAGAGACCCAAGGCGAACCTCTCGCTCTCCGACCTGAAGATAGACTCGCCATACAACACCTACAAGAACGAAGGACTGCCCCCAGGACCCATCTGCAGCCCTGGCCGCGAGTCGATCGAGGCCGCACTGAACCCCGCCGATACCAGCTACCTCTACTACGTTCTCGAGGAAGACGGCAAGAAGCACTTCTTCACCAATAACTACGATGACTTCCTCCGGGCGAAGGCGAAGGCTGGACGCTAGGAATGCTGAAGTGCTGACCTGCCATCAGCGGTGTTCGATCTTGCAAAACTGCGGCGTTTCGTGGAAGATCCATCGATACAGGGCCGATACGCAAAGGGAGTGTGTGCACTAGTGAGGCGCTTCGGGCCAGCCAAAACTCCTTGACGGAGCTGATGTGGCGCGACTGGAAGTCTTCGTGACTTCCGCTCGTGCGTGTAGGGGAGCAGGCCGGGTGCCTACTCCCTTTCAACGCTGGTTAGAGATGAGAGGACGAACTTGGGCAAGCGGTCGAGGAGCGGGAGCCTCAGAGGCAAGATCACACGTCGAAGGTTCCTCGGGGCCACCACGGCCGGGACCGCCCTGGTCGCACTTTCGGGTTCCCTTGGATGCGAGCCGACCGCGCGCACCAGGGCGACCGCCGCGCCCCAGACAGAGGGACAGGCGATGGCTTTCCACTCGCGTCCGGACCTGCGCCCGCCCGAGATCGAGGTGAACATGAACCTCCCTGGCGCGGCGCTGGGCTACATCTTCGTCTCCCCCAAGAAGGGTCCTGGGGAGGAAGCCCCAACCCAGGATGCGCCGCTGATAGTCGACGCCGGCGGCGAGCCTGTCTGGTTCCATCCGCTGCAGGATGCGGAGCATGACGCGTTCAACTTCGGGGTCCAGACGTACAAGGGGGAGACGGTGCTCACCTGGTGGGAGGGACAACACACGGGCTACGGCCAGGGAGAGTACGTGATCTGCGACCACTCCTATAGGGA
>Ga0136632_10000060_pt1 | contig 23722 bp, 25 predicted proteins | sample AntDrymUQ6112106_2_FD_104670 | JGI IMG/M metagenome (GOLD analysis project Ga0136632, IMG submission 104670) | Polar desert sand microbial communities from Dry Valleys, Antarctica - metaG UQ611 (21.06) | ecosystem: Environmental > Terrestrial > Soil > Desert | place: Antarctica: Dry Valley...
GAAGCCGGAGGCCCGCGGTCCCACCGCCGAGAGCCCCGGTCACGCAGATGGCGCCCCCCGGGCCCGCCCCCGCGCGGTACACCGGCCCCCCGGGGCCGGTGTACGGCTCGGGGGCGCGCCCGGGGGACGCCATCTGCGTTACCGGGGCTCTCGGCGGTGCGACCGAGGGCCTCCGGCTTCTGCGCGCCGGGGCGAGGGGGAGCGACGACCCGGCGACCGCCCGGCTCATCCGGCGGCAGCTAAGGCCGGCGGCGCGACTCGACGAGGGCACGGCACTTGGGGGGGCGGGGGTGTCTTCGATGATCGATGTCTCCGACGGCCTGCTCGCCGATCTGGGGCACCTCCTCGACGCTTCGGCCGCTGGGTGCGACCTCCTCCCCACCGCGATACCCGTCGATCCCGACCTCGTCGCGGTGACGGAGAGATGGCCTGAGAGCCGGCCCGGGCCGGCCAATGGGGCCGGGGCCGAACCGTTGACCTCGGCGTTGACGGGTGGAGAGGACTTCGAGCTGCTCTTTACAATCGAGGAGGGACGGCTCGCCGAGCTTGGCCCGCTGGTCGAGGCGGGGGTGTCCCGCATCGGCACCGTGACCCGCGGCGGTCGTTTCGTGGGGCGGCGAGCATTCGAGGAGTGGGAGCAACAGGGATGGGATCACCTGCGCCCCCGGTGAGGGGCCCCGCTCGGCGGGACGGCACGACGAACATAAGCCCGCCGAGGGCGCTCACCATCGCAGGCTCGGACTCGGGAGGCGGAGCCGGGATTCAAGCCGATCTGAAGACCTTCTTCGCTCACGGTTGCTTCGGGATGAGCGCGCTCACTGCGCTCACAGCCCAGAACACGGTCGGTGTGGCCGGCATCCACGAGGTCCCGCCCGAGTTCGTGGTCCTTCAGATCGAGGCGGTGGCTTCCGACATCGGTGTCGACGCGACCAAGACCGGCATGCTGGCCTCGAGCCCGGTCGTCGAGGCCGTGGCAGCGGCCGTCGAGGTGCACGGCCTCGCGCCCCTCGTGGTCGACCCGGTATTCGTGTCCAAGCATCGCGACCGGCTGCTAGAAGAGGACGCGGTCGCCGCCCTCACCGAGCGCCTCTTCCCACTTGCGACCCTAATCACGCCCAACTTGCACGAGGCGGGCGCGCTCGTCGGCGGCGAGATCTCAACCCTGGGCGACATGAAAGAGGCGGCGCGCGCGCTGCTTGCGATGGGGCCCGGCGCAGTGCTCGTCAAAGGAGGCCACTTGCCGGGGGAGCGAGCCCTCGACGTCTACCTGGACGGTGACGGCTTCATCGAGCTCGAGGGCCAGCGCTTCGACACCGAAGACACTCACGGGACCGGTGACACACTCGCAGCGTCGATCGCCGCCCGTCTCGCATGGGGCGACGAGCTCGTGGTCGCCGTCCGGCACGGAAAGAGCTTCGTGACGGGCGCGGTTGAGCGGTCGTTGCGGCTCGGCCGCGGTTACGGCCCGGTCAACCAGGACTGGCGCAGGGCCCCCCGAGCCTGAGGAGCAGGACGGGCTCTTTGAGCCGTCCGCCGCAGGCCCGCCCTCAGCGGTTAACGCGGCGCCGCGCCAGGAGGCTCACGAGCCCGAGCCCGGCGAGGCCGGCGGCACCCACCGCCAGCTTCTTGCCGAGCTCACCGGCCTCGAACTTCGCCCGATCGACGAGCTCGTCGACCTTTTGCGAGAGGTCCTCCCTCGTGCGCTCGATGTCTCTTAGCTTCTGCCGAGGGTCTTGGCCCATTCGACGTCCTCTCTGATGGTCTGCTTGGTCATGTCGGCCTTGACCGGCTCGCGCAGCAACCGGCGAGCCACCAACACGGCGATGCCCCCGATGATCAACAGGATGACCGCGGTGAGGAGGTCGGCCACCCACCGCCACAGGAAGGTGTCGAGCCCATCGCGCAACCCGAGGAGCAGAAAGATCAGGGCAAAGAAGCCGAACACAGCGGCGATGGCAACGATCGCCGCCCCCTTGGCCTTAACCGAAATCGCCTGCCCGAGCTCGGTCTTGGCGAGTTCTATCTCCTTCCTTAACAGGGTGGAGAAGTCTTCGCTGACCTCCTTGACGAGCTGCCCGGCCGACTTGCCGCTGCGGTTGGCGAACCGCAGCGAGTTCGCCACGGCCCCCACCCTCGCTCCGACGGAGCCGGGGGGAAATCCCCCCGCCGAGCCCTCCTCGGTCGAGGGCGCCGAGTACCCACCGTAGGACGCGCCGCCCGTAGTCCCGCTCGAAGCGACCGGCGGCCGGTTGGACGAAGACTCGCTGCTTGGTTGTTCAGTCAACTCTGCCTCCCCTTGAGCTCATGTGCAACGGACGGGTATGGGTGCCAGAAGGCAAGGTCGCAATCACGGGAAGTTGTCGGTGGGGCCGCGGCGGCGGCCTCAGCCGACGCGCGCGACTTTGTTGGCTTTGAGGCATTTCGTGCACACGGCGACGCGCTTGGGGGTGCCGCCCACCACGACGCGGAGCTTCTGGATATTCGGATTCCACCGACGGCGCGTCCTTCTGTGGGAATGGGAGATGTTGTTCCCGAACCCCGGTGACTTGCCGCAGATATCGCACACTGATGCCATAGCGGGCGCAAGCCTATCAAATTCAACGTTGTGCCTCTGCTCACCGCACCTGCAGGTCGGCGCGAGCCCCGAATACCCGCACGGAAAACCTCAGCCGCGACCGGCTTCGACTTAGTGTGGAGTGCATGACTGAAACCGTGGTGCGGCTCGACCGGGGGCTCGAGGTATTTGCGCCCCCTGAGCGCGGAACCCCACTCCAGAAGACGGGCCCCGCCGCCAAGGGGCTGGCCAAGCTTGGGATCGCAAGCGTTCAGGACCTTTTGCAGCACTACCCCCGATATCACGTCGACCGCACCCAGCTCAGGACGATAGCCGAGCTTAGCAAGCTAGCGGACGGCGGCGGCGCCGCAGGTGACGTCCAGGTCCACGCCCGCGTGCTGAAGATCGGGTCGCCGATTCGGATAGGAGCGGGCAGGACGAGGACGACGAAGAAGCCAAAGACGATGATCAAGGGCCTTATCGGCGACGCCACCGGCTCCATCGCCGTGACCTGGTTCAACCAGGATTGGGTCGCACGGGCGCTCAAGCCCGGCTCCGAGGCGTTCTTCTACGGGAGGCTCAGCCGCTTTGGGCGCGAGCTCCAGATGACCGCCCCGCGCTGGGAGGTGGTGAAGACCGGCAAGGAGCCGTTCAACGTCGGTCGCATCATTCCCATCTATCCAGCGACGGCCGAGCTTTCGAGCGACGGGTTACGAAAGCTCATGTGGGAGGCGCTCGAAGGGGCCGGGCCCATTGCCGACCCGCTGCCGCCTCCGCTCCGCACCAGATTGAAGCTGCCCCCGAGGGGGGAGGCGCTGCGCCTCATCCACTTCCCCGACGCCAAGGGCGACGTCTTTGGCGCCAGGCGAAGACTCGTCTTTGACGAGCTCTTCACCCTCCAGCTCGGGCTCGTCTACCGCAAGAGACTGCTCGAACGCACGGTGCAGGGAATCTCCCATCACAGGCCGGGCCCCGGATCCCTGGCCGAGGAGTTCGTTGCGGCCCTTCCCTTCGAGCTCACCCGGGCGCAGGAGAGGGCGTGCGAGGAGGTCGCCGGGGACATGGCCCGTGCGCATCCCATGCACCGGCTCGTCGAGGGAGAGGTGGGCTCGGGAAAGACCGTCGTCGCCCTTTATGCGTGCCTAATAGCGATGGACGGTGGTTTCCAGGCCGCTTTCATGGCGCCCACCGAGGTGCTTGCCGAACAACACCACATCACCGTCGACGAGCTCTTGACCCGCGCCTTCGGGCCGGCTGAGGGGCGAAACCTGTTCGCGGCCACCTCGAAGCGGCCGGTCGTGCGGTTGCTCACGGGCTCGACGCCGCACCCGGAGAGGCAGCGGACGCTGGCGGAGGTGACAAGAGGCGAGGTCGATCTCCTCATAGGCACCCATGCCCTCATCCAGGAAGCCGTCTCCTTCTCGAAGCTCGGGGCTGCGGTCGTCGACGAGCAGCATCGCTTCGGTGTGCACCAGCGCAAGGGCCTGCGCGCCAAAGGCGCTGCGGGCGAGCCCGACATCCTCGTGATGACCGCGACGCCGATACCACGGACGCTGGCCGTCACGATCTACGGCGATCTCGATGTATCGATCCTCGACGAGCTTCCCAGAGGGCGAAAGCCCATCACGACCACGCTTGCGGCAACCCCCCAAGCGCGAACAGACGCCTACCGGCTGATCGAGCGCGAGGCCGCTGCAGGCAGGGGGGCGTTCATCGTCTATGCCCTCAGAGACGAATCCGACAAGGTCGAGCTCAGGAGCGCCAAGGGCGAGGCCGCACGTCTCGCAAAGGAGGTGTTCCCCGACCTGCGGGTCGGCCTCGTCCACGGAGATATGCCGAGCGCAGGCAAGGAAACGGCCATGGCTGCGTTCAGGGAAGGGAGAACCGATGTCCTTGTGGCCACCACCGTGGTCGAGGTCGGCGTCGACATCCCGCACGCGACCGTGATGCTGATCGAGGATGCCGATCGCTTCGGGATGGCCCAGCTCCACCAGCTAAGGGGCAGGGTCGGCCGCGGCGATCACGACTCCTACTGCATCCTCGCGACCGACGTGGCCCTCGACGGAGCCACGCCGGCGGGCAACGCCGGAGCCAAGGCGACAAGGGATCCGGCGGCGGCGCTGGCGGAGGAGCGGCTGCGGGCCGTCGCCGGCAGCAGCGACGGGTTCAAGCTGGCCCTCGAGGACCTGCGCCACAGGGGGGAGGGACAACTCTTCGGCGCCCGCCAGTCGGGCATGCCGCAGCTCAAGATGGCGCGTGTGCTCGAGCACCAGGATGTGATCAAGCTGGCCAGGGACCTCGCGGTGTCGCTCCTCGACACCGACCCCGAGCTGCGGGCCTTTGAGCACGCCGATCTGGCCAGGGAGATGCGCTCCCGCTGGCGTGCGAGCGAGCTCGACGTCGTCCAGTCCGGCTAGCGTGGCGCCGGGTGCCTCGGCCTTGCCCTGCACGGATGGCCGGATCCTTTGACGGCTGGTTATGGTTGGGCTATGAGGGTGATAGCCGGTCAGGCCAAGGGGAGGCGTCTCAAGCCCGTCGGCATGGGGACCAGACCCATGACCGACCGCATGAAGGAGTCGCTGTTTTCCTCCTTGGGCGAGCTCGACGATGCCACCGTTTTGGACCTCTATGCGGGGTCGGGCTCGTTGGGGCTCGAGGCGTTGTCGCGCGGTGCCAAGTCCGCGACCTTCGTCGAAAGGGCGCGCGACGCCATCCTGCGGCTGGAGGAGAACATCGCCATCACGGGCTTCGGGGACGTCTCCGATGTCGTCTGGGGGGAAGTCGATGCGTTGCTTGCGCGCGGCGCCGGCGAGCGCACCGACCTCGTGTTTCTTGATCCCCCTTACTCGGCCGCGATGCTGGCCGTGCAGTCGGACCTCGAGGACCTCGTGACCGGAGGTTTTCTGTCCGACGCCGGGCGCATCGTCGTGCATCGCCCCGCGCGCGAGACCGGGCTTGCACCGCTTGGGCTCGAGAGAGTGTGGGACCGGACCTTCGGGCAGTCCGCCCTCTACGTCTATACGCACCAAGACGACATGTGATGGCGAAGGCCTTGTGCCCGGGATCCTTCGATCCTCCCACCAACGGACACATCGACGTCGTCGAGCGGGCCGCTCGTTATTTCGAAGGGGTCGTCGTCGCGGTCATCGCCAACCCCTCAAAGCAGTCGCTGTTTTCCGCAGGTGAACGAAGCGACATGTTGAGCGCTTCTCTGGCGCACGTCGGGAACGTCGAGGTCGCTTCTTTTGACGGCCTCCTCGTCGACTTCGCCCGCTCGAGGAACTTGACCCTCGTCGTCAAGGGCCTCCGCGCCGTCTCCGATTTCGAATATGAGCTACAAATGGCGCAAATGAACGCGACCCTCGAGCCCGGACTCGACACAATGTTCATGGCTGCAAAGCCCTCCTGGGCGTTTTTGTCTTCGAGCCTGGTCAAGGAGGTTGCCCGCTTCGGAGGGTCGGTCGAGGGGCTTGTGCCCCCGGCCGTCGGCAAGGCACTCAGAGGGCGTTATCGAGAGACGGGCGGAAGGTGACGGCGGTGGATCTCATCGACAGGATCGACGAGCTGCAGGTCATCATCGAAGAGGCAAAGTCGGTACCCCTGTCGAGCAGCGCCGTCGTCAACCGGGAGGAGGTGCTCGAGCTCCTCGCGCAAATCAAGGAGCTGGTACCGGAGGAGGTGAGGCGGGCTCGGTGGATGACGCGCGACCGCGATGAGCTTCTGGCAAGGGCCTACAAGGAGGCGGAGCGCATCCAGATCGAGGCCGCGGCAGAGCGCGACCGCCTCGTCTCGCACAGCGAGATAACGCTCACCGCCGGGCGTGAGGCCGAGCGCATCGTCGGCGCGGCGAAAGAGGCAGCAGCACGGCTGGGCGTCGACGCCGAGGACTACGTGGACCAGCGCCTTGCGGCGTTCGAGATCTGGCTCAACAAGACCCTCGCCGCGGTGCTCAAAGGAAGGGAGCAGCTCCAGACCGACCGCTACGGTGCCTCGCCCGGCCCAGGCGCGGCCGGCGCTCCGCCCGAAGAGCACCCCTTCGACGCCGCCCAGCTCGGCGGGCCGCCGGCGTAGGGCACCTCTCTCACCGGCCGAGCCGTGCCGTGGATTAACGGGGGAGGGCGGACCCGGCTGCTAGGATTAGCAAGGTAGCAAGACCCCGTTTTGTGCTCGAATCCGGCGACGGATCCTTGTGATGGTGATGGAGTGACGATGGACGCGCGCGTGGACAACCTGACACTGTCGGTGGCCGAGATTCTCGACAGGCCCGGCGAATATCGCGACCTTCGGCTGGCCAGGCCGGTCGAAGGGGTGGCCACCGGGCTGGCCCGGCTTGAGCCCGTTCCAGTCGAGGCGGTGCTGAGGGCCGAGAGCGTGATGGAGGGGATCCTGATCACCGGGAGCCTCGAGGGGCGGGCTGCACTCGAGTGTGCCCGCTGCCTGACGCCGTTTTCGTCGGTGATCTCTGTAGACGCGTGTGAGCTTTACGCCGACCCGGCGAAGGCCCCCCCGGACGGGGACGAGGTCTACGTCATCGAGGGCCTGGACATCGATCTCGAGCCGATGCTGAGGGACGCGCTCACCCTGACGCTGCCCCTTCATCCCCTCTGCCGGGCCGACTGCAGGGGGCTGTGCGCGCGCTGCGGCCGGGACCTCAACAAAGGTTCATGCTCCTGTGTCGAGGCCGATACCGATCCACGGTGGGCGCCCCTCGGCGACTTGCGCGCGCGGCTTGGAGAGAAAACCCAATAGCAACCGGTAACCCTGGAGGACTGTATGGCGACCCCGAAGCGAAGAAAGACCGGATCCAAGATGAGGATGAGAAGGGCGCACTGGCGGGTGAGCGCGCCGACCTATTCGGCATGCCCTCAGTGCAGGGCCGCCAAGCTGCCCCACAGGGTGTGCCCGAACTGTGGTTATTACGCAGGCCGACAGGCCGTCGTCACTGAATAGGGAAGCCTCCGGGCTGGAGGCTTTGGGTGTGCCTCCCGGCGGGGGCCCCCTCTACGACCTTGCCTTCACCCACCGTTCCTATGCCTACGAGCGGCCGGAGCCCGGTCCTCACAACGAGCGGCTTGAGTTTCTCGGGGACGCGATCCTCGGCGCGATCGTGACCGGGCTGATATTCGACCGCTATCCAAGCCTCGCCGAGGGTGAGATGGCCAGGCTGCGCTCCTCGGTCGTCAACACCATCGCCCTTGCCGACCTTGCCCGCTCACTCGGGGTGGGGGCCCACATACGCCTCGGGAAGGGAGAGGAAGCCTCCGGTGGCAGAGACAAGCCCTCACTGCTCGCCGACACCTTCGAGGCACTGGTCGGCGCCGTGTGGCTTGACCGCGGGATGGAGGAGGTGAGGCGCGCCCTCGAGCCGGTGTTCGAGCGCCGATTAAGCGCCCACCTCGCGGCCGGCGAGCGCTACGACGTCAAGACGGCGCTCCAGGAGGTCGCAGTGCGTGAGCGCAAGGCGATGCCTCACTACAGGGTCTCTTCTTCGGGACCCGACCACGACAAGCGCTTTCGCGCAGACGTCTTGGTCGATGACGAGATCCTCGGGGCCGGGGTGGGCAGGAGCAAGAAGGAGGCGGAGCTAAACGCCGCCAGGGAAGCAATCCGGATCCTTGGCTCGGGGGAAGCGCAGCACAGGGGCGGAGCGCAGAACGGAAGCGAGGCCACCGATGCCTGCGCTTCCTGAGATCGAGGTCCTTAGAAGGGATCTCGATCGCGAGGTGGTCGGCCGCCGCATCAAAGAGGCTGAGGTCCGTCCCGGCTCCCCTGCGATGAAGATCATCAAGCGCCACGGCAGGCGCAAGGAGTTTCAGGACCTGCTCGCGGGCGCCAGGATCGACAGGGTCAGACGCTCGGGCGTCTACCTCGAGCTCGAGCTCGACAACGACAGGTCGTTCGTGGTCGGCCTCGGGCCGTCGGGGCGGCTCGTGAAGACGAGCGTGTCCGAGGCGATCGTTCCGCACACCCACCTTGTGATCAGCTTCACCATCGGCGGCCAGCTCAGGCTGATCGACCCACGACACGCCGGCGAGGCGTTCTCGTGGCCGACGGGGGAGCTCAAGCAGCTCGCCGAGCTCACGGACTTCGCCGTCGACCCGTTCGAGAGCCCACTGACCTGGCAGCACTTCTCCTATCTCCTTCAGGAGCGCCACGAGATCCTGAAAAAGGCCCTTGCCGACCCCCGGTTCATCGTGGGGCTCGGCGACCTCTACGCCGATGAGGTCCTGTTCACGGCGGGCCTTCGCCACGACCATGCCTCCAACCACCTGTCGGCGCAGGATGTCAGAAGGCTCTACAGGTCGCTGATGGAGACGCTGAATGAGGCGCTCAAGGCCAGGGGGACGAGCCTCCAAGGGGACGGGTTCGTCGACCTCGATGGGCGCCCCGGCGCCTTCCAGCTCGAGCTCAAGGTCTTCGAGCGCGAGGGCCAACCCTGCCGGCGTTGTCGCCACCCGATAGTTCGCGAGAAAATAGACGGGACCTACAGCTATTTCTGCCCGCAATGTCAGTCTTGAACGGGTGCGCCAGGAGGGAAACGATTGGAAGATAGAACCCGCGTCCACGTGTTCGTGGCGGGCACCGTGCAGGGCCTTGGCTTTCGCCAGGCGATATCCGACAAGGCCACCGAGCTCGACGTGACGGGCTGGGTCAAAAACCTCTCCGATGGCAGGATCGAAGCCGTGCTCGAGGGGCCCCGCGACGATGTCTACCGTGTCGTCGGCCTCTGCAGGGCTGGGCCGTCCGGCGCCCGGGTCACGGGAGTGCAGGTCGACAGGGAGCCTCCAAGGAACGAGAAGTCCTTCAAGATCAAGTAGCGAGGGAGCGCTGGCGGCCTCGCTCCGAACAGAAGCGGGGCCGGCACCGGCGCTGGCGGATTGCCGGGGGCCGGGCGGCCGCCGCTGCTAGCGTAAAACGATGTACGTCAAGTCCCTTCGCATAGCGGGCTTCAAGTCGTTTGGCGACCCCGTCACCTTCGAGCTCGACCCCACCCTGAACGGCATCATCGGGCCCAACGGTTCTGGTAAGTCGAACATCGCCGACGCGGTCACCTGGGTGCTCGGCTCACAGGCGCCTTCGAGCCTGCGCTCGGGGACCATGGAAGACGTCATCTTTGCAGGCTCCCAAGGCCGGGCCCGGCTCGCAGTCGCAGAGGTCGAGCTCACCTTGGACAACGCGACCGGAACACTCCCCCTCGACGTCTCTGAGGCGACGATCAGCCGCTCGAGCGACCGGACCGGGGCATCCGAGTACAGGATCAACGGGGTTCCTTGCCGCCTCCTCGACATCGCCGAGCTGCTCTCCGACACCGGCATTGGGCGGAGCCTCCACACCGTCGTCGGCCAGGGCCAGCTCGACGCGATCCTCCAGGCACGCCCCGAGGACCGCAGAGGGTTCATCGAGGAGGCGGCTCAAATCGGCAAGTACCGGCGCCGCAAGGAGCGCGCGGTGCGCAAGATCGAGCGAGTCGAGGACAACCTGGTGAGGTTGGGCGACGTCGTCTCCGAGTTGCGCCGCGCACTCAGGCCCCTCAAGCGCCAGGCGGCAGCGGCTGCCCACTACTCCGAGCTCCTGGCGGAACACCGTACGCTCAGGCAAGGGCTGTCCGCCACGGAGATGGCTGCGCTCGGCCGGGTGCATGAGGCTCACGATCCCGCGGCCGAGGTGCGGCGCGCCGTCCTACTCGAAGATGAGCTCGAGCACGTCCGGGCGGCGCTCAAGGTCGCGGCGGCCGAACGGGAGGCCCTCGTTGCCGCGGCGGAGGGCCAGGTCGCAACTGCCCACGGGATCAGGCGCGCCGCCGACGGCCTCGCCGGCCTCGCCCTCCTTGCCTCCGAGCGCGCCGGGCGGTTGAACGCTCTGCTCGAGGCCGAAACCGAGGGAACCTACCGGGAGCGCATCAGGCTGCTCGACCGTGAGCGGGTTCGCTGGGAGGCTCAGACGGGCAAGCTCGGCGGGGCGGCACGGGCCTCGAGGGCCCGTGCCGCGGAGGCGGAGGCTAAGGCGTCGGGATCCGCCCTGACGGCCGGGGAGGCGGAGGAGGCACTCGCTGCGGCGCGTGCGACCGAGACGGCGGCGGTCGAAGCACTGGTGCGCGCCGAGGGGGGCGAGGCGGCAGGGCGCGCCACCCTGGGCTCAATCCAGGCGAGGGCCGAGGCGGCCCTCGAGCGCAAGCAGCTGGCCGAGCGCGCCCTGGCCGGGGCCGCCGGCGCGATCGAAGCGGCCGAGCGCGAGGTGCGGGCCCTCGAACGAGATCTCGACACGGGCGTTGAAGCTGCCGCCGGCTCCGAGGCCGCCCACGAAGGCGAGCGGGAGCGCCTCGACGGCCTGAGGCAGCGGCTCGGAGCAAGCGCGACCGACCGGGCCGCCTCGGCCGCCAGGCTCGCGACCCTCGAAGAGGTAAAGGAGCTCCTCCGGGATGTGAGCGGGGTTGCGTCTCGGCTCGACGTTCTCCTCGACGACGCGCGCGCGGCTGCCGCGCTCGCCGTCGCCGATGAGTCGGCCGCGGCCCGCATCGTGGCCGAGGCGGAGGCTGCCGTCGAGTTGAGGTGGGCCGAGGTCGCCGCTGCAGACCAGAGACTTGCTCACCTCGACGCCCTCATGTCGGGATCGGCGGAGCGGTTGGCGGGCGTCCGCAGGGCGCAGGGGGCCAGGGAGGTCGAGCTCGCGACCCTCAATGAGGAGCTGGCGCGCTCTCGGGAGGCGCAAGCAGCGGCCGAGAGGTCGGCCGCCGAGGAGCGCGCCGGTCTTCCCGCTCGCCGCGCGACCGCCACCGCCGCTGGGGCCGTGCGGGAGGAGGCGGAGGCGGCTCTCGAGGCCGCGCGCTCCCGCGCCTCCGACACGCGTAGCGCGGCGACCGACGCCGAGCTCGAGGCGCGCAGCACCGAGGAACGGGCACTCGCGGCCCAGCTCAGGGCCGAGGAAGCGGTCTCAGCGATCGCCGATGCAACCGCGGCGCTTGCCGGCCTCGAGGATCTCAGGCGCGTGCTCCACGGTGCAAGGGGGGGCGCCGAGTCGATCTCCAGGTCGGCGGGCAACGCCGCAGAGGTGGCGCGGGAGTGGGCGCGTCGCGCCGAGGGGGCCGCAGCAGCCGCTCGTGACGCGGTGGAGGCGCATCAGACTCGGATGGAGTCGCTGCGCGCCCGCGAGTCCGATCTGGCGAGCAGGCTCGAGGAAGCTGCGCGCGCCAGGAGTGCTTCCGAGGTGCGGCGCGCCGAGGCGAGGGCCCGCATGGATGCCGTTGCCGAACGCGCGATGGAAGAGTGGGGGATGAGCCCGTCTGACCTCGCGGCCCTCCAGCCACTCGATGCCGATGCTGTGCATGCGGCGCGCCGGAGGGCAGATGAGCTCGAACGAAGCATGCGCTCCATCGGCGGCGTCAACCCCCGCGCCGGGGAGGAGTACGAAGAGCTCGCCGAGCGCGAGCGCTTTCTCGAAGATCAGATCGCCGACTTGAAAGCGTCGCGGCGCGACCTGCTCAGGATCGTCGGGGAGGTGGACGCGACCATCGTGGCCGAGTTCCAGGGTGCCTTCGCCGCCGTCGCGCAGGAGTTCGAGGTGGTCTTTGCCCGCCTCTTTCCCGGCGGCAGCGGGCGCATGCGACTTCTCGATCCCGACGACCCGCTCACAAGTGGGGTCGACATCGAGGCGCGTCCTGCAGGCAAGCGGGTCTCGAAACTGTCGCTTCTCTCCGGAGGCGAACGCTCCCTCGTTGCGCTCGCTCTCCTGTTCGCAATCTTCAGAGCGAGACCTTCGCCCTTCTATCTGCTCGACGAGGTCGAGGCCGCGCTCGACGACGTCAACCTTCAGCGCTTCATAGACCTCGTTGCCGAGCTGAGCGCAAGCGCGCAGGTCATTATCGTCACCCATCAGAGGCGCACCATGGAGGCGGCCGATGTTCTCTATGGGGTGTCCATGGGCGAGGACGGGGTTTCCCGGGTGATCGCCAAGAGAATGGATTCACAGCCCGTATGACGGCGCTCGAGAGAGCCCTAACCATCGCAGCGGTTTAGCCTTGGCGGCATGCCGAGCCTTTCTGACCTCCTTCCCTTTATTGCTGTTGGTGCGGTGGTGTTGTTACTCCTCGTCGGGTTCGTGGCGACCACGAGACGGCGCCCACCGGCCGGACCTTCGCGGGTCGAGACCCCTGGGGACGTGCGCGTCCGGGAGGCGCCTTCAACGACCGCAGCGCCGCCCCCGCAAGAGGCGGCCGTTCAGGAGCCGGCTCCGCCTGCCCCAGGCGTCCCGCCGAGCTTGCGCGACCGGCTCGGCAAGAGCAGGCGCTTTCTGGCCGATCGCCTCTCCGATGCCCTTGGCGGCGCGCCGGACGACGACACGTGGGATGACCTCGAGGCGGCCCTGATCCAGGCGGACGTGGGCGTCGCAACCGCAACGAAGGTCACCGACGATCTCAAGGCTCAGGCACGAGAGCGAAGGATCACCGAAGCGGCGGAGCTCAAGGGGCTCCTTGCCGAAGAGCTCGTGTCCCTGTTCGATCAGACCCACGACCGTGCTCTCAGGTTCGCGCCGGGAGGGCCGACGGTATGGCTGATCGTCGGCGTGAACGGCGCAGGCAAGACGACGACAATAGGAAAGCTCGCCAAAGATCTCCACGAACGTGACAGGACCGTCGCGCTTGCCGCCGCCGACACCTTCCGTGCTGCCGCAGACGAGCAGCTCGCAATCTGGGCGGAGCGCACCGGGGCCTCGTTGGTCAAGCACCAGCCCGGCGCCGATCCGGGCGCAGTCGCCTTCGACGCGGTCAAACACGTGACGGCAAGGGGCATCGACGTGCTCCTAGTCGACACGGCGGGCCGCCTTCACACCAAGACGCCGCTCATGGACGAGCTGGCAAAGGTCAAGCGCGTCATCGAGAAGCAGTCGCCCGTGCAGGAGGTCTTGCTCGTCATCGATGCCACGGGAGGCCAGAACGGGCTCGTCCAGGCGCGCGAGTTCGCCGAGGCCACCGGCGTGACAGGGGTGCTTCTGGCCAAGCTCGACGGCTCGGCAAAGGGCGGGATCGCGCTCGCCATAGAGAACACGCTCGGGATACCCATCAAGCTCATGGGCGTGGGCGAGGGCGCCGACGACCTCGAGCCATTCGACCCAAAGACCTTCGTGGACGCCCTGTTGTCCTGAGCCTTGCGAGCGAAGCGTCGCGCGGACCTCTGCGGGCTCGAGGACACGAGCCGGGCGAGTAAGACGGGCGTATCGAGCTAGATCAACGATCGGTCCGGTCGCCCGTCAGCCCCCTTAGGACCTCATCCAGGGTCGCCACCGGAGGTGGCTCAGGCACAGGTCCATCCGGCTGTAGAGGGGGGGTTAGCAGACCGTCGCGCACGGCCTGCCCGAGCACGGCGTCGCCGGGAAGATCGGACCGAGTCGCCCGCGGGGGAACGAGCTCGGCCACGACCCGGTCTCGATCCGAGATGAGGATCCGCTCTCCGGCAGCGGCGAGGCGGACGTACTCGCTCAGTTTGTTCTTGAGCACCTTCAGCCCCACGGAACGCATGCTCAAAGGTAGCTTCCAGACGCTACCTTTGTCGACGGGACGCCGAGTGGCTTCTGGAGCCCCCCTGGCTCGAGGCCGACTTGCTGTGCGTCAGACTCAAGCGATGCCTGACCACACGCGCTACTGGGCGATTGCCGACGAGCTCTTCTCCCTCTATGGCGAGGGGCGCTACGAGGAGCTGCTCGCGGCTGCCCTTGCGGCCATGGAGCGACTGCCCCAGCGGCCCGCCACGACTGCGTACTGGGTTGCCTGCGGGCGCTGTCTTACCGGCGACCCGGGGGCCGGTCTCGAGGTGCTCGCGCGGGCGGTCGAGGCGGGGTGCTTCTGGGCCCCCGGCGACCTGCTGAACGAGCCCGATCTCGCGCCCGCCCGGGGCCTGGAAGGCTTCCAGGAAGTCGCGAGCGCGTCGCGCCGCTTGCACGAGCTAGCGCAGGCGGCGGCCGGGCCCAAGCTGCTTTCATTTGGGCCCGAGGGCGCAGCGCGTGGAACCCTCATCGCCCTGCACGGAGCAGAGGGGCCCGCCGAGTTCGCTCCGTTCTGGGCCGGAGCGGCCGGCCTCGGCTGGGCCGTGGCCGTGCCCCAGTCGTCTCAGGTCCAGTCGAGCGACGGCTTCGGCTGGCTCGACGGCGACGTCGCGGCCGGGGAGGTGGCGCTCGCCCACGCCGGGCTCGTCGAGGAACATGGCGGCGAAACCGCCGACACGGTCCTAGCAGGGTTCTCCCAAGGCGGACGCTGGGCCGTGGAGTGGGCGCTCGCAGGCGCGCCGTTCGAGTGCCGCGGCTTCATCGGTGTGGGGCCCTCGTTGTCCGGGATCGCGCCGGCGGAGACGAGCCGCCTCATCTCGACCGGCGCTGAGCGGAGGGTGCGCGGCTACCTCATCGTTGGTGAGCGAGACTGGGTCCTGGAGCCGGTGCGCGAGCTGGCGCAAGCATGGAACTCACAAGGGGTCGCGTGTGAGCTCGAGGTCGTCCCCGGCGTCGGGCATAGCCCCCCACCCGACATGGATGACCGCCTTGGCCGCGCCCTCGACTTCGTGGCGCCGTAGTACCGGGGCTGGAACGAGCCTTACCCTGGATAGATGTTCGATTCGCTAAGCGGACGGCTCGACGACATCTTCACGAGACTGCGCTCGCGCGGCCGCCTGACAGAAAAGCAGGTCGACGAGGTGCTGCGCGAGATCCGGCTCGCACTCCTCGAGGCCGACGTCTCGCTCAAGGTCGTCAAGGCCTTCGTCGCCGACGTGAAGGAGCGCGCGGCCGGCGCCGAGATCCACAAGAGCCTCACCCCGGCGCAGCAGGTCATCAAGCTGGTGCACGCAGCGCTCATCGATGTCCTTGGCCACGAGGCCGTCGGGTTGAAGCCGTCGCCGCGCCCGCCCAGGGTCATCCTCATGGCCGGGTTGCAGGGCTCGGGTAAGACGACGGCGGCAGCAAAGCTGGCGCGCCACCTCAAGTCCCAGGGACGAAGGCCGCTGCTCGTGGCGTGCGACCTCAGGCGCCCGGCGGCGATCCGCCAGCTCCAGCTCCTCGGCGAACAGGCGGGGGTCGAGGTTCACGCCGAGCTCGACGAGCATGACGCCCCCGCCGTCGCCAAGCGCGCCCTCGACTACGCAGCCGCCGAGGGCTTCGCCGATCTCATCGTCGACACCTCGGGACGCCTGCACATCGACAGGGAGCTCATGACCGAGCTCAGCGATGTCGCCGCAGTCACCGCCCCCACCGAGACTCTCCTCGTCTGTGATGCAATGACCGGCCAGGACGCCGTAAACGTTGCCGAGGCATTCACCGCAGAGATCGAGGTCACCGGCATCGTGCTGTCAAAGCTCGACGGCGACGCGCGCGGCGGGGCGGCGTTGTCCATGACCTACGTTGCCGGGCGCCCAATCAAGTTCGCAAGCGTGGGGGAGAAGCTCTCCGACCTCGAGCCTTTCTACCCGGACCGCATGGCCTCCCGCATCCTCGGCATGGGCGACGTGCTCACCCTGATCGAAAAGGCCGAGCAGGTCTTCGACGAAGACCAGGCCAAGCGGATGGAGGCCAAGCTCAGAAAAGCCGAGTTCACCTTCGAGGACTTCCTCGAGCAGCTCCAGGCGCTCAAGAACATGGGGCCGATGTCACAAGTGCTCGGGATGATGCCCGGCATGAACAAGCTTCCAGTCGGCGATGCGCAGGTGGACGCGCAACTTCCCAAGATCGAAGCCATCATCCGCTCGATGACGGCAGAGGAACGCAACAACCCGGCGGTCATGAACGGGAGCCGCAGGGCGCGCATCGCGCGCGGCTCGGGCACGACCATCCAGGACGTCAACAAGCTCGTTAAACAATTCGGTGACGTCAGAAAGCTGGTCAAGTCGATGTCCGGCGGAAAGAAGGGTGCGCTGCGCCTCCCCGGGGGCATGAAGCTTCCTCCCGGACTCGGCATGTGAGCAGACCCTTTGGGGATCGGGGGAGAGCGGGTAGGATTCTGAACTCTGTGGGGCCCGCCAGTCCGGGCCAATAGATCGACTTAATCAAGGAGAGGCATGGTCAAGATCAGGTTGAAGCGAGTCGGCAAGACGAAGCAGCCGAGCTTTCGCGTGGTCGTGGCGGACTCGAGGAGCCCGCGCGACGGAAAAATCATCGAGTCGATAGGCCACTACGGCCCGCGGGCCGATCCTTCTGTGGTCGAGATCGATAACGAGCGGGCACTGCACTGGCTCAGGCGCGGCGCGCAACCCTCGGACCAGGTCCGCAAGCTGCTCGACATCTCGGGCGCATGGGGCGAGTTCAAGGGCCTCGGGGCCCAGACGAGGGGGTCAACGGGGCGCGCCCCCACGGCGGCACGGGCAACGGCCGCCGCCTCGGTAGCCGAGGAACCGGTAGCCGAGGAGCCGGGGGCCGAGGGCGACGCAGACGAGAGCGCCCCCTCGTGACGAGGGCAATGCTCGACTACGTGCTGCCGTGGCTCGTCGACTACGAGGAGGACGCCAGCATCGCCGAGCTCGAGGGCGAGGGCGGCGAGGTCATCTTCGAGCTCACCGTCCACCCGGACGATATGGGCAAGGTCATCGGCAGAAACGGCCGCATCATCCGCTCGCTGAGAACGCTCGCACGGGCAGCGAGCCCGGGTGAAGGCCCGCCCGTAAGCGTCGAGGTCGTGGACTGAGCCGACCGGAGAGGTTGACCGCCGGCCTCGTCGGCAAACCGCATGGCCTCGCCGGCGAGGTCTACGTCACACCGATTTCGGACGATCCAAGCCGCTGGCAGCCTGGGTCCGAGCTGGCACGAGAAACGGGCGACGAGCTCGTGGTGGAGGCGTCACGCCCGCACGGCCGGCGCCTTCTCGTCAAGTTCGAAGGGATCGACTCGCGCCCCGACGCCGAGCGGTGCAGGGGCCCCCTCTACGTCGCCCCCAAGCAGCTCAGGGCGCTCGAAATCGACGAGTTTTGGGAGCACGACCTCATCGGCTGCGAGGTCGTCGACGTTTCGGGCAGGCACCTCGGCCAGGTCGACCGTGTGGTGCCGGGCGCCGCTCAGGACCTCCTCGCAGTAACCGTCGCAGCCGGCGAACGGCTCGTGCCCGTCGTCAAGGAGATCGTCGTGGAGGTCGATGCCGCCGCCGGGCGCGTGACCATCGACCCGCCGGCAGGGCTTCTCGAGTGAGCCGGTGCTCGTCCCCATAGAAGGCCGGGTTTTATGCGCATCGACGTCATAACCCTCTTTCCCGAGCTCTTCGCTGCGCACCTTCGCACCAGCCTCCTTGGCCGGGCCGTCGCGGCAGGCGTCATCGAGGTGGAAGTCCACGACCTGCGTGCCCACGGCCTCGGAGCGCACAGGTCCGTCGACGACACCACCTACGGGGGTGGGGCCGGCATGGTCATGCGCCCCGAGCCGATCTTCGAGGCGGTGGAGGCCGTCGCCGAGTCCGAGGCCCACGTGGTGCTCCTCTCGGCACGAGGGGCGAGGCTGCACCAGAGGGCCCTCGAGCGCTTGGCGAGCCGCAGCCGGCTCATATTGATCTGCGGGCGCTACGAGGGCGTGGACGAGCGCGTCGCCCTCCATCTCGCCGATGAGGAGCTCTCCATCGGTGACTACGTGCTTGCCGGCGGCGAGCTTCCCGCCCTGGTCGTGATCGAGGGGGTGTCTCGCCTCTTGCGCGGCGTGCTCGGCAATGCCGATTCGCTGGGGTTGGAATCGCACTCGGGCGGCCTTCTCGAGTACCCGCAGTACACGCGGCCGGCAGTCTACAGGGGCTGGGCGGTGCCCGAAGTGCTGTTGTCCGGTGACCACGGTGCGGTCGAGCGGTGGCGCATCGAGGAAGCCGAGCGCATCACGCGCCTGCGGCGCCCCGACCTCCTCGAATAGTGGGTCGCCGGCGTCCGAGGAGTACCTTCCTGATTTGTCCCCCACCTTTCCCCGAACAAAGTCGCAGGGAACGAGCACGGCGTGCTGAGATGGACAATTGATGATCATGCTCTCCAGCTCCCGCATCGCCAGGCCCCCGGCGGGGTCGATCCCGACCGGGCCCGGCGTCTACATGTTCCGCGATGCCCATGGACGGGTCATCTACGTCGGCAAGGCGAAGTCCTTGAGAAGCCGTCTCAGCAACTACTTCGCGGCCGACCTCCACCCCAGGACCGAAGCAATGGTCGAGGCTGCGGCCGAGGTCGAGTGGATAGTGGCGGCGAGCGAGGTCGGGGCCCTGCATCTCGAGCTCAGCCTCATCAAGGAGCACCGGCCCCGCTACAACGTTCGCTACCGCGACGACAAGTCCTATCCCTACCTCGCAATCACGCTCGACGAGGACTACCCGCGGGCGCGTGTCATGAGGGGCTCCAAGCGAAAGGGGGTCAGGTACTACGGGCCTTTTGCGCACGCCTATGCAATTCGCGACACCCTCGACCTGTTGCTAAAGACCTTTCCCATGCGGACGTGCTCACAGGGCGTCTTCGACCGGTGCAGGCGCAGAGGGCGGCCCTGCCTGCTGTTTCACATAGAGCGGTGTGCAGGGCCGTGCGTCGGCGCGGTCGACAAAGAGGAGCATCGAAGGATCGTGCTCGAGCTCTGCGACTTTCTCGACGGCCACACCAGACCGGTGCTCCAGCGGCTCGAGGCCCAGATGAAAGAGGCGGCGTCGCGCCAGGAGTACGAGGCGGCCGCCAAAGCGCGCGACGAGCTCGACAATGTGCGCAAGGCCATCGAGCGCCAGGAAATGGTCACCTCGGAGTCTGAGGACCTCGATGTCGTGGGGCTCGCGCAGAATGACCTCGAGGCGGCGTTCCAAGTGTTCTTCGTCAGACGCGGGCGCGTCACGGGACGCAAGGGATTCATCGTCGACAAGGTTGAAGACCTCGACACGGCACAGCTCGTGGCGCGCTTCATCGAGCGCCTCTATGCCGACAGCGAGGTTCCCAAGCAGGTGCTCGTGCCCGTTGAGCCCGACGATCACGACGTGCTCGAACGGTGGCTCACCGAGGAGCGCGGCACGAAGGTGCGCATCAGGGTGCCCGAGCGCGGCGCCAAGCGATCCCTGCTGGCCACCGTCACCCAGAACGCCACGCAGGCATTTACACAGCACGGCCTCAAGCGTTCGAGTGATTTTGCGGCGCGCTCCAGGCAGCTCAACGAACTACAGGGGGCGATCGGCATGGTCGATGTGCCGCTGCGCATCGAGTGCTACGACATCTCCAACACCGGCCCTTCGGAGGCGGTCGGCTCCATGGTCGTGTTCGAAGACGGCCTGCCGAAACGCTCGGACTACCGGCGGTTTGCCATCAAGTGGACGGCGGGCCCGGACGACGTTGCCATGATGGGAGAGGTCATCAGACGGCGCTTCGCGCGCTTTTTGGCAGAGCAGTCGGCCCCTCAGTCTCCCGAGGAGCTCAAGGAGCGCCGCTTCGCCTACCCGCCCAACCTCGTGGTCGTCGATGGGGGCAAGGGGCAGCTCGGGCGCGTCGTCGAGGTCATGGGCGAGCTCGGGATCGAGCGCGTCGCCGCAGTCGGGCTGGCAAAGCGCATGGAGGAGATCTTCGTCCCCGCCCGATCTGAGCCCATGACGCTGGCGAGGGACTCGGAGGCTCTCTATCTATTGCAGAGGGTACGCGATGAGGCCCACCGCTTTGCCAACACCTATCACCGCCAGCGGAGGGGCAAGCGCATGACCCAGTCGGCGCTCGAGGGAGTCCCCGGGCTCGGTCCGGCGCGCCGCAGGACCCTGCTCAAGCACTTCGGGTCGGTCAAACGCATTCGGGAAGCGTCTCTGGAGGACATCGCCGGCGTCAAGGGTGTTCCTGAGAAAGTGGCTGCCGGCGTCTACCAGCATCTCCATCACGGGGCAGACGGAGCCGGAGCGCCCGTCCAGGCCGAGCAGGAGGCGTCGTAATGGGGGGGCCCCCGGGCGAGGTCGTCGAGGTCGCCGTCATCACGGGCCTCTCGGGGGCGGGCCGCTCGGAGGCGGCCAAAGCTCTCGAGGACCTCGGGTGGTTCGTGATCGACAACCTGCCCCCTGCGCTGATCGACAAGATGCTCGCGCTCGCGCTCGGGCGCGGCAACGACATGAAGCGGGTTGCGCTCGTCATCGATGCGCGCGGGGGTGCCTTCTTCGGAGAGGCGGCGGCGGCACTCGACATGCTTAGGCGCAGGGTCGGCAGGTTCAGGCTCATCTTTCTGGACGCGGCCGACGACGTTTTGGTCCGCCGCTTCGACGCCAGCCGGCGGCGTCACCCGATGGCGATTGACGACCCCGTGGCGGTCGGGATTCAACGCGAGCGCGAGCTGATGCGGCCCATCCGCGAGGGAGCCGACCTCATCATCGACACCTCTGAGCTGTCCGTCCGGGGGCTAAGGAGAAAGATCTCCGAAGCGTTCGAGGACGGGGCCGCCGGAAATGGACTGAGGACGACGATTGTCTCCTTCGGCTACAAGTTCGGCCTTCCGCTCGACGCGGATACGGTCCTCGACGTCCGTTTTCTGCCCAACCCCCATTGGATCGACGGCCTGCGCGAGCTAACCGGCCTTCAGCCACCCGTGCGCGAGTTCGTGCTCGGCCAAGACAGCACAGGCCCGTTTCTCGATCGGGTCAAGGGACTGTTCGCGACGACGCTCCCCGGCTATCAGGCCGAGGGACGTCAGTACCTGACGATTGCTGTGGGATGCACGGGCGGCCGGCACCGTTCGGTGGTGCTCTCGGAAGAGATCTGCGCTTTCATCAAGGAGCAGGGATACAACGCAAAGGTCATCCACAGAGATGTTGGGCGCCCCCCGATGCCGCCGTGAAGGTGGTGGGGATCGGGGGAGGCCACGGTCTTGCCGAGACGCTGCGGGCAGCCCTCCTCTATGCGGACGAAGTTGCCGCCGTGGTGGCGGTCGCGGACGACGGCGGGTCATCGGGCCGGATTGTGCGCGAGCTCGGCGTCCCCCCTCCGGGTGACGTGCGCAACTGCCTCGTCGCGCTTGCCGGAGACCGCAGGGCGGCCGAGCTTTACCAGCATCGCTTCCGCCACGGTGAGCTAACCGGTCATACCGTCGGCAATTTGATAATCGCAGCGCTCACGGAGCTCTACGGGGACTTTGACCTGGCGGCCGAGGCCACCGGAGAAATGCTCGGCGCGCGCGGGCGCGTCTTTCCGGCAACGACTCAGCTCGTCACGCTCGGCGCGCGTGTGGCAGGGGGAACCCTTTCCGGCCAGGTCGCCGTCGGCGGCAGCACCGCGCCCATAGAGGCCGTTTACCTCGAGCCGCCCGATCCGGTCGCCTCTCACGGCGCGGTCGAGGCGATCGCCGCCGCCGATCAGGTCGTGCTCGGCCCTGGGAGCCTGTTCACGAGCCTCATCGCAACCGTGATCGTGCCGGGAATCACCGACGCTCTTCGGGCGACCCGCGCGCGCCGGATCTTCGTGTGCAACACCCGGACGCAACCGGGCGAGACGGGTGGTTTGGACGCTGCGGCCCACGTGGCTGCCCTGGTGCGCCATGTCGGTGGGCCCTGCCTTGACACGGCCCTCGTGCAGGCGCCCATCCTCGGTAACGACGGCGTCGCCTACGAGCGTGACCTGTGGCCGTGGCCCGAGATCGAGCTCCTCGAGGCCGACGTCGTCGCCCCCGAGGGCTCACATTCACCTCAGCGCCTCGCACACGAACTATCTGGCCTCGGGCCAAGGCCTTCTGCCGGCCTCGGGTAGAGTCTGACCCGTCCCCTCGGCAACCACCAAGGAGCTGCCATCATGCCAACTCGCGTGGGCATCAATGGATTCGGGCGCATCGGACGAAACTTCTTCAGGGCCGCAAGGGCGAAGGGATCCGACCTCGATGTCGTTGCCGTAAACGACATCACGGATCCGGCGTCGCTCGCCCATTTGCTCAAGTACGACTCGATCTTCGGGCGCGTGACCGAAGAGATCAAGGTTGTGAACGACGGCTTTACGTTCGCCGGCTCCGAGGTAAAGGTGGTCGCCGAAAGGGACCCCGCAGCGCTTCCATGGGGCGAGCTCGGAGTCGACGTCGTCGTCGAGTCGACGGGCCTGTTCACCAAGCGCGAGGATGCGGCCAAGCACATCACAGCCGGCGCGAAAAAGGTCATCATCTCTGCGCCCGCCAAGGACGAGGACATCACGATTGTGATGGGTGTTAACGAGGACTCGTACGACCCCGGCTCGCACGAGGTCATGTCCAACGCTTCTTGCACTACCAACTGCGTGGTCCCGCTGGTCAAGATCCTCAACGACAACTGGGGAATCGAGAAGGGCTATATGACGACGTGCCACGCCTACACCAACGACCAGAACATTCAGGACGCTCCCCACAAGGATCTGCGGCGAGCGCGGGCGGCCGCGGTGAACATCATTCCGACTAGCACGGGAGCGGCGAGCGCTGCGTCCCTCGCTCTTCCCGAGCTGAAGGGCAAACTCGACGGCATCTCGCTCAGGGTCCCGGTCACGGACGGGTCGATCACCGATGTGGTGGCGACGCTCGGCTCCGAGGTGACGATCGAAGAAGTCAACGACGCCTACAGGGAAGCGGCGGGCTCGGCTCGCATGAAGGGCATCCTCCAATACACCGAGGACCCGATCGTGTCGACCGACGTCGTGGGCAACGCGCACTCGTGCATCTTCGACAGTCAGATGACGATGGTCAACGGCAACATGGTCAAGGTGCTCGGCTGGTACGACAACGAATGGGGCTACTCGAACCGCCTCGTCGACCTAACCGAGCTGGTCGCCTCCAAGCTCTAATACAACGACCTCTGGGCGCGAGGGCCGGGGCAGTGACGAGCCGGCCCGCGTTGTGCGGCGGGGTTACGATCTCGTGGCGCATCGCTACCTTCAGTGGGGGATGTTGAAGCGTCTCCGACGCGCTCCCGGTATCTGGCCGCGCTGACAGAGCGCGTGCCGAAAGACGGGCGCGTGCTCGAGCTTGGCTGTGGCGCCGGCCTGCCAGTCACCCGGGCCCTCACGACAAACTTCGACGTTGTCGGCGTCGACATCTCGCGAGTGCAGCTCGAGCTCGCGCGGGAGCAAGCCCCCGGCGCGAGCTTGCTACAGGCCGACATCGCGACCCTCGGCTTCAAGGATCGATCCTTCGATGCCGCGCTGGCCTTCTACACGCTCACGCACGTGCCGAGGGAGTCTCACGCCCAGGTACTTGCGAACATCGGACGGTGGCTGCGGCCCGGGGGAGTAC